>Ga0315904_10000067_pt1 | contig 158493 bp, 149 predicted proteins | sample LakEriMetagenome_6_FD_203529 | JGI IMG/M metagenome (GOLD analysis project Ga0315904, IMG submission 203529) | Freshwater fungal communities from buoy surface, Lake Erie, Ohio, United States - Buoy 12 MA120 | ecosystem: Environmental > Aquatic > Freshwater > Lake | place: USA: Lake Erie, Ohio...
CAAGCGCCTGATCACCCTGCTCTGCGCTGGCAGCGCGCTGGCCCTGCCGGCGGTGGCCCAGGCCCAGTCGATTGCCTATGGCGACGTATCGGGCTCTGGCTCAAAGGCTTCGAGCGATCGCGGCGGCGACGGTGCTGACGCGGACGATGAAGACAGCGACGTTAGCGCGCCGCGCCGTGGCGGCGGCAGGAAGATCAGGGTTACGCCTTATATCGAGGCGCAGCAGGTGGTCTTTGCCGAGCTGAAGCCGGGCAACGATGTGCTGACCTATTCGGTGCTTGCCGCCGGGGTCGATGCCGCGATCGCCGGGCGCAACAACCAGGCTTCGGTTTCCGTCCGTTATGAGCGCCGCTTCGGCTGGGGCGATGCGATCGACAACGATGCGATCAGCGGTGTGGCCCGGGCTTCGCTTTCGGTGGTGCCGCAGACGCTGAAGTTCGAAGCGGGCGCGCTGGCGGCGCGCAGCAGTGTCGAAAACAACGGCGCGGCCGTGACCAGCGGGCTCGAATTCGGGGACAGCGTCACGCAGATCTATTCGATCTATGCCGGACCGCAGCTGGCGACCAACCTTGGCGATGTCGCGCTGACCGGTTCTTACCGGCTGGGTTACACCCGAGTTGAATCGCCTGATGCCATCCAGGTCTTGCCGGGCCAGACCCCGATCGACGTGTTCGACGATTCGATCACCCATAACGCTGCCGTGCGCGCCGGGGTGAAGCCCGGTGATGTTCTGCCGGTTGGTCTGGGCGTTGGCGCGGGCTTCAACCGCGAAGATGTGTCCAATCTCGATCAACGGATCGATGACCGCTGGGTGCGCAGTGACGTGACTCTGCCGGTCAGTCCCGATCTGCACCTTGTTGGTGGGGTCGGCTACGAAAAGGTCCGCGTTTCCAGCCGCGATGCCGTGCGCGACCCCGTGACCGGCGCGCCGGTTCTGGGCAGCGATGGCCGCTTCGTGACGGACAAGAGCGTGCCGCGCGCAATCTCCTACAATGCGGATGGATTGATCTGGGATGCCGGCGTGATCTGGCGGCCGAGCCGCCGCACTGCGCTCGAGGCGCATGTTGGCAAGCGCTATGGCTCAACCAGCTATTACGGCAGCTTTGCCTATGCGCCCAATTCGCGCAGCAGCTTTAACGTCTCGGTCTACGATTCGATCAATGGCTTTGGCGGGCAGTTGGGCAACGCCCTGGCCGCGCTGCCGACCGAATTCGAAGCTGTGCGTAATCCGTTCAATGGCTCGCTGTCCGGCTGCGTTGCGGCCAGCGGTTCGGTGTCTTCGGGCCAGAGCCCATGCCTGTCGACCGCGCTTGGCTCGGTCCGCAGTTCGGTGTTCCGGTCGCGCGGCGTGATGGCCAGCTATTCGGTTACCGGCAACCGTTTCCAGACCGGGATCGGCGCCGGTTATGATCGCCGCAAGTTCATTGCCGCGCCAGGTACGGTCCTGGCCGCGGCCAATGGTGTGATCGACGAGAACGTGTGGGTCGCAGCCTATCTCAATGGTCGGATCGACCGGAATTCAAGCTTCTCGACCAGCGTGTACGGCAATTTGTACGAAAGCGGAGACGCCTTGTCTGGCGATATCACCGCGATCGGCGCAACCGCTGCCTATTATCGCCAGCTGACCAGCAAGCTGACCGCCACTGCGGCGATCGGCATCGACGGGGTCAAGCGTAAGAACCTGGTCGATATCTGGTCCGGCCAGGCGATGGTCGGCGTGCGGTATTCGTTCTGAGCCTGACGGAGTGATGGATATGTTCAACGATTTTTACGGGCTCAGCGGGCGGCCGTTCCAGCTTACCCCTGATCCGACTTTCTATTTCGAGAGCCTGACGCACCGCAAGGCGCTGTCCTACTTGTCCTATGGCCTGGCCCAAGGCGAAGGCTTTGTGGTGATCACGGGTGAGGTCGGGGCCGGTAAGTCGACCCTGGTCGCGCACCTGATGGCCACGATTGACCCGGCTCGGCTGACCGCCGCTCAGATCGTCACCAGCAAGCTGGATGGCGAGGAACTGGTCCATGTCGTCGCCCAGGCCTTCGGGCTGATCGTCGATGGTCACGACAAGGCTTCTGCGCTTGGCGCAATCGAAGCCTTCCTGCATGACGAGGCCCGCGCCGGCCGCCGCTGCCTGCTGGTGGTCGATGAGAGCCAGAACCTTGAGCTTGAGGCCCTGGAAGAGCTGCGCATGCTCTCCAATTTCCAGCTTGGTGCCCATCCGCTGCTGCAGACGCTGTTGCTGGGCCAGCCGGAATTCCGCGACACGATCCAGGATCACCCGCAGCTTGAACAGCTGCGCCAGCGCGTGATTGCCGCCCATCACCTTGAGGCGATGGAGCTGGGCGAAGTCCAGGCCTATATCGAGCACCGCCTGAAGTGCGTGGGCTGGGTCGGCAATCCGCAGTTCGACCAGGGCGTGTTTACCGAGCTGTTCGAAGCGTCGGGCGGCGTGCCGCGCCGGATCAACCAGATCTGCAACCGCTTGATGATGCTGGGCGCTGTCGATCAGCGTAGCCGGATCGACCGCGCCATGCTGAGCCAGGTGCTCGACGAGCTGGAACTCGATGGCACCATGCAGCTCAAGAAGATCGCGCCGCAGCCCGTGGCCGCGGCTGCGCCCGAACTGGTCGCCGCGCCGCAGCCGGTCGCCGTCGATGGTGTTGCGATGGCACAGCTGGAGGCCCTGCTGGCCGAGCGCGATGCCCAGATTGCTGAACTGCAGCAGGCCGTGATCGAACTGGCCAACGAGCGCGATGCCGATTTGGCCCGTCCGGTCCAGAGCGACGAAGGCCTTGCTGCGCTTGAAGCCAAGTTCGCCGGGCTGGAAGCAAAGATGCTGGAGCAGGAGCGGACCATTCGCCACACGCTGACCATGCTGATCGAGTGGATCGAGGCCGAAGACGCCAATCGCGCCGCGGCCTGATTGGGGCATTGGCGTGAGCGAGTTCCTACCCCGCTTGGTCAATGGCCTGTCGGTCGATGTCGAAGACTGGTTCCAGGTCGGCGCGTTCGAGAACGTGATCGATCGGGGTACCTGGGATTCGCTGTCTGACCGGGTCGAGCGGAATGTCGAGCAGATCTTGGATCTGTTCGCGGCTTGCGAGGTGCAGGCAACCTTCTTCACGCTGGGTTGGGTGGCAGAGCGGCATGGGCCGCTGATGCGCCGGATCGTCGATGCGGGGCATGAGCTGGCCAGCCATGGCTGGGACCATGCCCGCGTCTTCACGCTGGGCAAGGAAGCCTTCGCCCGCGATGTCGAGCGCGCCCGCAAGGTGCTGGAGGATGCCTCGGGCGTCGCCATCACTGGTTACCGCGCCCCCAGCTTCTCGATCGATCAACGCACACCCTGGGCCTATGCGGTGCTTGCCGAGCAAGGCTATGCCTACAGCTCCAGCGTCGCGCCGATTACCCACGATCACTATGGCTGGCGCGATGCGCCGCGTTTTGCCTTCCGGCCGCTGGCCTGGTCTTCGCTGGTCGAGGTGCCGGTCACAACTGCCCAGTTTGCCGGCAAACGTCTGGCCGCCGGGGGCGGGGGGTTCTTCCGCGTCATGCCCTATGCTTTCTCGCGCTGGGCGATCCGTCAGGTTAACACGCAGGACCAGCGTCCGGCGGTGTTCTATTTCCACCCGTGGGAGATCGACCCGGCCCAGCCGCGCGTGGCCGGTGCGCCGCTGCGCTCGAAGTTGCGGCACTATACCAACCTCGACGTCATGGCGGAAAAGCTGGAACAGCTGATCCGGGAATTCGAATGGGGCCGCATGGACTTGCTGGCGCACCGTGAAGCGCAACATGCAGTGGAACTGGCGGCGTGAACGCCCCATTCCGCCATGCCGCCAAGCTGGCGCTGCTCGATCCGGCTGAACCCGATGCGGCCGCCCGGATTGAGGCTTTTGTTGCCGCTCATCCGGATGCGACTCCATTTCATCGGCCGGCCTGGCTGACCGCTGTTGCCAAAGGATCGGGCAACAAGGCGCTGGCGCTGGCGCTTGAACACGGCGCCGATCTAGCTGCCGTTCTGCCGCTGCTTGAAGTGCATTCGCCGCTGTTCGGCCGCGTGCTGGTCTCCAGCGGCTTTGGCGTGGGCGGCGGTGCCTTGACCACGGGGCGGGGGCAGGATGAGGCGCTGTTTGCTTTTGCCCAAGACCAGGCGCTGCGACGGTCTTGCCCGACGATTGAACTGCGCGGCGGGCCGCTGCCCGATGACCGGCCGGGCTGGAAGGTGCGCCACGATTCGCACTGCGGCTACGTCGCTGAACTCGCAGCGGACGATGAGGCGCAGCTGCTGTGGGTACCGCGCAAGCAGCGCGCCGAAGTCCGCAAGGGCCTGGCTGCTGACCTGACTGTGACGGTCGGGACCACTGCCACTGATCGCGCGGCGCACTATGCGGTCTATGCCGAAAGCGTCCGCAACCTTGGGACGCCGGTCTTTCCCAAGCGGCTCTTCGCCGAAGTGCTCGATGCCTTTGGCACAGATGCCGATATCCTGACCGTCTGGCATCAGGGGCAGCCGGTCAGCAGCGTCTTGTCACTTTACCACCGCGGCACGGTCATGCCCTATTGGGGCGGCGGTACGCAGGCTGCGCGCAGGCTGCGCGCCAATGACCGGATGTATTTCGAACTGATGCTCCATGCCCGCCGGCGCGGTTGCCAGCGGTTCGATTTTGGTCGGTCCAAGGTCAATTCCGGCGCCGGTGAGTTTAAGAAGAACTGGGGCTTTGCCGCCGAACCGCTGGGCTATGCCAGCTGGACCGCGCCGGGCGCCGAGGCACGCGATGCCGATCCCACCAGCGGCCGCCACGCGGCCCGGATCGCGCTGTGGAAGAAACTACCCTTGCCGGTCGCAAACCTGGTCGGGCCATTTATCGCCCGGGGGCTGGCATGACCAACGAGATCCTGTTCATTTCTCACCGCATGCCGTTCCCGCCCGATCGCGGTGACAAGATCCGCTCGCACCATGTGCTCAAGCGGCTCGCGGCCCTGGCCCCGGTTCACGTAGCGACCTTTGCCGATGACGAGCGCGACCTGGCCGAAGAGGTCGAACTGGCGGCGATCGCGCGCAGTTATCGCCTGGTCCGCCGGGTCAAGCCGCTGGTGGTGGCCGGCCTCCAATCGCTGGTCCAACGCGCACCGGTCAGCTTGCCAGCCTTCGCAAATCCTGAACTGGCGCACTACGTTGAAGAGATCCTGCGCGAGCGGCCGATCGGCACGATCTATGCCTTCTCCGGGCAAATGGGGCAGTATATCCCTGACTGGTTCACCGGTCGCGTCGTGTTCGACTTTGTCGATGTCGATTCCGCCAAGTTCGAGGCCTATGCCGAGCGCGACACCGGATTGCGGCGTTGGATAAATGCCCGCGAGGCCCGTCTCTTGCGGGCTGAAGAGGAACGACTGGCTCGCCGGGCAACGGTGAGCCTACTGGTCACGCCGGAGGAAACGGCCTTGTTCCGGGCGAGGCTTTCGCCAGAGGCAGCCGCCACTTGCGATGTCCGCACCCTCAAGTGCGGGATCGACAGCAAACACTTCGATCGCACTGGTGTTCGTACTGAACAGCGCTTGGCGGACAGCCCAGGTCCCCGGATCATCTATACTGGTCAGATGGACTATGCGCCGAATGTCGAAGCGTGCCTGCGAGTGATCGAGCGGCTACTGCCGGCAATCCGAACCCATCGGCCCGATACCACATTTCACATCGTTGGTCGCAATCCGGCCGAGGAATTGCGCGAACACCACGGCCGGGGCGGCGTCTACGTCTGGGGCGCGGTAGAGGACACGCGAACATGGCTGGCCGGGGCCGACCTGGCACTGATCCCATTGGAAATCGCGCGGGGAATCCAGACCAAGGTGCTCGAAGCCATGGCGATGAGCCTGCCCCTGGTTTTGACCAGCGGTGCGGCAACGGGTCTTGGCGCGCGTGACGGGCAGCATTTCGTGGTCGCCGACACCGACGCAGACCTCATTGACCGGGTCACTTCAATTATTGCCCACCCGCGGCAAGGGCTGGCGCTGGGGCGCGCGGCGCGGCAATTCATCGTCGACAACCTCAGCTGGGAAGCCTGCCTGGCGCCGCTGCCTGAGTTGATTGGCATCGGTGAGGCGCGCAAGCTCAATGCAGCCTGACCGTCTCCAGCTAACCTCTGCGCAAGCTGGAGTGAGCCCGTGGCGCGATGCCCTGGTTCGGCTCGGCTGCGTCTGGCTTGCGCTGATCTTGGCTTTTGCTGGCGATTGGCTGGCCATGGCCCGCCAGTGGTGGGACAGCTCGACCTATAATCACATCCTGCTGGTTCCGCCGATTCTGGCCTGGCTCGTTTCGCTTCGGCTCGACGAACTGCGCAAGCTGACGCCGCAGACCTGGACACCTGGCCTGCTGTTGGTCGGCGGCGGCGTGCTGCTTTGGGATCTGGGTCGCTTTGCCGGTTTCAATCTGGTTCAACAGGCTGGCGCTGTCCTGGTCATGCCCGGAAGCCTGCTGGCCTTGCTGGGGCCACGCGTTGCGCTGGGGCTGCTGTTCCCGCTCTGCTACATGGCATTCCTGGTGCCGTTCGGGGATGAGCTTGTCCACCAGCTTCAAATGATCACCGCGGCCCTGACCATTGCCCTGGTCAAGATCAGCGGCATCCCGGCAGTGATCGACGGCGTGTTCATTGATACCCCGGCCGGCCTGTTCGAAGTGGCCGAGGCCTGTTCGGGCGTGAAGTTCCTGATCGCGATGATTGCGCTGGGTGCCCTGGTCGCGAATGTCTGCTTCCGCAGCTGGAAGCGCCGGGCGCTGTTTATGGCGCTGTGCGTGGCCGCGCCGATCCTGGCCAACGGCGTGCGTGCCTGGGCAACAATCCTGGCGGCGCAATATGTCGGGGCAGAGAAAGCGGGTGGGTTCGACCACATCGTCTATGGCTGGGTGTTCTTCGCGCTGGTCATTGCCGCCGTGCTGGGACTGTCGTGGCGGCACTTTGACCGCGCTGTCGACGATCCGATGATCGACGCCGCCGCGATCGAGCAGGCCCGGCTGCCGCGCTTGCTGAACCGTGGTTTTGTTGCCGCGCCGCTGACGATCCTGCTGTGCGGCGCCCTGGTGCTGGGCGGGCAAGCCTGGGCCAGAACGGCTGAGGCATTGGTCGCCCCGATGCCGAAGCAGATCTTCCTGCCTGAGGTCCCGGGCTGGCAACGCACCGACTTTGCCCCAGCGGTGCCGTGGCAACCGCGCGCCGCGGGGGCGGAGCATCGCTTGATCGGCTCCTATGCCGATGCGCAGGGGCGCAAGGTCGATGTCTTTCTGGCGCTCTACCCGGCCCAGAACGAAGGGCGCGAAGCCACCGGCTTTGGTGAAGGCGCCTTGCCTGAAAACAGCGAATGGTCGTGGAATAGCGCCGGCCCCCAAGTGGCGAATGCCAAATCCGACCTGCTGCGCGCCCGCGGCAGCATGGAGCGGCTGGCCGAGACCTATTATCGCAATGGCGATCTTCTCACGGGCAGCGCGCTCAAGCTCAAGCTTGCGACAATCGCCGATCGGCTGCTGCTGCGGCGCGAGCCGACTACCATGCTGATCCTCTCGACCGAAGTGACGGCTGACGAAGATCCCGCAATAACGCTCGACCGGTTCCGGCAATCGACTGGCCCAGTCGGACCATGGATGGACCGCATCGTGGCGCTCCGCTAGGCGACTTCACCTATGTGCGGAATTGCCGGAATCTTTCACCTTTCGACCCCCAAGCCGGTCGATCCCGCGCGGATCGAGCGGATGTGCACGGCAATGGCGCACCGGGGACCGGACGGGCAGGGTGTCTGGACTGCCCCCGGGGTCGGCCTCGGTCACCTGCGATTGTCGATCATCGACCTCGCGGGATCGCCGCAGCCGATGGCCTCCAGCGATGGCCGGGCCATGCTGGTCTTCAATGGCGAGATCTACAACTACCGTGAGCTGCGTGAGGAACTGCGCGCGAGCGGGGCCATGTTCCATACCGATGGCGATAGCGAGGTGATCCTGGCAGCCTGGCAGAAATGGGGTCCTGCCTGTCTGCCGCGCCTGCATGGGATGTTCGCCTTCGCGATCTATGACCTGGAAGCGCGCACGCTGTTCCTGGCGCGCGACAGGCTGGGCGTGAAACCGCTGTTTTATGCCCCGCTCAGCGATGGCAGCCTGGCCTTCGCCTCCGAGCTCAAGGGGCTGGCTGCGCATCCGCTGCTGCGGCGCGAGGTCGATCCCTTGGCGATCGAAGATTACCTGGCCTGGGGCTATGTGCCTGACCATCGTTCGATCCTGGCCGGCGTGCACAAGCTGCCGGCCGGTCATTCGCTGCTGCTCCGCCACGGCGCGCCCTTACCCGCTCCGGTGCAGTGGTGGGACGTCAGCTTTGCCGAGCGCCGCCAGGGCCGCGCGGCCGATCTGGAAGCCGAACTGCTGCACCTGCTGCGCCAGGCGGTTACCTCGCGAATGGTCTCGGACGTGCCGCTGGGGGCATTCCTCTCGGGCGGGGTTGATAGCTCGAGCGTGGTCGCGCTGATGGCCGAGGCGAGCCATAACCCGGTCAATACCTGCAGCATCGGTTTCGACGAAGCCTCGCTTGACGAAACCGCCCATGCGCAGCTCGTCGCCGAACGTTTCGGCAGCAATCACCGGGCCCGGGTAGTTGGCAGCGATGATTTCGAGCATGTCGATACGCTGGTCGGCATGTTTGACGAGCCCTTTGCCGATGCCTCGGCCCTGCCGACCTGGCGGGTCAGCCAACTTGCCCGCGAAACCGTAACTGTCGCGCTATCGGGCGACGGGGCCGACGAGGCGCTGGCCGGTTACCGCCGCCACCGCTTCCATCATGCGGAGGAGCGGGTTCGGTCGCTGCTGCCGGGGGCGCTGCGCCAGCCGGTATTCGGCGCGCTGGGGGCGATCTATCCCAAGGCCGATTGGGCTCCGCGTCCGCTGCGGGCCAAGGCGACGTTTCAATCGCTGGCGGTCGATGGGGCCCATGGCTATGCTCGCGCGGTCGGCTTCACCCCGCCGGAACTGCGCGAGCGGCTCTATTCGCCCGAATTCCTGCGCGAGCGTGGTGACTATCGGGCTGAACAGGCCTTTGTCGATCTGATGCACCAGGCGCCGGCCCGCTCGGGATTGGACCAGGCGCAATATGCCGATCTCAAGTTCTGGCTGCCGGGCGATATCCTGACCAAGGTCGATCGCACCAGCATGGCAGTCAGCCTGGAAGCGCGCGAGCCCTTGCTCGATCATCGCCTGATCGAGTTTGCCGCGGCACTGCCTGAACGGCTGCGACTGCGGCGCGGGCAGGGCAAGTGGCTGATGAAGCAGGCGATGCGCCGCTATCTGCCCGATGAGGTGCTGTTCCGCCCCAAGCAGGGCTTTGTCACACCGATCAGCCAATGGCTGCGCGGACCGCTGGCCGGATCGGCCCGCGCCATCGGCAGCAGCGCCGCCTTGTCGCGCACCGGCTGGTTCGATGGCCCGGCGCTGAGCCGCATCGCCGAAGAGCATATCGCCGGCAGCGCCGACCACGGCCGCCTGCTGTGGCAGTTGCTGATGCTTGATCGCTCGCTCGCCCGACTGGGGATCATCGCCTGACGGCCTTGACCGTTTGCTAGCTTCGGGTAGCTTCCACTTGTGAATCTTCGAGATTCCAGGGGAGGATAATAATGGGCGATACGCCCGCGGGGACCGCGAAACCAAACCGGCTGAAGCCAGTGATCCTGCTGATTATTCTGGCGGGACTGGTGTACCTGGGTGGTCGCTGGGCCGGCCTGTGGGGGCCGCAGGACGACGGCCAGCTCAAGCTCTATGGCAACGTCGAGATTCGCGAGGTACAGCTCGGCTTCCGCGTCGGCGGCCGGATCAGCAAGCTTTACGTCGATGAAGGTGATCGGGTTGCGCCAGGGCAGCTCCTCGCCGAACTCGATACCCGTCCGCTCGATGATCGCTTGGCTGGCGCAGCTGCCCGGCTCGATGCTGCCAGTGCCGCCGCCGCCCGCGATGCCAATGGCTCGCGCCCGCAGGAAGTCGGGGAGGCTCGGGCCAGCGTCGCTGCCGCCGAAGCGCGCTTGCTCGAAGCACGCCGCCAGTTCGAACGGCGCCAGGCGCTGGTCGACAAGGGCTTCATCAGCAAGGCCGACGTCCAGACGGCCGAGGCTGCCGTCGCGGCGGCCCAGGCCAGCCTGGCTGCTGCACGCAACGCCTTGTCGCTGGCCGAGGAAGGCGTGCGGAGCGAGGATCGCGCCGCTAGCGAGGCGTCACGCAACGTCGCCTTCGCCGAACGCCGCGCAGTCCAGACCGACATTTTCGATGCCCGGATTACCGCGGCAGAGCCTGGCCAGGTGCTGACGCGCGCCCGTGAAATCGGCGCGATCGTCCAGCCCGGCCAGACCGTGCTGACCGTTGCCTTGACCCAGCCAGTCCGGGTCCGCGCCTATGTTGCCGAACCGGACCTGCCGAAGGTCCGTCCGGGCATGGCCGTTACGGTGAGCGTTGATGGCAGCGACAAGCGTTGGCCGGCGAAGATTGGTTATATTGCCCCGGTTGCGGAGTTCACCCCGAAGACCGTCCAGACCGAGCAGCTGCGCGCCGATCTGGTTTACCGCCTACGCCTGACCGTGGACGATCCACAGGGCGAACTGCGCCAGGGGCAGCCGGTTACCGTTACCGTTCCCAGCGACGGAAAGCGTTGAGGCTGCGCCATGGCGGAGGCTCCGCTCCTCCGGCTTGAAGGCGTGTCCAAGCGCTTCAAGGGCGCGCGTCGCGGTGCGCCGCCGGTCGAGGCCTTGCGCGGTGTTTCCTTGAACCTCGCCCCGGGCCGGCGCCTGGGGCTGGTCGGGCCAGACGCGGGCGGCAAGACCACGCTGATGCGGATTTTGGCCGGACTGGTGGTGGCGGACAGCGGCGATGTCGAGCTGCTGGGCGGTCCGGCCGATCAGCTCGATCGTAGCCAGGTCGGCTATATGCCGCAGGGCGGGGCGCTCTATGCCGAACTGACGGTGCGCCAGAACCTGGAGCTCTACGCCCGGCTGCGCGGGGTCGAGCCGCAGGACAGCCCTGAGCGCATGTCTCACCTTTACCGCCTGACCGGACTGGAACCGTTCCTGGACCGCGCCGTTGGCAAGCTGTCGGGCGGGATGCGGCAGAAACTGGCGCTGGCCTGTGCGGTCGTCGCGGCACCGCGGCTGATGTTGCTGGATGAACCCTCGGTTGGGGTGGATCCCGTTTCGCGGCAGGAAATCTGGCAACTGGCGATGGATCTGTCTGGCCCGGAAACGAGCCTAGTCTGGACGACCAATATCCTTGAGGACGCGGCGCGCTGCGACGAAATCGTGCTGCTCCATGAAGGGGAAATCCGGTACCATGGCCCTCCAGCAGGCTTGGCCGCCGGGGCCGAGGGGCGCTGCTTTGTGAGGCCCTTGCCGGACGGTGTCAGGCGCAAGGCGTTGCAGGACCTGCTGCTTGATCGAGGCGTGATTTCAGGCCGGATCGAGGGCGGAAACCTCCATGCACTCGCTCGCCAGTCAGCAGCGCCATCAGGCGGAAACTGGCTGCCGGTGGCGGCGCGTCCGGACGAGGGCTTTGCCGCGATGCTCGATGACGGCGCGGCACTTCAGCCCAGCGCATTGGCCGAAGCCTTCCCGCTGCGGTTCGACCAACCCGACCAGCCGGCCATTGCGGCCATCGGGTTGACCCGGCGTTACGGAGACTTTGTTGCGGCGCAGGACATCTCGTTCTCGGTCCGACCCGGCGAGATCTTCGGGCTGCTGGGACCAAATGGCGCCGGCAAGTCGACCACTTTCCGGATGCTGTGCGGTCTCGCTACACCAAGCGCGGGGCGCGGTACGGTGGCGGGCCGCGACTTGTCTGTCGCAGGTGCCGAAGCCCGTCAGGCGCTGGGCTATATGCCGCAGAAGTTCTCGCTCTACGCGGACCTGAACGTGGCGACGAACCTGAAGTTCATGGCTGGAAGCTATGGCCTGACCGGCGCTGCGCAGGCATCTGCGATCGAACGGGTGGTAACAGCCTTGGGGCTTGAGCCCTTTATGGCCACGGCGGCGGGGCTGCTGCCGCTTGGCGTTAAGCAACGGCTCGCACTGGGGGCAGCGGTCCTGCATACGCCGCCGGTGCTGTTCCTGGATGAGCCTACCTCTGGCGTCGATCCACTGGTCAGACGTGAGTTCTGGCATCATATCAATGCGATCGCCGCACGCGGCACGGCTGTCCTGGTGACGACCCATTTCATGGATGAGGCCGAAAATTGTGACCGGGTGCTGGTGATCAACCGATCGCAGACCATTGCGCAGGGTACGCCCGACGAGCTGCGCCACTCAATTCCAGGTGGAGCGGTGGCGTCATCGCTGGAGGTTGCCTTCTTCAGCCTGATCGACACCCAGCGCCGGGTCCTGGCTGAGGCTCCGGCATGAGCGCCCGCGATCCGCTGTTCTGGCGCCGCGCTGCGGCGATCCGGGCCAAGGAATGGGCCCAGATCTGGCTCGATCCTTCGACCTTCGGGCTGGTCGTGCTGATGCCTCTGATCCTGATGTTCCTGTTTGGCAGCGCTGTCACGCTGGATGTCCATGGCACCCGTACCGGGCTGATCGACCTCGACCGCACCAGCGCCTCACGCGATCTGGCCGCGACGCTTTCGAACAATTCCTACTTCCGGATAGCCGAGCAGAGCAGCGTTGCCGAAGCTGAGCCGCAGCTCCGCAGCGGGGCTTTGCGCGGTTTCGTGGTAATCCCCGATGGTTTTGAGCGCGATCTGGCCAGCGGTACCGCGCCGGCCGTCCAGCTCGTAACCGATGGCTCGCAGGTCAATACGGCGACGCTGCTGGCGGCCAATCTGCGCGGAACGCTCCGCAGCTGGACCGAAGCGCGCGCACGCCAGCAGGACCAGGCGTTTGTCCCACCCTTGAGCCTGATTGCCCGCTATACCTACAATCCGGAGCTGGAGAGCCGCTACATGCTGGTACCCGGCGCGATCGGGATCGTCATGGCCATGATCGGCAGCCTGCTGACCGCGCTCATCATGGCCCGCGAGTATGAGCGCGGGACGATGGAAGGACTGCTATCGACGCCGATCTCGATCCCGGCGCTCGTGCTCAGCAAATTGCTGCCTTACTATGTGCTGGGCCTGGCCTCGACGGCGATCTGCGTGGCGGTAGCGGTGCTAGGCTATGGCTTGCCGTTCCGCGGCTCGTTTCTGGCGCTGTTTCTGGTCTCGTCGGCGTTCCTGGCGGCCGTTCTGGGGCAGGGGTTGCTGATTTCGGCGGGGACCAAGAACCAGTTCGTCTCCACGCAGTTCGCGCTTCTGTCGGGCTTTCTGCCCTCGCTGCTACTGTCGGGCTTTCTGTTCGAGATCGATTCAATGCCCACCGCGATCCAGTGGCTGACCTATATCGTCCCGGCGCGCTATCTGATCCCGCCGCTGCAAAGCGTGTTCCTAGTCGGGGATATCTGGTCGATGTTTCTGCCCAACATCCTGGCGCTAATGGGCTTTGGCGCCTTCTTCTTCCTGCGCGTGACGCGCGCGATCAAGCGGCAGATCGCATGAGCGGGGCGCTGGTCCGGGTTATCGCCATGGCGCTCAAGGAGCTGGCGGTGGTGCTGCGCGACCGGCGCGTGATGACCACGCTGGTGGCCAGTCCAGTGATTCAGCTCATCCTGTTCGGCCTGGCAACCACCCTGGAAGTGAAGAACGTCTCGCTTGGTCTGGTCAACCGTGACACCGGGATCGCCTCCGAGCAATTCCTGGCAGCCGTGGGGGCGGCCCGAAATGTCGGGGAGGTTATCGTCTACCCCAACGAGGCGGCGCTTGGGGTGGCGATCGAGCAGCGCGAGGTATTGGGCGGGATGATCCTTCCGCCGGACCTGTCAGCCCGGGTCGCCCGGGGCGAAGAAGGGCAGATCGGCCTCTTACTCGATGGCCGAAGAGTCAATGCTGCCCAGATTGTTACTACCTATATCTCGGAAATTACCGCAACTACCGGCATGGCCCTGCGTCCTGGTCCGGCGGCCCCGGATCTGGTGGTGCGCAACTGGTACAATCCCAACCTCGACTATAGCTGGTTCACCCTGCCGGGGATGATTGCGGTGATCACCACCGTGTTGGTCCTCTCGGTGTCGGTCCAGGCCATCGCCCGGGAGCGCGAGTTCGGAACCTATGACCAGTTGATGGCTCTGCCCATGCGGCACTGGGAGATCCTGACGGGCAAGATGGTACCGGCCTTTCTTGTCGGTCTGTTCAACGGGTCATTTTATGTCGCGATGGTGGCCTTGCTGTCAGACGTGCCGTTTCTTGGTTCCTACCTATTGATTGTGCTGGCAATTGCCGCGTTCAGTCTGGCGGTCAGCGCGATTGGCCTCGCCATTTCCAGCGTCGCCGCGAACCAGCAGCAGGCCTTCCTGGGCGGGTTCCTGGTGATTGTGCCGATGATTCTGCTGTCCGGCTATGCCAGCCCGATCGATGGCATGCCGGCCTGGCTCCAGCCCATCGCGGCGACCGATCCGCTCAGCCATCTCCTGGCGATTACCCACGGCGTCTTCCTGAAAGACATGCCCGCTGCGATGATCGCGGGGCATATCTGGCCCATGCTGGCCGTTGCCCTGGTGGCGCTTTTGTTGGGTCACACCCTGTTGCGCGGACGCAGCAGCTGACCAGAATTGGGACTCGCTTCACCGCACAGGGTAAAGATTTCCTTTGCCAAGCGACTCCACCCTCGGTTAGATTCCTGAAAATAGCAGGTAAGTGGTTTTACCAGCATACCTGAATCGGGTTACGCGCGAGGCATTTATGGATCGACTTTCAGGCGATCTTTCAGGTTCGGAGGCGCCTCATGCTGAGGTGCACAGCGCCTATTCCGTGAGCGATAGCGATGCGTCGACCCTGCTGAGCCAGGCGCGGATCCGCCTTGCCATTCCTGACGAATTGTTCGCCTTGAGCGAGCTGGATGTGCTCTACAGCGAGGCTGAAGAAGCGATCTGGACCTACATGCGACCCGCTGGCCGGCCCAGCTTTACGCCGCCGATGCTGGCCGATTTCACCAACTGGCAGCGGTTGATCGGGGCCTATTTCGGCCCGGGTCGGGTACCGCTGAAATACCTGATCCTTGGCAGCCGTGCTCCCGGCGTGTTCTGCTTCGGCGGCGATCTTGAGCTGTTCGCAGCCCTGATCCGTGAGGGCAATCGCGATGCCCTGGCTGCCTATGGCTACCGCTGTGTCGAAATCCTGCACCGCAATATCCAGTCACTCGATCTGCCGATCCTGACGATAGGTATGGTGCAGGGCCAGGCGCTGGGCGGCGGGTTCGAGGCACTGCTGTCGTTTGACTATATCATTGCGGAACGTGGTTCGTCGTTCGGCCTTCCCGAGGTGATGTTCGGACTGTTCCCGGGGATGGGCGCGCATGCGATCCTCTCGCGCCGCCTGGGTCAGGCGATGGCGGACCGGATCATCATGGGCAACGAGACCTATTCCGCCGAAGCAATGTATGAACTTGGCATTGTCCACCAACTCGCCGAACCGGGCGAGGGTGAGGCGGCCGTGCGCGATTTCATTGCCAAGTCGAACCGCCGCCATGCCGGCCTGGTCGGCGCGCGCCGCGCCAGTCGCCGGGCCAACAATGTCACCCTGGCGGAGCTGCGGGATATCGTCGATTCCTGGGCAGACGCGGCGCTGCAACTGCGTGAGCAAGATCTCAGGCTGATGCAGCGCCTCGCCGGCGCGCAGGCCCGTTTGCCGCGCGCAGCGGCCTAAAGCGAATCCACCAGGACGACTTCGCAGTCGCTGACCGCTTCGACGGTAATACTTGCCTCGCCTGTTATGGCCACGCCGTCGCGCGCCTGGGCCGCGATGCCGTTGACGCGGATCGTTCCGGTTGGCGCAACCAGATAGACATGGCGCGCTTCCCCAGTTGACCAGGTGGCGGCTTCGCCTGCCGCGAGAGTCGCTGCGGCGACCTTGGCGTCGGCGCGGATCGACAGGGCCTGGTCGAGGTCGGGCGTGCCGCTGGCAACCACTTCCCAACGCCCGGCACGTTCGCCGCGCGGGAATTCCCGCTGGCCCCAGCCGGGGGCCTCGCCAGCCCGGTCCGGCATGATCCAGATCTGGAACAGCGTCGTCGCCTCATCCTCGAGGTTGTGTTCGGCGTGGACGATCCCGGTTCCGGCACTCATCACCTGCACATCGCCGGCGCCAGTGCGGCCCTTGTTGCCCAGGCTGTCCTGGTGGGTGATCGCCCCGGTCCGCACAAAGGTGACGATCTCCATGTCATTGTGCGGGTGCGGTGGAAATCCGCTGCGCGGCGCGATCGTATCGTCATTCCAGACGCGGATCGCACCCCAACCCATCCGGGCGGGCTCGTAATACGAAGCGAAGCTGAAGTGATGGCGGGCATCCAGCCAGCCGTGGTTCGCATGGCCCAGGCCAGCAAAGGGTCTTACTTCGATCATGTCTGCTATCCACCTCGGCGGGGTGTTGCCGCCGGAATGTTGGGTAAGTGGTGGCGACTGAGTTTAATTCAACCCTGCTCGCCGTGACCCAGGGCCATGTAATCGGCGCTTTGCATTTCCATCAGCCGGCTGACCGTGCGCTCGAATTCGAAGCGGCCGTCGCCGGCGGCGTAGAGTTCCTCCGGCGCCGCATCGGCTGTCGCCAGCAGCTTGACCTTCTGCTCGTAGAGCGCATCGATCAGCGTGACAAAGCGCGCAGCTTCGTTGCGGTTCTCCGGCCCCATCTTCGGAATGCCGACGAGGATTACCGTGTGATAGGTCTGAGCGATGGCAAGGTAATCTGGCGCACCGCGGGCTTCAGCACAGAGCCGCTTGAAGCTGAACACGGCAACGCCCTTCAGGCTCTTGGGCACGTGCAGCTTGCGCCCGCCGCCCAGGTCCAGTTCGGCCGAGGGGACGTGTTCGGCATCCTCGGGGGGGTAGTCGGTCAGGCGGAAGAAGGCTTCGCGGACTTGCGCCGTGGCGGCATCGCCCAGCGGGGTGTGCCAGGTGGCCATGCCGCCCAGCCGCTCCAGCCGGTAATCGACCGGGCCATTCAGTGCCAGCACATCAAGCTCGCGCTCGATCAGGGCGATGAAGGGCAGGAAATGTTCGCGGTTGAGGCCGTCCTTGTAGAGTTCGGACGGGGCGCGGTTGCTGGTCGTCACGATCACCAGTCCGTGCTGCGTGATCAGCGCGGTGAACAGCCGGCTCATGATCATCGCATCGGCAGAATTGTTGACCACCATCTCGTCAAAGGCGAGGACGCGCAGGCCTTCGGCAATGGCAGCGGCGACTGGCGGGATCGGATCGCCGCTCTCACTCTTCCGGGCTTCACGCAGGCGGGCGTGGACTTCCTGCATGAAGGCGTGGAAATGGACGCGGCGCTTGTCGGGGATGGCCAGGCTGTCGTGGAACAGGTCCATCAGCATCGACTTGCCGCGCCCGACCCCGCCCCACAGATAGAGCCGGCGCGGACTGGGCGGCTTCTTGCCGAACAGCTTGCCGAGCAGCCCGCTCCCTTGCGGCGCTTCCAGTTCCTGCTGCAACTGCGCGAGGCGCGCGGCAGCGGCGCGTTGTTCCGGATCGGGCCGGAGTTCGCCAGCCGCAACCAGCGCTTCGTACCGCGCCAGCAGCGCGTTCATTTTACCGAAGGCTTGCGGACGATGCCCGAGAAGGTGGCGACCAGATGTTCGTCGCCTTCGCCCTGGACCACGGTGCCGCGCATGAAGACGAGGCGCTTGGTCTCACGCATCACCTCGACCACGGCATCCAATGGCTTACCAAGCGCGCCGGCACCGATGAACTGGCTGGACAGCTCCAGCGTAACCGAGCCGCCGGCATTGCCATTCAGCAGCGTGCGCATCGCCGCGAACAGGGCGATATCGACCAGGGCGAGGGTAACTGCGCCATGGACAATGTCGAGCAGGTTGGAATGCTTGCGTTCCGGGAACATCCGCACCCGGCAGGTCCGATCACTTTCGGGGCGCACCAGCATCCGGCCCATCGTCTGGGCATTGAACCGGGTATCGTCGGCCAGCTCCCAGCGATGCCAGCCAGGATTTTCCGGATCGGGTTCGTAGATGAAGCCGCGTTGATCGACCACTTAGCCGCGCTGCCCGTTACGCATGCTTGGCGGCCTGCATCTTCTTGATCTCGGCGATCGCGCGCGCCGGGGACAGACCCTTGGGGCACACGTTGGCGCAGTTCATGATCGTGTGGCAGCGATAGAGGCGGAAGGGATCTTCCAGCTCGTCCAGCCGCTCACCGGTCATTTCGTCCCGGCTGTCAGCCAGCCAGCGATAGGCCTGCAGCAGGATTGCCGGACCCAGGAACTTGTCGCTGTTCCACCAGTAGCTGGGGCACGAGGTCGAGCAGCAGGCGCACAGGATGCATTCGTAGAGGCCGTCCAGCTTCTCGCGCTGTTCGGGCGTTTGCAGCCGTTCCTTGCCCGAAGGCGTGGTGCTGACAGTCTGCAGCCAGGGGCGGATCGAGGCGTACTGCGCGTAGAAGTGCGTGAAGTCAGGCACCAGGTCCTTGATCACTTCCATATGCGGCAGCGGGGTGATGCGGATATCGCCCTTCAGGTCTTCGATCGCGGTGGTGCAGGCCAGGCCGTTGCGGCCGTTGATGTTCATGGCGCAGGAGCCGCAGATCCCTTCGCGGCACGAGCGGCGGAAGGTGAGCGATGGGTCCTGTTCGGACTTCATCTTGATCAGCGCGTCCAGCACCATCGGGCCGCAATTGTCGAGATCGATCTCGAAGGTGTCATAGCGCGGGTTCTCACCGCTGTCGGGATCGTAGCGATAGACCGTGAAATGTTTCACGCGGGCAGCGCCTTCAGCCTTGTGATGCTGGGCCTTGCCGGTGATCTTGCTGTTAGCAGGAAGCGTGAAAGTGGCCATGTCGATCCCTGTCGCTACGCGGCGGAGTGGCCGCATCGGGTCCCCATCTAGCGATTCAGCGGCAAGGAGCAAGCGCCTCTGTGCAGCTTTTATTGGCCGCCGACGGAGAAACCAACCAGCTGGGTGATCGTGGCTGCGGCCGCCATTCCGGCCAGCACGAGTGCGGCGACAGCGGCGCTACGGAAGAAGGCTGCTAAAGGCTCCTCCCGGCTGAGCCAGGCTAACCCGACCGGGAGGAGCGGATGGGAAGGTTGCGACCCTGATCCGGCATTGCGTGACTGCATTGCTGCAACCGCACCGGACGGACCCTCCACGCCGCTGCTCTGGTCAGAATCGGCCTCGGGATGAACCTGAATTTTCTTCCATGTTGACGGGAAAGTGCCGGCAATCGTTTGTTCACGCGCGAATTGCTGACGATAGAGCCGGGCCATCTCGCCGCGCGGCAATCCGCCCAGTCTGGCGCGGATATGTTCGATCCGCTGGTTCACTGCGGATTCGGAAATGCCAAGTAAACCAGCGATTTCCTTGCTGGTCCGGTTGTCTGCTACCAGGGCCATTACCTCACGCTGCTTGGGGGTCAGCTGGGGCAGGACCAGGGGATCAGACGAATGGCGAGTCTGCATCTGCATGGCCACGAAGCTTAAGCAACCCGTGACCGGGAGACAATCGTCACAATTGATTGCAGTGGACTAAATTCCGAGTCTTGTTCTGAAAATTATGCGCGTGCTGCCGAGATGATCGCAGCGGCAAAGCCAACAGGGTCATCTTCCTGGATGAAATGACCGCCATGCAACGTTCGATGCGCCATCCCGCGGGTGCCCGGAACGCGCTCCAGCCAGACTGCATCGCCGCCACGCGTGATCGGGTCCTGATCGGAAAAGCAGCACAGGAACGGCTTCGTCCATTGCCGGAAAACTTCCCAGGCGCGCAGCTGGTCGGGCACGGCAACATTGCCCTTGAACGGAACCAGCGGCGGATAGGCCCGGGCGGCGGCCTTGCTGGGACGGGTGGGGAAGGGGGCGTCGTAGGCGGCAACCTCTTCGGCCGAGAGCGGGCGGCGCGTGCCGCGTTTTACGATGCCGCCAATCGGGAAAACGGGACTGTACTTCGCGAAGGCCCGCCAGATGGCAAAGGCCCGGGGTGCATCCTGGCCATCCGGCAGTCCGCCATTGGAAAGCGCAACTGCGGCAAAGCGGTCAGGCATCTCGGCCACGACCCGCAGCCCGATCAACGAACCCCAGTCCTGGCAACCTAGTGTGATGTCACGCAGATCCAGCGCCTCAACCCATTCACGGATCCAGGCGACCTGGCCGGCGTAGGAATAGCTTTCGCGGCCAAGCGGCTTGTCCGATCGGCCGAACCCGATCAGGTCCGGCGCAAGAACGCGAAAGCCTTCTGCCACCAGCAAGGGGATCATATGCCGCCAAAGGTAGCACCAGGTCGGTTCGCCATGCAGCAGCAGGATCGGGCGACCATCACGCGGGCCTTCATCGATGTAATGCAGCCGCAGGCCGGACTTGAGCGTGTGGAAATGCGGCTCGTACGGAAAATCCGGCAGGTTCTGAAAGCGGTCATCTGGTGTGCGATAGACCTGCATTGGTACTTTCCCCCTCGCGCGTTTCTGCCATCATGGCGGCACAAGTCTCGCATGGGAAGAGGGGGGCAGGATGGGTTTCGCCAACTGGTACGACGAGCACGTGGTGCCGCGCCTGATCCGCTGCGCCTGTTCGGGCCCGGCGATCATGAAGCTGCGCGAGAAGGTCGTGCCGCTGGCCTCGGGTGCGGTGTTCGAACTGGGGTGCGGTGGGGGGCTCAATCAGCGGTTCTACGACCCCGGCCGGATCAGCTCCTATGCCGGCGTCGATCCATCCGCCAAGGGCCTGGAGTTCGCCCGGGCCGAGGCCGCGCGGAAAGGCTGGGCGCATGATATCCGTGCGGGCACCGGCGAAGCGATTCCCTTTGCGGACGACAGCTTCGATTCGGTGGTCTGCACCTTCACGCTCTGCTCGGTGCAGGACCCGGCCCAGACATTGAAGGAGATGCGCCGGGTGCTGAAGCCTGGCGGCCAGCTGCTGTTTGCCGAGCATGGTGCAGCACCGGATGACAGCGTGGCGCATTGGCAAGCGCGGATCGAGCCGGTGTGGAAACGGATTGCGGGCGGCTGCCACCTGACGCGGCCCGTGGGCAGTGCGATCGAGGGCAGTGGCTTTGCCCTTGATCCGCTGGGGGCACAGTATGCGCCCAAGGTGCCGCGCTTTGCGGGCTGGATGGAGTGGGGCGTGGGAGTGAAGGCCGGGTAGCAAATCGCCACCCGGCCCGGATCACTCAGTTTCCGAAGGTCCGCTGCCACCAGCCGCGACGCGGGGTGCCATCACCTTCCGCCTCGGCTGAAACAGTGTCATCGGCCTGGGCTTCGGCTTCAGAGGCAACCGCCTTCTTGCGAGTCCGCTTGGGCTTGGCCGGGGCTTCTTCGGCAACCGGTTCAACCGCAGGTTCTGCAACTACTTCGGCTACTTCGGCCGGAGCCTCATCAACCTTTTTCTTGCGGGTGCGCTTGGGCTTGGCAGCCGGTTCTTCCGCAGCAACTTCGGCCACTTCCGGAGCGGCTTCGGCTTCCGCTTCGGCTTCAACCGGCGCAGCCTTCTTGCGGCCGCGCTTGGGCTTGGCCGGCGCTTCCGCGGCGGGTTTGCTCTCGGCCTCGACCGCTACCGGCTCCTCACCAGTTGGTGCATCTTCGCCAGTTTCGCCGCCAGAGGTTTCACCCTGCTCTTCGCGATTGCCGTTGCGGCCACGACCACCCCGGCGGCGGCGACGGCGGCGCTTGCGCTGCTCATCGGTTTCACCAGCCGGACCTTCGTCGCGGTCACCATCTTCGTTGTCGCCGGCTTCTTCACCGTCGCGGGCTTCGTCGCCTTCAGCGGCATCGCCGTTCTCAGCGCCTTCGCCATCTTCGCGGTCACGACCACCCCGGCGGCGGCGGCGCCGGCGGCGCTTGCCGCGGCCTTCGCCGTCGCCTTCGCCCTCGTCGCGGCGGCCGCCGCGTCCGCCACGCTCGCGACCTTCGTCCTCGTCGCGCTCGTCCTCGTCGTCCTCATCGACCAGGTCGGCGATGTCATCATCGTCTTCCAGGGCAATGGGTTCGAACTTGGGCACGAATTCAGGACGCGGGCCGGACGAGCCGACGCGCATCTTCGCGCCTTCGTTCTCGCCCTCGGGCAGCACTTCCACGCGCACGCCATAGCGCTCCTCGATCTCGGCGAGATCGGCGCGCTTGGCGTTGAGCAGGTAAACTGCCGCTTCGGTGCTGGCGAACAGCGAGATGACCGAACCACGACCCTTGGCGGCTTCGTCTTCGATCAGTCGCAGCGCCGACAGGCCGGCGCTTGAGGCGGTGCGGACCAGGCCGGTGCCATCGCAGTGCGGGCACTGGCGGGTGGTCGCTTCCAGAACGCCGGTGCGCAGGCGCTGGCGGCTCATTTCCATCAGGCCGAAGCTGGAGATCCGGCCAACCTGGATGCGGGCGCGGTCGTTCTTCAGCGCGTCCTTCATGGCCTTCTCGACCTTGCGGACGTTCGAGCCATATTCCATGTCGATGAAGTCGATCACGACCAGACCGGCCATGTCGCGCAGGCGCAGCTGGCGGGCGATTTCGCGCGCAGCCTCAAGGTTGGTGTTGAGCGCCGTCGCCTCGATCCCGTGCTCCTTGGTGGAGCGGCCCGAGTTGATGTCGATCGATACCAGGGCTTCGGTCGGGTTGATGACGATATAGCCGCCGCTCTTCAGCTGAACGACCGGATCGTACATTGCGGTCAGCTGATCTTCGGCGCCATAGCGCTGGAACAGCGGAACCGGATCGGCATACTGCTTCACCCGCTTGGCATGGCTGGGCATCAGCATCTTCATGAAGTCGCGGGCGAGGCGGTAGCCATGCTCGCCTTCAACAATCACGTCCTCGATTTCGCGGTTATAAATGTCGCGAATCGCGCGCTTGATCAGGTCGCTGTCCGAATGGATCAGCGCCGGGGCGGTGCTCTTCAGCGTGGTTTCGCGGATATCGTCCCACAGGCGGGCGAGATAGTCGAAGTCACGCTTGATCTCGGTCTTGGTGCGCTGCAGCCCGGCGGTGCGGACGATGCAGCCCATCGCCTTGGGCAGATCGAGTTCGGCAATGATCGACTTCAGCCGCTTGCGGTCAGCCGCCGAGCTGATCTTGCGGCTGATGCCGCCGCCATGGCTCGAATTCGGCATCAGCACGCAGTAACGGCCAGCTAGGCTGAGGTAGGTGGTGAGGGCAGCACCCTTGTTGCCGCGCTCTTCCTTAACGACTTGGACCAGCAGCACCTGGCGGCGTTGGATCACGTCCTGGATCTTGTAGCGGCGGCGCAGCGCCATGCGCTTGGCGCGGAGCTCATCGGCTTCCTTCGCCTTGCCGCGGCCCTGACCCTGACGGCGGCGACCGCGACCGCGGCGGCGATCATCGCCACCTTCGGCTTCGGCGGCTTCTTCGCCATCATGGTCAAAGGCGTTGTCGATCTGGCCATCCTCGATGGTCGCGACTTCGTCCTTTTCCGCCGTATCGACTTCGGTCAGGCCGTGACCATCGTCATCGTGATAGGCTTCGTGCGTGGTACCGGCCAAGTCATCGGCCAGGGTTTCGCCCAGCTCGTCATCACCAACGAAGTCTTCCTCACCCTCGGCTATGGCACGCAGGGCGGCCTCTTCCTCGGCATGGGCGGCTTCTTCCGCCAGCAGGGCCTCGCGGTCCTCCTTGGGGATCTGGTAATAGTCCGGGTGGATTTCGCTGAAGGCCAGGAAGCCGTGGCGATTGCCGCCAAAGTCAACGAAGGCCGCCTGCAGCGAGGGTTCGACCCTGGTTACCTTGGCGAGATAGATATTACCCTTGATCTGCTTGTGTTCGGCAGATTCAAAGTCGAATTCCTCAATCCGGTTGCCCTTGAGCACCGCCACCCGGGTTTCTTCCTGGTGGCGCGCATCGATCAGCATGCGCATTGTCATTTATAACTCTCCGTGCGCGCCAGGCCTCGCCGGACCTTATCAGGTCCCTGCCGGCTTGAGTGGCGCGTTCTTGTGCGAAACGGCCGCGCGCCCGGGAACTGATCCCGGCGTGGCGTGCGGCTGTATGGGAATAGCCGGGGGCATTGGCGCGCCCGGCGGCGTGGTGTGTGTCTGCGGTAAGGATCAGGCGCAGAGACTTATCATGCGCCGGTTGCCGCACTGCCACAGCCACAGCCCGGAAGGGCAGGGTCTTGGCAGGCAACGAACCACTTCTCATTACGGCATCAACCTGTACGTCCGGGCAGGGCCCGGGATTCCTGGCGAGAACTGCCCGCATAGTGGTTAATAAGTAATGCCGAAGGCGTTACGAATGGTCCCGGCGGGTCTCGCGCAGTGAGTGCCTAGCATCATGGTTCGCGGGCGGCAAGGGCGGGGCAATCCGGCAAAGCGTGATCCGGCCATTGCTCTCGCAATTTACCTTGTTTAGCAGAATGGCGAAATGCGCCGCGCTGCCGTGATCCTTGGTCTTTTTGTCGCACCGCTGGCGGTCTTCGCGGCGATGGTCGCGGCCGATCGCTATTTCGGCGGTCCGGGCCGGGGCTACGGTTACGTCGTCCAGATCCTGCTGCCCGATGACGATGCCCGCCAGGGCCTGCCGCCCATTCGCGGGCCGCAAGACGCAAGCCGCCCGCTGGTCGTGATAGATCCAGGTCACGGCGGCAAGGATCCCGGGGCCGGTAACGGTGCGCTCAAGGAAAAGGACCTGGTGCTGCGCCTGGCGCTGGCCCTGCGCGATGAATTGCTGCGCCAGGGCGGGATCCGGGTGGCCATGACCCGCGAGGACGATCGCTATCTGCTGCTGCCGGTGCGGCCGGACATTGCGCGGCGCTTGCAGGCTGACCTATTCATTTCGATCCACGCCGACAGTACCGAGGTTGGCACCGGCGCGCGCGGCGCGACGGTCTATGTCCTGTCCGACAAGGGCAGCAACGAGGCCGCCGAGCGGATCGCTGCCCGCGAGAATGCGGCGGATGAGATCAACGGGATCCGCATTGCCGAAACGAGCGATTCCGTCGGGGCGATCCTGGTCGATCTTTCGCAGCGCGAGATGCAGGCCAAGGCGGAAGCCTTTGGTCAGTTGATCCTGCGCGAAGGGCGTGGCCGGCTGCCGTTCCGCGATCAGGCCGTGCAATCGGCCGCTTTCGCGGTGCTGAAAGCGCCCGATGTGCCCTCGATCCTGTTCGAAAGCGGTTATATCAATAATGAAGAGGATGCCGCCCGGCTCGCTTCTCCCGCCGGTCAGCAGGCCTTTGCGCAAAGCCTGGCCAGTGCGATCCGCATCCATTTTGCGCGTGAGACCGCGCCGCCGCCGCTGGTCCCCTAGCTTGCCGCTGGCCTACCGCCGTTCCCCCATGCTAGAGCCGCGCCCAAGATGAGTGAGCCTTCCGAATCCATTCGCCTGCGCATCCGGCGCGAAGCCGGGGGTCTGCTCACCCGCCTGCAGGACCATCCAGCGGGCCAATGGTTCCAGTCCAACTGGCAGACGAGCAAGCGGTTCCGCCTGGTCGGTTACGGGCTTGGCGGCCTGGTGGCGCTGTACCTGCTGCTGTGGATCACGGTGCTGCGCAGCCTGCCCTCGGCTGACCGGCTGCTCAGCTATCAGCCACCGTTGCCGACCATGGTGCGCGGCGTAAATGGCGAGATCGTCTACAGCTATGCGCGTGAGCGGCGTGTCCAATTGCGCTTCGTCGATTTCCCCAAGCCGCTGATCAACGCTTACCTCTCGGCCGAGGACAAGACTTTCTGGAGCCATGGCGGGGTCGATTACACCGGCCTGATTGGCGCGGTGATCGACTATGTCACCAAGTTCGGTTCAGGTGAGCGCGCCAAGGGCGGCTCGACCATTACCCAGCAGGTCGCCAAGAACATCCTGATCGGGGACGAGTACTCGATCACCCGCAAGTTCAAGGAAATGGTCCTGGCCCGCCGGATCGAGGGTGTGCTGACCAAGCAGCAAATCCTTGAGCTTTATCTCAACGAGATCCCGCTCGGCCGCCAGAGCTTCGGCGTCCAGGCAGCTTCGCGGGCCTATTTCGGCAAGGATGTGGGTGACCTGCAGCTGCACGAAGCGGCCTTCCTGGCGATCCTGCCCAAGGCACCGGAGCGCTATGGGCGCGAGAAGTATCAGCAGCTGGCGATCGATCGCCGCAATTATGTGCTCGATCAGATGGTCGACAATGGCTGGGTGACGGCAGAGCAGGCGAGCCAGGCCAAGGCCCAGCCGCTCGGCCTGATTGCCCGGCGCGCGGAAAGCTATGATCCCTCCGTCGGCTACTTCGTCGAGGACGTGCGCCGCGAGCTGATCGAGAAATATGGCGAACAGGCTGAAGACGGGCCGAACAGCATTTATGGCGGCGGCCTGTGGGTGCGAACCTCGCTCGATCCGCAGCTCCAGAAGGCGGCGCAGGATGCGCTTCGCACCGGGCTGCTGCGCTATCAGGGCGGGCGCGGTTGGGGCGGACCGATCGCCAAGATCAAGGTCGATCCGGACAACTGGCAAACCGAGCTGATCGCAGCCGGCAAGTCGGTGTCCTACCAGAACTGGCGGGTCGGGGTGGTCCTTTCGCGCTCCGGTAATCAGGCGACGATCGGCTTTACCGATGGCAGCAAGGCGCCCTTGATCGCGCTGCCGGATTCGCTGCGCGCGGGCGATGTCATCGCTGCAGCACCGAATGGGAACGCTTGGGCGGTCAAGAATGTCCCCGAAGTGCAGGGCGGCTTCGTGGCAATCGATCCCAACTCTGGCCGGGTGTTGGCGGTGCAGGGCGGGTTCGATGCCGGGCTTGGCAGCTTCAACCGCGCGACCCAGGCGCAGCGCCAGCCAGGCTCGACCATCAAGCCGTTCGTCTATGCCACGGGGCTCGATAACGGGATGACCCCGGCCAGCGAAGTGCTGGATGGCCAGTTCTGCGTCTACCAGGGCGCGCAGCTCGGTCAGAAGTGCTTCCGCAATTTCGATATGCGCGGTGCCGGTAGGACCCATACGATGCGTTGGGGGCTTGAACAGTCACGCAACCTGATGACCGTGCGCATCGCCAACGATGCCGGGATGGACAATGTTGCGCGCCAGATCGACCGGGTGGGCATCGGCAAGTATCCGCCGTACCTCTCCTTCGCGCTGGGCGCTGGCGAGACGACCGTGCTCAAGATGGCGAACGCCTATGCGGCTTTGGCGAACAATGGTGTGCAGTACACGCCAACGCTGATCGACTTCGTCCAGGATCGCAACGGCAAGGTGATCTGGCGGTCCGACAACCGCCGCTGCGAGAAGTGCAACATGGCCAACTGGGACGGCAAGCCGATGCCGCGCCTGGCCAAGCGCGGCAAGCAGGTGATGGACCCGCGCACGGCCTTCCAGGTGATCCACATGCTGGAAGGCGTGGTGACCCGCGGTACCGCAACGGTGCTGCGCGATCTCAATCTCTCGCTGTTCGGCAAGACCGGGACGACGACGGGCCCGACCAACGTTTGGTTTGCCGGCGGTTCTCAGGACATCGTCGGGGCGGTCTACCTTGGCTATGACCAGCCGCGCTCGCTGGGCGGTTATGCCCAGGGCGGCTCGATCGCTGCGCCAATGTTCAAACAGTTCATCCAGGAAAGCCGCAACCGCTGGTTCGACCGGCCATTCGTGGCCCCGGTCAATATCCACTGGGTCAAGATCGACCGCGTTTCCGGCAGCAAGGTGTTTGCCGGTAGCCCGACCGATGATCCCAAGTCCGGAATCATCTGGGAGGCCTTCAAGGCCGACAGTGAGGTGGCCCGGACCACACGCCAGGACGATCTGGCCAAGCAGCGTGATGCGCTGATCGCGGCGATCAGGCGCGGCTCGCAAGCCCAGACCAGCGAAGCCGCAGCCGAAGACACGGCAGACCCCCAGATCGCGGCCGATAGCGCCGTGGCAATCCAGTAACCCCGGAGCATTCCATGAACTTCCGACCCCTATTCGCCGCTGTCGTCGCCGTCGCTCTTGCCGCGCCGGCCAGCGCCAATCTGCCGGTCGGGGCAACTGCTCCCGTGTTTGCCACCCAGGGCGCCAAGGCCGGCAAGCCCTATGCGTTCAACCTGCGCGCCGCGCTGCGCAAGGGACCGCTCGTGCTCTATTTCTACCCCAAGGCTTTCACCCAGGGCTGCACGCTGGAAGCGAAGGCCTTTGCCGATGCTTCGCCGCAGTTCGCTGCAGCCGGGGCGACGGTTGTCGGCATGTCGGCCGATGACATGCCGACGCTGCAGAAGTTCTCGACCGAGGCCTGCCGCGACAAGTTTGCCGTAGCCATCGCCACCCCGGCGATCATCAAGGCCTACGATGTTGACCTGCAGCGCGCAGGCGTGTCGACGGGTCTGACCTCGCGCACCAGCTATGTCATCGGGCAGGATGGCAAGATCCGGTTTGTCCATTCGAACCTGGACTACAAGGATCATGTCCGCCTGACGCTGGAAGCCGTGCAGGCGCTGCGCAAGGGCAAGCGCTGAGCGCCCACCCGCTTTACAAACGGAGGCTGTCCGCTAATCGGGCGGCAGACGGGGCAGTGAACCCGGACAAGACGGAGTTTAAGTATCATGCGTGCCGAAGGGCAGGCCCATATCGATCGGATTGACGCCGCTCTGGCCCTGGTCCGCAAGTTCCTGGACTGGGACCGCGCGCTGCGCCGGCTCGACGAGCTTAACGCCCGGGTCGAGGATCCCAAGCTGTGGGACAGTCCCAAGGAAGCCGAAGCAGTCATGAAGGAACGCCGTCGGCTCGAGGCGGCGATCGGCACGGTCAAGGACATCTCGGCCCAGAAGGCTGACGCCATCGAATTCGTCGAGCTGGGCGAAATGGAAGGTGATGAGGCGACGATCCAGGAAGGGCTGGATGCGCTGGCCAGCCTGGCCGACCGCGCCGATGCCGACAAGGTCCAGGCCCTCCTGGCCGGCGAGGTTGACGGTAACGATACCTACATCGAAATCCATGCTGGCGCAGGCGGGACCGAAAGCCAGGACTGGGCCGAAATGCTCTTCCGGATGTACACCCGCTGGGCCGAAAAGCGCGGCTTCAAGGTCGAGACGATCGAATACCAGGCCGGCGAACAGGCTGGTATCAAGAGCGCGACCATCCTGGTCAAGGGTGAGAATGCCTATGGCTATGCCAAGACCGAAAGCGGCGTACACCGCCTGGTCCGCATTTCGCCTTATGACAGCTCAGCCCGGCGCCATACCAGCTTCAGCTCGGTCTGGGTCTTCCCGGTGATCGATGACAATTTCAGCATCGATATCAATCCGGCTGACCTCAAGATCGATACTTACCGGGCTTCGGGCGCGGGCGGCCAGCACGTCAACACCACGGACTCGGCCGTGCGTATCACCCACGTGCCGAGCGGGATCATCGTCGCCAGCCAGCAGGATCGCAGCCAGCACAAGAACCGCGAAATCTGCATGGGCATGCTGAAGTCGCGGCTCTATGAAGAGGAAATGCGCAAGCGCGAAGAGGCGGCCTCTGCGGAACACTCGGCCAAGAGCGACATTGGCTGGGGCCACCAGATCCGTTCTTACGTTCTCCAGCCCTATCAGATGGTCAAGGACCTGCGCACCGGGGTGACCAGCCCGACCCCGTCCGACGTGCTTGACGGTGATCTTGACCAGTTCATGGCTGCGGCGCTCGCCCAGCGCGTGACAGGTGAAAAGGTGGACGTGGAGGATGACGATTGAGGCTGTGGGCCAGCCTTGCTGCCCTGCTGCTGCTGACCGCCTGCAGCGCCGAAAAGGACGCTGACCGGCCAGAGACCTCGCGCGAGTTTCCGCGCGCCTGGCGCCCGGTTTCCGACCTTTCTGGCACCGAATTCGGCAACGAAGACCAGCGCGACAATCTGGGTGAGGCCGAGGTCGTGATGGACCTGGCCGCGATCAAGGCCGGTACCACGGTTGCCGATATTGGCGCGGGCGAAGGTTACTATACCGTCCGCCTGGCCGAACGGGTTGGTGCCAAGGGCCGCGTGCTGGCGCAGGATATCGATCCCGGCGCGATCCAGCGGCTTGGCCAGCGGGTTGAGCGCGAACGGCTCGACAACGTTTCGATCAAGACCGGGGCGGCTGACGATCCGCGCCTGCCGGCGAACAGCTTTGACCGGGTCTTCCTGGTTCACATGTATCACGAAGTGACCGAGCCCTATGCCTTCCTCTGGCGACTACGACCGGCGCTGCGCGAGGGCGGGCAGGTGATCGTGGTCGATGTCGATCGTCCGACTGATCGCCACGGAATGCCGCCCAGCCTGCTGTTCTGCGAATTTCAGGCCGTGGGCTTTCGTCTCGTGGAATTTGTGCGTAGACCGGAACTCAACGGCTACTACGCGCAGTTTGAAGCCGTAGGGCCGCGCCCCGAACCCGTGGCAATCAAGCCGTGCAACACGGCAAAGGGAAAGACTGGGAGCTAATGTCGTTCAAGGGTTTGAAGCCGATTCTTTATGGTGGTCGTGAAGTCTGGCCGCTGGTTGAAGGCGGCAAGGGTGTGGCGGCCACGAACCATGCCAGCTCGGGTGCATGGGCTGCGGCCGGTGGAATCGGGACAGTCAGCGCGGTCAATGCCGATAGCTATGACGCTGAAGGCAAGATCATCCCGCAGATCTACAATGCGCTGACCCGCAAGGAACGCCACGAGCAGCTGATCCAGTACGGCATTTCCGGTGCGGTCGAACAGGTCCGCCGGGCCTATGAAATTTCGAACGGCCAGGGCGCGATCAACATCAACGTCCTGTGGGAAATGGGCGGGGCCCAGCAGATCCTCGAAGGCGTGCTGGAACGCACCCGCGGGATGGTGACCGGGGTCACTTGCGGGGCGGGCATGCCCTACAAGCTCTCGGAAATCGCTGCACGGTTCAACGTCAATTACCTGCCGATCATCAGCTCGGCCCGCGCTTTCCGGGCGCTGTGGAAGCGGGCTTATCACAAGGTCGCGGACCTGATGGCGGCGGTGGTCTATGAAGATCCCTGGCTGGCGGGCGGGCACAACGGCTTGTCCAACGCCGAAGACCCGCTGAAGCCCGAGGATCCCTATCCCCGCGTCAAGGCGCTGCGTGACACCATGCGGGCCGAGGGCGTGCCGGATTCGGTACCGATCGTCATGGCCGGCGGGGTCTGGTTCCTGCGTGAATGGGACAACTGGATCGACAATCCGGAACTGGGCAGCATCGCCTTCCAGTTCGGCACACGCCCGCTGCTGACCGAGGAAAGTCCGATCCCGCAGGCGTGGAAGGATCACCTGCGCACGCTGGAGCCGGGTGACGTGCTACTGCACCGTTTCTCGCCGACGGGGTTCTATTCCTCGGCAGTCAAGAATCCCTTCCTGCGCAAGCTTGAAGACCGCAGCGAGCGCCAGATTCCCTATTCGAAAGTCCAGGCTGGCGAGCATACCGTCCAGCTTGATGTCGGAGTGCGCGGCAAGAACTTCTGGGTCGCCCCGCGCGACCTCGAACGGGCTCGAGGCTGGGTCGCCGCCGGTTACACCGATGGCCTGCGCACGCCGGACGACACGATCGTCTTCGTTGCACCGGGTGAGCGGGCAGAAATCCAGCAGGACCAGAAGGATTGCATGGGCTGCCTCAGCCACTGCGGGTTCTCGTCGTGGAAGGATCATGACGATTACACCACGGGGCGCCTGGCCGATCCGCGCAGCTTCTGCATCCAGAAGACCCTGCAGGACATCGCCCACGGCGGACCGATCGACGAAAACCTTATGTTCGCCGGTCATGCCGCATACCGTTTCAAGCAGGACCCATTCTATTCCAACAACTTCACCCCGTCGGTGAAGCAGCTGGTTGACCGTATCCTGACCGGCGATTGATCCCAGGCTATGGAGACGCTGCCAGCCACGGCTCCATCGCCAGGTCTCTTCGCGGCTGAGCTGCTGGATGTGCCAGGGCTGATTGTCGCACCGCTGCTAGCACCGGTTCCGGTGACACCCGGTCATGGCCAGCCGGTGATGGTCCTGCCCGGCTTTCTGGCGCACGATTTCACGACAGTTAGGCTCCGCCGTTCGCTGCGGGCGGCGGGCTATGCCGTCCAGGGCTGGGGGCTTGGCTTCAATCTTGGCGCGCGCGCCGATCTGCTCGATCGACTGGCGGCGCGGATTACTGCCTTCGCTGCCAGCAGTGGACAACCGGTGACGCTGGTTGGCTGGAGCCTGGGCGGCGTGTTCGCGCGGGAAGTTGCCAAACTGATCCCGCAGGATGTCAGACTGGTGGTCACGCTGGGCAGTCCGTTCTCAGGCGATCCGCAAGCCAACAACGCGTGGCGACTTTATGAGCTGGTCAATGACCACCCGGTCGATCAGCCCCCTATCGAAGCGCATCTGGCCGACAAGCCTTCGGTTCCGACCGTCGCCCTGTGGTCGCGCCGTGATGGGATCGTCCCGCCTGCCTGTGCCGCCGGTCTTGATGGCGAGCGGGACGCAGCGATCGAAGTCAATTGCCGCCATCTCGGTTTCGCCTGGGCCCGAACCGGAATCGCTGCGATCGGGACAGTCCTGGCGGATTGGCTCGCGCGATCAGGTTGAGCGCTGGCGCGGGTCGGGCCCGAACCGGTTGGGCCCCGCAGTGCCCGGCAGGATCGCGAGGATTACGGCTGCCAGATTGGCGAATATCACGGCCCAGTCGAGCAGCCAGGTCATTCGGTCAAACCCGATCCGCGCATCCATGCCCGCCACATTGGCGATCACCACACGCACCAGCCAGACGGCAAAGGTAAAGATGGCCAGCCAGACGAGCTTGCCGGAACGATCCTGGTCATGCAGCCGCCGGACCAGCAGTGCCGGCACAGGAATGGCCAGCAGCACCGTCAGGCCGTCGCTGACCAGTGCCCACACAGTGTATGGCGCGAAAAGGGCCGTGGCGAACGAGACTGCCAGCGTCACGAACACTGCGCTGAGAATGTAACTTGCCAGTTCGGTGCGGGTGGCGCGTCCCTGGAAGGTGAATGACAGCGCGACCGTGCGCCTGGCCGAAGTCGGTCGGGGCAGGGCGGAGACGCTTTCGCTCACCGCCGCTGCCTCAGTCGAGTTCCCAGGCGCGCTCGCCGTGGCTGGTGATGTCCAGCCCCTCGCGCTCGGCATCCTCGCTCACGCGCATCGGGAAGGCGAGGCTGACCACGACTGCGATCACCGCGCTGGCGATTGCCGAATAGAGCGCGACCACGCCCACGCCGACCGCCTGCGCGGCGAGCTGGTTCACCATCCCGACCCCTTCGGCATAGCCCGCGCCGCCCAGCGCAGGGGCCATGAAGACCGCAAGCATTAGCGAGCCGATCATGCCGCCGACCCCATGAACGGCAAAGACATCGAGCGAATCGTCGATCTGCAGCTTCTTCTTCACCACCTGGATCATCGGGTAGCAGACCACTGCGGCGACTGCGCCAAACAGCATGGCCGCCCCTGGCGAAATGAAGCCGGCGGCCGGTGTGACGGTGGCAAGGCCAGCGATGGCGCCGGTCGCGAAACCGACTGAGGTTGGCTTGCCAACACTAAACCGTTCGATCAGCAGCCAGACCAGCGCGGCAACGCAGGCGGCGACATGGGTGTTGAGGATCGCGCTGGCCGCATCGTCATTGGCGGCGAGGGCAGAGCCGCCGTTGAAGCCGAACCAGCCCACCCAGAGTAGGGCGGCGCCGGCCATGGTCAGCGAGGGGCTGTGCGGCAGCATCAGCGTCTTGGGAAAACCCTGTCGGCGCCCGAGCAGCAGCGCAGCGACCAGCGCCGAAACGCCGGCCGTGGTGTGGACGACGATGCCGCCGGCGAAGTCCAGTGTGCCCATCGATGTGGCCAGCCAGCCATTGCCCCAGACCCAGTGCGCGACCGGCGCATAGACCAGCAGGCTCCACAGCGCGCAAAAGCCCATGACCCAGCCGAACCGGGCGCGATCGACCCAGGCGCCGGCCATCAGCGCCGGGGTGATCGCGGCGAAAGTCAGCTGGAACAGGGCAAAGGTGCGTTCGGAAATGGTCAGTTCGCCGCGCATCAGCCCTTCCGTGCCGATCAGCATCCAGGCATTGCCCGCGCCCAGCCAGCCATTGGTGACATCGCCAAAAGCCAGAGTGTAGCCGGCGATGATCCACAGGGTCGAGGCAACCGCGGCGATCGCGCCAACCTGTACCAGCACCGACAGGAAGTTCTTGGCCCTGACCAGACCGCCGTAGAACAGCGCCAGCCCCGGCATGGTCATCAGCAGGACCAGCGCCGACGAAGTGAGGATCCAGGCAGTGTCGCCCGTGTCGATCGTCGCTTCGGTCACAGTCTGCGCGAGGGCGGGGGTGCTGCCTGCCAGAAGTGCCCCAGCCAGCGCGAGGCCCAGTTGTTTGCGCATCCCGTATCTCCCCTGCCGCGATATCGCGTGATTCCGCAGGGACGGTTAGAGCAATAAATGGGACCTCGGCAAGCAATTGCGCTGCTGATTTGTTGCGTGGGCGGGCCGGTTATGCCCAGCCTTGCAGCACCTGGTCCGGCGGCCGGTGTCCGTCGACCCAAAAGCGGATGTTGGCGATGACCTTCTCGCCAGCCAATGAGCGCCCCTCAACAGTGGCGCTGCCAAGGTGCGGCAGGGTGATCACGTTAGGCAGGGCAATCAGTCTGCTATCAACCGCCGGCTCACGGGCGTAGACGTCCAGCCCGGCACCACCGAGCTTGCCCTGTTCCAGGGCCACGATCAGCGCATCCTCGTCGATCAGATCGCCGCGCGCGGTATTGATGATGTAGGCGTCGGGCTTCAGCAGGGCAATGCGCCGGGCATCCAGCAGCCGGTGTGTTTCGGCGCTGGCAGGGCAATGCAGGGTAATGATGTCCGCCTCTGCCAACAGCTTGTCGAGATCGGCTTCATAGCGCGCACCCAGCATGTTCTCGATCGCACCGGGAAGTGGCCGACGGTTGTGGTAGGTCACTTCCATCCCGAAGGCGCGGGCCCGATGCGCCACGGCCTGGCCGATCCGACCCATGCCGACGATCGCCAGGCGCTTGCCACCGATCGAACGGCCGAGCAGCTGGGTCGGCGCCCAGCCGGTCCAGGCCCCATCGCGGACCAGGCGGCTGCCTTCGCCCAGGCGGCGCGGCACTGACAGGATCAGCATCATGGTCAGGTCGGCGGTGTCGTCAGTGAAGACGCCGGGGGTGTTGGTGACGATGATCTTGCGGGCCCGCGCGGCGGCGAGATCGATATGGTCCACCCCGGCACCGAAATTGGCGATCAGGCCCAGCCGGTCACCGGCCTCTTCCAGCATGGTCGCATCGATCTTGTCAGTCACTGTCGGCACCAGGACATCGGCATCGCGCATCGCTGCGACGAGTTCGTCGCGGCTGAGCGGTGCGTCGGCCGTGTTGGTCACCACATCGAACAGCTCGGCCATGCGGGCTTCGACGACAGGCACGAGATGTCGGGTCACATGGACCCTGGGTTTGCCGGAAACGCGGCGGGCGAGGGGCGTGTCGGAGACGATCGGCATGGCCATGCGCTAAGCCGGGGCAGGGGTGGGGGTCAAGCGGCTTGAACCTTGCCGCTGCACATCGCTATCAGCGACTCATGCTGACCCGAGTCCATTTGCTGACCATCGTCGCCGTACTTGGCCTCGCCGCTCCCGCAGCGGCGCAAGAAGCCAAGGTGCCTTACTGGGCCTCGATCCGGGCCAGCGAGGTGAACATGCGCGTCGGGCCGGCCGAGGAATACCAGATCGCCTGGGTCTATCGCCGCCCGCAGCTGCCGCTGAAGGTGCTGCGCGTGAAGGACGGTTGGCGCCTGGTGCAGGATCCGGATGGTACGAAGGGCTGGATGAACCAGCGCTTCCTGACGCGTCAGCGCACCGGCTATGTCAATGGGACCGAGCCGGCTGACATGCGCCAGGCAGGGGAAGCATCGGCCAAGCTGCTGTGGCGGATTGCGCCGGGCAACGTCGGCCTGCTGGGCGATTGCGATGCAGGCTGGTGCCAGTTCGAAATGGGCAAGCGAAAGGGCTATGTCCGCGAAGACCGGCTGTGGGGTGCCGGGGAGCCCTGAATCGAAACGGGCAGCCCTTGCGGACTGCCCGATCGATCACAGTTTCCGGTTCGATATCAGGTCGAAACGCGGGTCACCGTGACAACCTGGCCATCGTCACTGGTGGCAGTCCACGTACCATCAGCGGCGGGCGGGTCATTCTTCCAGCACAGGGTTGCGTCCTTGTCCCCTTCGGGATCGTAACAGCCCTTGCCGTCCTTTTCGGATGCTGTGCCCTTCTGGGTGGTCCGATCAGGCCAGGTCACCGAATAAGTATTGTCGGCCGCGATCGAAAGCGTGCCTTGCTTCTTGTCCTTGTCGACAAAAGTATATTCACCCGCCTGGATGATCGCAGCGGCGGCCGGAGCGGCTTCTGCAGCGGCAGCGGTTGTTGCCGGGGCTGCGGCTTCTTCTGCGGGTTTTGAGCAGGCCCCCAATGCGGCGACGGCGGCAATCACAAGAACTATGCGCATGTTAATTCCCCCTCGACTTCGATTTGCGGAGGCTAACACGATCCGGGCGACTGACCTATTGCTTTAAAACACCGCAATATTAAAGCGGACTGGATCTCTGAGCAAGATTGTCGTGGACTCGGCAGGCGGCAGGCGAGTCGAGTCGTTTTGCTTACAAACCTTCATGGCTGGCCCGGTCCGGAAGGCCACGGCGGCGGCACCACTCTGCCGAGCGGTGCCGCAAACCGGTCAGTTGCGACGTTGGCGAACAGCCTCGCGGCTATCTTCGCGCAGTTCCTGCTTGGCCTCGCGCAGTTCGCGCTTCTCAGCCTTGATCCGGGCCGGATTGCCAGAGTGCAGCGCGCGCTTCACATCGTGCCGTTCCTGATGGACGTCGCGGACGTCCTGGCGCAGTTCGTGGCGGGTAACCTTGGCTTCAGCGACGGTCGGGGCGGCAAGGCCCAGGGTTACAGCGGCGGCGATCAGCATGGTCTTCATGAGCGTTCTCCCTTGCAAGACAAGTCCCGGAGCAATTTCCGCGACTTGCGCAGGCTAGGCAGGCAAACCTGACAGGTGCCGGAACGGCGCTGTCAGATTTCGCTCATAAGTGTAAGGCTTTGTCGCAGCCTGTCGCAGGTTCAGGCCAGCTCGATTGCCACCGCGGTCGCTTCGCCGCCGCCAATGCAGAGGCTGGCCACGCCCTTGGTCTTACCGTGCCGCTTGAGTGCCGCGATCAGCGTTGTGACGATGCGCGCACCCGAAGCGCCGATCGGATGACCCAGCGCGGTTGCGCCGCCATGAACGTTGATCTTCTCATGCGGGATGCCGAGGTCATGCATCGCAAACATGGCGACGCAGGCGAAGGCTTCGTTCACTTCGAACAGGTCGACATCGGCCAGCGACCAGCCGGCCCGTTCCAGCACCTTGTTGATCGCACCGACGGGAGCCGTGGTGAAATCCTTCGGCTCCTGCGCGTGGGCGGCAACGGCGACAACCGTGGCCACCGGCTTGGCGCCCTTGGCAGCGGCAACGCTTGAGCGGGTCAGGACCAGCGCAGCGGCACCGTCCGAAATCGAGCTGGAGGTTGCCGCCGTGATCGTGCCGTCCTTGGCGAAGGCCGGCTTCAGGGTCGGGATCTTGTCCGGACGGCCCTTGCCGGGCTGCTCGTCGGTATCGACCACGGTCTCACCGGTGCGCGACACGACCGTGACCGGGGCGATTTCATCGGCAAAGGCCCCGTCGGCAATCGCAGCCTGGGCGCGGCGCAGCGATTCGATCGAATAGGCGTCCTGGGCCTCACGGGTCAGCTGATAGGCGTTGGCGGTGTCCTGGGCGAAAGTGCCCATGGCGCGGCCGGGTTCATAAGCGTCTTCCAGACCATCGAGGAACATGTGGTCATAGGCCGTGTCATGGCCGATCCGCGCGCCCGAGCGGTGCTTCTTGAGGATGTAGGGGGCATTGGTCATCGATTCCATGCCGCCCGCCACGACCAGGTCGATCGTGCCGGCAGCGAGGGCTTCGGCGCCCATGATCAGGGTCTGCATGCCCGAGCCGCAAACCTTGTTGACCGTGGTCGCCTGGACCGACTTGGGCAGGCCGGCCTTGATCGTGGCCTGGCGAGCCGGGGCCTGGCCCAGACCGGCCGGCAGCACGCAGCCCATGTAGACCCGCTCGATTTCTGCGCCGTTGACGCCAGCCCGCTCAACCGCCGCCTTGATCGCGGTGGCGCCCAGGTCAGTCGCCGCAACATCGGCCAGGGCGCCCTGCATGCCGCCCATCGGGGTGCGGGCGTAGGACAGGATGACGATCGGATCGGCGGGAGAGAGCTGCGCCATGGCAAGGGGCCTTTCGCTGGAAGGAAAGTGGCCTCTTAATGCTGCACCGCATCATTGGCAATTGTGACAAGGGGGCAGCGCTTGCCAAGCGGGCATTCTTGCTGGAAAAGCGTGGCAAACAGCAACCGGAGAGAGCCGATGTCTGCCACCACCACCGCCATGATGGCCACGCTGCAGCGCCAGCGCGATGCCTTTACCGCCGCCCGGCCCGAACCGATGTCGGTCCGCAAGGATCGCCTGAAGCGGATCATCGTGATGATGAAGGAAACCGGCGAGGACTTTGCCCGCGCGATCAGCCGCGATTTCGGCCACCGCAGCCACGAACAGAGCCTGATGACCGACATCATGCCCTCGGTCACGGCGGCCAAATACTGCCTCAAGCACATGGATGCCTGGGCCAAGACCGAAAAGCGCAAGCCCAACTTCCCGCTGGGCCTGTTCGGCGCCAAGGCCGAGCTGCGCTATGAACCGAAGGGTGTGGTTGGCGTTGTCAGCCCCTGGAACTTCCCGGTCGGCCTGACCATCGGACCGGTCGCCCAGGCCTTTGCCGCCGGCAACCGGGTAATGATCAAGCCCAGCGAGTTTACTGAAGACACCTCTGAACTGATGAGAGAGGTCTTCGCCCGCTACTTCGCCGAAGAGGAAATGGCCGTTTTCACCGGCGGGCCGGACGTGGGTCAGGCCTTCTGCGGCCTGCCGTTCGACCACCTGTTGTTCACCGGGGCCACCGCGGTTGGCAAGCATGTCCTGCGCGCCGCTGCCGACAACCTGGTGCCAGTCACGCTGGAACTGGGCGGCAAGTCGCCGACGATCCTCGGCCGCAGCGCCAATGTCGAGCGCGCGGGTGAGCGGATCGCCATGGGCAAGATGCTCAACGCCGGCCAGATCTGCTTGGCGCCAGACTACATGTTCGTGCCGCAGGAACTGGAAGAGCGCGCGATCGGTGCGGTAAGCAATGCGGTCAGCGCGATGTATCCCACGCTGCTCCACAACGATGACTATACCTCGGTCGTCAACGCGCGGCACCGCGACCGGATCCAGGGGCTGATCGACGACGCCAAGGCCAAGGGTGCCGAAGCGATCGAGATCAACCCGGGCAACGAGGACTTCTCGGCCTCGAACGGTCACAAGATGCCGCTGACCATCCTGCGCAATGTCGATGATGACATGAAGGTGATGCAGGACGAGATCTTTGGGCCGGTCCTGCCGATCAAGACCTACAAGGCGATTGATGAGGCGATCGACTACGTCAACGCCCATGATCGGCCGCTGGGCCTCTACTACTTTGGCGAAGACGCTGGCGAGCGCGAGCGGGTGCTGACCCGCACCATCTCCGGCGGGGTAACGGTCAATGACGTGGTCATGCACGTCTCGATCGATGACCTGCCGTTCGGCGGGGTCGGGCCTTCGGGGATGGGTTCGTACCACGGGCCGGAAGGCTTCAAGACCTTCAGTCACGCCCGTTCGGTCTATACCCAGCCCAAGTTCGATCTGGCCAAGCTGGCCGGCCTCAAGCCGCCCTACGGGCCGACTACCCGCAAGACCCTGGCCCGCGAACTGGGCTGAGCGGACCAAGTGCCGCTGCCTGCGCCACAATGGCGCGGCGGCGGCATTTTCCGGTAAATTGGGGGCTTCCCCCACTTGCGCGGGGCGAATGGCGGGACTAGGGCGCGGGCAACCGTTCGCAACGCTGAGTCAGTCCCTTGGTAGACCTCTCGCAATACCTGCCGATCCTGATCTTCCTTGGGATCGCTCTGGCCCTTTCGGCTGCATTCGTTTTCCTGCCGATGGGGGTCGCCCGCCTGACCGGCGCGCACAACCCCAATGCCGAAAAGCTCAGCGAGTATGAGTGCGGCTTCCCGGCGTTCGAGGATCCGCGCAGCCAGTTCGACGTGCGCTTTTACCTGGTCGCGATCCTGTTCATCATCTTCGATCTTGAAGCAGCCTTCCTGTTTCCCTGGGCGGTCAGCCTGGATCTGACGGGCTGGCCGGGCTGGATCACGATGATGGTGTTCCTGGGCGAACTTGCGGTCGGGCTGGCCTATGCCTGGAAAATTGGGGCTTTGGATTGGGAATGAGCACGCTCGTGAATGCCCAGGGTCTGCCGCTTGGTGCGGCGCAGGCAGGTTCGACGGCGATCACGCCGCCGGACCAGGCCTTTTTCAACGATCTCAACGCCGAGGTGAATGACAAGGGCTTCCTCGTCACCAGCACCGAGGACCTGTTCCAGTGGGCCCGCACCGGCTCGCTGTGGTGGATGACCTTCGGCCTGGCCTGCTGCGCGGTCGAGATGATCCACGTCAACATGCCGCGCTATGACATGGAGCGCTTCGGCGTTGCCCCGCGCGCGAGCCCACGCCAGTCGGACGTGATGATAGTGGCCGGCACGTTGTGCAACAAGATGGCCCCGGCGCTACGCAAGGTCTACGACCAGATGTCGGACCCGAAGTACGTCATCTCGATGGGCTCCTGCGCCAATGGCGGCGGCTATTACCACTATTCCTACTCGGTGGTGCGCGGTTGTGACCGGATCGTGCCGGTTGACATCTATATCCCCGGCTGCCCGCCGACTGCCGAAGCGCTGCTTTACGGCGTGATGCAGTTGCAGCGGAAGATCCGCCGGGTGGGGACGATCGAACGATGAGCGTAGTCCTGCACTCCGCCCCGCGCTTCGCCAGCAACGAAGGCGTGATCGATGCCGTCAGCGCTACGCTGGGCGAGCGGCTGATTGCCGCGCGCGAAGAGCATGGCGAGGTTCTGCTGACGGTTGACCGTGCGGCGATTGCCGACGCGCTGGAACTGCTGCGTGACCGGCACGAGTACCAGCAGCTGATGGAGATCGCCGGGGTTGACTATCCCGATCGCGCGCTGCGGTTCGAAGTGGTCTACATGCTGCTCTCGCTGACCCGCAACCACCGCCTGCTGGTCAAGGTCAACGCCGCCGAGGACACCCCGGTGCCGACCGTGACGCACCTCTGGCCGGTTGCTGGCTGGCTCGAGCGCGAAGTGTTCGACCTCTACGGCGTAATCTTCGATGGCAACAGCGATCTGCGCCGGATCCTTACGGACTATGGCTTTGAAGGCCATCCGTTCCGCAAGGACTTCCCGCTGACCGGCTATGTCGAACTGCGCTATTCGGAAGAAGACAAGCGCGTCGTCTATGAGCCGGTCAAGCTGGCCCAGGACCTGCGCAGCTTTGACTTTATGAGCCCGTGGGAAGGCGCGGACTATGTCCTGCCGGGCGATGAAAAGGCGGTGCAGACCCCGCCACCGCCCGCTGCGGCTCCGGCTACTCCGAAGACGACCGAGAAAGCGGCTGAAACTGGCGCCGGCAAGGAGACCAACAAGGCTGCGGCCAAGAAGGTTGCACGGCCGGGGGCTCCCAAGGTCAAGGCGGCCAAGGAACCCGGTGCACTCAAGCCCACGTCCTCGCGTCCGGACCGCAAGCCGCGCAAGAAATCGGCCGATGCCAAGCCGTCGACCGCGCCCGAGGGTAGCTGATCATGAGCGGACTTAGCCTCGAACAGTCGCCCACCACCGGCGATGATGTCATCACCAATTACACGATCAACTTCGGGCCCCAGCACCCGGCCGCCCACGGCGTGCTGCGCATGGTGATGGAGCTGGACGGCGAAGTGATCGAGCGCGTCGATCCGCACGTCGGCCTGCTGCACCGCGGCACCGAAAAGCTGATCGAGCACAAGACCTATCTCCAGGCGCTGCCCTATTTCGACCGGCTTGATTACTGCTCGCCGCTGGGGATGGAGCACTCCTACGTCCTGGCGATCGAGAAGCTGCTTAACGTCGAGGTGCCGGAACGCGCCCAGTACCTGCGTGTGCTGTTCGCCGAACTGACCCGCATCTGCAATCACATGCTCAACCTCGGTTCGCACGTGATGGACGTCGGTGCGATGACGCCGAACCTGTGGATGTTCGAGATCCGCGAAGACTGCCTCAACTTCTTCGAGCGCGCCTCGGGTGCCCGCATGCACGCCGCCTGGTTCCGCCCCGGCGGGGTCCACCAGGACGTGCCGGAAAAGCTGCTGGTCGATATCGGCCAATGGCTCGACACGCGCCTGCCCGAACTGTTCGAAGACGCGATGAGCCTGGTGGTCGACAACCGCATCTTCAAGCAGCGCAACGTCGATATCGCCACGGTCAGCAAGGAAGATGCGGTCAAGTGGGGCTTTTCCGGCCCGATGATCCGCGGCTCGGGCATCGCCTGGGACATCCGCAAGGCCCAGCCTTACGACGTCTATGACCGGATGGAGTTCGACGTTCCCGTCGGCACCAGCGGCGATTGCTATGACCGGTTCATGGTTCGCGTTGAGGAAGTGCGCCAGTCGGCCCGGATCATGAAGCAGTGTCTGCGTGACATGCCGTCCGGCCCGGTCGCCTCCACCGATCGCAAGGTCTCGCCGCCCAAGCGCGCCGAGATGAAGGCTTCGATGGAAGCGCTGATCCACCACTTCAAGCTCTACACCGAAGGCTTCCACGTGCCGGCCGGTGAAGTCTATGTGGCGACCGAAAGCCCCAAGGGCGAATTCGGCGTCTACCTGGTCAGTGACGGCAGCAACAAGCCGTACCGCTGCAAGATCCGCCCGACCGCCTTCAGCCACCTCCAGGCGATGGACTTCATGTGCAAGGGCCACATGCTGCCCGACGTGACCGCCATCATCGGCGCGATCGACGTGGTGTTCGGGGAGTGTGACCGGTGATCCTGCGCGAGCTGTTCATTGCCGTGCTGGCCTTTTCGGCCTTCGCCTCGGCGGTGGCGGCCTATCTGTTCGTCTTCCATCCTGCCACGGCCTCGCTCAAGGAAGTGCTGAGCACGGCCTTCGCCGGCATGGTCGGTGTGTTCGTTGGCCGTTGGGTCGAGCGGAGGATGGCCCGTGGCTGATCGCCTGACCATCGCAGAGCAGATGATCGCGCATTACAACGCGCAGGATGCTGACGCCTATGTCGCACTGATGACCGACGATGCCTGCGAAGCGGGCTATCGCGGCGCTGTGCTGCGTGATGGCAAGGAAGGCGTCCGCGCGGGCCTGAAGGCGATGTTCGCCGAGTTCCCGCAGAACCGCGCCGAAATCATCCAGGGCTGTCAGCTGGGCGATACCGCCGTGCTGCACGAAAAGGTCTACCGCTCGGCCGAGGCTGAGCCGTTTGAAGTCATGTCCATCTACTCGTTCGAGGGCGACAAGTGCTCTCGCGTGGAGTTTGTCCGCTAATGGCCGACCGTTATCTCGAACCTGATACCCCGGAGCTGCGCGCGCGCTGGTCGGGCTTTGCCTGGACCAAGGAAAACGCGGCCAAGGCGAAGGAAATCGTCGCACGCTATCCGGCCGGTCACCAGCGCTCGGCGGTGATGCCGCTGCTCGATCTGGCCCAGCGTCAGGTCGGGGCCGAAACCGATACCCAGGGCTGGCTGCCGATTCCGGTGATGGAATATGTCGCACAGTACCTCGACATGCCGGTGATCCGCGTGGTTGAGGTCGCGACCTTTTATTTCATGTATAACCTTGTTCCGGTTGGAAAATTCCATGTGCAGGTGTGCGGTACCACGCCCTGCATGCTGCGCGGCTCGGACGCGATCATGGCCGCCTGCAAGCAGCGCGGGATGGAAAAGGGCCACACCACGGCTGACGGGCTGTGGACGCTGACCGAGGTCGAATGCATGGGCAACTGCGCTTCGGCCCCGATGGTCCAGATCAACGACGACAATTACGAAGACCTGACGGCCGAGCGGCTCGATGCGGTGCTCGATGCTCTGGCGGCGGGCAAGACGCCCAAGGCCGGAACGCAAGAGCCGGGCCGCCACACCGTTGAGCCGGTTGGCGGGCCGACCACGCTCAAGCAGATGGTCAAGGCCAATCACGATTACCGGAAGGAATGGTGATGAAGCAGTCGCAAGGCTTCCTGCTGGCGGGTCTACTCTTCATGCTGGCTGGCGCGATCCAGATGTTCACGCAAGGTGCCAGCGGCGGTGCGTTCATCGCGATCGGCGCGGTTTTCGTGGCGCTGTTTGGCAAGGCCAAAAAGTCTGAAGGCGAAGGCCATGAATAAGATCATGAAGCCTGGCTTTCCAATCGTCGGCGCCATCTTTCTGGCACTGGCGGTGTTGAAGTTCTTCCAGGGCGAAGGCTGGGTCGTCTGGGCCATCCTCGGCTTTATTTTTGGTGGTTTCGGCGTGTTTAGCCGGGGCCGTTCAGGAGGTAACGGGTCGTGAGCCTTGCTGACAAGGACCGCATCTTCACCAATCTCTACGGCTATCAGCCGTGGAACCTGAAGGCCGCCCAGGCCCGCGGTGATTGGGACAATACGAAGAAGATCCTGGCCAAGGGCAAGGATGCGATCATCGATGAGATCAAGGCCTCGGGTCTGCGTGGTCGCGGCGGCGCCGGCTTCCCGACCGGCCTGAAGTGGTCGTTCATGCCCAAGGAATCGAAGGACGGCCGTCCCAGCTTCCTGGTCATCAATGCCGACGAATCCGAACCCGGTTCGTGCAAGGACCGCGAGATCATCCGCCACGATCCGCACAAGCTGATCGAAGGCGCGCTGGTTGCCGGTTTCGCGATGGGCGCGCGCGCGGCCTATATCTACATTCGCGGTGAATACATCCGCGAAGCCGAAGTGCTGTTTGCGGCGGTCAAGGAGGCCTATGACGCCGGCCTGATCGGCAAGAACGCCTGCAAGAGCGGATACGATTTCGACATCTTCGTCCACCGCGGCGCTGGCGCTTACATCTGCGGTGAAGAGACCGCGATGATCGAGAGCCTGGAAGGCAAGAAGGGCCAGCCGCGTCTCAAGCCGCCGTTCCCGGCCGGCGCTGGCCTCTATGGCTGCCCGACCACAGTCAACAACGTGGAATCGATCGCGGTTGCCCCCACAATCATGCGGCGCGGCGCCTCGTGGTTCGCCAACTTCGGGCGTGACAACAACAAGGGCACCAAGCTGTTCCAGATCAGCGGGCATGTGAACAAGCCCTGCGTGGTCGAGGAAGCGATGAGCATCCCGTTCAGCGAGCTGATCGAGAAGCACTGCGGCGGCATTACCGGGGGCAAGGACAACCTGCTGGCGGTGATCCCGGGCGGGTCCTCGGTGCCGCTCGTTCCGGCCGCGCAGATCTGGGACGCGCCGATGGACTTTGACGGCCTGCGCGATGTCGGCTCGGGCCTCGGCACGGCGGCAATCATCGTCATGGACAAGTCGACCGACATCGTCCGCGCGATCAGCCGGCTGTCCTACTTCTACAAGCACGAAAGCTGCGGCCAGTGCACCCCCTGCCGCGAAGGCACGGGCTGGATGTGGCGCGTGATGGAACGCCTGCGCACCGGCGATGCCGACGTCAGCGAAATCGACATGCTGTGGGACGTGACCAAGCAGGTCGAAGGCCACACCATCTGCGCGCTGGGCGACGCCGCCGCCTGGCCGATCCAGGGCCTGATCCGCCATTTCCGCCCGGAACTGGAAAAGCGGATCGCAGAGAATGCGCGGGAGGCGGCCGAGTGAGGCAGGCCCTTCGCCTTCTTCCTCTTGTTGCGCTGGCCAGCGCACCGGCCTCGGCTGCCGAGCCGCCGAGCCCGCAGCAGATCCGTGCGTTCCTGGCGCAGTATGGCGAATGCGTTGCCAAGCGCGAACCCGAACTGTCGCAGAAGTCGGTGCTGAGCGGTGCCAGTTTCAGCCGCGGCAGCGCCGAGGGCAAGCGGCTGATGCAGCGCGAATGCATGGACCCCGAATTGCTCCGCAACCAGGCCGATGGCTTTGCTGGCCGGCTGCGGATGCGCTTTGATGAAGACACCTATCGCGGTGTTATCGCCGAAGCCTTGATTGCCAAGCATGGTGCTTCGGTAGATGCGGCGGCACTGCCAGCCATCGCGGTCCTTACCTACGAAGAGCCGCGCCCGCTGCGCACGACCGATCGCGAAGGCAAGCCGATCCCGGAGGACAGCCTCGCTCGTCAGCGCGCAGCCATCGCCCGTAAGACCCAGGCCATGCTGATGGGCAAGCTGGGCGAATGCGCCGTGCGCGCTGCACCGGCCCAGTCGCGGGCCGTCATGGGTACTGCCATCGACACCCCGGCCGAGCTTCAGGCGCTTAACGCCCTGGGGCCGACGCTCGGCCAATGCATCAAGGCCGGTGAAACCGTCTCACTTGACCGCGTCAGCGTCCGCGGCGCGCTTGCCATTGCCTATTACCGCCTTTCCCAGGCCAAGCCTTCCGGAGCGATCCAGTAATGCCCAAGGTAACCGTCGACGGCGTGGAACTTGAGGTCCCAGCAGGGGCCACGGTCCTGCAGGCCTGCGAAATGGCCGGCAAGGAAATCCCGCGCTTCTGCTATCACGAGCGGCTCTCCATCGCCGGCAACTGCCGGATGTGCCTGGTCGAGGTGAAGCCCGGACCGCCGAAGCCGCAAGCTTCGTGCGCGCTGCCGGCTGCCGAGGGTCAGGAGATCCGCACCGACAGCCCGATGGTCAAGAAGGCGCGCGAAGGGGTGATGGAGTTCCTCCTGATCAACCACCCGCTCGATTGCCCGATCTGCGACCAGGGTGGCGAGTGCGACCTGCAGGACCAGTCGGTCGCCTATGGCCGCGGCGCCTCGCGCTATGACGAGAACAAGCGCGCGGTGACCGAAAAGTACATGGGTCCGCTGATCAAGACGGTGATGACCCGCTGCATCCACTGCACCCGCTGCGTGCGTTTCTCCGAAGAGATCGCCGGTGTGGACGAGATCGGCGCGCTCTATCGCGGCGAATCCATGCAGATCACGACCTATCTGGAAAAGGCTGCGGCGCACGAGCTGTCGGCCAACGTGATCGATCTCTGCCCGGTCGGCGCGCTGACTTCGCGGCCCTATGCCTTCGAGGCGCGGCCGTGGGAGCTCAAGAAGACCCTTTCGATCGACGTTTCGGACGCGGTCGGTTCGAACATCCGGCTCGACAGCCGCGGCCGCGAAGTGCTGCGCATCCTGCCGCGGATCAACGATGACGTGAACGAGGAATGGCTGTCCGACAAGGGCCGCTATCAGGTCGATGGCCTGACCCGCCGCCGGCTCGACCGTCCGTGGATCCGCCGCGATGGCAAGCTCGTCGCCGCCACTTGGGAAGAAGCCTTTGCCGCTGTCGCCAAGGTCAATCCGGGCAAGTCGGTTGCGGTTGTCGCCGGCGACATGGTCGATTGCGAAACGATGTTCGCCGCCAAGGCCCTGGCCGGTGCGCTCGGCAGCAAGCTGCTCGAAGGCCGCCAGACCGGGCTCGATTACGACTGCTCGAACCTCGCTGCGGTAAACTTCAATTCGACTATCGCCGGGATCGAAAACGCCGATGCGGTGCTGATCGTTGGCAGCCAGGTCCGCTGGGAAGCGCCGTTGGTCAACACCCGCCTGCGCAAGGCGGCGAAGCGCGGCGCCAAGGTCTTCGTGGTCGGTCCGGAATGGGATGCGACCTACCCGGTTACCAACCTCGGCAACGACCTCGCGGTGCTCGACAAGCTGCCGAAGGACGCCGCCGATGCGTTCAAGAACGCGCAGCGTCCGGCGATCATTCTGGGCGGTGCGGCACTTGGCAAGGGCGCCCTCGGTCCGGCGCTGGCGCTGGCCGAGAAGTACAAGCTGGTCCGCGATGGTTGGAACGGCTTTAACGTGCTGCACATGGCGGCAGCGCGGATGGGCGGGCTGATGCTCGGCTATGCCCAGAAGGGCGGCATTGCCGACCTGGTCAAGGCCAAGCCCAAGCTGTTGATTTCGCTTGGCGCGGATGAGGTGGATTACACCAAGTTCGCCGGCAGCATTGTCGTCTACATCGGCCACCACGGTGACAAGGGCGCTCATGCGGCCGACATCATCCTGCCCGCCGCCGCCTTCAGCGAGAAGGCCGGGACCTACGTCAACACCGAGGGCCGGGTGCAGCTTGCCGAGCAGGCTGTCTTCGCCCCGGGTGATGCCCGCGAAGACTGGACGATCCTGCGCGCGCTGGCCGATGCGCTGGACGTCAATGTCGGGTTTGACAGCTTCGCTGAACTGCGCGGCGCGATGATCAAGGCGGTGCCGGCGCTCGGCAGCGAGGGCCTTGCCGCTTACGGCGCGTTGCCCACGGCCGATAAGGCCAAGGCGGCTGGCTTGATCGAAGCCTATCCGATCAAGGACTTCTACCTCACCAACCCGATCGCCCGGGCCAGCGAAACCATGCAGCGCTGCTCGGCCGAACTGCTCCACGGTGAGAGCTTCGCGGAGGCCGCGGAATGACCGAGTTCTTCCAATCCCTCGGCATGACCTACGAATGGGCGTGGTTCACTGCGACCATCGCCGGGATCCTGCTGATTGCCCTGCCGCTGATGCTGGCCGTGGCGATGATCATCTATGTCGACCGCAAGGTCTGGGCGGCGATGGCGCTGCGGCGCGGGCCGAACGTGGTCGGGCCCTGGGGGCTGCTCCAGTCCTTTGCAGACGGCCTCAAGGTCTTCCTGCAGGAAACGATCATTCCCTCGGCCGCGAACAAGGGACTGTTCCTGATCGCGCCGATCATCACCTTTACGGTCGCACTGCTGGCCTGGGCGGTGATCCCGTTCAATTCGGGCGCGGTCCTCGCCGATATCAACGTCGGCCTGCTCTATGTCCTCGCGATCTCGTCGCTGGGGGTTTACGGCGTGGTGATCGCGGGGTGGTCGTCGAACTCGAAGTACCCGTTCTTCTCGGCGATGCGCGCCTCGGCGCAGATGATCTCCTACGAAGTCTCGATCGGCTTCATCCTGATCTGCGTGGTCCTGTGGGCGAACAGCTTTAACTTGCGTGAGATTGTTGAGGCGCAGCGCAGCCATGTCTGGCTGATCAACGGCTTCGTCGCCAACCCGCTGCTGTTCCCGATGTGGGTGATGTTCCTGATCTCGGGCATGGCCGAAACCGCCCGCGCGCCGTTCGACCTGACCGAGGCCGAGAGCGAGCTCGTCGCCGGTTACCAGACCGAATACTCGTCGATGAGCTTCGCGCTCTACTGGCTGGGTGAGTACGCCAACGTCCTGCTGATGTGCGCGCTCAATGCCGTACTGTTCTTCGGCGGTTACCTGCCGCCGCTCGACATTCCGGTGCTCTACCTGGTGCCGGGCTGGATCTGGCTGTTCGTCAAGATCTTCTTCTTCTTCTTCATCTTCTCGTGGGTCAAAGCCACGGTCCCGCGCTACCGCTATGACCAGCTGATGCGCCTGGGGTGGAAGGTGTTCCTGCCGGTCTCGCTGGGCTTCGTGGTCCTGGTGAGCGGGTATCTCATGCTGACGAGGTATGGGGTATGAACGGTTCACGATACATCGCTGCGATGCTGACCGCCCTTGCTCCCATGGGTTCGGCGCAAGCGCAGCAAGCAGTTTTCGATCCATCAAAACCTACGCTTGGATTTGCTTGTGAAGGAAGAGCGGACGACGGTCGCGTAACAACCTACAAGTTTTTCGTCTACTTTACCTCCGAGACAATTTCGGGCGACACCATTTCGTGGGTGGAGATTCGCGCGTCTAACCAGTCGGAAGTTTTGGGTGGCCGGACTGAACTACGCAGAGCAAGTTTCTATACCATTCAGCCAGCGGGAGCGAGTGGACCACTCTATTCGATAAACGCCGACAATAGCGCTGAATCTAAAGAACTGAGCATCCGCTTGGACAATTTTTTCTCGATCAATCGCGCCTTTCCAAGAACCAGCGATGGCGGTCCCAATCTAATCAGTAATGGTTCGTTGGCGGTTCGTGCGGGCGGCATAACGACTGTATTCAAGGGCGATTGCCAAACCTATCGCGGGAAACCCGACGCATGACCCTCTCCCAGCTCATCAAGAGCTTCACCCTTTGGGAATTCCTGAAGGCGCACTGGCTGACCCTGAAGTACCTCTTCAGGCCCAAGGCGACCATCAACTATCCCTTCGAGAAGAACCCGCTGAGCCCGCGCTTCCGCGGCGAACACGCGCTGCGCCGCTATCCCAATGGGGAAGAGCGCTGCATTGCCTGCAAGCTGTGCGAAGCGGTCTGCCCGGCGCAGGCGATCACGATCGAGGCCGAACCGCGCGATGACGGCAGCCGCCGCACGACGCGCTATGACATCGACATGACCAAGTGCATCTACTGCGGCTTCTGCCAGGAAGCCTGCCCGGTCGATGCGATCGTCGAGGGGCCGAACTTCGAATACGCGACTGAAACGCGCGAAGAGCTGCTTTACGACAAGGCAAAACTGCTGGCGAACGGGGACAAGTGGGAGCGGGCAATCGCCGCAAACCTTGAAGCCGATGCGCCGTACCGGTAGGGGGCCGCGGCAATGATCCAGGTGCTAACCTTCTACCTGTTCGCAGGTATCATGCTGGCGGCGGCAGCCTTCACGATCCTCGCCCGCAACCCGGTCCATTCGGTACTGTGGCTGATCGTGGCGTTCTTCAACGCCGCGGGCCTGATGGTGCTGGCCGGGGCCGAATTCATCGCCATGCTGCTGGTGATCGTTTACGTAGGCGCGGTCGCGGTGCTGTTCCTGTTCGTCGTGATGATGCTCGACATCGATTTTGCCGAGCTGCGGGCCGGGTTCATCAAGAACTTCCCGTTGGGTCTAGCCGTTGCCATCGTGCTGCTGGCCGAGATCGTGCTGGGCATGGGCGCCTATCAGGCCGGCTCGCTGAAGCTGGGGACGCCAGACGGTTCGGGTGCGCCGGTTGCCGGTGCCTCCAACATCGAGGCCATCGGCGCGCTGCTTTACGGCAAGTACCTGTTCCTGTTCGAAGCGGCGGGCATCATCCTGCTGGTCGCCATGGTTGGCGCGATCGTGCTGACCCACCGCCAGCGCGGCGGCGTGCGCGGCCAGAACATTGCCAATCAGGTTGCGCGCCGTCCGGATGAGGCGGTGATCAACATGCAGCCGGAAGTCGGGCAGGGGGTAAAGCTGTGATCGGCGTTGAGCACTACGTAGTCGTCAGCTCGATCCTGTTCGTGCTGGGCGTGTTGGGGATATTCCTCAACCGCAAGAACGTGATCATCATCCTGATGGCGATCGAACTGATCCTGCTGTCCGTGAACCTCAACCTGGTGGCCTTCAGCAGCTTCCTGGGTGACCTGACTGGCCAGATCTTCGCCATGTTCGTGCTGACCGTGGCCGCTGGCGAAGCGGCGATCGGCCTGGCGATCCTGGTGATCTATTTCCGCCGCCGCGGCACCATCGCTGTCGACGACGTCAACCGGATGAAGGGGTAAGCATCCGTGGATCCGATCCTCTTCATCGTTTTCCTGCCATTGCTGGCCGCGCTGATCGCGGGGCTGGGCAACCGCATCATCGGCAATGTCCCGGCCAAGCTGGTGACCACGGCGGGTCTGTTCGTGGCCTGTGCGCTGTCCTGGCCGATCTTCATCAGCTTCCTCAGCGGCGATGCGGAGGCCCACGTGGTGCCGGTGCTGCACTGGGTGCAGTCGGGCAGCCTGACTTTTGACTGGGCGCTGCGGGTCGACGCGCTGACCGCCGTGATGCTGGTGGTGATCACCACCGTTTCGGCGCTCGTCCACCTCTATTCCTGGGGCTACATGGACGAAGACCCGGATCAGCCGCGGTTCTTTGCCTATCTCAGCCTGTTCACCTTCGCCATGCTGATGCTGGTGACCGCCGACAACCTGGTCCAGATGTTCTTTGGCTGGGAAGGGGTGGGCCTCGCCTCGTACCTCCTGATCGGGTTCTGGTTCAAGAAGCCTTCGGCCAGCGCCGCCGCGATCAAGGCCTTCGTGGTCAACCGCGTGGGCGACCTTGGCTTCATGCTGGGCATCTTCGGCACTTTCCTGGTGTTCAACACCGTTTCGATCCCCGAAATCCTGGTCCGCGCGCCGGGCATGGAAGGCTCGACCATCGGTTTCCTGGGCTATCGCTGGGATACGATGACGATCCTGTGCATCCTGCTGTTCATCGGTGCGATGGGTAAGTCGGCCCAGCTGGGCCTGCACACCTGGCTGCCCGACGCGATGGAAGGCCCGACCCCGGTTTCGGCACTGATCCATGCGGCGACCATGGTCACCGCCGGCGTCTTCATGGTCTGTCGCTTGTCGCCGATGTTCGAAGCCAGCCCGATTGCGCTCGACATCGTGACTTACGTTGGCGCTGCCACCTGCTTCTTCGCTGCCACGGTTGGCCTGACGCAGTGGGACATCAAGCGGGTGATCGCCTATTCGACCTGCTCGCAGCTGGGCTACATGTTCTTCGCGGCCGGCGTCGGCGCCTATGGCGCGGCGATGTTCCACCTGTTCACCCACGCCTTCTTCAAGGCGCTGCTGTTCCTGGGTGCCGGTTCGGTGATCCATGCGATGCACCACGAGCAGGACATGCGCTATTACGGCGGCCTGCGTAAGCAGATCCCGCTGACCTTCTGGGCGATGATGGCCGGCACGCTGGCGATCACCGGGGTTGGCGTCTACTGGCTCCACGCCGGGTTCGCGGGCTTCCATTCCAAGGACGCGATCCTTGAAGCCGCCTTCGCCAGCGGCAAGGAAGCCGGCCAGTTCGCGTTCTGGGTCGGTGTGACCGCCGCGCTGATGACCAGCTTCTATTCGTGGCGCCTGATCTTCCTGACCTTCTTCGGCAAGCCGCGCTGGGCCGGGTCGGAGCATATCCAGCATGCAGTACATGATGACCACCACGGGCATGACGATCACGCCCACGGCCATGCACATCATGACGATGGCACCGCTGGCTATCACCCGCATGAAAGCCCGCTGTCGATGCTGATCCCGCTGGGTGTGCTGACGCTAGGTGCGGTCTTCGCGGGCTGGGTGTTCAGCCATGGCTTCCTGGGAAGCGCCGAATTCTGGGGCGGCTCGCTGTTCTATAACGAACACCTGATGCACGCGATGCATGAAGTGCCGCTGTGGGTGAAGCTCTCGGCCACGATCGTCATGCTGATCGGCCTGGCGGGCGCCTGGTACGCCTATATTCGCAATCCGGAATTCCCGGCCAAGGTCGTCGACCAGATCGATGTCCTCTACCGGTTCGTCTACAACAAGTGGTACTTCGACGAGCTCTACAACTTCCTGTTTGTCCGTCCGGCCTTCTGGCTTGGCGACAAGTTCTGGAAGCTGGGTGACATCGGGATCATCGACCGCTTCGGTCCCAATGGCGCGGCCTGGACCGTGCAGCAGGGCACGCGGTTCGCGCAGAAGGTCCAGTCGGGTTACCTCTATTCCTATGCTCTGGTGATGCTGCTGGGCCTGACGGCGGCGATCACCTGGATGATGGTGCGCTAAGATGGCCGGTTTCCCCATTCTCTCGGTCATGCTGCTGGTGCCGCTGCTGGCGGCCGTGGCCTGTCTCCTGGTCGAAGCGCGCGCCGCCCGCTGGACCGCCCTGATCGCTACCCTGATCAACCTGGGCCTCGGCCTGGTGCTCTGGGCCAATTACGATGTCGGCGGGGCGCAGTGGCAGTTTGTCGAGCGCGCGCCGCTGTTCGCCGGCTTCGAATGGAAGCTGGGGATCGATGGCATCGCGCTGATGCTGATCATGCTCTCGGTCTTCCTGATGCCGATCTGCATCGGTGCCAGCTGGGAAGCGATCGAAAAGCGCGTTGGCGAATACATGGCGGCCTTCCTGCTGATGGAAACGCTGATGATCGGCGTGTTCGCGGCGCAGGATATCTTCCTGTTCTACATAATGTTCGAAGCCGGACTGATCCCGATGTACCTGATCATTGGCATCTGGGGCGGGCAGGACCGGATTTACGCCAGCTACAAGTTCTTCCTCTACACGCTGCTCGGCTCGGTGCTGATGCTGATCGCCATGCTGTGGATGGTGAACGAGGCCGGGACGACCGACATTCCGACCCTGATGGCCTATGATTTCGATCCCAAGGTTCAGACCTGGCTGTGGCTGGCCTTCTTCGCTAGCTTCGCGGTGAAGATGCCGATGTGGCCAGTCCACACCTGGCTGCCCGATGCCCACGTTCAGGCGCCGACCGCCGGTTCGGTGATCCTGGCCGGCGTGCTGCTGAAGATGGGCGGCTATGGCTTCATCCGCTTCTCGCTGCCGATGTTCCCCGAAGCCTCGGCGCAGTTTGCCCCGCTGGTCTTCGCCCTGTCGATGATCGCGGTAATCGTCACCTCGCTGATCGCGCTGGTGCAGCACGACATGAAGAAGCTGATCGCCTATTCCTCGGTCGCGCACATGGCGATCGTCACGATCGGCCTGTTCGCCTTCAACCCGCAGGGGCTGGAAGGCGCGATGATCGTGATGCTGAGCCACGGCCTGGTCTCGGGCGCGCTGTTCCTCTGCGTCGGGGTGATCTACGACCGACTGCACACGCGCGAGATTGACCGTTACGGCGGGCTCTCGATCAACATGCCCTATTACACGCTGTTCTTCCTGCTGTTCACTATGGCCTCGATTGGCCTGCCTGGGACCAGCGGCTTCGTGGGTGAGTTCCTCAGCCTGGCCGGCATCTACCAGGTTTCGACCTGGGTGGCCTTTGTCTGCACCACCGGGATCATCCTGGGGGCGGCCTACATGCTCTACCTCTACCGGCGCGTGGCCTTTGGCGAGCAGAAGAACGCCGATGCTGCCGCGATGCCCGATCTCGACAAGCGCGAATGGTTCCTGCTGGCACCGATCGCCGCAGTGGTGCTGTGGATGGGGGTCTATCCCGAAAGCTTCATGGCGCCGATGCGCGCCGATATCGCGGCGCTTGATGCGCGGCTTGCCCGGGCCAAGCCCGAAGGCGATGCCCACCTGACCGCGCCCAAGCCCAAGGCCGCCACTGCTGCAGCCGAACATGCCGCGCATGGGGGAGCGCACTGATGGATTTCGTCCAGTCTTTCCGCCTGACCGCGCCTGAAGTCCTGTTCAGCCTGTCGGGTCTCGTCCTGCTGCTGGCCGCTGCCTGGTCGCGTAGCGATGCCGGCGCGCGGATCATTACCTGGCTGGCCGTGGCTGCCATGGCCGCAGGTGCTGCGCTGATTGCGCCGACGCTGTTCAGTGGCGCTGCCGGTCCGGAGACCTTGGCGTTCTCGGGCCTGTTCTCGGCCAACGCCTTTGCCGCCTTTGCCAAACTGCTGATCATTGCCGCCGCAGCCGGATCGCTGGTCGTCGCACCGGATTTCTTCCAGCGGGTCGGTGCCTATCGCCCGGAGTATCCGGTGCTGATGCTGTTCGCCGTGCTCGGCATGTGCCTGATGGTCTCGGCCACCAACCTGCTGACGCTGTACATCGGGCTCGAGCTCAACTCGCTCGCTGCCTATGTGCTGGCCGCTTTCCTGCGCAACGATGACCGGTCGGCCGAAGCGGGGCTGAAGTACTTCGTGCTGGGCTCGCTCGCCTCGGGCATCTTGCTGTTCGGGACCAGCCTGACCTATGGCTTTGCCGGGACGATCGACTTTGCCGGGATCGCCGCCGCGCTGACCGGCAAGATTTCGACCGGGGCCGTGTTTGGGCTGGTCTTCGTCTTCGCCGGCCTGGCCTTCAAGATCAGCGCCGTGCCGTTCCACATGTGGACCCCCGACGTCTACGAAGGCGCGCCGACCCCGGTGACCACCTTCTTCGCCTCGGCGCCCAAGGTGGCCGCGCTGGCGCTGACCGTGATCGTTGCCATGACAGCTTTCGGCAACCAGGTCCCGGCCTGGCAGCCGATTGTGATCTTCGCTGCCTTGGCCTCGATCGTGGTCGGTGCGCTCGGGGCAATCGGGCAGACCAATCTGAAGCGCTTGCTGGCCTATTCCTCGATCAACAATGTCGGCTTCCTGTTGATCGGCCTGGCCGTGGCGACGCCCATGGGCGTGGCTGCCATGCTGGTCTATCTGGCCATCTACGTGCCGATGACCATCGGCGGCTTCGTTGCTCTGCTGATGTTCAAGGACGCGAATGGCGACCCGGTCGAAGACCTGCGCGACATCGCGGGCCTGTCGCGCCATCGCAAGGTGCTGGCCGCCTGCTTCGCGATGATCATGTTCAGCCTGGCCGGGATCCCGCCGCTGTTCGGGTTCTGGGGCAAATTTGTGGTCTTCCAGGCTGCGGTTGACGCCGGCATGGTGGCGCTTGCTGCCATCGGTATCGCCGCCAGCGTGATCGGCGCCTTCTATTACCTGAAGGTCGTCAAGGTGATGTACTTTGACGAACCGGCGATGAAGGTGACCGGCAAAAGCGACTGGATGCACCAGGCGCTGCTGGCGATCTGTGCCCTGGCAATCTCGCCAGTCGGCTATCTGCTCACCAAGTGCCTCGACAGCCTGTCGACCTCGGCTGCCGCCGCGCTTATCGCGCCCTGAGTCAGGCGTTGATCGAAACTTACGAGGAACTCGCATCGACCAGCGGGACCCTGCTGGAGCGCCTGGCTGCGGGCGAGGCGGTTGCCGAGGGGCACTGGGTGATCGCCAACCGCCAGACCAGCGGCCGCGGCCGGCAAGGCCGGACCTGGTTCGATGGCCGCGGCAACTTCATGGGCTCGACTTTCGTTGCCAGCCATGCCGGCGATCCACCGCTCGGGACCCTGGCACTTGCGATCGGGCTGGCGGTGCGGGAAGCGGTGCTGAAGCACTTGCTTGCTGGCCGCGAGGTTCTGCTGAAATGGCCGAACGACCTGCTGGTCGGCGGTGCCAAGCTGTCCGGCATCCTGCTGGAAGGCGCGCGCGGCGGTGTGGTGGTCGGCATCGGGGTAAATCTGGCAGCGGCGCCGGAGCTGCCCGATCGCCCGACAATCTCGCTCGCCGCGCTTGGGGGCCATCCCGATCGCGACGCTTTCGCGCAGGATCTGGCCGTGGCCGTCGATCAGGAAGTGGAGCGCTGGCGCACATTTGGCTTGGAGCCGCTGATCCGCCGCTGGGTGGCGGCAGCGCACCCGATCGGCACGCCGCTTCGGGCGGGCGAGGGGGCTGAAGTCACCGAGGGCACCTTTGCCGGCCTTGCCGCCGACGGAGCCCTGCAACTTCGCTTGGCGGATGGCTCGCTGCGTGCCATTCACGCCGGCGAAATCAACCTGTCCAACCGGAGCTAGGCCATGCTGCTCGCGATCGATGTCGGCAACACCAATGTGGTCTTCGCACTGTTCGAAGGCCGAACGATCAAGACGCGCTGGCGTATTGCCACCGATCCGCGCCGGACGGGCGATGAATATGCCGTCTGGCTGATGCAGCTTTTGACGATCGAGGGCATCGACCGCTCGGTCATCAAGAAGATCATCGTTTCGACGGTCGTGCCGCGCGCACTCCACAACCTTGAAGTGCTGGCGGACAAGTATTTCGGCGTGAAGGCGCTGGTCGCAGGCCAGCCGCCGGTCGATTACGGCATGGAGATCGACGTTGACGAACCGCGCTCGCTCGGGGCTGACCGCGCGGTCAATGCCATTGCCGCCCATGCCAAGTACCAGGGTGATCTGATCGTGGTCGATTTTGGTACGGCAACAACCTTTGACGCGATCGACTTCAACGGGGCCTACAAGGGCGGGATCATCGCGCCGGGCCTCAACCTGTCGCTCGATGCCCTGGTCGGGAACACGGCCAAGCTCCCGCGGATTGCGATCCGCAGCCCGGATACGAACAGCGTGATTGGCCGAAACACCGAAGATCAGATGCTGATCGGCGTGTTCTGGGGTTATGTCGCCATGATGGAAGGATTGATTGCCCGGATGCGCAGTGAAATCGGACGCCCCGCGCGCGTCATCGCGACGGGCGGCCTCGCCATCCTGTTCGACCAGCACACCGACATCTTCGATGCGGTCGATGCTGACCTGACCCTTGAAGGCATGGCCATCCTGGCCGAGAAGGCCAAGTGAAACCCGGCAAGGAACTGCTGTTCTGCGCGCTCGGGGGATCGGGCGAGATCGGGATGAACGTCAACCTCTATGGGGCTGACGGCAAGTGGCTGATGGTCGATCTGGGCATGACCTTTGGCGCCAACGAATATCCCGGCACCGAGCTGGTCTTCGCCGACCTGGAATTCATCGAGGAGCGCAAGAAGGACCTCGTTGGCGTAGTGCTGACCCATGCGCATGAGGACCATATCGGCGCCGTGCCCTATTTCGCGCAGGAACTGGGCGTGCCGCTTTATGCGACACCGTTCACTGCGCGGCTTGTGGCTGACAAGCTGCAGGAAGCGGGCCTGCTCAAGGAGGTCCAGCTCAAGGTGATCGACCATCTGGAGCCGTTCCAGCTTGGCCCGTTCTCCATGCGCTATCTGCCGCTGGCCCACTCGATTGCCGAGGGTAATGCGCTGGTGATCGAGACACCTTACGGCCGGGTGTTCCACACCGGTGACTGGAAGCTCGATGACGATCCGCTGGTTGGCGTGCCAGCAACCGCCGCGGAGCTGACGGCGATCGGGGACCAGGGCGTGCTGGCGCTGGTTTGCGATTCGACCAATGTGTTCAATCCCAACTCATCGGGGTCGGAAGGCGCGGTACGGGCGGCCTTGCTGGAAGAGGTTGGCCGGCATCACGGCAAGCGTGTGCTGGTCACGACCTTCGCCTCCAACGTGGCGCGACTGCAGACGCTGGGCGAAGTGGCCGTGGCGACCAAGCGCCGGCTCTGCGTGGCGGGGCGCTCGCTTGATCGGATCATCCGCACCGCCCAGGCCAGTGGCTACTTGAAAAACCTGCCTGACCTCGTCGATTTCGACACGGCGATGAACCTGCCGCGCGGTGAAGTGCTGATCCTCGCGACAGGCGGACAGGGCGAGCCGCGCGCCGCCTTGTCGCGCATCGCCGAGGATACCCACCAGATCGCGCTGGAAGCAGGCGACGTCGTGCTGTTTTCCAGCCGGCAGATTCCCGGCAACGAGATCGCGATTGGTCGGATCCAGAATCGCCTGGCCGGCCGCGACATCACGATGGTGACTGACCGTCAGGCCGAAATCCACGTTTCCGGTCATCCGGGGCGGCCTGAGCTGGAAGCCATGTATGACTGGCTGCGGCCGGAAATCCTGGTGCCGGTCCATGGCGAACTGCGACATATGCGCGAGCAGGCACGGGTTGGTCGGACCAAGGGCATTCCCAAGGCCGTGGTGCAGCAGAATGGCGATCTGATCCGCCTCGCCCCCGGCAAGCCAGGCAAGATTTCGGAGGTGCGGGCCGGGCGGCTCGTGCTCGATGGTGATATCCTGACGCCTGCCGATGGCGAAGCCATTGTCATGCGCCGGCGTCTCGCCGCCAATGGCCTTGTCATCGTCGTGCTCGATGGCAAGGGCCGGGTCCATGTGGAGGGCATCGGCCTGCCGCTGGACGAGGATTACGACGATTTCACCGCCGAGGCGCGCGAGGACGTGGCCGTGGCGTTGACCAAGCTCAAGGGTGGGGCGCGGCATGACCGCGAAGCAGTTTCAGAAGCGGCGCGCCTGGCGGCTCGCCGTGCCGCGCAGCGCTGGTCGGGCAAGAAGCCCCAGGTGCGCGTGATCCTCCCGGAGCCATGAGACGATGAAAATTACTTCGATTATCGCCATCTATGCGATGTTCTGGGTGCTTTCTGCCTTCCTCGTGATGCCATTTGGCATCCGCACTCACAAGGAAGCAGGTGAAGCAACCATTGCCGGCCAGGCCGAAAGTGCCCCGGCCAACTTCCAGCCGCGCAAGGTGGCCATGCGCGCGACGATCCTGGCGGCGGTGTTGTTCGGGCTTTACTACGCCAACTACGTCAATGGCTGGATCGGCCCGCAGGACCTCGACCTGACCAAGACGATCACTGACAAGCCCGATCTGCCCAAGAGCTATTGAGCGCAAACGAAAAGGGCGCGGTACCCGGCGGTACCGCGCCCTTGCGCTTTGCAGTCAGATTGATTGATCAGCCGAGGTTGGCGCTGGTCATCGCATAGAGCATCGGCAGCGAAAGCAGCAGGTTGGTGCGGCTTGCCATCAATGCGCGCGGTGCGAGCTTGGCCTTTTCCTCAGCCGTGGCTTCGACGATGCCCAGGATCTTCTTCTGGGCCGGCCAGATGATGAACCAGACGTTGAAGGCCATGGTCAGCGCCAGCCACATGCCCAGACCGATCAGGTTGACATTGCCTTCGCCGGAGAAGGTCATCGCCTGGTGGCCGTAGCCACTGACGAAGGCGATCACGAGGCCGGTGATGACGGTCAGCAGCGCGGCCCAGCGGAAGAAGAAGAACACCTTGGGTGCGATATAGCCGGTCACGCCCTTCTTCAGCTCGTCCGGAACGGTCGGCATGGTCGGGACCTGTACGAAGTTCAGGTAATAGAGCAGGCCGATCCACAGGATGCCGAAGAAGACGTGCAGCCAGCGGAACACCGAATTGACATCGACAGTGGCCGAACCGGCCCAATGCAGCATTACGGCGATCGCCGCGATCAGCCCGACAACCAGCACCAGGTGCAGGTTTCCGAAAAACTTAGCCATTTGCTTCCCCCTAGATATGAAGCTTGTGGTTGGCCCACTTTGTCGGTGGGCAGGCGGGCAGTATCGCCCGTTCAGGCGACAAAGTCACACGCTTTTTGGGCACTTTTCCCTGTCCTTTGGAACAGGTCGGCTCACTCGTGCGGCGGGTTTTCGAGCACTTCGGTCTGTTCTTCGGCCGCCAGCCCGTGGCGCATCAGCATTGGGATCTGGCTGAAGGTGAACAGGAAGGTGGCCGGCAGGAAAACCCACAGCTTGGCCGCGATCCAGTCCCCGAACGAAAGCCAATAACGCAGCCCTTCGTTGACCCCGGCCAGGACGAGGAAGAACACCCCCCAGTTGCGCGAAAGCTTCATCCAGCCTTCGTCGTTCAGACCTTCGAAGGCCGCTTCGAGCAGGATCTTGAGCAGCGCCTTGCCGCGCCAGACGCCGACCAGCAGGACCACGCCGAACAGCAGGTAGATCGCGGTTGGCTTGACCTGGATCCAGATCGGATCGCGCAGCAAGACGGTTAGCCCGCCAAAACCGACGATGAGCAGCGTCGAGAGCCAGAGCATCGGCGAGATCTTGCCCAGCTTCCACTTCGAGACGATCAGCGCAATCACGGCCGCCACCATGAAGCTGACCGTGCCCTTGATCACCGCCAGGACCTCGGCGACGCTGTTCTCGCGGTCTGCGGGTGAGTAGTATTTGTAGATCGCAAAGAACACGATCACCGGGCCGTAATCGACCACCAGGTTGAGCCAGCCCGACTTGGGCTTGGTTGCTTCAGTCATCAGGCTACTCCGGCAATCACGCGAGCGACCAGGTCTGGGTCGAACGGGCGCAGGTCATCAAGGCGTTCGCCGACGCCAATCGCGTGGATCGGCAGGCCATATTGTTCGGCCGCCGCGACCAGCACGCCGCCGCGGGCCGTGCCGTCCAGCTTGGTCATGATCAGTCCGGTCACCCCGGCAACCTCCTTGAAAATCTCAATCTGCTGGAGCGCGTTCTGGCCATTGGTGGCATCGAGCACCAGCACGACATCGTGCGGGGCCTCCGGATTGAGCCGGCCAAGGACGCGGCGGATTTTGGCCAGTTCGTCCATCAGCTCGCGCTTGTTCTGGAGGCGTCCGGCGGTGTCGACGATCAGCGCGTCGATCCCCTGGTCAGTCGCGGCCTTGACCGCATCGAACACGATCGAGGCCGGATCGCCGCCTTCGGGCCCGGTAATGATCGGCACGCCGACGCGCTCGGCCCAGACCTTCAGCTGGCCGATCGCGGCCGCACGGAAGGTATCGCCCGCCGCCAGCATCACGCCGTAGTCCAGTTCCTGGAAATAGTGCGCCAGCTTGGCGATGGTCGTGGTCTTGCCCGAGCCATTGACCCCGATCACCAGGATCACCTGCGGGCGGGGGAAGGCGACAATGTCGATCGGCTTGGCAACCGGGCGCAGGATCTTGGCGATTTCCTCTGCCACCGCTTCCTTGATCGCCTGTTCGTCTGCACCGCGTTCGAAGCGCTCTTCGGCCAGGCGCTCGCGAATGCGCGCAGCGACCCGCGGGCCAAGATCGGAGAGGATCAGCGCATCCTCGATGTCGTCGAGCTGGGCCTCATCAAGGCGGGTCTTGCTGACAATGCCGGCGAGGTTCTCACCGAGGCGTTCCGACGTCTTGCGCAGGCCGCCGAAGACCCGCTCGGTCCAGCTTGTGCCCTCGCTCATGCCAGCAGTCCTTCGACAATCCGGGTCGGGGTAACGGTCACGATAGTTCCAGCCTGTGTTCCAGCCGCGAGCTGCACCCGCGCGAAGTTCGGCGCATGGCCTGTCCCGTCGCGTTCGGCAAGCACCTCTTGCGGCTTGCCGAGCAAGGTCTGCAGCCAGGCAGCCCGCTCGCTGGCGACAGCAGCGCGCAGCGCGGCAGCGCGGGACTTGATGATGGCTGGCGGCACCGGCGGCATCCGGGCCGCTGGCGTTCCGGCCCGCGCCGAATAGGGGAACACATGGCCGTGGACGATGCCCAGCTCCGCGATGATCGATAGATTGGCGGCGTGGGCGCGGTCATCCTCGGTCGGGAAACCGGCGATCAGATCGGCACCAATGGCGATCTCCGGCCGCTGCTGGCGAAGCGCTTTAACCAGCCGGACCGCATCTTTGCGCAGGTGCCGGCGCTTCATCCGCTTCAGGATCAGGTCGTCACCATGCTGGAGCGAGAGGTGGACATGCGGCATCACGCGGGGTTCACTGGCCAGCAGCGCGAACAGTTGTTGGTCAATCTCTATTCCGTCGAGCGAGGATAGCCGCAGGCGGGGAAGATCAGGAAACTCGGCAAGGATGCCTGCAACCAGCACGCCAAGACCGGGCTGACCCGGCAAATCGTGGCCCCAGGAGGTCAGGTCGACACCCGTCAGCACGACCTCACCGGCCCCGCCGGCCATGTGCCGATCCACTTCACGCAGGGCTTCGAGCACAGACAGCGACCGGCTCGCCCCGCGTCCCTGCGGGATGATGCAAAAAGTGCAGGCGTGATCGCAGCCGTTCTGGACGGCAATGAAGGCGCGAGTGTGTTTTGGCCGAACGGCCGCTTGCGGCGGGGCAATGTTCCAAGCGCGCGGATCGAGCTTGGTGACATTGGCAACCAGCCCATCGACTTCGGGCATTGCGGCCAGCGCTTGCCGCTCCACTTCGGCGGCGCAGCCGGTCACAATCAGTCGCGCGTCCGGGCGAGCGCGCCGGGTGCGGCGGATCGCCTGGCGGGTCTGGCGGACCGCTTCCCCGGTTACCGCGCAGCTGTTGATCACCACGAGATCCGGCTCACCCGCGAGCATCGCCCGCAGGTCTTCGCTTTCCGACAGGTTGAGCCGGCATCCCAGTGAAATCACTTCGGCCGGCATGTCAGGCTCCGAAATCGGCCGGATCGAAGGTGCCGCGGAAGCTCTCGGTCGCCGGGCCGGTCATGGTGATGCGGTTATCCGCCCCCCAACCGATCAGGAGCGGCCCACCCGGCAGCTGGACGGTTACCGTTCCGCGCTCGACCAGTCCGCGGCGCATCGCGGCAATGGCCGTGGCGCAGGCGCCGGTGCCGCAGGCGCGGGTTTCCCCCACACCGCGCTCCCAGACGCGCAGGCGCAGCTCGGATGGCGAGGCGATGGCTGCGACGTTGACATTGACCCGCGCCGGGAACAGCGGATCATGTTCAATCAGCGGCCCAAGCCGCTCCAGATCGACGGAATTGGTATCAGGCACAAAGAACACGACGTGCGGATTGCCCACGTTGACCGCCGCCGGATTTTTCAGCTCTTCCCATCCGACGGGCATGGTCAGTGTATCAAGCGGATAAGCGAGGGGGATCGCTTCCCAGTCAAATCGCGGCTGCCCCATATCGACCGCCACGCCCGCCGCCACCGGGTCCGTCGCCAGCATTCCGCCCAAGGTCTCGATCGAAGCGGGCTTGCCGAGGAGGAGCCCGACTGCGCGCGTGGCATTGCCGCAGGCTTCCACTTCGCCGCCATCGGCATTGAAAATACGCATCCGGACATCGGCCTGCGCGGATGGTTCAAGCAGGATCAGTTGATCGCAGCCGATTCCGGTCTTGCGATCGGCCAGGGCCGCCGCGAACCGATTGGTCATGGCTGGAATGTTACTGCTGCGCGCGTCGAGCACGACGAAGTCGTTGCCCAGGCCATGCATCTTGATGAACGGAACGCGCATAGCGCGCGTCTATGCGCTGGGCGGCGGCGCGTCCAGTGTCAGGCGCGGCGGGCTTGCTGTTCGTCGGATTCCGATGCCTGGACCGAGGTCTCTGTCGGAACGTGATTCCTGCGCTCCAGGGTCAGATGCAACTGGCGCAAGCTGGCCAGGGTGACATCGGCCGGTTGGGGCTGGCCGTAGAGATAGCCCTGGGCCTTCAGCCCGTCATAGCCGCCCAGTGCTGCCAGAACCGCCTCGGTCTCGACGCCCTCGGCCGTGACCGGCATGCCCAGACCCTGGCCGAGCGCGACGATCGACTTCACGATCGTGCGGTTTTCCTCACTGTCGGGCAGACTGGAGATGAAGCTGCGGTCAATCTTGATCCGATCGAACGGCAGGCTGCGCAGCTGTGCCAGCGAGCTGTAGCCCGTACCGAAATCGTCCAGGCTGACGCGGATCCCCTGGTTCTTGAGGCTGGTGATCATCGAGCGCACCAGGCCGATATTCTCGTGCAGGCTGCTTTCGGTAATCTCGATCTCCAGCCGGTGCGGTGGGAAATTCGCCTCGACCAGCAGCTTGAGCAGCTTCTGGGCGAACCACGGATCGCGCAGCTGGACCGGTGAAATATTGACCGCCAAGGTCAGCCGCGGATCCCATTCGCGCGCATCGCGCAAGGCCTGGCGAATGACCGATTCGGACAGATCGGCAATCGCGCCGATTTCTTCTGCCACCGGAATGAAGATGTCCGGACCCACCCGGCCCAGTGTGGGCGACATCCAGCGCGCCAGCATTTCGAATCCAACCAGTTCGCCGGTCGCAAGGTCGATCTGCTTTTCGTAGTACGGCTCGAACTCCCCGGCCGCGATGCCGCGCCGAATTCCGGCTTCGAGTTCGCTGCGAAAGCGCAGCTCGCTCTCCATCGCCGGCGCAAACCAGGCAATCCGGTTGCGGCCCTGGCGCTTGGCATGGAACATGGCAATGTCTGCCTTGTGCAGCAGGGTCTGGGCTTCGTCGTCCGGCGCCGCGTCGCTGCGCGACAGGCCAACCGAGACAGTGGCCTCGATCTCCATCCCGTTCCATTCGACCACCTGGCTCAGTCGATCGATCAGTTCGGCGCAGAGCTGATCGACCTGGTCGGGCCGCCGCGGATCGAACGGAATGATGCAGGCGAATTCATCGCCGCCCATCCGCGCCAGCAGAGCGCCTTCGGGCAACAGGCCGCGGAGCCGCTCAGCCGCAGCCCGCAGGATCGCATCGCCGGCCTGGTGGCTGTGCAGGTCGTTGACGTGCTTGAAGTTGTCGAGATCGAGCAGGGCAAAGGCCAGGGCGCGTCGATCGGCTTTGACTGTCGCCATCAAAGTATCTGCCGCGGCATTGATGCTGCGCCGGTTGAGGCACCCGGTCAGGGGATCGGTCTCGGCCAGTTCAAGCGCCTCGGCGGCAACCCGGCGGGAGGCGACGACTTCGCGGGCCAGCTCGCGAAAACGTCGCCAGCCAAGCAGAATCAAGGCGATGTTGAGCAGCATCGCGCTGGCTAGGATCTGGTCCGGGCCATCACCATCGCCAAAAATTGCGCGCAGAACTTTCGGCAAAACCTGTCCGCCGGTGCCGACGAACATGATCACGGCGGCCACAGCGATGCCATGCGTGACAAAGTCCCGCTTTTTCTCCTGCCGTGCTGGTGGCAATGCCGCCATGGGTCACCTTGCAGCCAAAGTTAGCCGCAATGGTCCCAGATCTTGCTGAAGTTTGAGTTAAAGGCCCGATTGCTACTTCTTCAGGCCGATTTCGCGCAGGCGCTGCTGCAGGAATTCATCGGCGGTGATGGGCTCTGGGTAACGATCCGGATTTTCGGCCGACACGCACTGCGGCAGCGTCTTGATCGGAAAATCGCTGCGCAGGTGCAGGAAGAACGGCATCGAATAGCGGCTGAACTTCGCCCGTTCCGGATTGGGGTTGCGGACGCGGTGGATAGTGGAGGGCAGATAATGGTTGGTCAGCCGTTCCAGCATGTCGCCGACGTTGATCACCATCGCGCCTTCAGGCGGTGAGGCGCTGATCCATTCCTTGCCCTGGTAAAGCAGCTCCAGCCCGGCTTCCTCGGCGCCGAGCAGCAGGGTGATCAGGTTGATATCACCATGCGCCCCGGCGCGGATTGCTTCGCCTTCCAGGTTAGGGATCGGCGGATAGTGCAGCAGGCGCATCACCGAGTTGCCATCCTCGATCCCCTGATCGAACCAATGCTCATCAAGCCCCAGGTAAAGGGCAATTGCAGAGAGGATTGTGGCGCCGGTCTCATCGAACTGGCGGTAGAGTTCGGTGAAGACCTCCTGGAAGCCTTCCGGTCGCGCCGGCCAGACGTTTGGCGGCATCGAAGCATCGGCCAAAGGGCTGCCTTCGGGCAAGTCGCGACCGACGTGCCAGAATTCCTTCAGGTCGTGGTGCTTGGCATCCTTGGCGATTTCGACCCCGAACGGAGTATAGCCACGGGCGCCCGCAATCGCCGGGTTGTGGTAGCTGCGCTTCTCTTCCTCGGGTAGCGCGAAGAACTCTTCCGACAGCTTCCATGCCCGGTCGATCAGGCCGCGGTCGATGGCGAAATCCTTGACCATGGCAAAGCCGAAAGTGCGGAAGCTTTCCCCGATTGCCTGGGCAAATTCCGCCTTGGGCATGGTCAGCGAGAGAACGGGGAGGGAAGTCAGGGACATGGAGTGGACGCTTTCAAGATTCTAAGGCAATGGGCCGGGCCATAAACCCTTTCGCGAGTTCTGGCATGACCAAAATCAAATCCTACTGGCTGATGAAATCGGAACCCGACGTCTATAGCTGGGATGACCTGGTGGCCGAAGGCGAGGGCACCTGGGACGGCGTGCGCAACTATACCGCGCGGCTTAACCTGCGGGCGATGGCAGTGGGTGACGAGGTGTTCTTCTATCACTCCAACATCGGGCTGGAGATTGTTGGAATTGCGGTGATTTCGCAGGAGGGTTTCGAGGATCCGACCGACGAGACCGGGCGCTGGACCTCGGTCAAGGTCAAGCCGGTGCGGAAGCTCAAGCGGCCGGTGACGCTGAAGGAAATCAAGGCTGATCCGGCGCTGGTAGAAATGGAGCTGCTGACGAAGTTCCGGCTCTCAGTCAGCAAGGTGACCGAGGCCGAGTGGCAGCACGTGCTGGGGCTGGCAGCCGCTTAGCCGCTGCGGCGATTTTCCTACAGACCCGGCAACTGGTATGCTGGTTGTCGCTCTTTCAAATTGTTGAGAAGACCCTCCGGGCACTGCTTCGTTTGGCGTAGCCAAGCAGCACAGGTCAGACGGCTTTTTTCCTTTTCCCAACATTGCAAACCGCCGGAAATGGGACTGAAACCACGCAAATCTGCGCAATTCACCCTGTTGGAAGAAGCGGACCCAGTGTCAACTGTGTCAACCGCAGCGTAAGGCTGCCGCTACTTCCCGGCCTTTGCTCGCAGTCCCGAAACGCTCGCCCCACCGGCGCTGAGCTGCTCGATGTCGATGACCAGGTGCAGGAGGCGCAGGCCCTTGCGGTTTTTCGCTTCAGCCAGCGCGGCGTCGAACTCGGCATTGGTCTCGACCCGCTCGGCCCAGCCGCCATAGGCGCGGGCAAGGGCGGCGAAGTCCGGGTTGTGGAGCGTCGTGCCGGACACCCGCTCCGGAAACTCGCGCTCCTGGTGCATCCGGATCGTGCCGTAGGCGCCGTTGTCGACCAGCACGACCAGCAGGTCGCAGCCAAATTGCACGGCGGTGGCCAGTTCCTGCCCATTCATCAGGAAATCGCCATCGCCCGCCAGGGCGACAACGGTCCGCTCCGGGTGTCGCTTGGCGGCGGCGACGGCAGCGGGGACGCCATAGCCCATAGCTCCGGCGGTCGGGGCGAGCTGGGTCGGGAAGCCATTGTAATGCCAGTAGCGGTGCCACCAGCCGGAGAAGTTGCCGGCGCCGTTACAGATGATCGCATCGTCCGGCAGCGTGCGGCGCATCGCCGCGACGACCTGGCCCATGTCGAGCTTGTGGCCGTTGGGCTGGGGCGTCGACCAGTCGAGCCATTGCTGGTGCGCCTCTGGCCCGGCGTCGAAGGGGACGATGTCATCGTCCCAGAGGTCGGCGGCCTCCGCGAACTCGGCCATGTCGGCGCAGATTGCCAGATCGGCGCGATAGACCCGGCCTAGTTCCGCCGGGTCGGGGTGGATGTGGATCAGGGTCTGGCCGGGATGTTCCGGCGTAACCAGCGTGTAACTGTCCGTCGTCGCTTCACCGAGGCGCGCCCCGACCACCAGCACCAAGTCCGCGTGCTTGATCCGCTCGACCAGTTTGGGGCTCGGGCCATAACCCAGGTTGCCGGCCCAGGCCTTGCTTGAATTGGGCACGGCGTCCTGACGCCGGAAGGCTCCGGCCACCGGCAAGCCAATCCGCTCGGCAAAGCTGGTGAAATGTTCGCGCGCCTTGGAATGCCAGCCGGCCCCGCCAACAATCGCGACCGGGGCGCAGGCATCTTCCAGCATTCGCATCAGCGTGCCCATGGCATCGGCGCAGACGGCCTGGGCAGGGCGGGCAATTGCCGGACGCGGGACAAGGCCGGAGACCTCTTCCAGCAGCATGTCTTCGGGCAGAGCAATCACCACCGGGCCGGGGCGGCCAGCCAGAGCGGTGGCCCAGGCGCGGGCGATGTACTCGGGAATCCGGCGGGGATCGTCGATCCGCAGCACCAGCTTGGCCAGCGGCGCGAACATCGTGCCGAAATCGACCTCCTGGAAGCCCTCGCGGTCCTTCATCCCGCGATCGACGTCGCCGATGAACAGCAGCATCGGCTGCGAATCCTGGAAGGCCACATGGGCGCCGATGCTGGCATTGGTTGCACCGGGACCGCGGGTGACGAAGCAGACGCCCGGCTTGCCGGTCATCGTGCCGTCGGCGCAGGCCATGAAGGCGGCACCGCCTTCCTGGCGGCAGATCACGGTTTCGATCTGCGGCGTGTCATGCAGGGCGTCAAGAACGGCGAGGAAGCTCTCGCCGGGAACGGTGAAAATCCGGTCGCAGCCTTGTTCGATCAGGCAATCAACAAGCAAGCGGCCGCCGGTAACGCTGGTCTGTTCAGTCATTGCGGCGTCTTAGCGGCGCGCGGCAAAGGCGGCAACGCGGGGCGACCATTTATGACCATCAGGGTTACTGTCCCGCATTGGGATGGTGGAAATTCGGTAAGGTTACCGGGCTGGTTCGATGGTGAACCAAGTCTTAAGCCTCTAGGTATGAGACGCGCACTGGTTGTCACCGATGAGACTGCTCGCCATCCGTTCCTGGCGAGCCTGCCCCCGCATATCCGCCGTGGGATCGAACCGATCCAGCGGACGGTGCAGAAACACGTCTCGCTGCAGGACGTGAGGGAATTCCTGATGGCCTATTGCGCCTGCTTCGTTGCGGTCAGCGCCTTTCTTATCTGATCGCAGCAGCCTCTTCTGCCGCGACCAGCTTGCGGCCGAGCCAGGCTGAAATCAGGCACATCGCGGCGCCCAGCAGCAGCTGATCGACCATTGGGATGCCGGCCGCGCTCATTGCCAGCGCGATAACTGAACCGAGCACCATCGCCCCCGAATTGACGATGTTGTTGGCTGCAATGGTGCGGGCCGTTTCAGACTTGTCCACAAATGTGGTCAGGAAAGCATAGAGCGGCACGACGAACATCCCGCCGGCGACCGAAATGCCGAGCAGGCTGAGCAGCAAGGGGATCGCCAGCGGTTCGTTGAGGAAGGCGGCGGTATCGAACAATCCGTCCTGCGGATGGGCGTACCACGTGTGGCAGACCCACCAGAAAGCGACCACGAACAAGCCCATCACCACCACCGAACTCGGCGAATAGCGCGCGGACACAGTGCCTTTAAGCAAGGCATTGACCGAGATCGAGCCGATTGCGACACCGATCGAGAAGATCACCAGGAACAGGCTGGCCACCTCCTTGCTGGCTGACAGCACGTTCTTGGCCAGCGGCGGGAACTGGATGAACAGCACGGCACCGATCGTCCAAAAGAAGCTGATCGCCATGATCGCCAGGAACACGCGGCGATCCTTCATGGTGTGGCGGATCAGGGCAACCGATGATCGCCAGACATGGAAATCCAGCGGCTCATCGGCAGTCTGCGGCGGGGCAGGCGGGACATAGCGTGACGTCACGTAGCCAATCAGTGCCGTCAAAACGACCCCCACAGCCGCCCATTCGACCGGGATCCAGCCCGCCAGGATCGTGCCGGAGAGAATTGCGATATAGGTCCCGGCCTCAACCAGACCGGTGCCGGCCAGCACTTCGTTCTCATGCAGATGTTGCGGCAGGATCGCGTATTTGATCGGGCCGAAAAAGGTGGAATGGATGCCCATCGCCAGCAGCGCCAACAGCATCAGGCCAACAGTGACGGTCTGGCTAAGCAGGCCTTGCCACGCCAGCAGCAGCCCGGCCCCACCGACCAGCATGATGGCAATCTCTGATGCCTTGACGATGCGGATGATCCGGGCCTTGTCGCGCATGTCAGCCAGCTGGCCGGCCAGTGCCGAAAGAAGGAAGAAGGGTGCGATGAACAGGGCCGAGGCAACCGCGCTGAACAGGCCCTCGGCCGCTTCGGAGTTGTAGAGCGTGTAGACAACGAAGAAGACCATCGCATTGCGATAGAGGTTGTCGTTGAACGCATTGAGCAACTGGGTCACGAACAGCGGCAGGAAACGGCGGCTGCGGATCAGGTGGGTCGAAGTGGTCATGCGGCCCTTGCTTTGTTGCCCCGGGCCAAGGCTCTAGCGATTGAAACGCTGCGGACAAGCCTGCTTACGCCTCTTTTGCACCGGGTCGAACCCGGCTAGGCTTTTCCGGCAATGTGGACCTTGCCCAATATCCTCACCTTGTCGCGGATCGTGGCCCTGCCGCTGCTCGCCTTTCTGCTGTGGTGGCCTGACTGGCGGTTGGGCTACGGGCTCGCTTTTGTCCTCTATGTGCTGATGGGCATTACCGACTATTTCGATGGATACCTGGCCCGGACCAGCGGTGCCGTTTCGCGTCTGGGCGTGTTCCTCGATCCGATCGCGGACAAGATCATGGTCGCCACCGTGATCCTGACGCTGACTGCCCAAGGGATCCTGCGCGGCCCCTATGTTGGTGACATGCATGTCATTGCCGGCCTGGTCATTCTGGTGCGCGAGATTGCCGTATCGGGCCTGCGGGAGTTTCTCGGCGGCTTGCAGGTGTCGATGCCGGTCAGCCGCCTGGCGAAGTGGAAGACAACCTTTCAGCTTGTCTGCCTTGGTGCGCTGATCCTGGGGGTGGCGTGGCCGGAGTGGACGGTGGACGTCATGGGCCTCACCATCAACTTCCCGCACACGGTTGGCCTTACCACGCTCTGGGCGGCTGCAGTGCTGACGGTGATTACGGGCTGGGATTACCTGCGGGTTGGCCTGAAGCACATGGATTGAGCTAGCCCGCGCGCAGCTCTTCGGCCAGCAGCCGAAACTCTTCGCCGCGCGGGCTGTTCTTGCGCCAGACCAGGGCGATCTCGCGGTTGGCGGATTCGCTGATCAGGGGGCGGGCGACGACCTGGGTGCCGTTGAGGATACCTGCGTCCAATGCCATTTCAGGCAGCATAGTCAGCCCCAGGCCATTGTCGACCATCTGCACCAGCGTGTGCAGCGAGGTACCGATCATGGTTGCGCTGGCGCGGAGTTCAGGGCGGTTGCAGGCCGCCAGGGCGTGCTCCTTCAGGCAATGCCCGTCTTCCAGCAGCAGGAGGCGATTCTCGTCGATCAGGTCGGCCGAGATTTCGGCGGGCGGATCACGCGGATCGTCCTTGGGGAAGGCGACATAAAGCGCGTCGAGTTCGATCGTCTCCTTCTCGACCTCGCCTGTCGGGTAGGGCAGGGCCAGCAGCACGCAATCGCTGCGACCATGGTGCAGACTTTCGATCGCCGCCTGGCTGGTTTCCTCGCGCAGATAGAGCTTCAGCTGCGGGCGTTCGCGGCGCAGGCGGGGCAGCATGCGGGGCAGCAGGAACGGCGCGATCGTCGGGATCACGCTCATCCGAACTTCGCCCGAGAGCGGTTGACCGGCGCTCTGGACCATGTCCGAGAGCTCCTCGGCCTCGCGCAGCAGACGGTGGGCCTTGGCAACCACGGCATTGCCGAGCGGGGTAAAGCGCACTGCGCGCTTGGTCCGTTCCACCAGCACCACGTCGAGCAGCGTTTCCAGGTCGCGCAGACCAGCTGACAGCGTCGACTGCGAAACAAAGCAGGCATCGGCGGCGCGGCCAAAGTGGCCATGCTCATGCAGCGCGACAAGATACTGCAGCTGCTTGAGCGTGGGGAGGTAGGTGGTCATCGCATCCTACTCCGCCGGGGCAACCTTCGTCTCGCTGCTATCGCCAATCCTGTCGATATGGGCCATCTTCAGGCGGCCCTTGACCACGGCGAAGGCCAGTCTGCCTTCAACCAGTTCCAGCGCATCACGCCCGAATTGCTCATAGCGCCAGCCTTCGAGCAGCGGCAGCTCACGCACACCGGCGGCCAACAGTTCGAGGTCCTCACTACGCGCCAGCAGACGGGCGGCCACATCGATCTCGCGGCTGCGGATCTTGAGGAGGAGCTTCAGCAAGTCGGCAACTAGCGCGCCTTCCTTGCCCAAGGGAGCCCCGCGCGGCGTGCGCGGCGGCAGCTCGTCATCGGTCAGTGGCTTGGCGGCCTCAAGCGTCGCCATCATGCGCCTGCCGATCTCGTTATCCTTCCATCCAGCGGACAGCCCACGCACCTTGGCCAGATCGGCCTGAGTCTTGGGCGGGTGGCTGGCGATGTCGGCCAGCGTCTCGTCACGAGCAATCCGGCCGCGCGGGATATTCTTGTCCTGCGCTTCATATTCGCGCCAAGCAGCCAAAGCCTTGAGCCGGCCAAGCATGGCCGGATTGCGACCCGCAGCCTTGATCCGCTGCCAGGCGATCGAGGGGTCGTTGCGGTAGTTGGCGGGGTCGGCCAGCTTTTCCATCTCGATATCAAGCCAGGCACCGCGGCCGGTCTTGATCAGGCGGCCCAGGATCTTGGGGAAGATTTTGGACAGATGGGTAACGTCGCCGATGGCATATTCGATCTGGCGCTCGGTCAGCGGACGGCGCGACCAGTCGGTAAAGCGGGCGCCCTTGTCGATCTGCAGGCCGATCCAGCTTTCAACCAGGTTGGAATAGCCGATCTGCTCGCTCTGGCTGATCGCCATCATCGCGATCTGCGTATCGAAGATCGGATGCGGGGTCTTGCCGGTCAGATTGTAGATGATTTCAACGTCCTGGCCGCCGGCGTGGAACACCTTGAGGACGTCTTCATTGTCGACCAGCAGGTCGAGCAGAGGGGACATATCGAGCCCCTTGGCCAGCGGATCGATGGCCGCGGCTTCCTCGGTATCGGCGATCTGGATCAGGCAGAGTTCGGGCCAATAGGTGTTCTCGCGCATGAATTCGGTGTCGACGCACACGAATTCCGCCTTGGCGAGCCGTTCGCACAGCGCAGCCAGTTCCGCGCTATCGGTGATCAGGGGGTGTATTTTCATGCTTCTTTTCTGTAGTTGGGCCCGTGCGAGCCCCCGGCTTGACAAATGTGCGGCCATCGCCTGTTAGCCGCGCCTTCGCCCCTGCATCATTGCAGGCCGATTGGAAAGAGTTTCGATGCATCTTTATCGTTCGCACACCTGCGGCGCGCTGCGCGCCAGCGATGTAGGCCAGACCATCCGCTTGTCGGGCTGGGTCCACCGCAAGCGCGACCACGGCGGCGTGCTGTTTGTCGACCTGCGCGACCATTACGGCATGACCCAGATCGTCGCTGACGTGGACAGTCCGGCGCTGGCGATCCTCGAAGGTCTGCGGATTGAATCGGTCGTGACGATCGATGGCGAGGTTAAGGCCCGCAGCGCTACGACCGTGAATGCCAACCTGCCGACCGGCGAGATCGAGGTCTATGCCCGGTCGGCCACGGTGCTGAGCCGCGCCGAGGAACTGCCGCTGCCAGTGGCGGGCGAGCAGGAATATCCCGAGGACGTTCGCCTGCGCTATCGCTTCCTCGATCTGCGCCGCGAGACGCTGCACGCGAACATCATGACGCGCACCGCGGTGATCCGTGAGACGCGCCGGGCGATGGAAGACATCGGCTTTACCGAGTTCTCGACCCCGATCCTGACCGCGTCCAGCCCCGAAGGCGCGCGCGACTTTCTCGTGCCGAGCCGCATTCATCAGGGCAAGTTCTTCGCGCTGCCCCAGGCGCCACAGCAGTACAAGCAGCTGCTGATGGTTGCCGGGTTCGATCGCTATTTCCAGATCGCGCCCTGCTTCCGCGACGAAGACCCGCGCGCTGACCGCCTGCCGGGCGAGTTCTATCAGCTTGACCTGGAAATGAGCTTCGTCACCCAGGAAGAGGTATGGGAAACGATGGAACCGGTCATGGCCGGGATCTTCGAGAAGTTCGCGAACGGCAAGGCGGTTACCCCGGCCGGTAAGTTCCCGCGCATCCCCTATGCCAAGGCGATGCTGGACTATGGCACCGACAAGCCGGACCTGCGCAACCCGATGATCATCCGTGACGTGACGAGCGAGTTTACCGCGTCGGGCTTTGGCCTGTTTGAGAAGATCGTCGGTACGGGCGGCGTGGTTCGCCTGATCCCGGCGCCGGAAACGGCTGGCCTTAGCCGCAAGTTCTTTGACGACATGAACGAGTGGGCGCGCAGCGAAGGCCATGCCGGCCTGGGCTATGCCACCCGCAAGGACGGCGTGTTCGGCGGTCCGATCGCCAAGAACCACGGCGAAGAGAAGATGGCGGCGCTGTGGGATTCGCTCGGCCTAGGGCCGAACGACGGCGCCTTCTTTGCCGCTGGCAAGGAAGAGCAGGCGGCCAAGTTGGCTGGCGCGGCGCGCAGCCGCGTGGGCGAGCAGCTTGACCTGATCGACAAGGATTCGTTCCGCTTCTGCTGGATCATCGATTTCCCGTTCTACGAATGGGATGAGGACGAGAAGAAGCTCGATTTCGCGCACAACCCGTTTTCGATGCCGCAAGGTGGGCTGGAAGCATTGCAGACGCAGGATCCGCTGACGATCAAGGCCTATCAGTACGACATGGTCTGCAACGGCTACGAGCTTGCTTCGGGTTCGATCCGCAACCAGCACCCGGACCTGATGGTCAAGGCCTTCGAGCTGACCGGACTGACCCAGGCCGATGTCGAAGCCCGGTTCGGCGGGATGTACCGCGCGTTCCAGTATGGCGCGCCGCCGCATGGCGGGATGGCCGCCGGGGTGGACCGCATGGTGATGCTGCTCTGCGGCGTGCAGAACCTGCGTGAGATCACGCTGTTCCCAATGAACCAGCGCGCCGAAGACCTACTGATGGGCGCGCCTTCGCCGGCCGAACCCAAGCAGCTGCGCGAGCTTGGCCTGCGGATCGTCGAGCAGCCGAAGGGCTGATCCGCCACTGGACATAGTCGTTCGCCGGTGCGGGGAATGTCGTTCGTAGAAGCGGCATTGCCTTCGCGCGTCGGAGCGACATCGTTGGATTGGATGGGTTTTTTGCAGCCGTGACCAGGCGGGGGGTCGCTATGCCTGGTCCTGGCCTGTCGTCGCGCAAGGAAAGGTCGCATCGTGAAGCATATCCTGAATGGCCGTCCCTCGATTTTGCCGTTGGTTGTCGCAGGGATAGCGGCAGTTGGGCTGGTGCCGCTGGCTGCGACGGCGACTGCTCAGACTCCTGCCGCGCAAGCTCAGCCCGCAGCCGGCGTGCCCGGCTGGTCGATCACCAGCGATGCCCTTCAGGCCGACCCGGACGTGGTGTTCGGTACGCTGCCCAATGGCATGCGCTACGCCATCCAGCGGCACGAAACGCCCAAGGGTGATGTGGCCGTGCGGTTCTCGATCAAGGGGGGTGCAAAGGACGAAAGCGATAGCCAGCGCGGCGCGGCGCACTTTGTCGAACACATGGCTTTCAACGGATCGAAGAACATCCCCGAAGGCCAGCTGATCCCGAAGCTTGAGCGCCTCGGCCTGTCGTTCGGAGCGGACACCAACGCGACGACCTCGCTCGAATTCACCACCTACAAGCTTGATCTGCCCAACTCGAAGGCCGAGGTGGTCGATGCGGCGCTGCTGATGATGCGCGAGATCGGTGACCGGCTGACCATTGCCCCGGCAGCAGTCGATCGGGAACGCGGCATTCTGCTGTCCGAAGCCAGTGTGCGCAACGATCCCAACCGCCGCCGGATTGCCAACGTGCTGGAAGCCGAGTTGCCCGGTAATCGCCTGGCGGCGGCTGTTACGGCTGATCCGGAACAGATTCGCCGGATTTCAGCGAAGGACCTGCGCGCGTTCTACCACGCCTTCTACCGTCCGGACCGCGCGACCCTGGTGATTGTCGGCAATGTCGATCCGGCCGAACTGCAGAAGAAGATCACAGCGACCTTTGGAGACTGGAAGCCGATCGGTCCCGCCGGAACCGAATACCGCGGCCCGGTTACGCCCAGCGACAAGCCGGCAACGGCCAGCTTCATTGATCCAGCGATCCCGGAAATCATCATGTTCGACAAGGCCCGGCCCTATGCCGCACCGGCTAACACCGTGGCGGAAGAGCGTCAGAAATTGCTGGAGACGATCGCGGGTAATACCCTGGCCAACCGCTTCCAGCCCATCGCGCTCAAGCCGGACAGCCCGGTGCTGGGCGCGCAGTTCCTGCGACAGGATCTGGCGCGCAACGCCACGACCTTTGGCCTCTATGTGATTGCCCGTGACGGCAAGTGGCGCGAAGGCCTGGCGATCGGGGAACAGGAATTGCGGCGCGCGCAGCAATTCGGCTTCACCGCCAGCGAAGTGGATGAGATGAAGGCCAATGTCCTCTCGGCGCTGACCAACGCGGTTGCGCAGAAAAAGGGACGGCGGCCGGCGCAGATTGCCGAAAGCCTTGTCAGCCAGTCGCTTGAAAATGAAGTGCCGACCGCGTCGGAGTTTGATCTAGCCTTCTACAAGGCCGTCGAAGCTTCGATCACGGCCGAAACCGTTACGGCAGCGTTCCGGCAGGCCTGGCAGGGCAAGCCGTCGCTGGTGCACGTTTCGGCCAAGGCCCCGATTGCCAATTCGGCAACCGAGATTGCTGCCCTGCTCGACAAGAGCGCGCAGGTGGCGGTGACGGCTCCCGTTGAAGCCGCGACGAAGGCTTTTGCCTATGACAGCTTCGGTACCCCCGGAAAGGTCGTGGCCGATAGCCGCATCGATGATATGGGTATCCGCACGGTCCGCTTTGCCAATGGCCTCCAACTCAACCTTAAGAAGGCTGCTTGGGAGCCGGGCAACGTCGCTTTCTCGATGGAAGTGGGCAAGGGTGCCTCAGCCTTCCCGGCCAACCAGCCGGGGCTCGACGTGATGACCGGTGCGCTCTTGGCGCAGGATGGTTTCAAGGCTCACGATGCGACCGAACTGCGCCGGATCCTGGCCGGGCACCAGGTTTCGCTGGGCCTTACGGCCGGGCAGGATGCGCTGACGGCCAGCGGCAGCGTGCCGGCCAAGGATCTGGACCTGCAACTAAAGCTGCTCGCCGCCCGCCTCAGCGCGACGGGCTTCCGGTCTGAGACTGGGGCGCAGTGGGCGCCCTTTGCCCAGACCATCGGCAAGGCGCTGACCGCTCAGCCGCTGCAGGTCTGGCAGACTGCCTTCAACAATGTGCTGTCTGGCGGGGATGGGCGGCTGGGTGTACCTTCGCCAGCGGCCCTCTCGGACCGGAAGTTTGAAGACCTGCAGGCCGCGATTGGCGCGCAACTCGCCCAAGGGCCAGTATCGCTCTCGCTGGTGGGCGATATCGATGAGGATGCTGCAATCAAGGCCGTTGCCAGCACGCTCGGTGCGCTCCCGGCACGCAGCCCGCGCCAGCGGACCGGCTTTGCCGAACCAGGTTTGGGCTTCAAGGCCGCCGGCACGACCACGCTGATTCACAGCGGCCAGGCCGATCAGGGCGTGCTGTCGGTCAGCTGGCCGACGACGGACGACCGCGATCTGAGGGATTCGCTGACGCGCGGGCTGCTGGCGCAGGCGATGAGCCTAGCTGCACTCGATCTGGTCCGGGAAAAGCTGGGGGCAACTTATACGCCCCAGGGCCTGTCCTATGACCAGTCAACCTATGCCGGCTTTGGCCACATCACGCTGGTTGCAGCTGCTGCTCCGGCGCAGATGGGGGTGATCGAGGAGGCGTTCCGCAAGATCGCTGGCGATATGCGGGCCGGGCCGGTGAGCGAGGACTTGCTCAAGCGCGCTCGCGAGCCCCTGCTCGCGGCCATAGCCCGATCGAACACGCAGAATGCAGGCTGGACGGCGGTCGCCAATACCGCACAGAGCTGGCCCGAACGGCTTGACCGTCGCCGTAAGCGCGAAGCCGTGCTGCAGTCCATTACACCGGCTGATATCCAGGCTGCAGCCAAGCGTTACCTGGTGGAAAACAAGTCGGCCGCAATCCGGGTCGTCCCGGCTCAGGCCGCGAAATAGCGGGAAGTAAGACCTGTGGAGAGCACTGATCAGCGATCCACAGGTCGCACCCTCTTGCCAGCCGCCGCGCCCTTCTCTAGGGCGGGGTTCAACACTGTTTCATCTGCCGTTCACGAAGGGGTAAATCCATGAGCGACACCGCCGACCGGGTTAAGAAGATTGTCGTCGAGCACCTCGGCGTCGAAGCCGAAAAGGTGACTGAGGACGCGAGCTTCATCGACGACCTGGGCGCTGACAGCCTCGACATTGTCGAGCTGGTTATGGCGTTTGAAGAGGAATTCGGCGTCGAGATCCCCGACGATGCGGCTGAGAAGATCAGCACCGTCTCGGACGCGATCAAGTACATCGACGAGAACAAGGGCTGATCCAGCCTGCTTTCCGCACTGACCCCAAGCCTGTCTGGGGGTTGAACTGCGGAAACCGAGACACGAAATTTGACAGGCCCAGTCCCGAAGAGGGTCTGGGCCTGTCGCATATCCGGAGAAGTGCATGCGCCGCGTAGTGGTTACGGGACTGGGCCTGGTGACGCCTCTTGGGGGCGATGTCGAAACGACCTGGGCAAACCTGCTGGCGAGCAAGTCCGGCGCGGGGCCCATTACGCGGTTCGATGCCAGTGACCAGAAGTGCCAGATTGCCTGCGAAGTGAAGCCGGCCGATCACCCCTGGGGCTTCGATCCGAACAAGCGCGTCGATCACAAGATCCAGCGCCAGGTCGATCCCTTCATCATCTATGGTCTCGATGCCGCTGGGCAGGCGTTGGAAGACGCCGGCCTGACCGAAATGGATGAGGACCTGAAGACGCGCACCGGCTGCTCGATTGGCGCGGGGATCGGCGGTCTGCCGGGGATCGAATCCGAATCGATCGTGCTGCATGAAAAGGGCCCGTCGCGGGTCAGCCCGCACTTCGTCCATGGCCGGATCATCAACCTGATCTCGGGCCAGGTCTCGATCAAGTATGGCCTGATGGGGCCGAACCACGCGGTCGTGACCGCCTGCTCGACCGGCGCCCACTCGATTGGCGACGCAGCCCGGATGATCAAGGACGGGGATGCCGACATAATGCTGGCGGGCGGGGCGGAAGGTACCGTCAACCCGCTGGGAATCGCCGGTTTTGCCCAGGCCCGTGCGCTCAATTGCAGCTTCAATGACCGGCCCGAAGCGGCCAGCCGCCCTTATGACAAGGATCGCGATGGCTTCGTGATGGGCGAAGGTGCCGGGATCGTCGTGCTTGAGGAGTATGAGCACGCCAAGGCTCGCGGCGCCAAGATTTATGCCGAAGTTGTTGGCTATGGCCTGTCGGGTGATGCTTATCACGTCACCGCGCCGCACCCGGAAGGCAAGGGCGCGGAACTGTCGATGCGTATGGCCATGCGCAAGGCCGGGATGGGCCCGGGCGACATCGACTATGTCAACGCTCACGGCACCTCGACAATGGCCGACACGATCGAACTGGCCGCTGTGAAGCGCGTTTTGGGGGATGACCTGTCGGGTGCCTCGATGAGCAGCACCAAGTCCGCGATCGGGCACCTGCTCGGCGGGGCCGGTGCAGTCGAGACGATCTTCTGCATCCTGGCGATCCGCGACCAGGTCGTGCCGCCGACGCTGAATCTCGACAATCCGGACGAAGGGACCGAAGGCGTTGACCTGGTGCCCAAGGTCGCGCGTAAGCGGACAGTCCGCGCCGCGCTCAACAACAGCTTCGGCTTTGGCGGAACCAACGCCTCGGTGATCGTCAAGGCACTGGAAGACTGATGCTCGGACGGTGCGGGTGCTGGCCGCTGCTTGCAGCGGCCTTGCTGGCGCTTGCCGCGCTGGGCTGGCTGGTTGCGGGTTGGTTCACTGCCGGGCCGCTCAAGCAGGAAACGGCCTTTGTCGTGCCCGATGGGGCCAGCTTGTCCTCGGTCGCCACCAAGCTGGAGGCCGAAGGCGCGATCAGCAATGCCGAAGCCTTTCGCATCCGCGCCCGCATCTTCGGGGCCGGCGCACCGATCAAGGCCGGCGAGTTCATGTTCCCCAAGGGGGCAAGCCTTTCGCGGATTCTTTCGATCATTCAGGGGGATGAAGTGCTGCGGCGCTTCGTGACCATTCCTGAAGGCATGCCTTCGATCATGGTCTACGAACGGCTGATGGCGAACAGCCAGCTAACCGGATCGATCGAAGTGCCAGCCGAAGGATCGATCCTGCCCGATACTTATGAGATCGAACGCGGGGAGAGCCGCCAGGCTGTCGTGCTGCGGATGCAGGCGGCGATGCAGCGCACCCTGGCCGAGCTGTGGGCCAAGCGCAGCCCTAACACTGCCGTAGCAACGCCCGAGGCGGCACTCTCGCTCGCGGCAATCGTCGAGAAGGAAACCGGCAAGCCGAGCGAGCGCCGGACTGTGGCCGGGCTTTACTCCAACCGGCTGCGCCAGGGGATCATGCTCCAGGCCGATCCGACGATCATCTACCCGATCACCAAGGGCAAGCCGCTGGGCCGCCGGATCCGCCAAAGCGAGATCCAGGCAGTCAACGATTACAACACCTATTCGATGGTTGGACTGCCCAAGGGACCAATCACCAATCCCGGGCGCGCCTCGATCGAGGCGGTGCTGAATCCGGCGCAGACCGATGTGCTCTACATGGTGGCGGATGGCACTGGCGGACACCTGTTCGCCAAGACGCTGCCTGAGCACAATGCGAATGTCGAACGTTGGTTCGCGATCCGCAAGGCACGCGGGGACTTCTGACGAACCCCCCGTCGTTCCTCCTCAGGGCTCGACAATATTGAAAGCACCCGGAATCGGCTCAATCGCATTGAGCCATGCCTCAGCCGCCGCACGATCGCCTTCGACTTTCACGCCCATCATCTCGAGCTGAGCCAGCGGCACCTTAAGGAACAACAGGCCCAGCAGGGCCCGGCGCGGTCCAGTGATAGTGGCAGCTGGCTGGGCCACGGGTTTCATCCGACCGATCATCGTTGTGCGGGTGACCTCTATTCCGGCCATTTCCTGCCGTTCTGGCATGACCAGATTGATCCCCAACGTCTTCCCACCGAGCTTGGCCGGATCGAACCGGGTCGAGACCGAATCGAGCAGCTCCTGCGTCGAGACGGCGGCGATCATGTCGGCATTCTGGGAAGAAGTCGGCCGCACCAGTACACCCTGTCGCAGCTCCTTGGCACCCATCAGGAACTGGTTGCGCCAGATCGCGCTTTCGGCCTGGTAGCCCTGTTGCTCCAGGCTGTCGGCCAGCAGCAGCCGGGCAGGCTTGTTGGCCGGATCGGCAAAGACGATCTGGCTGAGCAGGTCGGAAGACCAGCGATAGTCACCCGCATCGAACGCCTTGCGCGCAGCCGCCAGCGCCTTTTTGGCTCCACCGATGGCAGCCACTGTTCGCTTGGCGCGTTCGACGGGTGGGTGGGCGTTGAGATTGGCGGGATTGCTGTCGTACCAGCCCAGATAGAACTGATAGACCGCCTTGGAATTGTGATTGTAGGTGCCGTAATAGCCGTGATTGAACCAGTCCTTGGCGAGTTCCGGCGGCTGCTTCAGGGCCTCGGCGATCTCCACCATGGTCTCGCCCTTGTTCATCAGGCGCACGGTCTGATCATGGAGATAACGGTAGTTATCCCGGTTCGAGGCGAGGGCGCTGGTCACCTCGCCAGTCCCGAAACGGGGCCAGCAATGGCTTGAAATCAGGCTGTCGCTGCGGCTGCCCCAGGTTTGCAGGGCCTCGTCGATATAATTCGCCCAGATTCGCGCATCGCGCACCTTGGCGCCGCGCGGCGTCAGGATGTTGTGGAGCGAACAGGTGGTCATCTCGGCTGACAGGAAGGTGCGGGTCGGCGCGATATAGACGTTGAGTTCCGACGGCGCCTCGCTGCCCGAGACGATCTGGAACTCCAACGTCACGCCATCGACCACGCGGCTCTCGCCGGTCTTGTTGATCGTATCGGTTGGCGCGATCAGCGTGATCTCCGCCCCCGAAACGGCCGCGCCGATCCCGCTGCCGATTTGCCCCTTGATACCCGGCTGCAAGGCCGTGCCAAACTGGTAATTGACCCGGCGGCCCATTGCGGCGCCGGCCATGATGTTTTCCGAGACAGTCTCGGCCATGAAATGGGCCGGGGCGATGATGGCCACCTTGCCCGCTTTCACGTCGGCCTCGTCCACCACGCCGCGCACGCCGCCGAAATGGTCGCCGTGGCTGTGGCTGTAGATCACCGCCGTCACAGGCCGCTTGCCAAGCTTTTCGTTGACCAGATCGAGGGCAGCCTTCGCCGTCTCACGCCCGGTCAGCGGATCGATCAGGATCCAGCCGGTCGAGCCGCTCACCACGGTCATGTTCGAGATGTCGAAGCCGCGCACCTGCCACACGCCTTCGGCCACCTGATAGAGGCCATGCTGGCGCAAGATGCCGATATGGCGCCACAGCGAGGGATTGACCGTATCGGGCGCTGCGCCGGCCACCCAGTCATAGGCTGCAAGGTTCCAGACCGGGCGGCCGTCCGCTGCTTTGATCAGCGGGTCGGTGCGGGTCCCCACAAATCCCTGCCGGGCAAAGGTGACGTCGCGTTCGTCGTCCTTGGGCAGGGCGGCCGCTGCGGCGCGCTGGGCGGCCAGGGTTGCTGCAGTCGCCGGCTTGGGCGCATCCGGGGCAGGGGCCTGGGCCAGCAAGAGCGGGGCAAAGGCGAGCAGGGCAGTACCGGCCAACCGGCGATAGCGCAAAGCAGTCATGTGAAGATCCTCCCGCACACAGCCTGAAAGCCGCCGCCGATTCGGGCAAGCGCGTTTGCTGATCGACCGCAGCGATCACTCAGAACGGAAACGCCTGTTGGCGGGGCAGAGCGGGCAGGGGTAATTAGGATGCATCCCTCGGATACCGGAGCGGCTTGGCGGCGCTTCGGTCAGGGCGGCAGACACAACCACCCCCTCCCAGTCTGCCGCCCCCAAGGGTATGGTGCCCAAATGGCCTTTGAACCCTTCATCGTCACGGCCGAGCTGCCAGCGGATTTATTCTCCTGGGCCAATGGCTTGCGCCGGACTCATTTCCCGCCGGAACGCAATCATTTGGCGGCCCATGTAACGCTGTTTCACGCGCTTGCGCCGTCGCTGCGTGAGGAGCTTCCGGCAGTTCTGGCGCGCATGGCTGCCGAGTATGCGCCACCGTCGGCCGAACTGACCGGCCTGATGAACCTGGGGAAGGGGACTGCCCTGGCCCTGACCAGCCCGGCCATGCTGTCGATCCGTAGCGAGATCGCGGACCTGTTCCACGGCATGCTGACCGCGCAGGACCAGCACAAGCCGCGTTTGCACATCACGATCCAGAACAAGGTCACGCCAGAGGCTGCGCGCGCGCTCCAGACCGAGCTTGGCCCGGTGGTGCAGCCGCGCAGATTTGCCTTCACCGGCCTTGGCTTGCACCGCTATTGCAACCCGCATTGGGAGGCAGTCGGGGTCTGGCCATTCCGGGGCAAAGTCAGTGGTTGACCGCAGTCGCACCGCACCCTATGTGGCGCGCCTGCCGGGGCGCCTTGCGGTGCCGAAAGCCTGTTTGGGGCGGAGTAGCTCAGCCGGTTAGAGCAGCGGAATCATAATCCGCGTGTCGGGGGTTCGAGTCCCTCCTCCGCTACCAACCATTTCCCAGATCTATCGAAGCTTCGACAGCGCCGCCTTTGTGATCGGGTGCAGCGTCGACTCATCGGCCATCAGGATTGCCGCCTTCATCCGCGGGTCCCAGAAGTCGCGGATGTGCTGCGCCGTGGCGGCGATCGCAGCTTCCTCACCTTGGGCGGCAAAGTTGCGGGCGATCTGGTTGGCCATGTAAATCAGGCGCACGCTATCCACGGCTACTCCGCCGGTTCGGCCGCGATAAGGCGGCTCTTTTCCGACCAGCTGGCATAGCTTTCCTGCCATTCGGTTGGCCCGTTGCTGGGCGTTACCTGGACCGCTGTCACCTTGTATTCGGGGCAGTTGGTCGCCCAGTCGGAGAACTCTGTTGTGACGACGTTGGCCTGGGTCGCAGGGTGGTGGAAGGTGGTATAGACCACGCCCGGTGCGACCCGTTCGGTTACCTCGGCGCGCAGGGTGGTCTCGCCAGTCCTGCTGGCGAGGCGGACCCAGTCGCCGGTCTTGAGTCCGCGATTCTCCGCATCGGTTGGGTGAATTTCTAGCAGGTCCTCGTTGTGCCAGACGGTATTGGCGGTCCGCCGGGTCTGCGCGCCGACGTTGTACTGGCTGAGGATCCGCCCGGTGGTGAGTAGTAGCGGGAAACGAGGGCCGGTGCGCTCGTCGGTCGGGACGTAATCGGTCACCACGAACTTGCCCTTGCCGCGCACGAAGCCGTCGACATGCATGATCGGGCTGCCATCGGGCGCCTTGTCATTGACCGGCCACTGTAACGAGCCTTCACGGTCGAGCCGATCGAACGAGACCCCGGCGAAGGTCGGGGTGAGGCGGGCGATCTCGTCCATGATCTCGCTGGCGTGCTGGTAGTTCCACTCCAGTCCCATCGCGCGGGCGAATTCCTGGGTGACCTCCCAGTCTTCCAGCCCATTGGCGGGTTCCATCACCTTGCGGACCAGCTGGATCCGGCGCTCGGCATTGGTGAAGGTGCCGTTCTTCTCAAGGAAGGTCGATCCCGGCAGGAAAACGTGGGCGTAGTTCGCGGTTTCGTTGAGGAACAGGTCGTGGACGATCACCAGGTCCATTGCCTTGAGCCCCGCCGCGACGTGGTGGGTGTTGGGATCGCTCTGAAGGATATCCTCGCCCTGGACGTAGAGCGCACGGAACGAACCGTCGATCGCCGCATCAAGCATGTTGGGGATGCGCAGGCCGGGTTCGGGATCGAGCACGGTGCCCCAGTCCTGCTCGAACAGCTGGCGGGTCGCGGCATCGGAGATGTGGCGATAGCCCGAAAGCTCGTGCGGAAATGAGCCCATGTCGCAGGCGCCCTGGACGTTGTTCTGCCCGCGCAGCGGGTTCACACCCACACCGCGCCGGCCGATGTTGCCGGTGACCATGGCGAGGTTGGCGATCGCCATGACGGTTGAGGAGCCCTGGCTGTGCTCGGTCACGCCGAGGCCGTAATAGATCGCCCCGTTCCCGCCGGTGGCATAGAGCCGGGCAGCGCAACGCAGCTCGGCAGCGGGGACGCGGGTAACAGCTTCGAGCACTTCGGGGCTGTGCTTCTCGTCGGACACGAACCGCGCCCAGTCCTGGTATTCGTCCCAGTCGCAGCGTTCGCGGATGAAAGCCTCGTCGGCGAGGCCTTCGGTGACGATGACGTAGGCCATTGCGGTCAACACCGCGACATTGGTGCCGGGCTGGAGCGGGAGGTGATGCGCCGCCTGGATGTGGGGGCTACGGACCAGGTCGATCCGGCGCGGGTCGATAACGATCAGCTTGGCACCCTGGCGCAGGCGGCGCTTCATGCGTGAAGCAAAGACCGGGTGCGCGTCGGTCGGGTTGGCGCCGATCACGAGGATCACATCCGAACCCATCACCGAGTCAAAGTCTTGTGTGCCGGCCGAAGTGCCGAAGGTAGTCTTCAGGCCGTAGCCGGTCGGCGAGTGGCAGACCCGCGCGCAGGTATCGACATTGTTCGAGCCGAACCCGGCGCGGACCAGCTTCTGGACAAGGAAAGTCTCTTCATTGGTGCAGCGGCTCGAGGTGATCCCGCCAAGCGCTCGGGCGCCAGATTCGGCCTTAATCGCGTTCAGCCGCGCGGCAGTGTGGGCGAAGGCTTCGTCCCAGCTGACCACCCGCCACGGCTCTTCGATCGAATCCCGGATCATCGGCTCGGTGATGCGGTCCTGATGATTGGCATAGCCCCAGGCGAACCGGCCCTTGACGCAGGAGTGGCCGCGGTTGGCCTTGCCATCCTTCCACGGCACCATCCGGACCAACTGCTCCCCGCGCATTTCGGCGCGGAATGTGCAGCCAACCCCGCAGTAGGCACAGGTGGTGATCACCGCGCGCTCGGGCTTGCCGATTTCCTTGACCGCTTTTTCCTGTAAGGTCGCGGTCGGGCAGGCCTGGACGCAGGCTCCGCACGAAACGCATTCGCTCGAGAAGAAATCGTCACCGGACTGGCCCGCGCTGATCTTCGAGGCGAAGCCGCGGCCATCCATGGTCAGTGCCAGCGTGCCCTGGACCTCGTCACAGGCGCGCACGCAGCGCGAGCAGGCGATGCACTTCGAGGGGTCGAAATCAAAATAGGGGTTTGAGGTATCGGTCTCGAGGCCGAGGTGGTTCTCGCCCGCATAGCCATAACGCACGTCCCGCAGGCCGACTTCGGCGGCGGTATCCTGCAACTCGCAATCATTGTTGGCGCTGCAGGTCAGGCAATCAAGCGGGTGGTCGGAGATGTAGAGTTCCATCACCCCGCGCCGCAGCCGGGCGAGCCGCTCGGTCTGGGTGTGGACCACCATGCCTGACTCGACCGGGGTGGTGCAGCTCGCGGGGGTTCCGCGCCGCCCATCGATCTCGACCAGGCACATCCGGCACGAACCAAAGGCCTTGACGCTGTCGGTCGCGCAGAGGCTGGGGATCGAGCCGCCGCATTCCGCCGCGGCGCGCATTACGCTGGTCCCGGCGGGGACGGTTACCTCGCGCCCGTCGATGGTCAGCGAAACTACGCTGTCCGACTGGACCGCAGGCGTACCGAAATCGACCTGCCGCTCATAGCCCATGGTGTGTCTCCACCGCCCGCAGATCGTCGGGTGTGTTGATGTTGGCCGGGGCGGCAGGCAGATCCACCGGTCGAGCGCCAATCGCTTCGGCCAGGGCGCGCATCGAGTGCTTGCCGGTGCCGTGAAGGATCGCTTCGATCGCCGCAACACTGCTGGCTGGCCAAAGCCCGATGACCGGCTGTGCAGCCAGGTAGGCCGGTGCCGGGGCAAGCAGGGATGGCAGATCGTCTGGCAGGTGCGGAGCATCGACGCCGCAAGTCAGAACCGCCTCATATCCTTCGTCTGCCGCAAGGTGCAGCGCTGCGGCAAGGCCGCCCAGCGGACCCATTCCAGGGCGCGGCCAGTCGGGCAATGTCGGGGCAGGGGCCTCGGCCCGGCCAACCACCACGACATGTTCGCACCAGCCCGACAGCGTATCAACTGCGCGGGAGAGCAGGGTGCGCCCGTGCAGCTCGGCGAGCGCCTTGTCGCTGCCGAAGCGGCTCGATTGGCCGCCAGCAAGAACGCAGCCCAGGATCATGCGAAGTCCTCCGGCCAGTGCTTGAGCGCTGAGCGCACCGGATAGGGCGTGAATCCGCCCAGCGCGCAGAGCGATCCATATTGCATAGTTTCGCACAGGTCTTCGAGCAGGGCCAGATCCTCCTCGCGGCTGCGGGGTGCCTTACGAGCGTTGTGCATCTGCGGCAGCGCCTCGACCGCATCCGGCGCCGGTTGGCTCCTTCGAATTCGGTCGATCAATTCAACTCCGCGGGTCGAGCCGATCCGGCAAGGCGTGCACGTGCCGCAGCTTTCGGCCGCGCAAAACTGAAAGGCAAAGCGAGCGAGGGCGCCCATGTTGGCCGCATCGTCGAAAACCACCACGCCGCCATGACCAATGAGAGCATCGGCGCCGGCATAGGCCTCGTAATCGAAGGGCAGATCGAATTGGTCCGGATGGATATAGGCGCCGAGCGGACCGCCGACCTGCACAGCTTTGACTGGCCGCCCCGAGGCAGTGCCGCCACCAATGGCATGGATCAGCTCGTTCAGCGTGATCCCGAAGGCCGTTTCAAACAGGCCGCCGCGCTTGATATTGCCAGCCAGCTGGATCGGCATTGTGCCCTTGGAGCGATCGATGCCGAGACTGTCATAAAGGCTTGCCCCGCCCTCAGCCAGGATGTGCGGAATGGCCGCAAGGGTCAGCACATTGTTCACTACCGTGGGGCAGCCGAACAGACCCTCGATTGCCGGAAGCGGGGGCTTGGCGCGCACCTCGCCACGCTTGCCCTCGATCGAATTGAGCAGAGAGGTTTCTTCGCCGCAGACATAGGCCCCGGCTCCAACGCGAACCTCGATCCGGAAAGGGGCGATCAGCGCATCGGCCAGCGCGATTGCCGCGCGCAGCTTGGCGATCGCATGGGGATATTCGCTGCGGACATAGATGTAGCCCTGTCCCGCCCCCACCGCATGGGCAGCTATCGCCATGCCCTCGATCAGCTGGAAGGGATCGCCTTCCATCAGCATCCGGTCGGCGAAGGTGCCGCTGTCGCCCTCGTCCGCGTTGCAGACCACGTATTTACGGGAGCCGGCTGCGTTAAGGACAGTCTGCCACTTGATCCCCGCCGGGAACCCGGCACCGCCGCGCCCGCGCAGGCCGGATCGGGTAACTTCAGCCACCACTTCCGCAGGCGACATGGTCTTGGTGCGGCCAAGGGCGGTCCATCCACCCGTCGCGGCATAGTCATCGGGGCTGAGCGGGCGGGTCTTGCCCGCGCGGGCAAAGGTCAGGCGCTGCTGGCGGGCGATGAAGGGATGTTCGGCGATCCGGCCCACGGCCTTGTCCGAAGTGCCTGCAAGGATCGCTGCAACGTCTGCCGGGGTTGCGGGTCCGAAACCTGTGCCATCGATTTCGACCACTGGCTCCAGCCAATGCATTCCCCAACTGGAGACGCGCTCGACCTCGCAACCGGCTTGCGCAAATGCATGCGCGACCGCATCGGCACCACATGCGAGCGCCAAGGCATCGTCGCTAATCCGCACGACAGTCATGCCGATTGCACCAGTTTGATCAGCGCTGCTTGGTCGAGCCGGGCGTGCAGGGTCTCACCAATCCGCGCTACCGGTCCGACGCTGCACAGGCCGAGGCAATAGACTGTCTTGAGCCGCACCCGCTCACCCGCTGCGGTCTCAGCGGCGGCAACCAGCGTTTCAACCCCGCGCGCCTGGCACGCTTCGGCCCGGCATAGTTCGATGCAGGGGCGGGGATCGGGTTCGGCCGTGAAGTCATGGTAGAAGCTGACCACGCCGTGGACTTCGGCGCGGCTGAGGTTCAGCTCGTGCGCGATCACCCGTTCGGCGGCTGCATCCACGCAGCCAAACTCGACCTGGACTTCATGCAGGATCGGCAGCAAGCGTCCTTCCTGCGCCGCATGGGTCGCGCAGATTTCGGTGATGCGCTTCTCCTGCGTCACGCCTTCAGACGCGCCGCGTGCCAGCCGACATGATCGGCCATGAAGGTCGAGATGAAGTAGTACGAATGGTCATAGCCCGGCTGCATCCGGATCGTCGCGGGGATACCAGCCTTGCGGCAGGCCATGACCAGCAGTCCGGTCTTGAGCTGCTCGTGCAGGAAACTGTCGGCATCGCCCTGATCGACCAGCAGGTCGGGCAAGCGGGCCCCGTCCTCGATCAGCGCGCAGGCGTCATACTCGCGCCAGGCGGCCTTGTCGGGACCCAGGTATCCGCCCAGCGCCTTCTCCCCCCAGGGGCAATTGAGCGGACTGACAATCGGAGAAAAGGCACTGACAGAGCGGAAGCGACCAGGATTGCGCAGGCCGATGGTCAGGGCACCATGGCCACCCATCGAATGGCCCGTGATTCCTTGGCGCGCCATGTCGACCGGGAAGTGCTCCGTCACCTGGGCGGGCAGTTCCTGCTCAATATAGCTGCGCATCCGGTAGTTGGTTGACCATGGTGCCTGCACTGCATCGACATAGAACCCGGCGCCCTTGCCGAAATCATAAGCCTCGTCATCCGGCAGATCATCGCCGCGCGGGCTGGTGTCAGGCGCGATGAAGATGATTCCGTGCTCGGCGCAGGCAGCCCGGAACTCTCCCTTCTCGGTGACGTTGGCGTGGGTGCAGGTCAAGCCGGACAGATACCACAGCACAGGCAGCTTGGCCTCCGGAGCGTGATCCGGCACGAAGACCGAGAAGGTCATCGCCGTGCCGGTCACAGTGCTCTGGTGCGTGTAAACGCCCTGGGTGCCGCCGTGGCTACGATTGGTGGAGACGGTTTCCATCACTTGACGCGGTGAAATCCGCACAGCTTGTTGCCCGATGGATCGCGCAAGTAAGCGAGGTACAGTAAACGCCCGTCTGGCGGATGGCGCTCGCCTGGCGGGTCTTCGATCGCGGTGCCGCCGTGAGCGAGCCCGGCTGTGTGCCAGGCATCCACTTCGGCCGGGGAGGCGGCAACAAAGCCCAGCGTGTGGCCGTTGCCGCCGTGCGTGGGCTGGCCGTTGATGGGGTTGGTAATCAGCAGTCGCCCGCCGGCATGATTGTATATCAGCCGCCCACGGACATCGATCTCACCCGGGGGAACGCCGAGCGCGCCGAGTGAGGCGTCATAGAACTGCTTAGCCACTGCGATATCGTTGGCACCGATGGTGACATGGCTGAACATCAGAACACCACGACCGAGCGGATCGACTTGCCAGCGTGCATCAGGTCGAAGGCGGTGTTGATCTCTTCCAGGCCCATCACATGCGTGATCATCGGGTCGATCTCGATCTTGCCAGTCATGTACATGTCGACGATTTTCGGCACGTCGGTGCGGCCCTTGGCGCCGCCAAATGCCGTGCCGCGCCAGTTGCGCCCGGTAACCAGCTGGAACGGGCGTGTGGCGATTTCCTTGCCGGCTTCGGCCACACCGATGATGATGCTGGTACCCCAGCCGCGATGGCAGGCTTCGAGGGCAGTGCGCATCACCTCGGTGTTGCCGGTAGCGTCGAACGTATAGTCGGCCCCGCCATCAGTCATGGCGACGATCTTCGCCACAGTATCTTCGCGGCTCATCCCCTTGGTGTTGAGGAATTCGGTCATGCCAAAACGGCGGCCCCATTCCTCGCGGTCAGGATTGATGTCGACGCCGATGATCTTGTTGGCACCGGCCAGCCGCGCGCCCTGGATCACGTTGAGGCCGATCCCGCCGAGGCCGAAGACCACGACATTGTCACCGACCTGGACCTTGGCAGTGTTGATCACCGCGCCAACCCCGGTGGTCACCCCGCACCCGATGTAGCACGAGGATTGGAACGGCGCGTCTTCACGGATCTTGGCAACGGCAATCTCGGGCAGGACCGTGAAGTTCGAAAACGTGCTGCAGCCCATGTAGTGGTAGATCGTCTGCCCCTTGTAGGAGAACCGGCTGGTCCCGTCGGGCATCAGACCCTGGCCCTGGGTCGCCCGGATCGCGGTGCAGAGGTTGGTCTTGCCTGAGAGGCACGACTTACACTGGCGGCATTCCGGCGTGTAGAGCGGGATCACGTGATCGCCCGGCTTGACCGACGTCACACCGGGGCCGACCTCACGCACGATCCCGGCGCCTTCATGGCCGAGGATCGAGGGGAAGATACCTTCGCTGTCCAAGCCATCGAGCGTGTAGGCGTCGGTGTGGCACACGCCGGTCGCCATGATTTCAACCAACACTTCGCCAGCCTTGGGGCCCTCCAGGTCCAGCTCGACGATCTCGAGCGGTTGCTTCGCGGCAAAGGCAACGGCGGCGCGGGTCTTCATGAACATTCCCCTCCTGATTTTGCTTGGCCCGGCATATCGAAGCCGAGTCGGTCGATCTGCTTCTGGCGCGGTAACAGCGACTTGTGAAGTCGTCGGGCTAACCGTCCCAGGCAGCGATCGTGGTGCGATGCAGTTCGCGGCGATAGCCTTCGTAACCACCGGTCGCCTTGTGCAGCACCGAGCGGTTGTCCCACATGACCAGCATGCCGGGTTCCCACTTCTGGGAATAGGTGAACTGTTCTTGCCCCTGCCACTGCGCCAGTTCCAGCAGCAAAGGCATCGCCTCAGCCTGATCCATCCTGTCTATCCCGATGATGTAGCCAAACGTTGAATAGAAACCACGCCGGCCTGTTTCAGGGTGCGTCGGGATCAGGGGATGAGTCTGGGTTGCAAAGGCAGCCTCGGATGGGCGGATATCCATCGAGCGTCCCTTGTCGCGCGAGCCATAGGTCCCGTCGGGGGCATAGGGCATCCGCGCCGAGTGGATTGCGATCAGGTCACCAATCTCGGCCTTGCGGGCATCGGGCAGGGCTTCCCAGGCCATATGTTGATTGGCGAACAGCGTGTCGCCGCCGACCGGCGGAATATCGACCGCTTTGAGGCACGTGCCCGAAGGCGGACGGGCCTGGAAAGACCAGTCGGCGTGCCAGTTCTCTGCAAACAGCGGCGTTTGCTCATCAGCTTCGCGCCGAACGGCCGCGATGTGCTGCCGGCCGGCAATCGGAGCAAAAAAGGGATCTTCACCAAACCCGCCAAAGTACAGCGTGAACCGCTCCAGCTCGTCATCATTCAGGTACTGGTCAGGGAAGGCCAGGACGTGATGCTCAAGCCAGGCCGCGCGGATCGCTGCAACCGTGGCGCTATCGAGCGGCGCCTTCAGGTCGACCCCGGTGATGCGCGCCCCGCACGCACCGCCAGAGGGTTCGACCTGCACGCCCATCAGTGCACCGTGTCCCCATCGACCGGCGCCGCCTCGCCACCGTCTTCACCATCGCTGCCATCGTCCGCCAGGCGGACCGCCGAGACGACATGTTCCTGGTCGGCCACGTTGAACAGCCGGACGCCAGCCGAGCCGCGACCGATCACCCGCAGGCTTTCCAGCGGCAGGCGGATCAGCTTGGCCTGGTCGGTCACCAGCATAAGCTGGTCAGCCTGGCTGGCCGGGAAGCTCGCCACCACCGGGCCATTGCGGCCGATGTTGTCAATATTGGTGATGCCCTGGCCGCCGCGGCCGGTGCGGCGATACTCGTAGGCCGAGCTGAGCTTGCCATAGCCGTTGGCGCAGACGGTAAGGATGAACTGCTCGCGCGCCTGCATTTCGGCATAGCGATCGGCAGAAAGCGATGGCTCGCCCTCCTTCTCACCCTTCCACGGGGCGAACTTGACGTACTCCTCGCGTTCCTCGCTGGTCGTGCCGACGCGGTGCAGGATCGACAGGCTGATCACCTCGTCATCGCCTTTGAGCAGCATGCCGCGTACGCCGGTTGAGGTGCGGCTGGTAAACTCGCGTACTTCGTCGCCGGCAAAGCGGATTGCCTTGCCCTGGCGGCTGGCGAGCAGCACGTCGTCGCTGGCTTCGAGCAGGGCAACGCCGATCAGGCGATCTTCGGAGTCTTCCTCGAACCGCATGGCGAACTTGCCGTTCGAAGGGATGTTGGCGAAGGCATCCATCGAATTGCGGCGGACATTGCCCTTGGCCGTGGCGAAGACGACCGACAACTTGGCCCATTCCGCCTCGTCCTCAGGCAGCGGCAGCACGGTCTGGATCGTCTCGTCCTTGTCGAGTGCTGGCAGCAGGTTGACGATCGGTCGCCCCTTGGTTGCCGGCCCGCCTTCGGGCAGGCGCCAGACCTTGAGGCGATAGACCTTGCCGGCGGTCGAGAAGAACAGCACCGGGTTATGGGTGCTGGTCACGAACATGTTGGTGACGACGTCCTCGTCCTTCGTCGCCATCCCTGCGCGGCCCTTGCCGCCGCGGTTCTGGGCGCGGAAGGTCGAGAGCGAGGTACGCTTGATGTAACCGTCCATAGTTACGGTCACGACCATCTCGTCGCGCTCGATCAGGTCCTCGTCCTCGATCCCGTCGGCAGCGGCGGTGATTTCCGAGACGCGCGGCGTGGCATAGGCATCGCGGATCTGGACCAGCTCATCCTTGAGCACGCCATAGAGCTTGGCGCGGTCGCCCAGGATCGAGAGGTATTCCTCGATCGCGATCGACAGCTCCTTGAGCTCGTCACCGATTTCGTCGCGGCCCAGCGCGGTCAGGCGGTGCAAGCGCAGGTCAAGGATTGCTCTCACCTGGACTTCGGACAGGCGGTAAGTGCCGCCTTCCTGCTCGGCGCTCGGTTCGATCGCCTCGACCAGTCTGATGTAGGGGGCGATTTCGCCAATCGGCCATTCGCGGGTCAGCAGGGCTTCGCGCGCCGCCGCCGGATTCGGCGAGCCGCGAATGATCCGCACCACTTCATCCAGGTTCGTGACGGCCACGACCAGGCCAAGCAGGATGTGGGCCCGATCGCGTGCCTTGTTCAGTTCGAACTTGGTGCGGCGGGTGATCACTTCCTCACGGAAGGTGATGAAGCTGGCGATGATGTCGCGCAGCATCAGCACTTCGGGGCGGCCGCCGCGGATTGCCAGCATATTGGCCGGGAACGAGCTTTGTGCCGGTGTGTTGCGCCACAGCTGGTTCAGCACGACCTCCGGCGTCGCATCGCGCTTGAGGTCGATCACCACGCGCACGCCAAGCCGGCTCGATTCGTCACGAATGTCGGAAATGCCTTCGATCCGCTTGTCCTTGGCGGCTTCGGCAATCTTCTCGACCAGACCGTTCTTGCCGACCTGATAGGGGATCGAGGTAAGCACGATCGAGCGCCGGTCATTCCGGCCTTCCTCGATCTCGTGGCGCGCGCGCATGATGATCGAGCCGCGGCCTTCGGTGTAGGCCTTGCGGGCTCCGGCCGTGCCCAGGATCAGTGGGGCAGTGGGGAAATCAGGCCCGGGTATGAACTCGATCAGTTCTTCCGAGGTGATCGCCGGGTTTTCGACATAGGCCAGGCAGCCGTCGATCACTTCGCCCAGGTTATGCGGCGGAATGTTGGTGGCCATGCCGACCGCGATCCCGCCTGCGCCATTGACCAGCAGGTTGGGGAAGCGGGCCGGCAGGACAGTCGGTTCCTGGCGCGAGCCATCATAGTTCTCGGTGAAATCGACCGTATCCTTGTCGAGATCGTCCAGCAGCGAGTTGGCGACGCGGGCCAGGCGCGCTTCGGTATAACGCATCGAGGCTGGTGGATCGGGGTCCATCGAGCCGAAGTTGCCCTGGCCGTCGATCAGCGGCAGGCGCATCGACCAGTCCTGGGTCATGCGCGCCAGGGCGTCATAGATCGCGCTGTCACCGTGCGGGTGATAGTTACCCATCACGTCGCCGACGATCTTGGCGCTCTTGCGGTAAGGCCGGCCGGCGACGAAGCCGCCTTCCTGGCTGGCAAACAGGATGCGGCGATGCACCGGCTTCAGGCCATCGCGCACGTCCGGCAGGGCGCGGCTGACGATCACGCTCATAGCGTAATCGAGGTAGCTGGCCTTCATCTCATCGACGATGTCGACTCGCTGAAAATCACCCTCCGGTCCGGTGGGTTCGCTGGGTTCGAATTCTGGAATATCTTGGTTGTCGCTCACGCGGAATATCGGCCGATTGTTGGCGGGAAAGTCTCGTCCAAGCGCCTAGGCCAAGCCCGGCGGAAAGACCACTACAAGCGCCGTCGGATCGCAATTTTTCCACACCCGCGGCACCTTGGCTGAACGAACGCGCCAAACTGCATTCAACGCGGGTTAAGTGCCGGTGCCATAGTGCGAAGCGACAGTTGCCAAACTGGCGTTTTGCCGTCAGTAGCAGGCACGAAAGAAGTCCGTCCGGAAACACTTTCGGGCGATCGAGGAGTGAAGTGAACGATGCGTCGCACCCAGTTTCTGACCCGTCCGGCCTATGCGCTTGCCATTGCGCTGGCTTCGCTTGGTGCCGTTGGCGTAATTGCCACCCCGGCCCAGGCCCAGAAGAAGGATGACAAGAAGGCCGCTGCTGCCACCAAGGCGCCGCAGCCGACCAAGACCTTCATTCCGGCCTATACCGAGCTCAAGACGATGCTCGATGCGGCTGCCAAGCGTCCCGACGTGATCGCGGCCAAGGCCAAGGTGACCGAGACCGAGCGGGCCTATCGTTCCGCCCGTGGCCGCACGGCGCAGGAAGCTGCGCGCGGCCAGTACGATGCCTCGGTTGCGGCGCTGTCCGCGCTGCTGGCTCCGGAAAAGGCCAAGACGGAAGAAATCTTCACGAAGACCGGCAACGAGGCGGACAAGTTCTTCGCCGGGCAGCTGGGCTTTACCTATGGCGGCCTGGCGGTCGACAAGCCGATGCAGCGGCGCGGCCTGGTCGCGATGATCGACAGCGGCAACGTGCCAGCGGCTGAAGTTGGCAAGTACCACTACTATGCCGCCGGTTTCGCCTTTGACATGAAGGACTATGCTGCGGCCGAAGCATCGCTCAAGTCCGCCATCGCCGCCGGTAACAATGGTGCTGACGTCAAGGGCCTGCTGGCCGAGGCGCAGAATTCCGCTGGTCGTCCTGCCGACGCGCTGACCACGATCAAGTCGATGGTGGATAGTGCAGTTGCGGCAGGCCAGGCTCCGGCCGCCGACGTGCTCGAGCGAGCCGTGCTGATTTCATACCAGAGCAAGAGCCCTGACGCCGCCGACTGGGCAATCCGCCGCGTTGAATTCTATCCCACCCAGCTGGGCTGGGTCGCAGCCGGGCAGATTTTGCGTGAGCGGGGCAACTTCGCTGCAGCTGAATCGCTCGACATCTCGCGTGCACTCGACAAGGCCGGGGCGCTCAACTCCAATACCCAGTCAGTGCAGCGTGAATACATCGAATATCTGCAATCGGCAGTCGGCAAGGTCGGCGTGCTCTACCCGGGTGAAGTGATCAAGGTTGCCAATCAGGGCATCAGGGTCACGGCGCTGCAGGCGACCGATCCCTTCGTGCGCGACGCCATTGCCGAAGCCAACCGCCGCCTCGCAGCTGACAAGGCCTCGCTCGCCGGGCTTGAGCGCGATGCCCGCGCGCCTGCGGCAACGGCCAAGACCGTGCTGATCGGTGCCGATACGCTGCTCAGCTATGACATGGATGCCAAGGCGGCCGAATTGTACCAGATCGCCCTGGGCAAGCCGGGTGTTGACGTGGCCGGAACCAACCTTGGTCTCGGTATTGCGCTGGTCAAGCAAGGCAAGATAGCGGAAGCCGAAGCAGTGCTGGCCAAGGTCGATGGCCCGCGCAAGGGCATTGCCCAGCTGTGGACGCTGATCGCGAAGGGCAAGACTATTCCGGCGGTCTGATCGACCCATTCAGCAGATTAAAGGAAAGGGGCGGCAGGAAACTGTCGCCCCTTTCGCTTGGGCTCAGTCGGCTTCGTAGAATTCGCCCGTGGCCTCGTCGAGCACGTGCAGCACCCCGTCGCTAATCGCGAAGAACACACCACGTAGCTTCAGGCTGCCTTCGCGCTCCTTGGCGAGCACCTGGGGGAAGGTGCGCAGATTGGACAGGCTCACCTTGACCCCGGCCATTTCCATCGCCCGCTCGGCCTCAGGCCCTTCGGTCCCGTGGCGCAGCGCGACCATGTGCCGTGCGCCATCGAGCAGACCGATCCAGTCTGCAACGAAGCCCCCTTCGCCGCGCGGTGCGCCTTGTAGTTCGCGCGTTAGCGCTGCCTTGCAGCCGCCGCACATTCCGTGGCCCATGACAACGACCTGCTTCACTTGCAGCTTCTGGATCGCGAACTCGAGAGCGGCGGAAACGCCATGTAGGCCAGGGGCTGTCTCGAACGGCGGAACCAAGGCGGCGACGTTGCGCACGACGAAAATCTCGCCCGGATCGACATCGAACACCTGGGCCGGGTCGACCCGACTGTCCGAACAAGCGATCACCAGCAGCTTGGGCGATTGGCCTTCCTCAGCCAGGCGATCATAGCGTTCCTTCTGTTCGCGATAGGCGCCGTTGCGAAACCGGCGATACCCCTCAAGCAAAGTGGCAAATTCAGGCACTAGAAGCGTTCCCCCCGGATTACTTCGACATCCCACATGGTCAGCAGCAGGCCGTGGCTGGTGAGCATCGGCGCCAGCGTATCAACCAGCACTTCTGCCTTCTCAACCGACGAAATTGTAAGAACGAGTGACTTGTCCGTGCCCATCACCCGTTCCTCGCGCCAACGCCCGTCGCGGCCGCTGCCGGAGGTTACGGGCAGCACGGTCCAGCCCGTGATCTGGGCCTTGTCGATTGCGTCGGTTACCCGGCGAACCAGCGGGCTGTCGACCAGGATCTCGATACGCTTGCGGATGACGGTTTCGATCATGGCATTCCTCAGCTCGCACTAAGCCAGCGGGACAATTCACCAAACAGGCTGATCCCGACCAGGATGTTGAAAGGGAAGGTGATCGACAAGGACATGGTCAGGTAGATCCCCGGATCGGCCTGCGGCAAGGCCAGGCGCATGGCAGCGGGCACGGCGATGTAGCTGGCGCTGGCGCAGAGCACACCAAGACCCGCAGCAGTAGCCACGTCAAGGCCGATCAGGTTCCCGACGAGTACACCAAGCGTCCCGTTGAACAGCGGGAAGGCGATGGCAAGGAACACAAGACGCATGTTCAACGCTCGCGCATCGATCAATCGGCGGGCCGCAATGAGGCCCATGTCGAGCAGGAACAGGCACAGCACGCCCTTGAAGCCGCTGTCGAACAGGGGCTGCACTTCGGCATAGCCCTTCGGCCCGGCGATCACGCCAATCGCAAAGCTGCCGAGCAACAGGACGACCGAGGCATTGAGGAACACTTCGCGCAGCAGCTCGCTCTTCGACTGGCCATCGCTTCCTCCGCCTCGCCGGGCCAGCATCAGGCCGGAGAGAATCGCGGGGGTTTCCATGACCGCCAGGACGGCGACCATGAACCCGGCCACGACGAGGCCGCTTGCTCCGAGCAGTTCATTGGCGGTCACGAAGGTCACCACGCTGACCGAGCCATAGTGGGCCGCAACCGCGCCAGCGTTTACCTGGTCGAGCCTGGCAAAACTGCGCAGCAAGGCATAGGCCAGGAACGGTATGGTGAAGCTGAGCACGAGGCCGGCCAGCAACGCCGCTGCAACCTCGGCATTGACGCCCGACTTCGCGACCGCAACCCCGCCTTTGAGGCCAATCGCGGCCATCAGGTAGAGCGACATGCCTTTGGCGATGGCTTCCGGAATGGCCAGATCGGACCGCAGCGCTGATGCCAGCAGGCCCAACAGGAAGAACAGGATCACCGGTGAGGCGAAGGGGGCAAAAGCAGACACTTCCATGAGCCAAGGGCGCTAGCGCCATTGGCAAGCGCTGGCAAGGCGACTAGAGGGCACAGCATGAACGACCTGGCGAACCTCCCCAAGCCCGAACGTCAACGCAAGCCGGACTGGATCCGGGTCAAGGCGCCGACCAGCAAGGGCTACGGCGAAACCCGCCAGCTTATGCGCGATCTGAACCTCAATACGGTATGCGAGGAAGCGGCCTGCCCGAACATCGGGGAGTGCTGGACCAAGAAGCACGCGACCGTGATGATTCTGGGCGATGTCTGCACGCGAGCCTGCGCCTTCTGCAACGTCAAGACCGGCATGCCGCGCGCGGTTGATCCGCTGGAGCCGGAACATGTCGCTGCGGCTGCAGCCAAGCTGGGGCTGGAGCATATCGTCATCACCTCGGTCGACCGCGACGACCTGCCGGACGGCGGGGCAGGGCAGTTCGTCAAGGTGATCGAGGCGCTGCGCCGGACGACGCCAACGACCACGATCGAGATCCTGACCCCCGACTTCCGCGGCAAGATGCACGCGGCGGTGGAGGCGATCGTGGCCGCCGGACCGGACGTCTATAACCACAACCTCGAAACCGTCCCGCGGCTCTATCCGACCATCCGTCCTGGTGCTCGCTATTACGCGTCGCTGCGGCTCCTGGAGGAAGTGAAGCGTCACAATCCGCTGATCTTCACCAAGAGCGGCATCATGCTGGGCCTCGGCGAAGAGCGGCTTGAGGTTCACCAGGTGATGGATGACATGCGCAGCGCCGGGATCGATTTCCTGACCATGGGCCAGTACCTCCAGCCCACGCCCAAGCACGCCAAGGTGATCGATTTTGTGACTCCGCAGGCTTTCGATGCCTATGGCGCGATTGCCCGAGCCAAGGGCTTTCTGCAGGTCGCGGCCAGTCCGCTGACCCGCTCAAGCTATCACGCTGGCGACGATTTCAAGGCAATGCGGGCGGCGCGCGAAGCGCAGCTGGCCAAGGCCGCTGCGCGCGGCTGATGCCCGGGATCCACGAAGTCCGCCGGCTGCCCTATAGCGCCGAGCAGATGTATGACCTGGTGGCCGATGTCGCCCGCTATGGCGAGTTCCTGCCCTGGGTCGTCGCAACACGGGTCCGCTCGGATAGCGAAACCGAAATGATCGCCGATATGCTGGTGGGCTTCAACGCGCTGCGGGAAAAGTTCACCTCACGCGTGCTCAAGCAGCGCGCAGAACGGATCGAAGTGATCTACGTCGACGGGCCGATGCGCGATCTGGACAATGTCTGGCAGTTCCGCCCGGCCGACGATGGCGGCTGCGAGATCGAATTCATGGTCAGCTTCACCTTCCGCAACGCGATGTTCGAAAAGCTGGCCGGAACCTACTTTGATCGCGCATTCCGCAAGATGGTCAGCGCATTCGAAACCCGCGCCGAGGCGCTTTACGGCAGCAGCAGTTCCAGCGCGACCAGCGCAGCCTGATGGCGCACGGTCGAGCGGCTTGAGCCATCGAGCAGCCGCTCTTCAGCCAGCGCCTCTTCCTCATCCTGGCCGCGAATGGCGCGGGCGAAGACCACGGTGCCAACCGGCTTCTGCGGTGATCCGCCGCCCGGACCGGCGATGCCGCTGATCGCCACGGCCACATCGGCCCCGCTGCGCTTGAGCGCGCCCTGCGCCATGGCCCAGGCACAGGCAATCGAGACCGCGCCAAAGGTATCGATGATGTCGGGATTGACGCCCAGCAGCTCCTGCTTGGCCTCGTTCGAATAGGTCACGAAGCCGCGGTCGAGTACGGCAGATGAACCAGCGATCTCAGTCAATGCGGCGGCAACGAGCCCGCCGGTGCAGCTTTCTGCCAGGGCCACGGTGCGGCCGGCGGCAATGTTGCCCTCGATCACGCGTGCGGCCAGTTCGGCGATGTCGTCAGGAAGCAGGTGGTCCATGGTTCAGGCCTTGCAGATGGCAAATTTGCCGACGCGGGCCTGGCCCGAACGGGCGCCAAGACCGGCGGCAAGGCCGATTACTTCGGCCGTGCTTTCGGCCGGCAGCGGGGAAAGCAGCATGACCAGGCGGTCGACGGCAGAGCAGCGGTCTGTTGGCAGCTGTTGGCCGACCATCGTGGTGACAGCCCCTTCGACAAAGGGCTTCAGGTTCTCATCCGGCATGGCCTTGAGCAGACTTTCGGCCTGCGGGTCCATCCCGCCACCGATCTTGAAGAACGCCGCCTTGGCCTGTGGCCAGGAGCGGTCGCGGCCGGCGCTGTAACGCTTGGCCAGGTTTTCCGACTGGCTGCGCAGGAAAGCATCGGTCGGCAACACCGCTGCGCAGCGCTGGGCTGCGCCGCGGATTACGCCGGGCAAAGCGAAGGTCGAAACTGCCGTGAATTCCTGCGCCGTTAGGCATGGCGGTTCAGCGGCTTGCGCCATTGCCGGGGAAGGCAGGGCTGCAACGAGCAGTGCGGCGATAGTCCGATTGAGGACAGGCATGTGAAGAAACTCCATCAATCGCGCAGCAGAGTGGCGACCGCCTGCGCGGCGATCCCTTCGGCGCGGCCTGTAAAGCCCAGCCGTTCAGTCGTGGTGGCCTTTACGCTGATTGCATCGATCCCGGTAGCAAGGATTTCGGCCAGCCGTGCCCGCATTGCGTCGCGGTGCGGGCCGATCTTGGGCGCCTCGCAGATGATGGTCAGGTCAACATTGCCAATGCGATAGCCAGCTTCGTTCGCCAGCTTGGCCGCATGGGCCAGGAAGCGGTCTGATGCGGCGCCCTTCCACTGCGGGTCGCTTGGCGGGAAATGGCTGCCGATATCGCCTTGGCCGATTGCCCCGAGGATCGCATCAACCAGAGCATGGATCGCCACATCAGCATCGCTGTGGCCGGCCAGGCCGTGGCTATGTTCAATCTGGACCCCGCAGAGCCACAGCTCCTCACCTGCGGCCAGACGGTGGACATCATACCCGGTGCCAACCCGAAGCGGCGGCAGATCGGCGGCAAAGTCGCTGGCGAAAGTCAGCTTGCGCAAGCGTTCGTCTCCTTCAACCAGCGCCACGGCCAGATTCGCAGCTCGGGCGACCTGGGCGTCGTCGCCCGCATCGGCTGCGCCCGACCAGGACCGGTGGGCCGCCAGGATATCGGCAAAGCGGAAGGCCTGCGGGGTCTGGACCCTGCGCAACACCTCGCGCCGGGCCGGATTGCCCATCAGCTCACCATCAGCCTCGGTCAGGCTATCGACCACTGGCAGGACCGGGATGGCTCCAGGCTGAACCGCCAGGGCAGCGACCAGCCGGTCGATAACGGCCAACGGCAGTACCGGCCGCGCGGCGTCGTGGATCAGGACCAGATCCGGCGCACTGTCGGCAAGGGCTTCAAGTCCCAACCGGACCGACTCTTGCCGGGTGCCGCCGCCGGTGATCAGGCGGATGCCGGGCAGGTCGGCCAGGCATTCGGCGGCAATCGCCTCGGCGCCCTCGGGGATGGCAATCACGATCAGGCTTACACCGGCAGCCGCGAGCGCCTCGGCCGAGTGCCGCACTACGGGCTTGCCGCGCCAGCGCGCGAACTGCTTGGGCAGCGGCTGCCCCGCGCGCAGCCCTTGCCCGGCCGCGACGATCACGGCGGCTAGGCGGGGTAGGGGTGTGCTGGGCGCGGTCATGGCTCCCGCGCCGGTAAAGACTTGCCGTGTTTCCGGCAATTCCCTATGTGCTGCCCAAATTTTAGGCAGAGCATCATGTCCCTCCCGGTTCCACCTTCGCTAGACCCGATCACGGTCGGCCCCGAACGGATCGATTGCCCGGTGATTCTGGCGCCGATGACTGGCGTTACTGACCTGCCATTCCGGCGGATGGTGCGGCGCTATGGCTCGGGCCTCAATGTCACCGAAATGATCGCCAGCCCGGCTGCGATCCGCGAGACGCGGGTTTCGGTGCAGAAGGCGATGTGGGACAAGATCGAGGAGCCGGTCTCGATGCAGCTGGTCGGCTGCGACCCGGTCCAGATGGGCGAGGCGGCCAAACTGGTCGAGGATCGCGGCGCAGCGATCATCGACATCAATATGGGCTGCCCGGTCCGCAAGGTCGTGAACGGCGATGCCGGCTCGGCGCTGATGCGCGACGTGCCGCTGGCCGCCAAACTGATCGAGGCGACGGTCAAGGCCGTGTCAGTGCCCGTGACGGTCAAGATGCGGATGGGCTGGTGCCATGACAGCCTCAACGCACCGGAACTGGCCAAGATCGCCGAGGACCTCGGCGCGAAGATGGTCACGGTCCACGGCCGTACCCGCAACCAGATGTACAAGGGCGAGGCTGATTGGGCCTTCGTCCGTCAGGTCAAGGATGCCGTTTCGATCCCCGTGATCGTCAACGGTGACATCTGCACGATCAATGATGCCGCCCGGGCGCTGGAATTGTCTGGCGCGGATGGCGTGATGATCGGTCGCGGCGCTTATGGAAAGCCGTGGATGCTGGGCCAGGTCATGCACTGGCTGCGTCACGGGGTGCAGGTGCCCGATCCTTCGATCGATGAACAATTGGCTGTAATTCTCGAGCATTACGAGGCAATGCTGAGCCACTATGGCACCGACACCGGCGTGAAAATGGCCCGCAAGCACCTGGGTTGGTATACCAAGGGGCTGCATGGTTCGGCCGAATTCCGCAATCGGATCAATTTCGTCGACGATGCCGGTGAAGTGATGCGCGGCCTGCGCGAATTCTACGCGCCATTCATCTCTAGGCTGGCGGCCTGACCATGACCGATCCGGCGCGTCAGTTGGCCTCGCTGCCACTGGCGGTGATCCTGCTTTCGCCGGGGCAGCGCATTTCCGCCGCCAATCCCGCCGCCGAGCAATTGCTGGGCCAGAGCGCGCGGCGTTTGATCGGTCGCGCGCTGGGTGCGGTGATGCTGTTCGACGAGCCGCGCCTGGCTGATCGCATGGCGGAGACCGAGGCGCAGATTTCGGCGCGAGCCACACCGGTCCTGATTCCGGGGCAGGGTCAGCGCCGGCTTGATGTGACAGCGGCCCCGGTGATCGACCAGCCCGGCTGGCAAGTCCTGACGCTGCAGGACGCGGCCGGGGCGGAAGCCCTGCGCGGCGAAGGCGGTGAGGACACCGTGCTGCGTGCACCCGAAATCCTGGCGCATGAAATCAAAAATCCGCTGGCCGGGATTCGCGGGGCGGCGCAGCTGCTGGGGCGCAAGCTCAAGGATGGCGACCTGGCACTGACCGGACTGATCGCGGATGAGGTTGATCGGATCGCCAAGCTGATTGATCAGATGCAGTCGCTCTCGCGCCGCACGCCGCCAGAGCTGGGTGCCTGTAACCTTCACGAGGCAGTCCGCCGCGCCCGCGCTGTGATCGAGGCGGGGGGCAAGTCCCCCGTCGTGATCGAGGAGTTCGACCCCTCGCTGCCGCCGGTCCTCGCCAATGCCGATGCCCTGGTCCAGGTGCTCATCAACCTGATCGCCAATGCCGCAGAGGCCTGTGCCGGCGCCGCCGAGCCAAGGATCGTCGTCCGCACCCGCTTCGCCAGCGGCCTGCAACTGCACCGCACCAGCGAAGGCGCCCCGGTGCGTTTGCCGATTGAGCTAAGGGTCAGCGACAATGGTCCAGGGGTCGATCCGGCGATGGCCGATCACCTGTTTGAACCCTTTGTTACCACCAAGAAGAGCGGGCAGGGCCTTGGTCTTGCCCTGGTGCGCCGCATGGTGCGCGACATGAACGGGCGGATCAGCCATGACCGCGAGCAGGCCACCGGCCTGACCCACTTCCGCGTCCACTTGCAGGTCGCGCCCAAACCGGCCGCAGTGGCGAACAGCAAGGCAAAGGAACAAGTGGCATGAGCGTGCTGCTGGTCGAGGACGACATGTCCATTGCCATCGTCATCACCGCCGCACTCGAGGCCGAGGGTTTCGATGTGGTGCGCTGCGATTCGATTGCCGAGCGCGATCGCCTGCTTAGCGAGCAGCGCTTTTCCGCCCTGGTGACCGATGTCATGCTGACCGATGGCGATGGCATTGCCACGATCGATCGGGTGCGGGCCGCCGATCCGGACCTGCCGATCATCATCCTTTCGGCCCAGAACACACTCGATACCGCAGTCCGCGCGACTGACACCGGCGCGTTTGAATACTTCCCTAAACCCTTTGACATCGACGAGCTGGCCCGGACAGTGCGCCAGGCGGTTGGAAGCAATGCAATCAAGGCCGATGCTGAAGGGGAGGGCACCCCTGCCGGCCTGCCGCTCGTCGGTCGCAGCGCGCCGATGCAGGCCGTCTACCGGATGATCACGCGCGTGCTGCGCAACGATTTAACCGTCCTGATCCTTGGCGAAAGCGGTACCGGCAAGGAGCTGGTCGCCGAGGCGATCCACCAGCTTGGCCAACGCCGCGATGGGCCCTTCGTGGCGGTCAATACCGCTGCCATCCCCGGCGAACTGATCGAAAGCGAACTGTTCGGTCACGAAAAGGGCGCTTTTACCGGGGCGGTTGCCCGCCATGTCGGCAAGTTCGAGCAGGCCAATGGCGGCACGCTGTTCCTCGATGAAATCGGCGACATGCCGATGCAGGCCCAGACGCGGCTGCTGCGAGCCTTGCAGTCCGGCTCGATCCGGCGGGTTGGTGGGCGCGACGAGATCAAGGTCGATGTCCGGATCATTGCAGCCACCAACCGCGATCTGCAGCCCATGATTGCGGCGGGAACCTTCCGCGAGGACCTCTACTACCGCCTCAATGTCGTGCCGATCACCCTGCCGCCGCTACGCGAGCGGGCCGATGACATCCCGGCACTGGCACGGCATTTCCTGGTCCTGGCAGCGCAGGAAGGGCTCCCGCGCCGGCAGTTGTCAGACGATGCTGCGGCGCTGCTTTCGCGCCAGCCATGGCGCGGCAATGTCCGTGAACTGCGCAACTTCATTTACCGGCTCGCATTGCTTTCCCGCGAGGACCTGATCGATGGCGGTGCGCTTGCGCCAATGCTGGCAGAGATGCCCCGCGCCGAGGCTGCAGCGGGGGAAGGGCTCGATCCTGCGGTGCGCAGCTGGCTGGCCCAGCACAATCCGGCCGCGGGTAGTGTCTATGATGCCGCGCTGGCCGCCTTCGAGCGCCCCCTGTTCGAGGCGGTGCTGCGCGAGACGCACGGCAATCAGCTGCGCGCCGCGCAGGTGCTGGGTATCAATCGCAATACGCTGCGCAAGCGGCTCGGCGAACTGGGCATCACCCCGGGTGAACTAGTACGCTAGGTCACTCTTGCTTTTTGGCAACAGGGGTGTTGTAACTGCGCAACGATGACGCCCGGCGCTCCTTCTTCGCGCAATAGCGGCTGGCCCCGCTGGTGGCGTCGCTTCCAGGTGGCGGCGCGGCGGGCCAATTTCTTTGCCGTCATGGAAGTTTCGGCCGTGCTTGCCTTCCTGATCATGACCGGGATCACCTGGTATGTGATCAGCGCCCAGGCCAAGACCGATCAGTTGCTGCCAACCGACCTCACAGCAACCCTGCTGGTGGGCACGCTGATCCCGGCCTTGGGCATCCTGGTCCTGCTTGGGCGGCGCCTGGCACTGCAACGCGCGCGCGAAGTGGCTGGCGGCTCCGGCCAGCTCCATGTCCGCCTGGTTTTCCTGTTCTCGCTGATTTCGGCTGTTCCAACGCTGCTGGTGGCGATCTTCGCTTCGTTCCTGTTCCAGTCTGCGGTTGAGTTCTGGTTCTCCGACAAGTCGCGCGGCTTGCTGGAAAATTCGAACAAGCTGGCGCTCGGCTTCTATGAGCAGACCGAGAACGACATGAAATATTCGTCGCTCGCCATGGCTGCGGATTTGGGGGACTTTCTCAGTCAACAAAGCCCGGTCAGTCCGGAGTTCATCAGCTATTACCAGTTCCAGATCACCAACCGGAACATCAACGAATCGACCATCCTGCAAAAGCTGCCGGACGGCTCGCTGAGCCGCGCTGCCTTTGCGCGCGGAGAAAATCCGCTGGGTGAGCAGGTCTCGCTCGACGTCGTCCGCCAGCTTGATCAGGGCGCGGACATCGTGGTGGATACCAAGCCTGACAAAATCGAGGCATTGACCCCGATTGACCGGCGGACCGGGATCTACCTCTACACGGCCCGAAAATCGGACCTGCTCAGCCTGTCGCAGGGCCAGCGCGCGCAAAGCATCGTGCGCGATTATGCCGAGCTAACCAAACGAACGCGGGTGCTGCAATTGCAGTCGATCATCGCGCTGTTCGTAGCCTCATTGGCGCTGGTGGGGCTGTCGGTCTGGTTTGCGCTGCGCTTTGCCGACCGCCAGGTGAAGCCGCTCTACGATCTTGTCGCTGCGGCCCGCGAAGTGGGGGCCGGTAACTTCTCGATGCGTGTTGAAGGGCGGACCGGGGCGGATGAAATCGGCCTGCTAAACCGCGCTTTCAATCGCATGACCCAGCAGCTCGAACGGCAGACTCAAGCGCTGGTTGGCGCCAACCAGCAGCTAGACGAGCGCCGCGCCTTTATCGAGGCCGTGCTGGATTCGGTCACCGCCGGGGTGGTCTCAACCACAGCCAAGGGCGAAGTGCGCCTGATCAATGGCGCGGCGATGAAGTTGTTGCTCCCGCCGGGCGCGGGTTCACCAGTAGGACACCCGCTAGCGGAATTGGTGCCGCCGATTGCCGAACTGGTCGAGAGCGGCAAGCACAGCGGCATCGTCCAGTTCGCCAAGGGCTCCGAGCTGCTGACCCTGGCGGTCAAGGCCAGCGTCAGCCAGGCAGGCTCGGTTGTCACCTTCGAGGATATCACCAGGCAGCTGCTCGATCAGCGCCAGGCCGCCTGGTCCGATGTCGCTCGCCGGATCGCGCACGAGATCAAGAACCCGCTGACCCCGATCCAGCTCGCCACCGAGCGCCTCAAGCGGCGTTACCGCAAGCTGGTTACTGCCGATGTCGACCTGTTCGATGAATTGACCAGTACGATCATTCGCCAGGTCGGGGACCTGCGCAAGATGGTCGATGAGTTCTCCTCGTTTGCGCGGCTGCCCAAGCCGGTGTTCCGGGGTGAAGACCCGGTCGATCTCGCCCGGCAGGCGCTGTTCCTTCAGGAAGTGGCGCGGCCAGAGATCAACTTCACCTTCTCGGCGGAGAAGGGGATCGGGATCATCGCCTGTGACCGCCACCAATTCGGCCAGGCCATGACCAATGTGCTGAAGAACGCGACCGAAGCGGTCGAGGCCCGGCAGAAGACGTCCGATGCTGACTATCGCGGCCGGATCAATCTGGCGCTGACGCTGGATGGCGAGGATCTGGTCGCGACCGTTACCGACAACGGCATCGGGCTGCCGCAGGACCGTGAGCGGATCATCGAGCCCTACGTCACGACCCGAGAGAAGGGCACCGGGCTAGGCCTCGCGATCGTGAAGAAGATCGTCGAGGAGCATGGCGGCGAAATGACGTTCGGCCCGGCCGAAGGCCAGGGAACAATTGTCACAATGCGATTCGCGCGCGATCCGCTGGGCAGCGGACGGGCGAGTGAAGCAGCAGAATAAGAGCAGGACTGAACAGGCAATGGCACTCGATATTCTGATCGTCGACGACGAGCGCGACATCCGCGACCTGGTGGCGGGTGTACTGAGCGACGAGGGCTATGAATGCCGCACCGCCGGCGATAGCAACACCGCGCTCGAGATGATCGATCAGCGCCGGCCCAGCCTAGTCCTGCTTGACGTCTGGCTCCACGGCAGCCCGATGGATGGGCTGGAAGTGCTCGACGCGATCAAGGCACGTGAGCCGGAACTGCCAGTGATCATCTTTTCCGGCCACGGCAATATCGACACGGCTGTTTCGGCCATTGGCCGCGGGGCAATGGACTTCATCGAAAAACCGTTCGAGGCCGAACGCCTGCTGCTGCTGGTTGCCCGCGCAACCGAGACCGAGCGCCTGCGCCGCGAGAATGCGCGGCTGCGCGAAGGGTTTGTTACGGCGGACGAATTCACCGGCAACTCGAGCGCAATCAACCAGGTCCGCGCCACACTCAAGCGGGTCGCCAATACCGGCAGCCGCCTGCTGATTTCGGGTCCCGCCGGGGCCGGCAAGGAGGTGGCCGCGCGGCTGCTCCATTCTTGGAGCCCCCGGACCGACCATGCCTTCGTCACGGTCAATTCGGCCCGAATCACCCCGGAGCGGTTTGAGCAGGAGCTGTTTGGCGAGGAATCGGGCGGGAAGCTGGTCCGGGCCGGGCTGCTCGAGCTGGCCGATGGCGGCACGCTCTATCTCGACGAGGTGGCCGACATGCCGCTCTCGACCCAGGCCCGGATCCTGCGCGTGCTGACCGAGCAGAGCTTTGTCCGCGTCGGCGGCAACCGCCAGATCCGGGTCGATGTCCGGGTCGTTTCATCAACCGCCCGCGATCTTGAGACCGAAATCGCGGAGCGCCGCTTCCGCGAAGACCTGTTCTACCGGTTGAACGTGGTGCCGGTCACGATCCCGTCGCTGGCCGAGCGGCGTGATGACATCCCGGCCTTGGTCGATCACTTTTTTGCGCGCTTTGCGGCTGACCAGGGCGTATCCCCGCCGGAAGTGACCAGCGAGGCCATGGCCGCGCTGCAAAGCTATGAGTGGCCCGGCAACGTGCGCCAGTTGCGCAACCTGGTAGAGCGCACGATCATTCTGACCCCGCGTGAAAAGCTGGAGCGGATCGAAGCCGAAATGCTGCCCGGTGAATTGCTGGGTGGCCGCATCAATGGTGACAGCAGCATATCCGCGCTGATGGGCGTGCCGCTGCGTGAGGCGCGTGAGAATTTCGAGCGTGAATACCTGCGCGTACAAATTCGCCGATTTTCCGGGAACATTTCGCGGACTGCAGCCTTTATCGGCATGGAACGCTCGGCCCTGCATCGCAAGCTCAAGCTGCTTGGCATGGTCGATCGACGTGAGGATGAGTGCGAGGATGAGGTCGCCGAATAGACCTCAGCGAATTGTGCATTGCGGCAAGACTTAAGCCGCGATAGTCTCTGCGCACTAAATGCCGGTTGTCTTCGGGCAACCAGACTGCGGACCATCAGCAAGGTGGCTGCCAAGAACGAAGGAGACTGTAATGACCTCTCGCACCCTGAGCGCGCGCCCGCGCCCGCCGAAGGCAGAAGCCGAAGTGCCAGCAGCGACTGTTGTTCCCGTGGTCGCTGGCAAGGGCCAGAACCTTCAGGACCAGTTCCTCAACCTGCTCCGCAAGAACAAGATCCCCGTCACCATGTTCCTGGTGAAGGGCGTGAAGCTGCAGGGCATTGTTACCTGGTTCGACAACTTCTCTATCCTGCTGCGCCGCGATGGTCAGTCGCAGCTGGTCTACAAGCATGCCGTATCGACGATCATGCCCAGCCAGCCGATCGATGCCGGACAGTTCGGCAGCGCCGGGGAGGGGGGCAAGAAGACCCGCCTGCTCCAGGACGTGTTCCTCTCCAGCCTGCGCAAAGAAGCGGTCCAGGTCACCATGTTCCTGGTCAACGGCGTGATGCTGCAGGGCCGGGTCGCTGCCTATGACCTGTTCTGCATGCTGCTTGAGCGTGAGGGCTATGTGCAGCTCGCCTACAAGCATGCAGTCTCGACCATCCAACCCGTCACCCCGGTCGACTTGACCGGTGAGTGGGACGGGGAAGAGGACGACGAAATCTGAGCTTTCTTGACGATAACCGCGAAGACGTAGCCCGCGGCGCACGGGCCGTGATCGTGTGCCCGACGTTCCGCTCGCGCGGCGCCGCGGCCGATCCGGACGCGCGCCTGGAAGAGGCCAAGGGCCTGGCGCTCGCGATCGGGCTGGTCGTGGTCGAAGCGATGGCCGTCCCGATTCGCGAGGCGCGGGCTGGCACGCTCTTCGGCGAGGGTCAGATCCAGAATATCGCTGCGACCTGCGAAATGGAGCAGGCTGAGCTGGTGATTGTCGATGGGGCGCTTACTGCGATCCAGCAGCGCAACCTGGAAGACAAGCTCAAGCGCAAGGTAATCGACCGGACCGGGCTGATCCTCGAGATCTTCGGGGAGCGGGCGGCGACGGCCGAAGGGCGCCTGCAGGTTGAGCTTGCTCACCTCGATTACCAGGCCGGGCGCCTGGTTCGCTCATGGACTCACCTTGAACGGCAGCGCGGCGGCTTCGGCTTCCTCGGTGGGCCGGGTGAAACGCAGATCGAGGCGGACCGCCGGATGATCCGCGACCGCATGGCCCGCCTGCGCCGCGAGCTGGAGCAAGTCCGCCGTACCCGCGGCCTGCACCGCAGCCGGCGCGAGAAGGCCCCTTGGCCGGTAATTGCGCTGGTTGGTTACACCAATGCCGGCAAATCGACCCTGTTCAACCGGCTGACCGGAGCCGGGGTCATGGCCGAAGACCTGCTCTTTGCCACGCTTGATCCCACCATGCGGCGAATCCGCCTGCCGGGTGTCGACAAGGCGATCCTGTCCGACACTGTCGGCTTCATTTCCGACCTGCCGACCCAACTGGTGGCCGCTTTCCGGGCCACGCTGGAAGAGGTCACGGCCGCTGACGTGATTGTCCACGTGCGCGATATCGCCAATCCAGACAGCCTGGCACAGAAGCGGCAGGTGCTGGATGTGCTGGCCGAACTGGGACTGATCGAAGGGGAGGGCAGCGTCCCCACCATCCCGACCCTCGAGGCCTGGAACAAATGGGACCTGCTCCCGGCTGAACGGGCAGAGGAACTTACCGCGCAGATCGCGGCCCATCCGGACGAGGTGATCGTGCCGCTATCGGCAATCACCGGCCAGGGCTGCGGTGAACTGCTTACCGCGGTGTCCAAGCTGCTGACCTCCGGCGCGCGTCCGCACGAATTTGTTGTGCCGGTCAGTGACGGACAGCGGATTGCCTGGCTTCATGCGCATGGCGAGGTCATCGCGGATGACGATGGCGGTGAGGATGAACGCGGGCCGCTGCGGCGGCTGACGGTGCGGCTTGAACCGCGCGAACTAGGGCGCTTTATCCGGCTTTGACGCCTTGACGTCACGCCACAGGGCTTCCTGCTGATCAAGGTTCAGGCTTGAGAACGCGGTTCCGCGCTGGCTGGCGAGGGCCTCCATACCGCGATAGCGCCGCTCGAATTTGGTGTTGGCCGCGCGGAGAGCGTCCTCAGGAGCGACGCCATAGGCGCGGACGAGATTGACCGCTGCAAAGAGCAGGTCTCCGGCCTCTTCTAGCTGTTCATTTTCTGTTCCGGCTGCAGCAAGCTCTGCCATTTCCTCGCGCAGCTTGTCGGCGGGCCCTTCGCGATCGGGCCAATCAAAACCCTGGCGTGCGGCTCGTTTCTGCAGCTTTTCGGCGCGGAGCAAGGCTGGCAGGGCCTGAGCGACCCCGTCCATCGCGCTGGTCGCGCCTTTGGCTTCGCGTTCTTCAGCCTTGAGGCTTTCCCAGCGTTCCTCGCGAGATTGGCCTTCGTCGGCCTGGTCGCCAAAGATGTGAGGATGGCGCGCTTCCATCTTGGCGCTGATGGTTTCAGCGACCGCGTGGAAATCGAAGTGGCCAGCTTCTTCGGCGATGCGAGCGTGGAACACCACTTGAAGCAGCAGGTCACCCAGCTCTTCTTTCAGCGCCGGCAGATCGTTCCGCTCGATGGCGTCGGCAACCTCATAGGCTTCTTCAATCGTATAGGGTGCGATCGTTGCAAAGCTCTGCGCCAGATCCCATTCGCAGCCGCTCTGCGGATCGCGCAGGCGAGCCATGATGGCGAGGAGGCGGTCGATGGGGGGCACGGTTGGCTCGATCATTTAAGGATGATAATATATATTATGTAAAATAAAAACAGGCACTATCCAGCCACTCGGCTGATCAGGAACGTCCCCACCGCGATAATCACGGCCCAGACCAGCGCCATCTTCACTGTCTGATTCATCGACAAACCATGGCTGCGAAAGCCGCGTGTCACCAGGTAGAGGCTCAACAGCACCGAGATGATCGTCACGATCTGCGCAGTCGTGCTCACAGGACAATCTCCAGTCCGTCGTAACCCACCGCGACATGCGGCGGCACTTCATCCGACAAGGTCGCATAATCCATCGACTTGTCGAGATGCGTCAACACGGCCTGCTGGGCGCGACTGGCTTCCACCAATTCAAGCGCAAGATCCAGGCACGCATGGGTCGGATGCGGTTCGCGACGCAGGCAATCCACCACCAGCAGGTCGATCCCGGCAAACAGGTCCACCATTTCCCTGGTAATCGCACTGAAGTCTGTGGCGTAACCGATTGTCTTGCCATCGCAATCAAAGCGCATCGCAGTGCTCTGTGCCGGTCCGTGCGGCATCTGGCAATGGGCGATCCCGAACCCGGCGCAGATTCGCAAGCGGTCAAGTGTGTCGAGTTCGACGATCGTATAGTAGCCGTGCTGACCCGCGAACACATAGTCGAAGCGCTGCCGCAGCCGCCGGACGGTCTCGCCAATCGCATAGCCTGGGATCGGCCCGCCACGACCATAGCGCAGCGGCCGCAGATCATCGATCCCGTGGACATGGTCAGCGTGATCATGGGTCCAGAACACCGCATCGATCCGGTCAATGCCATTGGCCAGGAATTGCTGGCGCAGATCGGTCGAGGTATCGACCAGAATGCGCTGACCAGCTGCGCTTTCGACGATGATCGAGGCCCTGGTTCGGCGGTTTTTCGGCTCGTTCGGGTCGCACAGGCCCCAATCGTTGCCGATCCGCGGCACCCCGGTTGAGGTACCAGAGCCAAGCATCACCAGCTTCACAACGCCGCCCTGCTGAACAGGCGCCGGAAATTGGCAGTTGTGGTTTCGGCCAAAGCCTCGGGCGTCACGCCGCGCAGACCGGCCACGAACCGCGCCGTGTCGGCAACGAAGGCCGGCTCGCAAACCTTGCCGCGGTTGGGTACTGGTGCCAGGAACGGTGCATCGGTTTCGACCAGCAAGCGGTCTTCCGGAACTTCTCCAGCTATTGCCTGCAAGTCCTTGGCATTCTTGAACGTCACGATCCCTGACAGCGATATCGTCAGGCCCAGATCGAGCACGATCCGGGCGAAGTCGGCCGAAGCGGTAAAGCAGTGGATCAGGGCCGGGAAGGCGCCCTGCTCCATTTCGTCACGCAGGATCGCAGCAGTATCATCCTCGGCATCGCGGGTGTGGATGATGATCGGCAACCCGGTCGCGCGGCTGACCGCGATATGGCGGCGGAATAGCGCTTGCTGCACCTGGCGGTCGGAGTGGTCGTAATAATAGTCGAGCCCGGTTTCGCCGATGGCGATGACCCGCGGATGTTCGGCGGCTCCCAGCAAGGCCGCTTCGCCCAGATCGGCATGGCCATCCGCCTCATGCGGGTGAATGCCAACACTGGCCCAAACGTCAGCCTCGCGTTCGGCCGTAGCGATCACCTGGCCCCATTCGCGCTGGCGGGTCGAGATCGAGAGGAAGCCCCCCACCCCGGCCTGTCGCGCCCGTTCCAGCACGCCTGCCTGATCCTCGACCAGGCCCTTGTATTCAAGGTGGCAATGCGAATCGATCAGCATCAGTCTGCTGCCTCGTCTTCCGGCAGTTCAAGCCGAGGGAACACGCCCACCGGCTGTTCTAGCACAAACCCGCTGCTGACGAGCTCGGTCAACCAGTCTGCAGCGCCAAGCGCCGCATAGTCGCGCGCCTCAGCGGCAATGCCCATCTGGTCGAGCAGGCGATCGGCTGAGGCTGGCACCACCGGGCGGATCGCAATAGCCAGACTGCGGACCGCGCTGAATAGCGTCATCAGCACCACACGCATCCGCTCCGGATCGGTCTTGCGCAGCGCCCAGGGGGCCTGTTCGTCGACATACTGGTTGCAGGCAAAGACGGCCTTCATCCAACCCTCAATGGCGCCCGACAGGTCAAGCGCGCCGAAAGCGGCCGGAAACTCTATCGCACAGGCTGAGTGAACCGCATCGAGCAAGGCCTTGTCGGCTTCGGCCGGTTCGAAGGTCGAAAGCTTGCCTTCAAGGTTCCTGAAGATCATCGACAGCGAGCGCTGCGCCAGGTTGCCGAAGCTGTTGGCAAGCTCGGCATTGCAGCGCGTAACAATCGCCTCGGCCGAATAGGATCCGTCCTGGCCGAAGCTGACTTCGCGCAGCAGGAAATAGCGCAGCTGATCCACCCCGAAGCGTTCGGCCAGTTCCAGCGGATCGACAACGTTGCCGAGCGACTTCGACATTTTCTCGCCCCGATGCAGCAGGAAGCCGTGTCCGAACACCGCTTTCGGCGCTGGCAGGCCCGCGCTCTTGAGGAAGGCGGGCCAGTAGACCGTGTGGAAGCGGACAATATCCTTGCCGATCAGGTGCAGATCGGCCGGCCAGAAGCGCGCAAAATCGCCCTCACGATCCGGGAAGCCAATCCCCGTCAGGTAGGTCGTCAGGGCATCGACCCAAACGTACATCACGTGCCCCGGGCTGCCTGGCACTGGCACCCCCCAGTCGAAGCTGGTCCGCGAGACCGACAGATCGCGCAACTCGTTGCCCTTCAGGAAGGCCAGCACTTCATTGCGGCGGCTTTCCGGCTCAAGGAAGCCGGGGGTTTCGTTGAGCTCGATCAGATAGTCGCGATATTTCGACAGGCGGAAGAACCAGCTTTCCTCAACCGTCCACTCGACCGGTGTGCCCTGCGGCGAGAGGCGCTGCCCCCCTTCCCCGTCCTGTAGCTCGCTCTCGTCATAGAAGGCTTCGTCGCGGACCGAGTACCAGCCCTCGTAGCGATCGAGATAGAGATCACCCGCAGCTTCCATCGCCTGCCAGATCGCGACCGAGGCGGCCTTGTGCTGATCTTCCGTAGTGCGCCGGAATGCATCGTAACTGATATTAAGAGCGGCGCACATTTCACGGAAATAATTCGACATTTCTGTCGCAAACTCAAGTGTATCACGGCCCAGTTTGCGTGCGGTCTGGTCCATCTTCAGGCCGTGCTCGTCAGTCCCGGTAACCAGGCGGACATCGCGGCCCATGGCCCGCTGGAAGCGGGCGATGGCATCGGCGGCGATCGCTTCATAGGCGTGACCGATATGCGGGCGGCCATTGGGATAAGCAATCGCGGTGGTGATATAGAAGGGTTCGGCCATGGCCGTTTGCAGTCTTTCCGGATAGGGTTACGCGGCCTCTCTAGGCATCGCGGCGGAGGCCAGCAACCCGCCAATTTCCATGGCGGCAAGACCAGGATCGAAGTTGTAGGTCGGCAACTGCCCGGCCAGGCGGACCAGTTCGGCATGGGCCGCGATGATCAACGCCTGGCGCGCGCGTGATGCCTTGGCCAGATCAGCGGCCACCACCGCCCGCGCCAGTTCCGCAACGGCCTGCATCCGGTCACGATCCGGGCGGGCGCCGATCTCTTCCGCCAGCAGGCCGCGCAGGGCAAAGTCATCATCGCCGCGCGCGAGGATGACCTGCATCGCCTTCAGGATCGCCCCCAGATTCTGGTCAAGAAATTCCAGCGCCACGCCAGGCGCGCCCTGGGCTGCCGCCACGGCGGCTTCACGGGCAGCAGGATCGACTTCCGGCGCCGCCACCCGCAGCACCGCGTCAACCTCGGCATCGGCCAGCGGAGCGAAGCGCAAGATCCGACAGCGCGACCGGATGGTCGGCAACAGTCGGCCCGGCCGATGCGCGACGAGCAGGAAATAGGTTCCCACCGGCGGCTCCTCCAGACTCTTGAGCAGGGCGTTGACCGCGCCTTTTTCGAGATCATCGGCCGGATCGATGATCACGGCGCGGCGCGAACCGAGCGTCGGGCGAGTGGTCAGGCGGTGCTGGACCGTCCGGATCTCGTCGATTGGGATCGAGCGCTTGCGGCGGACATCTTCCTGGCCGTCGGCACGCTTCTTTTCCTCTTCCTTGTTCTCGGGCGGATGCTCGGGGACAAGGATATCGGGATGTCGGTCAGCGGGCGGCTGCGGCACGCCCGCTTCAGCCACCAGTTCAGCCGCCGCGGCCCGGGCAAAGGTGCCCTTGCCCAGTCCGCGCGGCCCCGCCAGGATCCAGGCGTGGTGCATCCGTTCCGAGCCGAGCGCCGCGCGCCATTCGGCCCAGGCCGCATGGTGACCGCGCAGCGTCATGGCAGCAGCGGTTCCAGCGCGGTCATCACCCCAGCATGGACCTGATCGGGCGAACCATCGCCATTAATCCGGGCAAAGCGTTCGGGCTCCGCCTCGGCAAAGCGGGCAAATGCCGCCGCTACTGCGGCGTGATAACTGGCATCGCGCCCGCCGATCCGATCGGCCTGATCGCCATCGCGCGCCGCGAGGCGGGCCGCAACAATCGCGGGCGAAACCTCGAACAGCAGGGTCAGGTCGGGCAGCAGCCCGCCGCTGCCGATCCGGTGCAAGTCAAGCACTTCGGCATCAGATAGCCCGCCACCGCCGCCCTGATAGGCCCGGCTCGAATCGACGAAGCGGTCACAGATCACCCACTCGCCGCGCTCCAGCGCCGGGATGATCAATCGTTCGACATGGTCGGAGCGGGCCGCGGCAAACAGCAGCGCCTCGGCCCGCGGATGCCATCCTTCCCCCTCGGTGCCCAGCAGCAAAGCGCGGATTGCTTCAGCGCCCGATGTACCACCCGGCTCGCGCGTGATCACGCAGGCCTGGCCGCGCGCGCGCAGTGCTTCGGCCAGCAGCCGAGCCTGGGTGCTTTTGCCAGCGCCCTCGCCGCCTTCCAGGGCAATGAACATACCTCGCATCATGGCAGCAGCCCTAGCAGCCCATTGACCATCCTGTCGAACGGTCCGGCCCGCGTTACCCGCTGCCGTGTTGCGAGCGGGATGTCATGCGATGGCAGTCCGTCGACCGTCACTTCGAGCCCTGCAACCACCTGCCCGGCCTCCAACGGCGCGCGCAGGGGACCGCGGTAGACGATGCGTGTCGCGATCCTGGCCCTCGAGTCTCCCGGCACCGCTACGCGCCAATCCTTGAGCGGCACCAGGTCAACCGTTCGGTCGGAACCATTCTGGACCAATGCGGGGCCGGCCACCTGTCCCTTCCTGATCAGCAAGCGGCTGTCCCATGCCGCATATCCCCATTCCGCTAGGTCGCGCGCTGCCGCCGCCCGCGCTGTCTCGCTTGGTGTGCCGGCAACCAGCAGCACCAGGCGCCGTCCATCACGTTCAACCGCGCCAAGGAAGTTGTAACCCACCTCGCTGGTATGCCCGGTTTTGATGCCATCCGCCCCTGCCAGATTGCCGGCGAAGGGGTTACGGCTGGCCAGCGAAGCCCCGCGCCAGTTCATCGCGGCATGGCCGAAGTAGCGCCGGTAAAGCGCCGGGTGCTCCTCGATCAGCGCTCGCGCCAGCCGGACCATGTCACGCGCGGTCACTTGGGTCTTGCCGCCGTCAGGCCAGCCGCTGGGACTGGCGAAAGTGCTGTCCGCCATGCCGAGGGCCTTGGCCCGGGCATTCATCAACATCAGCCACTGACTGCGACTGCCCGCGGCATGACGCGCGAGAACTTCCGTCGCATCGTTAGCAGAGGCTGTGATCATGCCCTCGATCAATCGCGCTACCGTGATCTTTTCGCCGGCGCGCAGGGACAACGTCGTGCCCTTCCCGGCCCATTGCGCGGCGAGTGCGGGGTCAACAGTGACAGTCGCAAGCGGATCGAGCCGGCCAGTCCTGATCAGATCGAAGGCGACCAGCGCGCTCATCGCTTTGGCCATTGAAGCAGGGCGAAAGCGCCGATCGGCATCGCGGGCGTAAAGTGTTTGCCCGGCCGAAAGATCGACCAGCAGCGCAATGGGTGCAGCGGTAACTGCTGCCGGCAATCTTTCGGTCACAGGCGCGGCTGCGCGCCCCGGAAGTGCCAGGACACCGGCTACAATAGCGAGCAACACCAGTACTTTATGCAAACAACCCTCGGCACATTAGCGCACCGAGAGAGCAGATCAATCGGCGTGCTGAATCCTGGCGTCGCTATAGCCTGCCGCCTTGGCCTTCGCCAGCGCGGCGTCAGCTGCGGCGCGAGACGTCAGGCCCGTCATCCGCACGCGCCACAGCTTGCCCGCCGGCGCCACCTGGGCCCCGATCGACTTGGCGGCCGCTTCGGCGCGGGCCTGGCTGGAGAAGGCGCCAACCTGAACCAGCCAGCCACCCTTCGCGGGCGCCGCGAGTTCGGCCTTTGGCTCCGGCTTGACGTCTACTGCAGCTGGCTTTGGAGCAGGCTTCGCGGCAGGCGGGGCCGCCGGCACTGGCACCGGCACCGGCGTCGGCGCTTCGGCGCGCGAACCCGGCACGGCCTGCGGCACGGGGGGTAGCTTGTCCGGCGTCGGCATTGGGCCGGGCCGGGAAACCTGCACACCGGGGCCCTGCTGTTCCAATCGCCGCATCAGCACGGCACGCAGCGACGGCGGAGTGTCCATCCGCGCGGGCGCGGATCGGCCAGCACGCAGGGCCGAGCGTTCGGGTTCCGGCGGATTGACCCGGCGCACCCGCACTGGCGCGCGGGCCTGCCCGGCAATGCCGAGTTGGGCAGCGGCGCCGGGCGAAAGCTCGGTCAGGAGGCTGCCCTTCATCGGCCCGCGCCGTTCGAGCCGGACCAGGATTGTCCGTCCTGTATCCAGCGCGGTGATTTCAACATAGCTTGGCAGCGGCAGGGTGCGGTGGCTGGCGGTAATCGCATCGCCGCCATCGGCCGAGGTGGCGGCATGGCCGACCACATCATAATTCATTGTGTCGACAGGGGTATAGGTCACGCCATCAACGGTGAACGGCTGGCCCAGCACCATCGGATAGTCTGCCTGCGGACCATTGGCCGCGACCGGCGCGGGGCGATCCTTGGCCCAGGCGGGAGCCCCGGCGGCCAGCAACAGGGTCAGCGCCGCAAGCGGCAGGTTTCGGTTAACGGGCAATCTCATCTGCAAGCAACCCCACGGACAGTGCGTAGTAGTTCGAGCAGTTATAATGCAGGATAACCCGATAATTACCGGTTAAGAGGAACGCACCGTTCCCTGCCCCATCGGGTTCGAACAGAGTAGCCATGGTGGAATCGGCGATGCCGCCAAGCGGCACCACGCCCAAGGCACGCCATTCGGCCACGCTTTTCCAGACGGAATGCCGGGCATGGACCCGCGGACAGGCCGGCGATTGCAGGCGCGTGGCGAGCTGGCTGCGGTCCAGATCGCCCGGGACAGACGCCCGCATACCCCAGGGCTCTCCCGGCCGCCAGCCGGCATCGCGGAAGTAGTTGGCGATCGAGGCAAAGGTATCGGGGCGATCGTTCCAGATATCGGCATCGCCATCCCCGTCACCATCACGCGCCACCCGCAGGAAGACCGAGGGGAGGAACTGCGGATTGCCAAAGGCTCCGGCCCAGCTCCCCAGCATGCGCGACCGCGGTACGCCGTGGTCGATCATCTTCATCAGCGCGATCAGCTCACCTTCGAACAGCTCACGCCGGCGACCTTCATAGGCCATGGTGGCGAGCGAGCGGGCCAGGTCAAAATCGCCCTTGATCCGGCCATAGAAGGTTTCCTTACCCCAGATGGCCACGATCATCTTGGCCGGAACGCCGTACTGCGCCTCCATCTGGCGGATCAGGTCGAGGTTCTCAGCGAGGGCATTGCGTCCGTCATTGATCCGCGCCGCGCCGATGTGCCGGACATAATAGCTTGAGAACGGCGGCGGCGTGCTCGCATTTGAACCCGGCTGGGCGCGATCGAGCGCAACCACGCGCGGATTGTAGGTCAGCCCGCCCAGCACGCTGTCGATTGCCTGCTGGCTGACCCCTTGCCCACGCGCCTTCGCAGCGACAAGCTGGAGATAGGACTGGAAGCCATCGACCGGTTCAGGCTTCGGAGCTGTCGGCAAGGGCTGTACCACCGGAACGGCTACATCGGGCTCGGCTTGCGGCGCAGCCGGCATCGAAAAGGCCGCTGCGGCCGCACCTAGCGGAAAAGCAATCCAGATTCGGCGCAGTAGGCTCATGCACCGACCTTGGCACAGCCCTCGCGATTCGGAAAATCCATCGGGCGTGACAATCCTGCACTTTGGCGCTAGCGGGCGTTCCACTGGTATGGACAGGTGGCCGAGTGGTTTAAGGCAGCGGTCTTGAAAACCGCCGTGGGTGCAAGCTCACCGTGGGTTCGAATCCCACCCTGTCCGCCAGTTCAGAACAGTCGACCGCCGAGCGGCACACCCTTGTCCGGCGCGAACAGCACCACGGCACCCAGCTCGTCCGGAAATCCCAAGGTCAGCACTTCGGACATGAATTTGCCGATCTGGCGCGGGGGGAAGTTGACCACGGCGGCAACCAGGCGGCCCGGCAGGTCCTCCAGAGCATAGTGTTCGGTGATCTGGGCCGATGAGCGTTTTAGACCGATAACCGGTCCGAAATCGATCGTCAGCTTGTAGGCTGGTTTGCGTGCCTCGGGGAACGCCTCCGCCGCGATGATGCGGCCGACCCGGATATCGACCTTGAGGAAATCCTCGAAGGTGATCGGATCGGCCGCGGGATCGTCTGGCGAATGCGTGACGTGCATCGCGGCTTAGATGTGCAGCGCGCGCCCGTAAGCGGCGAGAACGCTTTCGTGCATCATCTCGCTGAGCGTCGGGTGCGGGAAGACCGTGGCCATCAGTTCGGCCTCGGTCGTCTCCAGCGTCTTGCCGACGACATAGCCCTGGATCAGCTCGGTCACTTCGGCGCCGACCATGTGGGCACCCAGCAATTCGCCAGTCTTCGCATCAAATACCGTCTTGATGAAGCCTTCCGGCTCACCCAGCGCAATCGCCTTGCCGTTGCCGATGAAGGGGAAAGTCCCGGCCTTGACCTCGTGCCCGGCTTCCTTGGCCTTTGCCTCGGTCAGGCCGACCGAGGCGACCTGCGGATGGCAATAAGTGCAGCCCGGGATATTGCGGCGGTCCATCGCGTGGGGGTGGACATCCTTGTTGCCCAGTTCCTTGGCGATGCTTTCCGCCGCGATTACGCCTTCGTGGCTGGCCTTGTGGGCAAGCCAGGGGCCGGGCGTTACGTCGCCGATCGCCCATACACCCTTCACATTGGTGCGGCCATAATCATCGATCGCGATGATCCCACGTTCGGCCTTCACGCCCAGCGCTTCCAGGCCGATGTTCTCGGTGTTGGGAACGATGCCAACCGCGACGATCACATGGCTGAAATCGCTGGTGACGACCTTGCCGTCCTTGCCCTTGATCGCCGCCTTCACACCCGAAGCCGTTACATCGAGCTTCTCGACCCCGGCCCCGGTCATGATCGTCATGCCCTGCTTGACCAGCGCCTTTTCAAGGAAGGCCGAAACGTCGGCATCCTCGACCGGGACGATCCGGTCCATCATCTCGACGACCGTGACCTCGCTGCCCATATCATTGTAGAAGCTGGCAAACTCGATCCCGATCGCGCCGGAGCCGATTACCAGCAGCTTGCTGGGCAGTTCCTGCGGGACCATCGCGTGGCGATAGGTCCAGACGCGCTTGCCGTCAGCCGGCGCAAACGGCAGGTCGCGAGCACGCGCGCCGGTCGCGACGATGATGTGCTTGGCGGTGAGGGTCTCGGTGCCCTTGTCGCCGGTAACTTCCAGCTTGCCCGCCCCTTTGAGGACCCCGGTGCCCATGTGCACGGTGATCTTGTTCTTCCTCATCAGGTGGGTGACGCCCTGGTTGAGCTGCTTGGCCACACCGCGGCTGCGCTTGACCACGGCTTCCAGATCGGCGCGGATATTGTCTGCAGCCAGGCCATAGGCGGCGGCGTGCTTCATGTTGTGCAGCACCTCGGCGGACCGCAGTAGCGCCTTGGTCGGAATGCAGCCCCAGTTGAGGCAGATCCCGCCCAGGTTCTCACGCTCGACGATGGCAGTCTTCAGGCCAAGCTGGCTGCAACGGATTGCCCCGACATAGCCGCCCGGACCCGAGCCAAGGATGATGACGTCGTACTGTTCAGACATCGAATTCTCCGGAATTTGTCGTGGTTTGGCTTATGCAAGCAGCCCGAGGGGCTGTTCCACTAGCTGTTTGAAGGCCTGCATCAGCGCTGCACCATCGGCCCCGTCAATTGCGCGGTGATCGAAGCTGCCGGTGGCCGACATGACCGTGGCGACCGAGAGCGCGCCATCGACCACATAGGGCCGCTGTTCGCCCGCGCCGACGGCCAGGATCATCGCCTGGGGCGGGTTGATCACGGCATCGAACTGCTTGATCCCGAACATGCCGAGGTTTGACAGGCTGGCCGTGCCGCCCTGGTACTCGTGCGGCTGCAGCTTGCCTTCGCGCACCTTGCCGGCGAGCGCGGTCATTTCCTTGGAGATCTGCGAGACCGACTTGGCTCCGGCATCGACGATGATCGGCGTGATCAGGCCCGAGGGAGCGGCGACGGCGACCGAGATATCCGAGCGCGAATACTTGCGTAGTTCATCCCCCGCGAAGCTGACGTTGCACTTCGGCACGATCTCAAGCGCCTTGGCGAGAGCCTTGATCATCAGGTCATTAACCGAGAGCTTCACGCCCTGCGGCTCAAGCGCCTTGTTCAGCTCACCGCGCAGCTTGAGCAGGGCATCGAGCCGGACATCGACGGTGAGGTAGATGTGCGGAATGGTCTGCTTGGCCTCGGTCAGGCGGCGGGCGATGGTCTTGCGGACATTGTTGAGCTTTTCGGCTTCGTAAGGGATGCCGAAGTCTGGAACCGCAGCAGGGGCAGCAGGGGTAGCTGCCGCAACTGGCGCTGCAGTCGGCGCAGCAATGGCGGGAGCGGCAGTGCCGCCGGCAGCGGCTTCAATATCGGCCTTGACGATCCGGCCGTTCGGACCGGTGCCGGTAACTCGGGAGAGGTCAACACCCAGCTCTGCAGCCAGTCGCTTAGCCAGCGGCGAAGCAACTACGCGATCGTCGCCCGAAGCTTTGGGTGCGGCGGCAACAGGTGCGGGAGCCGGAGCCGGAGCCGGTGCTGCCGCGACTGGAGCCGGTGCGGGAGCAGCTTCCGCCTTGGGGGCTGGCGCCGCAGCCTTGGACGCAACCGGTGCGGCGTCTTCGTCATCGGTTGCGAGCGTGGCGATCACCGCCCCCACCTTCACGCCTTCCGAACCTTCCGGAACGGAGATGGCGACAATCGTGCCCTCATCCACGGCTTCGAATTCCATCGTCGCCTTGTCGGTCTCGATCTCAGCCATGATGTCACCGGATGAAACCTTGTCGCCAACCTTCACCAGCCATTTGGCCAGGGTGCCCTCTTCCATCGTGGGCGAGAGGGCGGGCATCTTGATCTCGATCGGCATCGGTCGGGTAAGTCCTGCTGGGGAGTGATTTGCCGTTACGTCTCTGGCCAAAACTGCGCCGGAGGGCAAGGTTCTTGCGCGGAATACGATTGTAGCGGATATGATGCCCAGCAGAAGGGGCCAGCCGATGCGTGTCTATCTGGTGATCATGGATGAGACCGACGAGGCCAGTGTCGCCTTGCGCTTTGCCGCGCGCCGCGCTGCGCGCACGGGCGGTTCCATCCATTTGCTCGCCCTGATCCCACGCCAGCCCTTCGTTGCCTTTGGCGGAATCCAGGCGACTATTGAGGAAGAAGCCCGCGTCCGCGCCGAAGCACTGGTGACCAGCGCCGCTGGATCGGTGATGGGTGACAGTCCCAACCCGCCGACAATCTCGGTCCGGCAAGGCGAAGGCGTGGCGGTAATCCGCGAATACCTGGCTGAACACCCGGAAGTGTCCGCGCTGGTGCTGGGTGCAGCAGCGAGTGGCGGACCTGGCCCGCTGGTCAATCACTTTGTCGGGATCGCGGGGCAGCTGCCCTGCCCGGTTTATGTAATCCCCGGCAGCATCAGCGACGCCGATCTCGAACGGCTCGGCTAACCAGCCCTAGCGCTTCTTGCCCCGGCCCTGGTGCCGGATATTGCCCGGCCGTCCGCACTGACCGACCAGGTGCTTCCCCCGCTTCTTCAGCGGCATTTGCACCGGGCGTCCGCGCGGCTCGATCGGCGCACCGACGTGATCTTCCGGCTCGAACTTCAATGCGCCGGTCAGCGGATTGGCTTCGGCCAGGCGCAGCCGCAGGCGGTCGCCCATGGCGAAGCGGGTATGGCCACTATCGCCCACCAACACCTTGGCCCGCTCATCGAAGTGGAAGCGCTCGTCACCCAGCGTTGAAACGGGGACCAGGCCGTCCCCTCCCAGGCTGATGATCGTGGCGAACAGGCCAAACTTTTGCACACCGGTCACCCGGCATTCGAAGACCTCACCGACCCGCGCTGACAGCCAGGCGGCGACATAGCGGTCAATCGTTTCGCGCTCAGCTTCCATCGCGCGGCGTTCGGCGGCGCTGATCGCGTCGCTGATGCGCGAGAGGTCGCTGCGGTCGCGATCGGACAGGCCTGAACGCGGCGGTATGTCGCTCTTGGGCTGCGGCTGCTCCAGTCCGAAGCCGTCAACCAGTGCGCGGTGAACAAGCAGGTCGGCATAGCGGCGGATCGGCGAAGTGAAGTGCGCGTAAGATCCCAGCGCCAGGCCAAAGTGGCCGGCATTGCGCGGGCCATAATAGGCCTGGGTCTGGCTGCGCAGCACGGCTTCCATGATCAGCGCCTTCTCGGCCTCGTCCGCCACGTCCTTGAGCAGGCGGTTGAACAGCCCTGGCGTAATGACCTGACCAAGCGCCAGCTTGCGCTCAAACGTGGCGAGATAGTCCTTCAGCGCGACCAGCTTTTCGCGGTTGGGCGGCTCGTGGATGCGATAGACGATCGGCGCGACCTTACTTTCCAGCGCCTTGGCCGCGGCAACGTTGGCCGCGATCATGAAATCCTCGACCACGCGGTGCGCATCGAGCCGTTCACGCAGCGCGATTTCGGTGATCCGGCCAGCTTCATCAAGCTTTACCCGGCGCTCAGGCAGATCAAGGTCAAGCGGATCGCGATCTGTCCGGGCGCGTTCCAAGGCGCGCCAGGCGTCCCACAGATTGACCAGGTGCGGCGCAGCATCGCCTTCGTCGATCCGGCGCTGGGCCTCTTCGTAGGCGATGACCTCGTCGATCCGCACCAGCGCGCGGGTAAAGCGCCAGTCGGTGACCTTGCCATTGGCGGCGATGTTCAGGTGGCAGGCCATGGCCGCGCGATCTTCGCCGGCACGCAGCGAGCAGACGTCGGCGCTCAGCACTTCCGGCAGCATCGGCACGACCCGGTCCGGGAAATAGACCGAGTTGCCGCGCTCGCGCGCCGATCGATCCAGCGAACCACCCGGCCGGACGTAGAAACTGACGTCGGCAATGGCGACGAGGGCGCGAAAGCCCCCTTCTCCGTCGGGTTCGGCCCAGATCGCATCGTCATGGTCGCGCGCATCGCTGGGATCGATCGCGACGATCGGCAGGAGGCGCAGGTCCTCGCGTTGATCTGGGCTAAGCGCCAGCTTGGCGGCGCGCTGCGCTTCCTCGATTGCCTCGGGGGAGAAGGCATAGGGGATGCCGTGCTTGTGGATCGCGATCAGGCTGAAAGCCTTGGGCGCCAGCGGATCGCCCAGTACGTCGGTAACCTTGACGCCCGAGCGCGGACTGCGTCCGGCCGGCTCGGCCAGCACGAGCTGCCCGGCCTCGGCCCCGCCGAGATCGGAAATCGGCTGCGAATGGCGTTCGCGCTTGTCAACCGGAGCGAGCCAGCCCTTTCCCGCGCCGTCGATCTCCACCACCCCCATGATCTGCTCGGTCCGGGCCGGCAGCTTCTTCATCGGGTGGGCAATCCAGCCCGTGGCAGTTTCCTCGGTCCGGGCCAGAACCCGGTCACCAACGCGTAAAGCCGGCTGCTTGCGCTGCTCGATCAGGCGCAGACGCGGCGGCGGCACTGCATCTTCCGGCTGCCAGGTGTCCGGCACGGCCAGGGCCTCGCCATCTTCGGTTCCGACCACGCGCAGCACGGTCACCTTCGGAACGCCGCCCATGCGGTGGAAGGCGGTCCGGTTGCCGTCGATTAGCCCTTCCTCGGCCATGTCCTTGAGCAGAGCCTTGAGCTGGATCTTCTCTTGCCCCTTCAGGCCAAAGGCGCGGGCGATTTCCCGCTTGCCGGCGGGTTCCGCACTGCTTGCAATGAAATCCAGGATCTGCTGGCGGCTCGGCAGGCCGGGCTGAGGCTTGGGGTGTTTGACCAAGTCAATAAGCCCGGGCGACGTAGATGCGTTCCACCGCCGGCTCGCCGGTGAACAGGCAGGTACCGCTGACCGGCTCCCCGTTCATCGGCGTATTGCGGATGGTCAGCTTGAGCGCCTTGAGCTTGGTCACGACAGCATCGAGCGCCGCGCCAGTCGGGCGCGACCACAGCACTTCGACCCAGCCCGGGTAGCGCTGATCGGCGCTGAAGAAGGCTTCGAGGCCGGCAAAGTCCGTCACGCCGCGATGGATCTGCGCGTCGCGACGCTCAGTCGCCTCGGTGTGGAGCGAGCGCTGGATGTCCTCCAGCTCTCCGGCGGCCGCAGCCAGGAACTCCTCACGCGACTGGCCGACGAAGTTGACCTTGCCGTCCTCGCGGTAGAGCCGGTCGCGGCGCACGGCCGAAACCTGGCCGCCAGCGGCATCGCGGCCGCCGATTTCCAGGATCAGCGGCACGCCCTTCTTGACCCAGCCCCAACGCTTGGCCGTGGCCTTGCCCGCGCGCTTGTCGAGCAGCACGCGGATCGGTTCGTCCAGCGCCCACTGCTTGGCCAGCGATGCTCGCAGCTCCTCGCAATAGGCAAGCAAGGCTTCGTCACCATCATCCTCGCGCAGCATCGGCAGGATCACGATCTGATGCGGCGCAATCCGCGGTGGCACGCGCAAGCCATCGTCATCGCCATGCGTCATGATCACGCCGCCAATCAGGCGAGTCGAAACGCCCCACGACGTGGTGTGGCAAAGCTGCTGGCCGCCTTCCTTGTCCTGGTAGCGGATGTTGGCAGCCTCGGCGAAACCGGTGCCGAGGTAATGCGAGGTGCCGGCCTGCAGCGCCTTGCCATCCTGCATCATGGCTTCGATCGAGTAGGTCGCGACCGCGCCGGGGAAGCGCTCGTTCTCAGGCTTCTCACCGGCCACCACTGGCATGGCCAGATCTTCCTCGGCATGGCTGCGGTACATCTCCAGCGCGCGGAGCGTTTCCGCCATGGCATCTTCGCGATTGGCATGGGCGGTGTGACCCTCCTGCCAGAGGAACTCGCTGGTGCGCAGGAACATGCGGGTGCGCATTTCCCAGCGTACGACATTGGCCCACTGGTTGGTCAGCAGCGGGAGATCGCGCCACGACTGGATCCAGCGGCTCATCGCCTGGCCGATGACGGTTTCGGAGGTCGGACGGACGATCAGTGGCTCTTCCAGCTTGGCTTCCGGATCGGGCACCAGCCCGCCCTTGCCATCCTGGATGAGGCGGTGATGCGTGACGACCGCCATTTCCTTGGCAAAGCCGTCAACGTGCTCGGCTTCCTTGGCGAAATAGGACAGCGGGATGAACAGCGGGAAATAGCAGTTCTGCACGCCCGCCGCCTTGATCCGCGCGTCCATCAGGTGCTGGATCCGCTCCCAGATGCCATAGCCCCATGGCTTGATCACCATGCAGCCGCGCACGCCGCTTTCCTCGGCCATCTCCGCTTCGGAGATGACTTCCTGATACCATTGGGCGAAATCGTCGGCGCGGGTGACGGATAGGGCGTGCTTCATGGGGCCGCGCGATAGCGGAGCGCCCCGGCCCGGGCAAGCACTGCGCTACTTGCTGAGTTCGTCGAGCTTCTTTTGCATCGCCGCCATCTGGGCGCGGAGCTGGGCGATCTCATCGTCCTTGCTCTCCCCGCCTGCCGGCTTGCTGTCTGCGAGACCCGGAACGAAGGCCGAGGCGGCTGCCTTGAACATCTCAAGGTTGCGCTGGGCCAGCTTGGCGAGCGGATTGTTGCCCAGGCTGCTCTCGAACGCCTCGCGCAGCTTCGCCTGGTTGGAGCGGAAATTGTCCATCGAGGCTTCGAGATAATGCGGCACCAGGCTCTGCATCGAATTGCCGTACATCCCGATCAGCTGGCGCAGGAAGTTCACCGGCAGCATTTGCTCCCCGGTCGAGCTTTCCTCTTCCATGATGATCTGGGTCAGAATTTGATGGGTGATGTCGGCCCCGGTCTTGGCGTCGAGCACTTTGAACTCAACCCCCTCACGCGTCATCTTCGCCAGATGCTCCAGCGTTATGTAGCTCGATGACTGGGTATTGTAGAGCCGCCGGTTGGCGTACTTCTTGATGATAACGGTATCGCCTTTGGCCTGGGCCATGACGTCCCCCTTTGCCTGTGCAGTTGCAGCACTGTTAGCACCCGCAACAACGGCATTGCAACATCAACCGTGCTGCGCAGCGCAATGGCTAGCGGGCAAAGCGCCGGCCGAGCAGCGTGAGCAGCTCGTACTGCGACAGACCGCTGGCGGCTGAGGCCTCCGGAAGGGTGTAATCCACCATCACCCAATCGCCTTCACGAAGATCGGTGGCTGCGGTCAGGTCAACCGCGGTCATGTCCATCGACACGCGCCCGATTACTGGCAGCTGGCGATCCATGCTGCGCAGCATTCCCTTGCCTGACCATGCACGCAGGTAGCCATCGGCATAGCCCAGACTGACCACGCCGACCCGCATGTCGCGCTCGGCAACGAAGGTCGCGTTGTAGCCGACGCTCTCACCCGCACCGATCTCCCGGACCTGGATCAACGCCGTCTCGGGCCGCACAACCTGCCGGATTTCCTGCGCCAGGTCCGCGCAGGGGACGCCGCCGAAGAGCGAAAGCCCCGGCCGGGTCAGGTCGCCATGATAGGCCGGCCCCAGCATGATGCCCGCACTGTTCGCCAGGCTCGCGCGCTTATGCTGCACCTGTCCGCGTGCAGCATTCCACCGCATTTGCTGCGCAGCATTGAGTGCGGATTCTTCTTCGGCAGAAGCCAGGTGGGAATGCAGCACGTCGATCTGCAACTGGCCGATCAACGGATCGGACAAGTCGGCCATGTTAAGCCCGATCCGGTTGATCCCGGTATCGATCATCACGTCGCATGGCCCGCCGGCGGCCTCGATCCAGAGCCGCGCCTGGTGCAGCGAATTGATCACCGGCCGTACCCCGGCCGACTTCGCAAATGCTGCGTCTGCGGCGGTCAACGGTCCATGCAGCACGGCCACGCCGTTCGCTGGTACATGGGCCAGCAGCGCGGGCACTTCCTGCCAGTGTGCCACGAAGAAATCCTCGCATCCCGCATCACGCAGCACTGGTGCCGCCACAGCAACACCCAGTCCATAGGCATCCGCCTTCACCGCCGCCCCGGCCCGTGCCTGCCCCGACAGCCGATCTAGCGCCCGCCAGTTGGCGGCGAGCGCGTCACGGTCGATCGAGAGGCGCAGCGTGGCTGACGGCAGCTCAGGCAGCATCGTCGGCGAAGTCGCGCGGCTTGCCGTCCGGCAGGCCCCACCAGGCGACGACCATCGCCATGAAGACCACGGCCCAGGTGTACCACAACCCCGAATAGGGATCGCCAGTCCGTGCAACAATGTAGCCAGCGATGAACGGCAGGAAGCCGCCGAAATAACCGGTCCCAATGTGATAGGGGATCGACATCGAGCTGTAGCGGACCTTGGGCGGGAACATCTCCGCCAGCAACGCTGCTACAGGGCCATAGGTCGCCGCCGAAAGCGCCATAAGCACCAGCAGCGCCGCGATGATCAGCGCCGACTGGGTCAGGCTCGGCTTGTGCTTCTCAAAGTTGAACACGGTCTTGCCGGCGCGGGCCTCGATCTCGGCCTTGCGGGCCTTGGCGTCATCCCAGTTGAGCCCGTCGAGCGCGACGATCTGCCCGCCGCCCATAACCAGTTCCAGCTTGTCGCCCGGCTCAAGCGTATAGGCAACGCCGGCCCCGGCAAAGTCACCCATCAGCTTGCCGCACTGGGTCTTCTGCTTGGTGGAGAACGGATCATAGGTGCAATCGTTGCCGCGGATGGTCCATTCGATCGACGCATGCTGCGCCGGGTTCTTGGCAACCGAGCCGATGAACCAGAAGGTCGGGAACAACAGCACCAGGGTCAGCACATAGCCGATCACGATCGGCTTCTTGCGCCCGATCCGGTCCGACAGTTTGCCGAAGTAGATGTAGAAACCCATCCCGATCAGTGCGGCAATCCCGACGATGATTTCCGCCGTCGTGGTTTCGACATGCATCGCGTTCTGAAGGAACGAGAGGCCCGAGAACATCGCGGTGTACCAGATCACCGTCAGACCCGCGGCAATGCCGAACAGGGCGATGAAGATCCGCTTCTTGTTGCCCGGATAGGTAAAGCTCTCGACGAACGGATTGCCGGCCGTCTCGCCCGCTTCCTTCATCGCCTGGAATACCGGGCTTTCCGAGAGCTTCACGCGCATCCACAGCGAGATCGCGAGTAGCAGGATGCTGAGCAGGAAGGGCACGCGCCAGCCCCATTCGTTCCAGGTCGCATCGCTCATCGCCGCCTTGCAGCCCAGCACCACGACGAGGCTGAGCACAAAGCCGCCAACCACGCTGGCCTGGATATAGCTGGTAAAATAACCGCGCCGATGGAACGGGGAATGCTCCGCCACATAGATCGCCGCGCCGCCATATTCGCCGCCCAGCGCCAGGCCCTGCAGGATGCGCAGCAAGATCACGATGGCCGGTGCCCACAGCCCGATTTCCGAGGCTGCCGGGATCAAGCCGACCCCTGCCGTGGCCACGCCCATCAGTGTCACGGTCACAAGGAACGTGTACTTGCGCCCCAGCTTGTCACCCAGATAGCCGAACAGGATCGCGCCAAGCGGACGGAAGCCAAAGCCGACCGCGAAGACCAGCCAGAACAGGAGCATCTCCAGCGTGGCATTACCGGTCGGGAAGAAGGTCTTCGACAGGATCGCGCCGAGCGCGCCGTAGATGAAGAAGTCGTACCATTCGAACACGGTCCCGGCCGAGGACGCGCCGATCACTAGGCGCATGTCGGCGGCGGAGGGTTCGTGGTGGGCAGTCTGCGTGGCCATGGCTTCCCCTGTTGTTTTGATCTCGTTATCCGCCCTCTAGCGAGGGTTTTGCTGGCTGGAAAGCGCCTCAAGGGCGGCTTGCCAAGCCAACGTGATCGCGCCGTGCCGGGCTGGATAGTCCCGCGCGGCGGCGATCATGGCCAGCCCCGGCCAGTCGGGCAGTTCCCCCCCGTCCTTAAGCCAGCTCCGGATCCCGGCGAGCGCAGCGCTGAGATTGTCCGCATCGCGGCCAGCTGCTGCAGCCGCAAAGATCGCTGCGCTCGCCTGGCCGATCGCGCAGGCCTGCGCCTTGAGTCCGATCTTCGCGATGGCGCCGGCTTGATCGGTCGCCAGCGACAGCGCAATCGCGCTCCCGCAGGTTGGTGATCGCGCGGCACCGCTCAGCGGCAAACCAGGATCAAGCGGCCACTGGCTGAGGCTGGTAGCCAGCGCGAGAACTTCGCGCGTGTAGAGGGCTCCACTGCCGCTCAAGGATCAGGATTTGTCTTTGCCCAGGCGCTTGGCTTCGGCCTCGGCCGCTTCCTTGCGGCGCTCGGCAATCATCTTGACCAAGGCTTCGCTGCTGGCATTGACGAAGGGATAGGTCCGGGCCTGGGTAATCCAGGTCGGCCGGCCACCAATGCCCCAGACGGTGTCATAGCCCAGCACCAGCACCGAAAAGGCCAGCACGGTGATGACCATGCCCTTGACCGCACCAAAGCCGAAGCCAAGCAGCCGGTCGATCGGACCAAGCACGGATTCGCGGCTGGCCTCACCCATGCGGTTGGCGACAAGCTTGACGATCGCATAGGGGATCAACAGCAGCAGCGCGAAGGCGAGGACCGTCGCGCCGGATTCGCTACCCACATAGGGCACCAGGGCCGCGGAGAGCGGCGTGTGCATATTGTGGATTGCAAACAGGGAGATAACCCAGGCCGCCAAGGCCAGAATTTCCTGCACGAAGCCGCGCAGGAAGCCGGTTACTGCCCCGAGCCCGACCAAAATCAATACTGCGATGTCGAAACCCGTCATGGTTTCAAATCTATGACTCGCCCATCACCTGGTCAACGAGATTCCGGAGCATGGTTACCTCACGGTGGCCCTTGCCCATGCCCGAACCATCGCCTGGGCCGAAGGCCTTGGTAAACCCCAGCTTCGCCGCTTCCTTCAATCGCAGGCTGCCATGGGCCACAGGGCGGACTTCCCCAGCCAGCGACACCTCACCAAACCAGACCGCATCGTTGGGCAAGGGGCGGTCAGCCAATGCAGAAATCAACGCGGCAGCAACGGCGAGGTCCGCCGCCGGATCGCCCAGGCGGTAACCGCCGGCGACGTTCAGGTAGACCTCGCAAGATGAGAAATTGAGGCCGCAGCGCGCCTCCAGCACGGCCAGCAGCATGGCCATCCGGCCGTTGTCCCAGCCCACGACCGCGCGCCGCGGCGTCGCTCCGCTGGCGAGCCTGACAATCAGCGCCTGGATCTCCACCAGCACCGGCCGGGTGCCCTCCATCGCCGGGAACACCGCACTGCCCGGCACCGGGTTTTCGCGGCCCGAGAGAAACAGCATCGAAGGGTTGCCGACTTCCTCCAGCCCCGCCCCGGCCATGGCAAACACGCCGATCTCATCAACCGGGCCAAAGCGGTTCTTGAGGTTGCGCAGGATCCGGTATTGGTGGCTGCGCTCGCCCTCAAAGCTCATCACCACGTCGACCATGTGTTCCAGTACACGCGGGCCGGCGATTGAGCCGTCCTTGGTGACATGACCGACGAGCACCAGCGCGCAGCCGCATTCCTTGGCAAAGCGGATCAGCTCGAACGCCGAGGCACGGACCTGGCTGACCGTGCCAGGTGCGCCTTCGATCTGGTCTGAATGCATGGTCTGGATCGAATCGATCACCACCAGCGCTGGCGGCGCCATGCCGCCAAGCGTGGTCAGAATGTCGCGAACCGAAGTGGCGGCAGCGAGCCGGATCGGGGCATCGGCCAAGCCAAGACGCTCGGCCCGCAGCCGGACCTGACCGGCCGCCTCTTCCCCGCTGATATAGACCACCTCACCCCCGGCCCGCGCCATCTGCGCAGCGGCCTGGATCAGCAGGGTGGACTTGCCGATCCCCGGATCACCGCCCATCAACACGGCTGAGCCGGGGACCAGCCCGCCGCCCAGCGCCCGGTCAAATTCGGCAATGCCGGTGCTGCGCCGAACCAGCTTTTCCCCCGGCTTGTCGAGCGGTTCAAAGGCAATCTTGCGGCCGCCACCGGAGAGGTCATGCTTGGCAGAAAAGACCGTCTCCGGCGCCTCTTCGCTCAGCGTGTTCCATTCGCCGCAGTCGGCGCACTGGCCCTGCCAGCGGAAGGTGACGCTGCCACAGGCCTGGCAGACATAGCGGCGTTTGGGCTTGGCCATGGCTTGTCGATAATCGGAACGAAGCAGGAACGCAAGTGTAGCGCGCACCGATATCGGTAGTTATCGCCAAGTCACAATTTGTGCCTATATGAACACCATGCGCCAGAAGGAACTCCGCATTGCCCTTGTCTGCTATGGCGGGGTCAGTCTTGCGGTCTACATGCATGGGGTCACCAAGGAGCTGTGGAAGCTGGCCCGCGCCAGCCGGGCGCATGTCGGCGGTGAGGAGGCGCCCAAGGGCACCGAGGCGGTCTACCTGAAACTGCTGCGCCGGATCGAGCATGACCGGCAGCTGCGTCTGCGCGTGCTGCCGGACGTCATCGCCGGGGCCAGTGCCGGCGGGATCAATGGCGTGTTCCTGGCCCAGGCAATCCATTCCGGGCAAAGCCTGGAGCCGCTGACCGATCTGTGGTTAGAGCGCGCCGATGTCGATGTTCTGGTCGATCCCGATGCCCGGCCGTGGTGGCGGTTCGCCAAGTTCTGGGCGATGCCGATCGTCTGGTTCCTGCTCTCGCGCCCCGGCAATGTCGTCTCGCAAAGCGTCGCCCCGGAAACGCGCGGCGAGGTGCGGGCCAAGCTCTCGCGCCTGATCCGCTCGCGCTGGTTCGAGCCGCCGTTCTCCGGCATCGGCTTCTCGCGCCTGCTGGCCGAAGCGCTCGACACAATGGCCAAAGGGCCGAAGGATACGCCGCTGCTGCCGCCGGGCCATCCGCTCGACCTGTTCGTGACCGCGACGGACTTCAAGGGCCACCCCCAACCGCTGCGGCTCAACAGCCCGGCAGAGGCTGAGGAGAGTGAGCATCGCCTTTCGATCGGCTTCCGCAGCAAGACCCCGCTGACCGGCGCGCATCCGCTGGCACCGACGCCTGAGCTGGTCTTTGCCGCCCGCGCGACGGCGAGCTTCCCGGGCGCCTTCCCCGCGCTGCAGACCGCCGAGATCGATGGATTGGTCGCCGAGCGTCAGGAAGAGTGGTCAAGCCGCACCGCCTTCTTCACGCGGATCATGCCGAACCATACCAAGCTGGGCGATCTTGGCGGCGTTTCGCTGATCGACGGCTCGGTGCTGGTAAATGCCCCCTTTGCCGAAGCGATGGGCGTGCTGCGTGATCGGCCGGCTCAGCGCGAGGTGGACCGCCGCTTCGTCTATGTCGATCCGCACCCGGACCGGGTCGGCGGGATGCGCCGCAACGATCCGCGGCCGCCGGGGTTCTTCTCGGTCATCTTCGGTTCGCTCTCCTCAATCCCGCGCGAACAGCCCGTGCGCGACAACCTCGATGCGATTGCCCAGCGCTCGCACGAGCTGGATGAACTCAAACGCGTGGTCGAAACACTGCGGCCCGATGTCGAGGCGGAGGTGGAGCGCCTGTTCGGGCGAACCTTGCTGTTCGAATGGCCCAGCCAGCGGCGACTGACGGGGTGGCGCGGGAAAGCGCAGGATGCGGCGGCCAAGGGCGCGGGCTATGCTTATCACGGCTATGGCCAGGTCAAGCTGCGGGCGATCGTCCAGGACCTAGCCCAGACGATCCATGCCGCCGCGCCCGATCTGGTCGGCGGCCCCGAAGCGATCGAGCGGCATCTCGCCACCTGGCTCAACGCAATCGGGTTCGATCACCTGGCCGGGCTGAAGGGCGGCGCCTCGGCCGAGGCCGTGGTCTTTTTCCGCGATCATGATCTGGGCTATCGGATCCGCCGCCTGCGCCACTTGGCGCGGCGCCTGTCCGAAGACTGGGACGACATCGATCGCGAGCATCCCCAGGCCCGCGAGGATGCGCGGGACGCGGTCTATCGCGCTTTGGGACTGCATTTCGAACGCGAGGCCCCAGGTTTCCTAGGGCAGGACTTTGCCGCCACGGCGCGCAAGGTGTTCGACGATCCGGGCGCGGTGCTTGCCGCCATGGCGGAACGCCGCGCACTGGCGATGCTTGATCCGCAGATCGATGCGATCCTGGTCGAGGCGCTGAAGCCCCTGCCCCGCGAGCTGCGACGCCGGATCCTGCTGACCTATCTGGGCTTTCCGTTCTACGACACGGTTACCCTGCCGCTGCTCCGCGGCGAGAACATCAACGAGCTCGATCCCGCCAAGGTTGACCGGATCTCGCCCGACGATTGCCCCGGCATTCGCACCGGTGGCGCGGCGCAGACGCTGCGCGGGGTGGAATTTTACAATTTCGGCGCCTTCTTCAGCCGCGCCTACCGTGAGAACGATTACCTGTGGGGCCGGCTCCACGGCGCAGAACGAATGATCGACCTCGTCGCATCAGCCCTCCCGCCCGGCAGCATCATCGACGAGCAGGAACTGGCCGCACTCAAGCGTGAGGCCTTCCTGACAGTCCTTGATGAAGAGGAACCCCGCCTGCGCGCCGATCCGGGCCTGGTCCCCCGGATCAGGGCAGAGGTGATGGCCAGTTAGTGTTTGTGCGCGGGTGCCGGCTTGGCATCCAGGCTCGCCCAGATTGCCTTGGCGAAGGTTTCGGCGTTGATGAAGGCCTTGGGCTTCTCCATCGGCTTCAGCGGATTGTCGGCCAGCACGGCTTCCAGCGTCTGCCCCTTGGCCTTGCGCGCGCTGATAAGGTCGATCGACTGGGCAATCATGCCGCGCCAGGCGATCAGATCAGCCTGAGTCCCGACCGGACCGTGCCCTGGAATGACCTTGGTCTGCGGAGTGGTGACCTTGATCAGCTGATCGAGGGTATGAACCAGATGCCGGGCATTGCCGCCTGAATTGGTATCGATGAAGGGAAAGCCCATCCCGTTCATCATCAGGTCCCCGGTGTGTAGGACATTGGCCTTGCGCCAGTAGAGCGCGGTATCCCCATCGGTATGCCCGCCATGGGTGTGGATCGCATCAATCCGATCGCCGTTGAGGTGAAAGCTGACCCCGTTCTGGTAAGTCACAACCGGGAGCGCAGCTGGCGGTGCCGGCTTAGCCGCCGCAATGCCGGAGGCTGAGCCCGCGATCATCCGCACCCGCACGTTTTCGTGGGCAAAGATGGTCACCCCGGCCTTGCCGAGGTTCTCGTTCCCGCCGGTGTGATCGTAATGCCAATGGGTGTTGACCAGGTACTTGACCGGCTTGGCGCCCAGGCCAGCTACGGCAGCCAGGATCTTGTCGGTCAGCGGAGCGAACTGGTCATCGATCAGAACCGAGCCATCCTCGCCATAGGACAGACCGATGTTTCCGCCCGCCCCGAACAATACGGCGACGCCGGGCGCGACAACTTCAGCCTTGATCTCAACCTTGCTGAAATCGGGCGACTGGGCAGCAGCAGGAACGCTGGCGGCCAGAACCGCCGCGGCGGAGATGGTAAGGCGCATGATCAATCCTCTCGGTTCTTATGGGCGAGAGGACTGCGCCCGCGCCGCTAATCGGTCAAGTCGTTCCAGGCTTCCTTGAGCTTGTCGAAGAAGCCCTTGGAGCCCGGACATTCGTCACCCGTTTCGGTTTCCTGCAGCTCGCGCAGCAATTCCTTCTGACGCGCGGTCAGCTTGGTTGGGGTCTCGACGGTGATTTCCATCACCAGATCCCCGCGCCCGCGGCCTTGCAGCACCGGCATGCCCGCGCCGCGGCGGCGCAATTGCTTGCCCGACTGGATGCCCGCCGGGATTGGCACGGTATGACGCTCGCCATCGATGCCAGGGAGCTCGATCTCGCCGCCAAGCGCAGCCGTGGTGAAAGTGATTGGCACGCGGGTGATCAGTGTGGTCCCGTCACGCTCAAACACCGGGTGACGGCGGACGTGGACAAAGATGTAGAGATCGCCGGCCGGTGCGCCAAACGGCCCGGCCTCGCCCTTGCCGCCCAGGCGGATGCGGGTGCCGGTGTCGACGCCGGGCGGGATCGACACATCGAGCTTTTGGGGCTGATCGACCCGCCCTTCCCCGCCACACTTGCGGCAGGGCTTTTCGATCACCTCGCCGCGGCCGTGACAGGTCGGGCAGGTCCGCTCGACCATGAAGAAGCCCTGCTGGGCACGGACCTGGCCGTGGCCGCCGCACAGGTTGCAGCGCCGCGTGCCGGTGCCGGGTTCGGCGCCCGATCCGTCGCAGGGCTCGCAGGTTGCGGCCACTTCGATTTCGATCTGGGCCTGCTTGCCATGGAAGGCGTCTTCTAGGCTGACTTCCAGGTCATAGCGCAGGTCAGCCCCGCGCCGCGCCTGCTGGCGGCCGCCGCCGCCACCAAAGGCGCTGCCGAATATGGTCTCGAAAATGTCGCCCAGGTCGGAAAAGCCGCCACCGGGCCCGCCAGCACCGCCGCCCATCCCGCCGTTCTGGAAGGCGGCGTGGCCAAAGCGGTCATAGGCCGCGCGCTTTTGCGGATCCTTGAGGCAATCATAGGCCTCGCTGATTGCCTTGAACCGGGCTTCAGCCTCGGCATCACCGGGATTCTTGTCCGGGTGCCAGCGCATGGCAAGCTTGCGGTACGAGGATTTGATCGCAGCATCATCCGCGCCGCGATCCACCTCGAGCAGCTCGTAATAGTCTACTTCTACTGCCATCGCCCCACCCCGATGCAGCACCCGCCACCGCGCTGGTCAGCACGGTGACGGGTGTCATGCATGGCTCGATCAGCCCTTGTTGTTTTCGTCGACTTCCGAGAACTCGGCATCGACAACTTCTTCCGCTGCGTCGGCGGCTTCCGCCCCGGCACCCGGAGAAGCGGCGGCGGCCTGTTCCTTCTCGTAAATCACCTGGCCCATCTTCATGGCCTTTTCGGTCAGGGCCTGGGTCTTGGCGGTCATGTCATCGACATTGCCGCTTTCGATCGCGGTCTTGGCTTCGGCCACGGCAGCTTCGATCTCGGCCTTCAGGTCGGCATCGAGCTTGTCGCCATGCTCGGCCAGCTGCTGCTCGGTCGCGTGGACCAGGCTGTCGGCGTTATTCTTGGCCTCGGCCGCAGCACGGCGCTGCTTGTCTTCCTCGGCAAAACGCTCGGCGTCCTTGACCATCTGATCGATATCCGCGTCGGACAGACCGCCCGAAGCCTGGATCTTGATCTGCTGCTCCTTGCCGGTGCCCTTGTCCTTGGCGCTGACATTCACGATGCCGTTGGCGTCGATGTCGAAGGTCACCTCAATCTGCGGCACACCGCGGCGCGCCGCCGGAATGCCAACTAGGTCGAACTGGCCAAGCAGCTTGTTGTCAGCCGCCATTTCGCGCTCGCCCTGGAACACGCGGATCGTCACCGCCTGCTGGTTGTCCTCGGCGGTCGAATAGACCTGGCTCTTCTTGGTCGGGATCGTGGTGTTGCGATCGATCATGCGGGTGAACACGCCGCCCAGCGTTTCGATGCCGAGCGAGAGCGGGGTCACGTCGAGCAGCAGCACGTCCTTGACGTCGCCCTGCAGCACGCCCGCCTGGATCGCCGCACCCATGGCAACGACTTCATCCGGGTTCACGCCGGTATGCGGTTCCTTTCCGAAGAAGTCCTTCACGACTTCGCGCACTCGCGGCATACGGGTCATCCCGCCGACCAGCACGACATCGTCGATGTCCGAAGGCTTCAGGCCAGCATCGGCCAGCGCCTTGCGGCACGGCTCGAGCGTGCGCTGGATCAGGTCGGAAACCAGCTTTTCCAGGTCCGCGCGGCTGATCGTTTCGACCAGGTGCAGCGGCGTGGTGGTGCCGCCTTCCATGCGGGCCGTGATGAACGGTAGGTTGATTTCGGTGGTCTGGGCGCTGGACAGCTCGATCTTGGCCTTTTCGGCAGCTTCCTTGAGCCGCTGCAGGGCCAGTTTGTCGGACTTAAGGTCCATGTTTTCCTTGGCCTTGAACTTGTCGGCCAGGTACTCAACCAGCTTGGAATCGAAGTCTTCACCGCCCAGGAACGTGTCGCCGTTGGTCGACTTCACTTCGAACACGCCGTCCCCGATTTCCAGGACCGAGATGTCGAAGGTGCCGCCGCCAAGGTCATAGACCGCGATGATCTTGCCGTCGTTCTTGTCGAGGCCATAGGCCAGCGCGGCCGCGGTCGGCTCGTTGATGATGCGCAGCACTTCAAGGCCGGCAATCTGACCGGCGTCCTTGGTCGCCTGGCGCTGCGCGTCATTGAAGTAAGCCGGCACCGTGATCACGGCCTGGGTGACAGTTTCACCAAGGTAGCTTTCGGCCGTTTCCTTCATCTTCTGCAGGATGAAGGCCGAAACCTGGCTGGGCGAATAGTCTTCGCCGCCGGCCTTGACCCAGGCATCGCCGTTCTTGCCCTTGACGATGGTATAGGGGACCAATTCGGTGTCCTTCTTGGTCACCGGGTCATCAAAGCGGCGGCCGATCAGGCGCTTCACCGCGAAAATGGTGTTGTCGGGGTTGGTCACCGCCTGGCGCTTGGCCGGCTGGCCGATCAGTCGCTCACCATCCTTGGTGAAAGCAACGATCGACGGAGTGGTGCGCGCACCTTCCGAATTTTCGATGACCTTCGGCTTGCCGCCGTCCATCACAGCCACGCAGCTGTTGGTGGTGCCGAGGTCGATACCGATAACTTTACCCATATTACTGCCCATCCTTGGTCATATTTTGGACACCGCCTCTACACCTTCCCAGTCCCGGCAAAGGTGCCCTGCGGCTCGTTGACGGGGCGGATATAGGAGCGGTTTTGCTTGGCACAAGGGCAGCGCCGCATTAGGCAGCACAGCAATTTCAACCCCCTGCTCCGAGGTCCCCGATGAACCGCTTTGCTCCCCTGTTCCTGGCCGTTTCGCTGGCCGTCTTGTCCGCCTGCGGGCAGCAGGCCGCTAAGGACGAAACCAGCCAGGTCGCTCCGGAAGCCAAGCCTGGCCTGGCACTGAGCGGGGGGGAACTGGTCCTTCCGGCGGTCAAGGGCAATCCGGCCGGTGGTTATTTCACCCTGGTCAACAATGGCGACAAGGCCGTGACCTTGGCCGCTGTCAACGTAACCGGTACAGCGCGGGCCGAAATGCACGAGACCACGGGCGAAAGCATGACCCCGCTCGCCACGCTGGAAATCAAGCCGGGCGAAACCGTAAGGTTCGAACGCGGCGGCAAGCACGTGATGGCCTTCGATCTCGACCCCGCGCTGACGGCCGGCGGAACGGCCGAGCTGACCCTGACCTTCGCCGATGGCGACAAGCTCTCGGCTCCGCTCAAGCTGCAGGCGCCTGGCGGCGATATGGGGTCCATGGAAGGCATGGACCATTCGGTGCACATGGAGCATTCCAACTGAGCGACATTGCGGCCCGACACGCCTGCCCGGTCGGCGGCGAACGGCCGCTGACCGCGGCCGAGGTTGCGCTGGTCCAGTCGGTTTTCGGTGATGCGATTGACTGTGGTGCGGTCCGGATCCGCCGTCGCCGCTGGTTCCCGTTCCAGCCCCGTCGGGTGACAATGGCGCCGATGGGGCACCTGCACTTCCACCCGGCGTCCAAGAACTACTGCGACGATTTCGCTCAGACCGATATTCACCTGCAAGGGCACTTCATCCACGAGATGACGCACGTCTGGCAGACTCAGGTCAGGGGACGGTGGCACCTGGTCCTGCGCCGCCATCCGTTTTGCCGCTATGACTATGCGTTGAAGCCCGGTTGGCCGCTGGAACGCTATGGGCTGGAGCAACAGGCTGAGATTGTGCGCCATGCCTTTCTGCTGGCGCGCGGTGTGCCGGTGACGGGGGCGCCGCCGCTCGAAATCTATCAACAGATCCTGCCATTCCGTAGCGGCATGGGTGTTGATCTGCCCACATCGAGATCGTAACAGTTGCAACTATCAGGGCGGCCCAACCCGCGCCCGACCGAGAGTTGCCCCATGCATCTTTCCGACTATGGCCTGTCGCGCGAGCGCGGCTTTCTTTCCGCTTTCGAAATCGACGAAATCACCCTGCCATCCCGCTTTGACGCGATTGTCGAAGCTGCTGAAAAGCTCTCCGGCCTGATCACCAGCGGCCGGGTGCGCGACTGGCTGGAACGGTTGCCTGATCCGGACCTCAAGGACTGAGCGCCGACCGCACCCGAAGAACAGGTCCGGGTGGCCATGGTGCGTTACAGCTTCCTGGTTCAGGCCTATGTCTGGGGCTATGCCCAGCCACCGCGGCATCTGCCCGCCAACCTCGCCAAGCCGATCGTCGCGCTTGCCGAGCGGCTCGGCCAGGCTCCGCTGCTGCCCTATTCGGGCTACGTACTCGATAACTGGGCGCGGATCGACAAGGCGGCCCCGCTCAGCCTCGACAATGTCCGCATGGTGCAGAACTTCGCGGGCGGTGAGGACGAGAACTGGTTCGTGCTGATCCACGTGGCGATCGAGCAGGAGGCCGGCGTGCTGCTCGACAATGCCGTCCAGTTGATCGCGGCTTGCGAAGCCGGTGATGCCGCGCGCTGCGAGGCGCTGCTGCTCGAAATGAACGAGGCCTGGGAACGGATCTACGCGCACTTCAAGCGCATGCCGGAACGCTGCGATCCCTACGTCTATTTCCACCGCGTGCGCCCCTGGATCCACGGCTGGGCCAACAACCCGGCGCTGAACGGCGGGCTGATCTATGAAGGGCTCTACGCTGGCCAGCCCCAGGCGCTGCGCGGCCAGACCGGTTCGCAAAGTTCGATCGTCCCGGCGATGGATGCGCTGTTCGGGGTAAAGCACAGCGACGATCCGCTGAAGGCCTTCCTCGATGAGCTGCACCATTACCGCCCGGTGCCGCACCGGCGCTTTATCGAGGATATCGGTGCCCGTTCACAGCTGCGGGATTTTGTCACCGGCTCAGGCAGCCAGAGCCTCAAGGACGCCTTCAACGCCAACCTCGAACAGGTCGCTCGCTTCCGCACCCGGCACCTCGAATATGCCGCCAGCTACATCAACAAGCAGGCCGGCTCGATCCCGGGCAACGACCCGGACGTTGGGACCGGGGGTACGCCGTTCATGAAGTACCTCAAGAAGCACCGGGATGAGAATGCGGCGCAGGTGATCTAAGCGTGTTGACGTCCCGGATCGACCCGGACGGCAATCACTCCGGCTTCTTCGCCACCGCCACCATCGCTGGCCGCAACAGCCGATCCTTGATCATGTAGCCGGCCTGCAGTTCCTGGATCACCGTGCCCGGTTCGGCATCGGCAGAGGGGACTTCGATCATCGCCTGGTGCTGGTTCGGATCGAGCGGCAGGCCAACGGCGGCGATGCGGCTGATGCCGTGGGCGGCGAAGGCCTTGTCGATTTCGCGGCCCGTGGCTTCGATGCCGGCGACGAGGTTCTTGAGCTTGTCATCCTCACGCAGTTCGGCCGGGATGGAATCGAGCGCACGGGCCAGATTGTCCGAGACCGAAAGGATATCGCGCGCAAACCCGGTGGCCGCATAGGCGCGGGCATCCTGGATGTCCTTTTCCAGGCGGCGGCGCACGTTCTGCGTTTCGGCCTTGGCGTAGAGCACTTCCTGCTTCGCCGCTTCAAGGTCTTCACGCAGCCGGTCAAGCGCTGCGCTCAGCTTGTCGGTTTCCTTGTCCAGCAGTTCGTCGGGTATGCCCGCCAGTTCGGCTTCCACCGCCGGGTCGCCCTGCGGTTTGGTATCGTCGGTCATGTGCTCAAAAACCTGTCTATCGGATCAGTTTGCCCAGCGACTGGGCTGTGAAGTCCACCATGGGGACTAGCCGCGCATAATTCAACCGGGTCGGGCCGATAACCCCCACCACGCCGACCACCCGGCCATCACGATCGCGGTAGGGCGAGGCGATCACGGCCGAACCTGAAAGCGAGAACAGGCGGTTCTCCGAACCAATGAAGATCCGGGTCGCCTCAGCCTCGCGCGCGGCATCGAGCAGGTCTGCCACAGACTGGCGATTCTCGAGATCGTCGAGCAATTGCCGGACCCGCTCGATATCGGTCAAAGCGCCTTCATCAAGCAGGTTTGCCTGGCCGCGCACGATCAGGACGGGGCGTTGCGCCGCATCCTCGCTCCACACGGCGAGCCCGCGTTCGACCAAGTCGCGGCTGGCGGCATCAAGCGCAGTCTGTCCTGCCGCAATCTCGGCCCGCATCGCCCGTGCCGCCTCGGCCAGGGTCCGCCCGGCGAGGTGCGCGGAGATATAGTTCGAAGCCTGCTCGAGAGCGCCGGGTGCCAGGCCGATCGGCAGTTCCACCACCCGGTTCTCAACCCCGTCATCGGCGCCCACCAGCACGGCGAGCGCCCGACCGGGAGCCAGTGGGACCAACTGCAAATGCTGCAAGCGCGGCTCGCGGCGCGGGACCATCACGACGCCGGCGGCGGCGGACAATTCGGACAGGATCGCACTGGTCGCCGTCAGCGCCGCCTCGATCGGCCCCGGCTGGCCCAGGCGGCTTTCGATCGCGGCGCGTTCCTCGGGCGTCGGCTCGGCCACTTGCATCATACCATCGACAAACAACCGCAGCCCCTGATCTGTCGGCATACGCCCGGCGCTGGTATGCGGCGCGGCCAGCAGGCCCAGCATTTCAAGCTCGTGCAGGACCGATCGGATCGAGGCGGGCGATAGGTTCACCCCCGCCCCCGCCAGAGTCTTCGAGCCAACCGGGCTGCCGGACGTCAGATAGCCTTCCACCACCAGGCGAAAGATATCGCGGGCACGAGAGGTCAGTTCGGTGATCGGCGGGGTGGACATTGCGGGCCTAATGTAAAGGCTGGGCTTGCAGCCTCAAGCCCATTGCGCCTAACGCGGCGCGAAACCAAGCAAGGATTACTTATGCGACCTTCCGGCCGCGCGCCCGACGAGATGCGCGCTATCAGCTTCGAACCGCACTTCACCAAGCACGCCGAAGGATCGGTGCTGGTCAGCTTTGGCCACACCAAGGTGATCTGCACCGCCTCGGTCGAAGAGCGGGTGCCGCCCTTCCTGCGCGGCAAGGGCGAAGGCTGGGTGACGGCGGAATACTCGATGCTGCCCCGCGCCACCCACACCCGCGGCAGCCGCGAAGCAGCCAAGGGCAAGCAATCGGGCCGCACCCAGGAAATTCAGCGCCTGATCGGCCGCAGCCTGCGCTCGGTCACCGACCTCAAGGCACTCGGCGAGCGCCAGATCACGCTCGACTGCGACGTGATCCAGGCTGATGGCGGCACCCGCACCGCCGCGATCTCCGGCGCCTGGGTAGCGCTGCGCCTCGCGGTTGATGGCCTGATCAAGCAGGGCCTGATCACCAGTGACCCGCTGCCGCGCAAGGTCGCGGCTGTAAGCTGCGGGATCTTCAAGGGCAATCCGGTGCTCGACCTTGACTATGACGAGGATTCCTCGGCCGATGCCGATGCCAACTTCGTGCTGATCGAAGGCGGTCACATTGCCGAGGTCCAGGCCACAGCCGAAGGCGCGACCTATGACGAGGAAGGCCTGCTGCGCCTGCTCCGCCTCGCCCGGATCGGCTGCAACGCGATCTTCGCGGCGCAGGATAAGGCGGTCGGCAAATGACCCGGCGGCTGGGCGGCGGAACCCTGGTGATTGCCACGCACAACGCGGGCAAGCTCAAGGAAATCGGCGCCCTGCTCGATCCCTATGGGGTCAATTGCATCTCTGCTGGCTCGCTTGGGCTGCCGGAGCCGGCCGAGACGGGCAAGACCTTTGTCGAGAATGCGCTGATCAAGGCGCGGGCAGCGGCGGAGGCTTCGGGTCTCCCCGCCCTCGCTGACGATTCCGGTCTCTGCGTTGCGGCGCTCGATGGGCGCCCCGGCGTCTACACCGCCGATTGGGCCGAACGGCAGTGGTTCGAAGGTCCCGCGGGTCGCGATTGGTACATGGCCATGGGCAAGGTCGAAGGGCTGCTGTGCGAGCTGGGACCGGATACAGACCGGTCCTGCCACTTCGCCTGCGTCCTCGCGATGGCCTGGCCCGACGGCGAAAGCGCCGTCTATGAAGGCCGCGCCAACGGCTCGCTGACCTGGCCGCCGCGCGGCACCATGGGCTTTGGCTATGATCCGGTCTTCGTACCCCTGGGCGACACCCGCACCTTTGCCGAGCATGACCCGGCCGAGAAGCACGCCATCAGCCACCGCGCCGATGCCTTTGCCAAGCTGGTCGCGGAGCAGTTTGGCGGGTAAGAGACCGCCATGGCCCGCGCGCTCTACATCCACTGGCCGTTCTGCCTCGCAAAGTGTCCCTACTGCGACTTCAACAGCCATGTCCGTGAAAGCGTCGACCATGCGGCTTGGGAAAAGGCTCTGCTGGCCGACCTGCGGCACGAGGCGGAACTGGCGAGCGGCGCAGCGCTGGACAGCATTTTCTTTGGCGGTGGCACCCCGTCGCTGATGCCACCGGCCCTGGTCGCGCGATTACTGAGCGAAGCGGAAAAGTTGTGGGGCTTTGCTTCAGGGATCGAGATCACGCTGGAGGGCAATCCATCCTCGGTCGAGGCAGCAAACTATGCCGCTCTGGCCGCGGCTGGAGTCAACCGCGCCTCGCTGGGTCTGCAGGCGCTGGATGACCAGACCTTGCGCTTTCTGGGCCGACTGCATGGCGTGGCCGAGGGGCTGCGGGCCGTCGAGACCGCCCAGAATGTCTTCGATCGGGTGTCGATCGACCTGATCTACGCGCGCCCGGATCAGACCGCCGCCAGCTGGGAAGCGGAACTCGCGCAGGCCTTGGCGCTGGGTACTTCGCACCTGTCGCTTTACCAACTGACCATTGAGCCCGGCACCAGGTTCGAGACGATGGTGCGCAAGGGCGACTTCACGCCGCTGGATGATGACACCTGCGCCGATCTCTTCTCGCTGACCCGTGAACAGACGGCAGCAGCCGGCCTGCCGGCCTACGAGATCAGCAACCACGCCCGCCTGGGTGAGGAGAGCCGCCATAACCTGACTTACTGGCGCTATCAGGACTATGTCGGGATCGGTCCGGGCGCCCATGGCCGGCGCGGCGGTGCGGCAACCGTGCGCCACAAGAAGCCGGAGAACTGGTTGAGCGCCGTTGCCGCAAATGGGCACGGCATCGCCGAAAGCCGCGTGCTGGGAACGCGCGAACAGGCGGCCGAGGCCATGCTCATGGGCCTACGCCTGCGCGAAGGGATCGACCTTGCGGCCATGGCGACGCGGTTCGGTTTGGCTCCGGCGGCCCTGCTCGATCCGGCCAAGGCTGAGCTCTACCGACAGCAAGGCCTGGTCTGGCAGGATGGCACGAGGGTCGGCGTGACCGAGGCGGGAATGCCGCTGCTCGATGCGCTGCTCGGTGAGCTGGTCCCCGCTGAACTGGTGGAAGCATGAGCGCTTCCATTGTCCTCAATGCCTGGCACGATCACCTTGCCCAGGGTCGCCGCCGTTCCCCCCATACTGTTCGCGCCTATGTCGCCACGGCCGAAAGGCTGATCGAGGCCACCGGTCTGACGGACTGGGCCGCCCTCGCCCGGATTGATGCGACCGCCCTGCGCCAGCAGCTCGCCCGCCGCCGCGCGGACGGACTAGGCAATGCCTCGACCGCGCGGGAACTCTCAGCCTTGAAGGGCTTCATCGCCTTCGCGCGTGGCCAGGCGGGGATGGCCGATCCGACACCGCCGCGGATGCGCGGGCCGCGGATCAAGAAGGGTCTGCCGCGTCCGGTGACCCCCGACGAAGCGGTGAATCTGGCCGCCGGGGTTGAGGAAAACGCCGCGATCGAGTGGATCGGCGCGCGTGACCGGGCCGTGTTGCTGCTGCTTTACGGCGCCGGGCTGCGGATTGCCGAAGCCTTGTCGCTAACGGGCGCCGCCCTGCCACTGGGCGATGTCCTGACGGTTACCGGCAAGGGCGGCAAACAGCGCGCGGTGCCGATTTTGCCGCTCGTGTCGGCCGCCGTCGCTGATTATGCTGCCAAGTGTCCGGGGCCAATCGAACGCGACAAGCCACTGTTTCGTGGTGCGCGCGGCGGGCCGCTGTCACAGGGCATGGTGCAGAAGGCGATGGCGCAGGCCCGCAAGGCTCTGGGCCTGCCGCCAAGCGCCACTCCACACGCGTTGCGCCACTCCTTTGCCACGCATTTGCTGAGCGCCGGGGCGGACTTGCGGTCGTTGCAGGAACTGCTTGGTCACGCCAGCCTGGGCTCAACCCAGATCTACACCAAGGTCGATGCTGCCGTGCTACTTGACGTCTACCGCAACGCCCATCCCAGAGCGCTGGAGGGCTGAATACCTAACTCAGTGGTGGTGTTCTGTACCTGGCACCAGTTCGGCATCCACTGGCCCTTCAAAGGCAATGAAGAGCAAGCAGGGAACCTTGCCCTCGCACTTTGCCGAATGCGGCAGACCAGCAGGCCCATATGCATAATTGGAGCGATTGAGGACCGCGACTGAGGCGCCATCATATTTGACCGAGAGCCGCCCGGCCAACAGGATCATGCGCTCGGCTGAGGTGTGCTTGTGCCGGGGCAAAGTTGTACCGGGGCCAACCCGCAAGACCACGTCTGAATTGGGCTTCGCGGGATCGCCTTGCAGCACTGTCATGGCGCACGCACCGGGAAAGATCGGTGGGCAAGGCCCCCATTTGACCCCGGAGCTGGTGACAACGGTCGCCAGAGGTGCCGTCGGCGCCTCGGCCGAGGCTACGGTCGACAGCGAAAGCAACGCGATTGCGATGAGTCTTTGCATTGGAAGGCTCCTTCCGAGTCCAGTCCCGCAGCGAATTTCGCCGCTCGTCCCGGTAAGCCGATGTTCCCGATTATCCTAACGAAAACGTGCCAAGCGATAGCAGCCTGCTTGGTTGGTTCATCAGCCCTTCGGCTTCCAGGTCACAACGCGCCAAAGATAGGTCAGCACTATCGCCGCGATCACGGCTGTCGACAGCGGCCCCAGCCACTTCTCGACATCGCCGAACTGCGAACCTAGGAAATAGCCCGCGCCAGCGAGCGCGGCGCTCCAACCGAGGGTGCCAATGGTAGAGAAGACCAGGAAGCGCCGCAGCGACATCTTGAACAGACCGGCCGGAATCGAGATGAGCGAGCGCAGCGTCGGGATCATGCGGGCGACCAGGACGATGGTCGAACCGTACTTCTCAAACAGCCGCTCGCCGCGTTCAACCTCATCCCAATCAAGCGTCAGCCAGCGGCTGTACTCGTCGATGAACACGTGCATCCGCGCTTCGCCGAACTTGATTGCCAGCCAGTACCAGAACCAGTTGCCCAGCATCGCCCCGGCGGTACCCGCCAGGATCGTGCCCTCCAGCGTCATGGTGCCGCGCGCGGCGGAGACGCCGGCCACGGTCATGATCACTTCGGATGGCACCGGGGGAAACACCGTTTCCAGCAGCATCAACGCGGCAACACCCCAGTAGCCGGCCCATTCAACGAGCCGGATGATCCAGTCTTCCATCGGTGTCTTATCCTGCCTGGCGGGCGGCGAGCCGCGCCTCGATTGCGTCCCAGATCCTGGCCGGCGTGTCGGTACCGTTGAACCGGTCGATCGCCTGAATGCCGGTGGGTGAGGTAACATTGATCTCGGTCAGCCACTGCCCGCCGATCACGTCGATGCCGACAAAGATCAGGCCCAGGCGCTTGAGCTCTGGCCCCATAGCCGCGCAGATTTCCTGTTCGCGCGCGGTCAGCTCGGTCGCCTCGGCGCTGCCACCAACGGCCAGGTTTGAGCGGAACTCGCCCTCGCCCGGCTTACGGTTGATCGCGCCGGTCACTTCGCCATCGATCAGCACGATCCGTTTGTCACCCTGCGCCACCTCAGGGAGGAACGGCTGAACCATGTGCGGTTCGGGCCAGGTCTGGTTGAACACCTCGAACAGCGCGGAAAGGTTATCGCCCTCGGCGGGGACGCGGAAGATCGCCTTGCCGCCATTACCGTGGATTGGCTTGACCACTACCGCGCCATGCTGCGCCTGAAACGCGCGGACTTCGTCGACCGAGCGGGTTACGAGTGTCGGCGGCATGAAGCGCCGATAGTCCAGCACCATCACCTTTTCCGGCGCATTGCGGACCGAACGCGGATTGTTGACCACCAGCGTCTCGTGCTCGATCCGCTCGAGCAGGTGGGTGGCGGTGATATAGCCCATGTGGAACGGCGGATCCTGCCGCATCAGCACCACATCGATATCGCGCCCAAGGTCGAGCCGGACTGGAGCGCCCTTGGTAAAGTGATCGCCGGCAACGCGCTGCACCGTCACCGGATGGGCCACAGCGGTCAGGCGGTCTTCGGCGTCGAGTGTCAGCGCGTTGACATCGTAATGCCAGACCCGGTGTCCGCGCGCCTGGGCGGCGAGCATCAGCGCAAAGCTGGAATCGCCGTTGATGTTGATCGTTTCAATGGGGTCCATTTGGACCGCGACACGCAGGGTCATGCAAATTCCTCAAGCCGCCAGGGCGTTCACCAGATGGCGCGGGAAGCGCCACGGCGCAAGAAGGAGAACGTCGATCCGGACAAGATCGCCCGGCCGGGCATGGCGATGGGCCACCGCCTCGGCCGCTGCAGCAACTCGGCGCAGGCGGTAGGGATCAACTGCCTCGTCCAGCAGTTCGGCGGACGAACGCCACTTCACTTCAACGAAGATCACCGTCCGCCCGCGCCGCGCGATCAGGTCAATCTCGCCGCGCGGGGTCTTGAGGCGCTGGGCTAGGATGCGCCAGCCAGTAAGGCGCAGATACCATGCGGCCAGCGCCTCACCGCGCCGCCCCTGGGCTTCGCGGCGGGCCCGCTGGTTCATTTTAGCTCCATCGCCCGGCCATAGAGCGCCTTGCGATCCAGCCCGGTCGCCTTGGCGACGGCAGCTGCAGCTTGCGAGGCCTTGCCGATGCTCAGCGCTGCACGCAGTAGGGCATCGACGTCATGCTCAATCGCCGCGGCCTCGCCCGGCGGCGCGATGACCAGCGCGATCTCGCCCTTGGGTGGGTGGGCGCTGTAATGCGCGACCAATTCATCCGCAGAGCCGGTGCGGCATTCCTCGAACCGCTTGGTCAGCTCGCGCGCCACGGCCACCTCGCGGCCCGGCAATTCCTCGCCGATGGCGGCCAGGGCATCGGTCAGGCGCGGTGCCGTTTCATAGAACACCAGCGTTGCATCGACAGTCGCCAGCCCGCGCAGGGTATCGCGGCGAGCCTTGTCTTTGTTCGGCAGGAAACCGGCAAACAGGAATCGGTCGCTGGGCAATCCGGCAAGCGTCAGCGCCATGATCGCCGCGCTCGGTCCGGGCAGACTGGTTACCGGAATGCCCCGTTCCCGCGCAGCGCGCACCAGCTTGAAACCGGGGTCCGAGATCAGTGGTGTCCCTGCATCGCTGACCAACGCGACCGGCTGCTGGCTGGCCAGCGCCAGGATATGATCGCGCGTCGCTTCGCTGGCGTGATCGTCATAGCGAATAAGCTTCTGTTTTATCTCGAAATGATGGAGCAGCTTGCCGGTGACGCGGGTATCTTCACAGGCTACCGCAGTTACGCCACGCAGCGTCGCTATCGCCCGCAGGGTGATATCGCCCAGATTGCCAATCGGCGTGGCCACAATGTAGAGTCCTGCGGAAAGCGGCGCGTCCATGACCAGCTAATGGACCGCTACGAGGGGAGCGTAAAGTGATGACCTTCAATCGGCGCAACGTCGTCATGGTCGGGGCCATCGTGCTGCTGGCGGGCTGCAAGGTCATCCCAAAGGGCACCCCCACCCCCGCGCCGCCGCCAGAAGACCGACCGACCGACGCCCTGCCGGCGGACCAGATGCGGCATCGCGTGGCGCTGCTGGTGCCAATAAACGGCCCCACTTCAGACGTCGGCCAGTCGCTCGCCAATGCAACGACGATGGCACTGCTCGATACCAACGCGCAGAACATCCGGATCACGACCTATGACACCTCGGCCGGGCCGGCTGCGGCCGCGACCAAGGCGATCCAGGATGGCAACAAGCTGATCCTTGGTCCGCTGATGGGGGATGAGGTGCAGGCTGTCGCCACCGTCGCCCGCGCTGCTCGCGTGCCGCTGATCTCCTATGCCAGCGATACCGGCGGCAATGCCCGCGATGTCTTTGCCATGGGCACGGCGCCGGGCAATTCGATCGGCCGGACAGTCGCCTTTGCCAAGGGACGCGGGATTGCGCGCTTCGCGCTGCTCGTCCCCAATGGCGACTATGGCGCACGCGTGCGGGTTGCCTATGACCAGGCAATCAAGGCTGCAGGTGGCAGTCTGGTGGCGAGCGAGGCCTATGATCGCTCCAACCCTTCGATCGTCAGCGCCGCCAGGCGGCTGCGGACGCGCGGCGGGTTCGATGCCGTGCTGATCGCCGATGGCGCGCGCTTTGCCGCCCAGGCCGCACCGCAGCTCAAGACCGCCGGCACCGCCAGCCCGCGCATCCTGGGCACCGAGCTGTGGAGCGGCGAAAGCGTGATCAGCTCCACCCCGGCGCTGCGCGGGGCTTGGTTCTCGGCGATCGCCGACACCCGCTTCAAGACCTTTGCCGAAAGCTACCAGAGCCGGTTTGGCGCGCGTCCGTTCCGCGTCGCCACCCAGGGCTATGACTCGGTCCTGCTGACGATCCGGATCGCGCGTGAGTGGCGCCCGGGCAGCCCCTTCCCTACCGCGCGGCTGAACGACGCTGGCGGTTTCCTGGGGCTGGACGGCCCATTCCGCTTCACGCCCTCGGGCCAGATCGAGCGGGCGCTGGAAGTGCGCGAGGCCCGCGCCGGGACCGTCGCCGTGGTCAGCCCGGCACCGGACAAGTTCGCGGACTGACGAAAACCCCGGGCTACGCCTTGCTTAGCGGAATCGCTGCGTTCTATAGGCGTTCCCATGGCCGATGACCTGTTTGAAAAGCTGCCCCAAAGCAGCGGCGATTCCTATGATGGTTCTGCGATCGAGGTGCTGGAGGGGCTTGAGCCCGTCCGCCGCCGCCCCGGCATGTACATTGGCGGCACCGACGAGCGCGCGTTGCACCACCTCGCGGCCGAAGTGCTCGACAACGCGATGGACGAAGCGGTCGCCGGCCATGCCAACCGGATCGAGGTGACGCTGGAAGAAGGCAACCGCCTGACCATCACCGACAATGGCCGCGGGATCCCGGTGGACGAACACCCCAAGTATCCCGGTAAGTCGGCGCTTGAGGTGATCCTCACCACGCTGCACTCGGGCGGCAAGTTTTCGGGCAAGGCGTATGCCACCTCGGGCGGTCTGCACGGGGTCGGCGTCTCGGTGGTCAATGCGCTGTCCACCCTCACCCGGATCGAAGTCGCCCGGAACAAGGAGCTTTACGCGCAGGAATTCTCGCGCGGCCTACCCACCGGCCCGCTCCAGCGCCTGGGCGGCACGCCCAACCGGCGCGGCACATCGGTCACCTTCGTGCCCGATCTCGAGATTTTCGGCGAGGACGCAAAGTTCAAGCCGGCGCGGCTGTTCAAGCTGGTCCGTTCCAAGGCCTATCTGTTCGCCGGGGTCGAGATCCGCTGGAAATGCGCGCCCTCGTTCGTCAGCGAGGAAGTGCCGGCCGAGGCCGTGTTCCAGTTCCCCGGCGGTCTGGCCGATCACCTCAAGGACCAGCTCGGCACGCGCGAATGCGTGACCAGCCAGTTCTTCTCTGGCAGCCAGGATTTTCCGGGCGAGGAACAGGGCCGGGTCGAATGGGCCGTCGCCTGGCCGCTGTGGAGCGATGGGGCCTATTCCTGGTACTGCAACACGATCCCGACGCCGGATGGCGGCACCCATGAAGCGGGCCTGCGCGCCGCGCTGACCAAGGGCATTCGGGCCTTTGCCGATCTGGTCGGCCAGAAGAAGGCCAAGGACATTGCGCCCGAAGACGTGATCACCGGCAGCGAGATCATGCTCTCGGTCTTCATCCGCGACCCCCAGTTCCAGAGCCAGACCAAGGACCGGCTGACCAGCCCGGAAGCCGCGCGCATGGTCGAAAGCGCCGTGCGCGATCACTTTGACCATTTCCTTGCGGACAACATGGAGCGCGGGAAGGCGCTGCTCGGCCACGTGCTGGAGCGGATGGACGAGCGCCTGCGCCGCAAGCAGGAGCGTGAGGTCAAGCGCAAGACCGCCACCAATGCCCGCAAGCTGCGCCTGCCCGGCAAGCTGACCGACTGCACCGGCGAAGGCGACGCCGAAACCGAGCTGTTCATTGTCGAAGGGGACAGCGCCGGCGGCAGCGCCAAGCAAGCGCGCGATCGCAAGACCCAGGCGATCCTGCCGATCCGCGGCAAGATCCTCAACGTCGCCAGCGCCACGGCTGACAAGATCCGCGCCAACAGCGAAATCGCCGACCTCGGCCTCGCGCTCGGCTGCGGCTTCCGCAAGGACTGTAACCCCGACAACCTGCGCTATGACCGCGTCATCATCATGACCGACGCGGACGTTGATGGGGCCCATATCGCCACCCTGCTGATGACCTTCTTCTTCCAGGAAATGCCGGAGATCGTGCGGCGCGGGCACCTCTACCTAGCCCAGCCCCCGCTCTACCGGCTGACGGCGGGCAAGGAGAGCGCCTATGCGCGCGACGACGCCCACCGCGCCGAGCTGGAGGCGACCAAGTTCAAGGGCAAGAAGGTAGATGTTGGGCGCTTCAAGGGCCTGGGTGAAATGAACCCGGGGCAGCTGCGCGAGACGACCATGGACCCGGCCAAGCGCAGCCTGATCCGCATCACCCTGCCGCCCGAATACGAGGGCCGTGCGGCCGTGAAGGACCTGGTCGACCGGTTGATGGGCCGTGATCCGGCCCAGCGCTTCATGTTCATCCAGAACCGCGCGGCGGATATCGATCCCGACCTGATCGACGCCTAAGAAAAGTGCCAGCCCGGCACAGCCCTTGAGACCGCACTTCCCGCTTGCGCCGCCTCGCACCCATCCCTATCGTTTAACCGAACGATTAACCGACCGGGGATGACCACTTCCATGCAGCGCTTCGAAGGGACCAAGAATTACGTCGCCACCGATGACCTTAAGGTCGCGGTCAACGCTGCGGTGCTGCTGCGCCGCCCGCTGCTGGTGAAAGGTGAGCCAGGCACCGGCAAGACCGTGCTGGCGCACGAGATCGCCAAGGCCGTCAATGCCCCGCTGATCGAGTGGAACATCAAGTCGACCACCAAGGCCCAACAGGGCCTTTACGAGTACGACGCGGTCGCCCGCCTGCGCGATGGCCAGCTGGGTGACGAGCGGGTCCACGACATCTCGAACTACATCAAGAAGGGCAAGCTGTGGGAGGCCTTTACCTCGCCGCAGCTCCCCGTCCTGCTGATCGACGAGATCGACAAGGCCGATATCGAATTCCCGAACGACCTGCTCCAGGAACTCGACCGGATGAGCTTCGACGTTTACGAAACGAAGGAGCGGATCGAGGCCAAGGAACGCCCGATCGTCGTCATCACTTCGAACAACGAGAAGGAACTGCCCGACGCTTTCCTGCGCCGCTGCTTCTTCCACTATATCAAGTTCCCCGATCGCGACACGATGCAGGCGATCATCGACGTCCACTTCCCCGGCATCCAGAAGACCCTCGTCTCCAAGGCGATGGAAATTTTCTACGAAGTCCGCGAAGTGCCGGGTCTGAAGAAGAAGCCCTCGACCAGCGAGCTGCTCGACTGGCTCAAGCTGCTGCTGAACGAGGACATGCCGCTCGACGTGCTGCAGAACCGCGATCCGGCCAAGGCGATCCCGCCGCTCCACGGCGCGCTGCTCAAGAACGAGCAGGACGTGATGCTGTTCGAACGCCTGGCCTTCATGGCGCGGCGTCAGAACTGATCAGGAACGGCACGGGGCCATGTTCTTCAACTTCATCGACGAGCTGCGCAGCGCGGGCATCCAGGCGAGCTTCAAGGAGCACCTGGTCCTGCTCGAGGCGCTCGACAAGGACGTGATCGAGCAGACGCCCGAGCAGTTCTATTACCTGTCGCGCGCCATTTTCGTGAAGGATGAGGGCCTGCTCGACAAGTTCGACCAGGTTTTCAACAAGGTCTTCAAGGGGATCCTGAGCGACTATGGCCAGAACCCGGTCGACATTCCCGAGGAATGGCTGAAGGCCGTTGCCGAGAAGTTCCTGACGCCCGAGGAAATGGAAGCGATCAAGTCGCTCGGTTCCTGGGAAGAGATCATGGAGACGCTCAAGAAGCGGCTCGAGGAACAGCAGAAGCGCCACCAGGGCGGCAACAAGTGGGTTGGCACCGGCGGAACCTCGCCCTATGGCAACGCGGGCTACAACCCCGAAGGCGTGCGGATCGGCGGCGAAAGCAAGCACAAGCGCGCGCTGAAGGTCTGGGAAAAGCGTGAGTTCCAGAACCTCGACAACACGCGCGAGCTCGGCACCCGCAACATCAAGGTCGCGCTGCGCCGCCTGCGCCGCTTTGCGCGCGAGGGCAACCCGGACGAGCTCGACCTGGAAGGCACGATCGAGGGTACGGCGAAGCAGGGCTGGCTTGACATCCGGATGCGGGCCGAGCGCAAGAACGCGGTTAAGGTGCTGCTGTTCCTCGACGTCGGCGGCTCGATGGATCCGTTCATCAAGCTGGTCGAGGAACTGTTCAGCGCGGCCACGACCGAGTTCAAGAACCTGGAGTTCTTCTACTTCCACAACTGCCTCTACGAAGGCGTGTGGAAGGACAACAAGCGGCGCTGGTCAGAGCGGACCAACACCTGGGACATCCTCCACAAGTATGGTCACGACTACAAGGTGATCTTCGTCGGCGATGCGGCGATGAGCCCATACGAGATCACCCATCCGGGCGGCTCGGTCGAACACTTCAACGAGGAAGCCGGCGCCGTCTGGCTGCAGCGTGTCGCCCACGTCTATCCGGCGACGGTCTGGATGAACCCCGTGCCCGAGAAGCAGTGGGGCTATTCGCAAAGCACCAAGGTGATCAAGGAAATGGTCGGCGGCAACATGTTCCCGCTGACGCTTGAGGGCCTGGACGGCGCGATGCGCGAGTTGACGCGCAAGAAGCATTGACCGATCGGCCGCGCTCCTTGGCCGAATGCTATGCGCTGTACGGCGACAGCTTCACGATCGACGATCCGCGGCCGGTCATGCAGGCGGCGCGCTATACCTTTTTCACGCCTCCGTCCGAAGCCTTCGCGGCGGTAGCAGCCGGGGACTGGATCAAGGCGATCTTTCGTTCGGTCCCGGCTGATCGCAAGTTCGACGCCGAGCGAATGTGGGTGAAGGTTGAAGAAGTCCTGCCCGATGGCTTTGCCGGACGGCTGGATACGACCCCATCCGACATGCCACAGCTAGCTCTGGGAGCGGCCCTGTTCGTACCGCGCGACTGGGCGATCGACATTGACTGGGCTGAAGACCACGAGCCGCCTGACTATCCGCCACGTCGCCATTACTGGGAGCGCTGCATGGTCGATGCCTGCGTGCTCGATGGCCGCAGCCAGGTGGACTATTTGTATCGCGAGGCCGGCGATCTGCATGGGCCCGACGATGAATATCGAGACAGTGGCTGGCGAATTCGCGGCACAGAGGAAGGCATTGCCGAGGACAAACACTTGGGATTGTCACCCAGCTATGTCGCCCTCGGAGCCGTTCTCAACCAGGATGACCGCTGGCTGCATCTGGTTGACGAGCCAGAAGGCGAACACTTCCAATGGTGGGACGAAGAAAGTCGATTTGTTCGGTTGGATGACTAGTACAAGCGAAAGTTGCCGCCAAAGCAGCATAGCTATGTTGGCGAGGACAGTAGCGACCACCATCTTGTAGGCATGACGCAGCGCCTCCCTGCCCTGTTCCTCGGCCACGGCTCGCCAATGACCGTGATTACCGACGGCCCCGAACGCCGCGCCTGGCAGGCTCTGGGCCAGGCATTGCCGCGACCCAAGGCGATCCTGGTGATCTCGGCACATTGGGAAAGCAGGGGCATGATCCACCTT
>Ga0315904_10000068_pt1 | contig 158200 bp, 153 predicted proteins | sample LakEriMetagenome_6_FD_203529 | JGI IMG/M metagenome (GOLD analysis project Ga0315904, IMG submission 203529) | Freshwater fungal communities from buoy surface, Lake Erie, Ohio, United States - Buoy 12 MA120 | ecosystem: Environmental > Aquatic > Freshwater > Lake | place: USA: Lake Erie, Ohio...
TGGAGCGGGTGAAGGGAATCGAACCCTCGTATTCAGCTTGGGAAGCTGCTGCTCTACCATTGAGCTACACCCGCTCGGGCGGTGGGCCATTGCCATGGCGGGCGCGGTCGGTCAACCGGGCTCGGGCTTGATCGGAGGAACCGACGCCTCGGCTAGCCTTGCTGCGCGCGGCCCCGGTCCATCACGGCAAAGCGACGGGCTTCCACCTCATCACCGCTGACCTCGGCATTGCGCGCGGATGAGGTGCTGTGCTCGAGCGCCATCGCCTCGCCGAATGGCAGGGCATAGCCGTCATCGATGAGCTTCTTGTAAGCGGCGACCATTGCCGGATCGGCGCTGGCAATGTCGGCAGCAAGCTTCTTTGCGGCGGGGAGGAGTTCATCCGCTGCGACCACCCGGTTGACCAGGCCCCAGGCGCAGGCGGTCTGCGCGTCGAGAAAGTTGCCGGTCAGCGACAGTTCCTTGGCGCGGCTGATCCCGATCATCCGCGACAGCTTCTGCGACAGGCCCCAGCCGGGCATGATCCCGACCCGGGCATGGGTATCGGCGAAGCGGGCGTTCTCGCTGGCGATCAGGATGTCGCAGGCCAGGGCCACTTCGAAGCCGCCCGTGATGGCCACGCCGTTGATCGCGCCGATCACTGGTTTGCGGCACAGCTCGATCGCCTTTACCGGGTTGGCGACAGCCTCGCTGGCATTGGCCGCGCCCAGCCCCTCGACGCCGAGTTCCTTAAGGTCGAGGCCGGCGGTGAAGGCGCGGGTGCCAGCGCCGGTCAGCACCACGGCACGGACCTGGTCGTCGGCATCAAGCTCGGTCATGACCTGAGCCAGCTTGGCGCGCAGACCGCGGGAGAGGGCATTCATCGCTTCCGGGCGGTTGAGCGTGACGACGGCTATCGCGCCATCGCGTTCGACGGTTACCAGCATCGCCTGAACTCCCTTACTTGCGCAGGCGAACGGCGGAGCTTTGCCCGTCATCGACCCGGATGATCGCCCCGGTCACGCATTCGCTCGGCGGGGAGACCAGGTAGAGCAGGGTGGAATCGAGCTGGGCCGGCACCGGCACCCGCTCGCGCGCCAGGTGCGGAGCCGGATTGCCGCCCATCCGCTCGAACATACCGTCGGTCATTTCCGACACGAACATGCCCGGTGCAATGGCGTTGACGTTGATGTTGTAGGGCGCCCATTCGACGCTGAGGCATTCGGTCATCCGCGCAATTGCGGTCTTGGTCACCGAATAGAGCGCCGCGCCGCTGCCATCGTAGCGGAAGTGAGCGGTCGAGCTGATGTTGACGATGCGGCCCTGCTTTCTGGCAGCGATCAGGTGCCGCGCCACTTCGCAGGCCAGGATCCACGGGCCGCGCAGGTTGACGCCGAGGACTTGGTCGATCAGTTCCAGGCTCATCTTGTGGGCACGCTGGGCATCGGGGATGCCGGCATTGTTGACCAGGATGTCGACCGTGCCGAATTCCGCCTCGGCTGCGGCGACGGCGGCGATCATCGAATCCGCATCGGTCGCGTCCATCTGCACAGCCAGGGCCTGACCGCCTGAGGAACGAATCTTGTCGGCCAGCGCCTCCAGCCGGTCCTTGCGCCGGGCGGCCAGCACCACGGCCGCTCCCTGGCTCGCCAGCACCTGGGCGAAGCGTTCACCCAGGCCCGAGCTTGCTCCGGTGACCAGCGCGACCCGGCCGGCCAGGTCGGTGGAATTGTTGGGCAGGGGGTATTCGCTCATGTCAGGCTCTCCGGGCATCGCCGATGTTTAACCGGTCGGTTAAATCACCATGCATCTGCCGGGAGCGCTTGGCAAGGGTCAGCCGCCCGCCGCCTCCACTACGTCGCGCAACCGGTCCTTGCCGAACCACATCTCGTCACTCAGGAAGAAGGTCGGCACGCCAAAGGCGCCCCGTGCCACTGCGTTTTCGGTGCTGGCAACGAGCTCTGCCTTGACCGCTTCATCGGCGACCAGTGCGCCAAACGCGGTCCCGTCCAGTCCGGCCTGGTCCAGCACCCGCGCCCAGACGTCCTGTTCATCCAGCTTTTGCCCGTCCTGCCACAGCGCGGTGTACATGGCTTCGCGGTAGGCAGGCCCGCAGCCCAGGCGCTCGGCGGCAATCGCACCGCGCATCGCCAGCAGGGTGTTGACCGGGAAGTGTGGGTTGAACTGGAACCCGCTGATGCCGTGCTGCGTCATGAAGCGCTGCATCTCCAGCCGGTCATAGGCGACCTTGTTGGCGACATGGCCATAGGTCATCAGCGGCGGCTTGTTGCCGGTGGCCTTGAAGATCCCGCCCAAGAGAACCGGCACATAGCGGAACTTGACCTTGCCCCGGGCCTCAATCGCCGGGATCGCGCGGTGAACGAACCAGGAATTGGGGCCACCGAAGTCAAACAGGAACTCGATCTCGCGCGCCATCACCACTTCTCCCCGTATGGCCGGATTTCCTGCTCGAAGGTCCAGGCGGATTTTGGCTGGTTGTAGAGCGCCCAATAGGCCTCGGCCACGGCTTCGGTAGGCATCAGCAGGTCGGGCTGGGCGGCCAGAGCCTCTTCCCCGATCCGTTCGGTCACCCGCGCGCGGACCCATTCGGTATCGACCCCGGCATCGATCACCAGGTGAGCGACGTGAATCCCTTGTGGCCACAGCTCGCGCGCCGCTGATTGCGCCATGGCGCGCAGCCCGGCTTTGGCCGCGGCAAAGGCGGCATAGCCCGGCTTACCCCGCAGGCCGGCCGTGGCGCCGGTGACGAAGATCTTGCCGCTCCCGCGCGGTAGCATCAGCTTGGCCGCTTCGCGGACCGAGACGAACCCGGCATAGCAGGCCATTTCCCAAACCTTGCGGAAAACGCGGTCGGTCGTTTCGGTCAGGGGGAAATTGACGTTGGCGCCGACGTTGAAGACCACCAGGTCCAGCGGTGCACGGGCCTCTGCTTCGGCGACAAAGGCCGTGACGTCCTCGCTCTCACGCGCATCCAAGCTGCGGCCGGTGATATTGCCGCCCAGCAAAGGTGCCAGCTTCTCACCATTGCGGCGGCCGGCGTGGACCAGGAAGCCCTCGGCGGCAAAGCGGCGGGCGATGGCCGCGCCGATATGGTCGCCCGCCCCAATCACGGCGACCGACTGGCTCACTTGCGGTCCACCGAAATCACCGCGACGGTGAAGCGTGAGATGCAGATCAGCTTGTCCGCCTCGTCCTCGATCCGGATTGTCCAGACCTGGGTCGTGCGGCCCAGGGCCTCGGGCCGGGCCGTGGCATAGACCCAGCCCGAATAGGCCGGGCGGATGTGGTTGGCGTTGATCTCCATGCCGACCGCGACAAACTTTTCGCGGTCAACGCAATAGCTGGCTGCGACCGACCCGATCGTCTCCGCCAGCGCGACCGAGGCCCCGCCATGGAGCCGCTTGAACGGCTGTTGCGTGCGCTCATCGACCGGCATCCGCGCCCGGATCCAGTCATCGCCGCAGTCGACAAATTCGATGCCAAGATGGCCGGGCATGGCGTTGTCGCCCAGCGCGGTCATCGGTTGCAGGGGTGGCCGCTCACCGCCCCACCAGATTATTGCGTTGCTCATTGCAACTTTCTGGCGGAAAGTTCGCGCGCTGGCAATTGCTCTAAAGCGAGAGGTCGGACAGGCCGGGATGGTCAGCCGGACGCGGTCCCTGCGGCCAGTGGAACAGCCGCTCGCTTTCACGGATCGGCAGATCGTTGATGCTGGCAATGCGCCGCGCCATGTGGCCGCTGGCAGCAAATTCCCAGTTCTCGTTGCCGTAACTGCGCCACCATTGGTCAGTCTCGTCGTGCCATTCATAGGCAAAGCGCACGGCGATGCGGTTCTCGGTGAAGGCCCACAGCTCCTTGATCAACCGATAGTCATGCTCGCGCTGCCACTTGCGGGTCAAAAAGTCCTTGATCGCCGCGCGGCCGACCAGAAAATCGGCGCGGTTCCGCCAGCGGCTGTCGAGCGTATAGGCCAGCGCGACCCGCGCGGGATCGCGGCTGTTCCAGGCATCTTCGGCGGCGCGGACCTTGGCAATTGCCGTGTCGCGGGAGAAGGGCGGGAGCGGTGGGCGATCTTCCATGAGGGGCCTCATACAAACGGCATGGCGAATTCGACGCGGACCCCGCCGGGGATCGCGGCGATCAGGTGCTGCACGGCCGAGCCTTCGCGCATCGGGCCGGGGCCGAATTCGATCTCGACCCCAGGCCAGTCGCGGATCCGGGCATGGACCATGCCGAGATGGGCTTCATCGGCCACGCCTAGTGCTAGGTGATACAGTCCGATATTGCGACGGCGATCAAAGCCGATTGCCTTGGCCGGATCTTCTACCTGCCACAGCGTCAGCAGTATCGTACCGTCGCTCACGAAGTGGGCCGGGTAGGACGGCACGCCGCCGACCAGGCGATAGCCGAGCGCTTCACAGAAGAAGTCCTTGGCCGCTTCGATATCGGGAAGGGCTAGGCCAACATGGTGGACACCAGTCGTCAGGGCTTCGGTCATCGTTCATTCTCCTGGATTCTTTCGGGCAAGTTGGGCGTGCAGGGCGTCGGCCTCGGCGCGCAGCTGGGTGATCTGGTGGGCGAGCGGCTGGATCACGTCGGCAATCTCGGCCTCGGTAAAGCGCGGGGTGATGTGCTGGGGGCAGTTCCAGTCAAACCCGACCACGTCGATGACAGTGGCCCGCTCGCCCAATGCGCGGTACCCCTCGGGCATCAGCGCAGCGAGCAGGGCCGGGTCTTCATCCGCCCGGACAACCCGGCCATGGCCGAGCAGCTTGAGCCGCCGGCGGTTGGGATAGTCGATCAGGAACAGCGACAGGCGCGGGTCGGCGTCTAGGTTGGCCGTGGTTACGTGCTGGCGATTGCCGCGATAGTCGGCAAAGCCTAGCCGGTTGCCCGGCAGCACCTTCAGGAAGCCCGCCGGTCCGCCGCGATGCTGGACATAGGGCCAGCCATCGGGGGTGACGGTGCCCAGGTAAAAGCTGTCGCGCGCGGCGATGAATTCAGCTTCCTTCGCGGTCAGCTGGTCAGGGATGCCATCGGCACCTTCCTCCATTCGCGCATAGGCCTCGCGCGAGCCGTCCTCGGCTTGGAGTGCCCGGGCGGCGTCGCTGAACAGGGTGTGGACATAGTTGCGGGCCATTGGCTGCCTCCTTGAGCGGGTTGCACGGCCCTTTGGTCGGGGGCAAGCGGACTGGGCCGTGCGAGGAGGGAGATAGCTCGTCACGCACTGTGCGATAATAAGCTTTGCTGGAACAAGATTATTCCGATATGGGGAATAATATGGATCGCCTCGCTGCCTATGACATGTTCGTACAAGTGGCGCGCAGCGGATCGTTCAGCGGCGCGGCCCGCCGGCTTGGTCTGGCCCCACAGGCGATAACCCGCGGGATCGCCGGGCTGGAGGAGCACCTGGGCATCCGGCTGTTCCAGCGCAGCACTCGGGCTGTCGCGCTTACGGCCGAAGGAGCTGGTTTGCTCCCGCGGATCGAGCGGCTGCTTGATGATCTGGCAGAAAGCGAGCGCAGCGCCGCCGGCATGCTGGTGGAGCCGCAGGGCGAACTCGCGATCACCGCGCCGGTTGCCTTCGGGCAGCGCCACGTTGTCCCGGTGGTCAGCGAACTCCTTTCACTGCACCCCGGTCTCGACGTGCGGCTGATGCTGATCGATCGCAATGTCCGCCTGATCGAAGAGGGGATTGATGTGGCTGTACGCATTGGTGCCCTCGAAGATTCGGCGCTTCGGGCCCGGCGGATCGGGGCGGTGCGTGAGGTGATCGTGGGCAGCCCGGCCTATCTTGCCCGCCAGGGTGTGCCGGCGCGGGGGGAGGATCTTGGCAGCCACGAGCTGATCGCCTCGACCGGACCGCGCGGCGGACGGGAATGGCGGATCGTCGGGGTGTCGTCCCGAACGGGACCCCGGCGGCGCTTGCGGATCAATTCGGTCGATGGCGCGATCGCGGCGGCCGAGGCGGGCGTGGGCCTCGCCAACTTCCTGTCCTACCAGGTGGCCGATGCCCTGGCGGCGGGCCGCCTGGTCGAAGTGCTGCGGCCAGAGCCGGTCGAGCCTATTCCGGTCAACCTGGTGTTTGATCCGGCCCGCGCCACCTCCGCCGGCACCCGGGCCTTCATCGAGGCGATGGTCCGGCGGGCCAGTCGCGGCGGCTGGGGCTAGGCGGCTTCGGTGACCCGATCTTTGGCTCGAACCCCATCGTAGACGAATTCGGAACCGTCCAGATCAATCTGCGGCCATTCCACCCGATCGCGCTCATAGTCCTGGCTGTCTTGCCATTCGGGACGGTCAAGCCGACCAGGCAACTTTTCGAGATCGCGCAGCAAATAATTGGGATTGAAGTTGTCGGGTTCGATCCATGGCAAGCGCGGCAGATCGGCGAGTTCATCAGGCACGCGGACCTCTGCCCGCTTCGCACCCCGCACCTCCATATGTTTCAGCAGGCGGCAAACGAATTCGCCGATCAGCTCGACCCGCAATGTTGCGGCGTTGCGGAAATAGACCATCATCCAGGCCAGGTTCGGCACACCAGAGAACATCATTCCGCGCCAGCTGATCGTATCGGCAAAGTTCACTGGCTGTCCATCGACCGAGAAAGCGATACCGCCCATCACCTTCAGCCGGAAACCAGTGGCGGCGATGACTATGTCGGCCGGAATTTCGGTGCCGTCCTTGGTAGTGATCCCGGTGCTGGTAAAATGGTCGATCTCATCGGTCACAACATCGACTTTGCCTGATGCGATGGCCGTAAACATGTCGCCATCGGGTACAAAGGCAAGCCGTTGCTGCCAGGGGCGATACCGGGGCGTGAAGTGCGGTTCGAACTGAAAGTCCGGCCCGGCATATGCCCGGATTGCTTCCTTCAGTTCTGCGATCACCGCATCGGGCTCTTCGCGGCAGCGGCGAGTGATCTCCTTGTGGTCATAGTTGACTGACTGGCGGACGATTCGGTGGATGGTCGGTTCATCGACCCCGATCAGGCGCAGTCGATCAGCCAGTTCGTTCGCGTTGGGCGCCGCCAAAAAATAGGTTGGGGATCGTTGCAGCATGGTGACCCGCGCCGCTCGCTCGGCCATGGCAGGCACGATTGTGGCGGCAGAAGCACCGGAACCGATTACCACAACCCGTTTGCCGGAATAGTCGGTCGCCGGATCCCAGGACTGTGCATGAACCAGCAGTCCAGCAAAATCTCCCATGCCGGGCCATTCCGGCATGTATGGGTTTTCGTGATCGTAGTAGCCTTGGCACATCCAGAGAAAGGTGCAGGTGAAATCGGCGCTGGTACCGTCGGCTCGGATCGCGCTGACGGACCATTGTCCGGCTTCGCTCGACCATTCGGCGCGGGTAATGCGGTGGCCATAGCGCAAATGCGAAGCCAGCCCGTATTCGTCGATCACCTCGCCCAGATAATCAATGATCGCCTGGCCACTGGCGATCGGCGGGCCAACCCACGGCTTGAAGCTGTAGCCGTAGGTATAGAGGTCGGAGTCTGAGCGGATTCCAGGATATTGGTGCGTAACCCAAGTGCCGCCAAACGTGTCCTTCATCTCCAAGATTGCATAGGTCTTTTCTGGACATTGCTTGGTCAGGTGAACCGCCGAGCCGATCCCGCCTAGCCCTGCGCCAACGATCAAGACGTCAACATGGGTTGAGCCCGCAGTTGCCGATGAGGCGATTGCATTCATCACGACTCTCCCTTCGCTCTTAATCGTGCGATTAAACGCCTAATGAAGCCGCTTGCCAAGTCCGTAATTGATCGCCGTCAACTGGGTTCGAAAGCGGGCGGTTCTTGGCTGCCCTGGCCCAGCGCGCGCTGCATGTAGAGCGTATCGAGCCAGCGGCCCTGTTTGCGCCCGATCCCGGACAGGCGGCCTGCAAGAGTGAAGCCCAGCCGTGCGTGCAGCGCTTCGGACGCCGGCTCGGCCCCGCCGATCACCGCAACCATTTGGCGAAAACCCGCAGCGGTGCAGGCTTCGATCAGCGCCGCAAGCAGCACCTTGCCCACGCCCTGTCCGCGGGCAGCATCGCGGATGTAGATGCTGTCCTCACAGACAAACCGGTATGCGGCGCGATCTCGAAACTGGGTGGCATAGGCATAGCCGAGCATGGTCCCGTCCGCCTGTTCGGCGACCAGCCAGGGCCAGCCGGAGCCAAGCACCCGGTCCATGCGGCGGGTCATCTCGGCTGTATCAGGGGGCTCGGTTTCATAGCTCGCCGTGCCATGAAGCACGTGGTGGGCGTAGATATCCGCGATGGCGGGGCAATCATCTGGTCGGGCCGGGCGGATCTGCATCGGTGCAGGATGGCTGCTCCTGCCCAGCCGTCAATCCCCGGCGATCGTCATTCCATCGACGCGGATCGTGGGCACGTTGACCGCGCGGTGCCATTCCAGGTCATTGGCCGGGGTCAGCGCGGCGAACATGTCGATCAGATTACCCGCCACGGTGAATTCGGCCACTGGCCCGGCGATCTTGCCATCCACGATGCGGAAGCCCGAGGCACCGCGGCTGTAATCGCCGGTCACGCCGTTGACGCCGTGGCCGATCAGTTCGCTCACGTAAACGCCATCGGCAATGTCGGCCATCAGCTCTTCGGGCGTCATCGTCCCGGCTTCCAGGTGCAGGTTGCTGGTGCCCACGCCCGGCGATCCGCCTGCGCCGCGCACCGCATGGCCAGTCGGCGTGCCACCGAGCTGGCGGGCGGCGGCGCTGTCCATCAGCCAGCCGGTCAGGTGACCGTCCGCCACCAGTTCGCGCCGCGCCACGGGCAAGCCTTCGCCATCGAACGGACGCGAGGACAGGCCGCGTTGGCGCAGCGGATCGTCGACGATCGTCACCTCCGGCTTGAACAATTGCGCCCCATCCCGGTCGAGCAGGAAGCTGGCGCGGCGGGCGATGGCATTGCCCGACATAGCCCCGGTCAGGTGGCCGATCAGCGAGCCGCCGACGCGCGGATCGAAGACGACTGGCAGCTGCCCGCTCTTGAGCCGACCGGGGTTGAGGCGAGCGACGGCGCGGTCCCCGGCCATCTGACCGATTTCCTCTGGCGCGGGCAGATCCGCGAGGTGCCGCGCGGTGCGCCAGCCATAGTCGCGCTGCATCGAATCGCCCTCGCCGGCGATCACCACGGCGCTGATTCCGTGGCAGGTGCCGCCATAGGCGCCGGCAAAGCCGTGGCTGGTAACAAGGGCCATGACCCGGCGGGCCAGGCTGGCGGAGCCGCCTTCGCTGTTGGTCACGCGGGCCACGGCGCGGGCCGCATCCTCGGCAGCGAGGGCGCGGGTCAGTAGGTCCTGCGGGCTCGGTTCGGCGCTATCTTCCAGGTCCAGCTCCGGCAGGCCCGCGCGGAAGAGCAGCTCTTCGGGGGCGAGGCCAGCATATTGGTCCTCCGGCGCGGCGCGGGCCATGTCGACCGCGCGGGCGGCCAGTTCCTTGAGCGCGGCATCCGACAGGTCGCTCGAGCCGATCGAGGCCGAACGGCGACCGACAAAGACGCGCAGGTCCAGGTGTTCGCTTTCGCTGCGCTCGATATCTTCCAGCTTGCCGAGCCGGACCTGGACCCCTTCGGACGAGCTGCCCGAATAGATCGCGTCAGCGGCATCGGCTCCGGCCTTGCGGGCAAGGTCGATCAGCGCGGCAGCGCGTTTCTGGGCGGCGGAAGGGGTCAGCATGCAAGGGTCACTCCGAAAGCGGAGTGGCCGATCTAGGTATTGCTGGGCAGAAGGGCAATCAGCTGAAGGCGATTGCCAGCAGCTTGAACACGCCGGTCACCACGAAAGGCAAGCCCAGCGCCAGGACCCAGACCCAATTGCGATCGCGGCGATAGTAGGGAGCAAGGGCCGGATCGACCGCCTGAGCATCGGACAGGCGGTTCCAACGGCGCTCAAACCGACGGCAGGCCGGAATGATCGCAGCGACCAGAACGATCAATGCAAAATAGGGCAGCATCGAGCCGCTCTTGGCATTGAGCGCGCCCATGGTGACGAAGATCTGAAGACCGGTATAGGCCAGCAAGGCATAGGCGATGTGGTCACTCATCCGCTTGCGCCAGTCGAGCGGCTTGTAAGTGCCCTGAGCCGAAACGTCTGCGCGGTGCCATGCTTTGGCCATCAGCGATCCCCTAATCATTCCCCAGCGCCCCGGCGGTCTGTGCCACCATTTAGGACAGGATGAGTAGAACACCGAAGGGCGAAGGGATCAAGCCTCGTTTACCAATCGTCCGCTATGTCGTTCGTCGATGCCCCATGCACGAAACCTGCCAAATGGACCTTGCGCAGCTTGCCGAGCGGCGCGGTGCGCCCTAAACGGGCAGGTGCAATGACCGATACTGTCACTCAAGCCGCTGGGCCCAGTGCCGAATCTTCGCTGCCGCAGGGCGGGCTCGAAGTCATTTCGATCGCCAAGTCCTATGACAAGCGCGCGGTGTTGACCGATATCTCGCTGTCAGTGGCCAAGGGCGAAGTGTTGGGTCTGCTGGGGCCAAACGGGGCCGGCAAGACCACCTGTTTCTATTCGATCATGGGCCTGGTGCGACCCGATTCGGGCCGGATCTTGATGGACGGGGTCGATGTTACCAACCTGCCGATGTACCGGCGGGCGATCCTGGGCCTGGGCTACCTGCCCCAAGAAACCAGCATCTTTCGCGGCATGACGGTTGAACAGAACATCAACTGTGTGCTCGAACTGGTCGAACCCGATGCCGAAGTCCGCGCTGCAGAGCTGGAACGCTTGCTGGGCGAATTCGGCCTGACCCGGCTGCGCGCCAGCCCGGCGATGGCGCTGTCAGGTGGGGAGCGCCGCCGCGCTGAAATCGCCCGCGCCCTGGCGGCCAAGCCCTCGATCATGCTGCTGGACGAGCCTTTCGCCGGGATCGACCCGCTCTCGATCAGCGATATCCGTGATCTGGTGCGGGACCTCAAGCAGCGCGGTATCGGCGTGCTGATCACCGATCACAACGTCCGCGAGACGCTGGATATCTGTGACAAGGGCTGCATCATCTATGGCGGCCAGGTGCTGTTCGCCGGCAGCCCCGAGGCGCTGGTGGCGGACGAGAACGTGCGCCGGCTCTACCTGGGTGAGGGCTTCACGCTCTAGGGCTTCATCCAATGGCGCTCGGGCCCCGCCTTGACCTTCGGCAATCGCAATCGCTGGTGATGACGCCGCAGCTCCAGCAGGCGATCAAGCTGCTGGCGCTGTCAAACCTCGAGATCGAAACCTTCATTGGCGAGGCGCTCGAAAGCAATCCGCTGCTCGACATCGGCGAGGCAGCACCTGATGTTCCGGCGATCGAGGAAATCGCCGAGCTACGCCGCACCACCTTGGAAACTTCCCCGGTGGACCAGCTGCTGTCCGAAGGCCGCGCCGCTGATGACCGGCCGCTCGACATCGATCCGACCGCGCTCGACCGCGACCGTGATACCGGCGATGGCGAGCGCGGCAGCGGTGACTGGAGCGCCGACCAGCGGATCGGTCCGGCCGGCGAGGGTGGGCTTGATATCGATGAACGCGGCGAGGGCGATAAGGACCTGGCCACTCACCTGCACGACCAGCTTGGGGCCCAGGCGCGCGATCCGCGGCTGGCTTTCATTGCCCGCTACCTGATCGATCAGCTGGATGATGCCGGCTATCTCCCGGTCACGCTGCGCGAAGTGGCCGGAGAGCTGGGTGTTCCCCTGGCCGAGGCCGAGGCGGCGCTGGCGCTGGTCCAGTCGCTCGATCCAACCGGGGTCGGCGCGCGGTCGCTTGGCGAATGCCTGGCGCTCCAGGCGATCGAGGCGGACCGCCATGACCCGGCCATGGCCCGCCTGCTCGAAAATCTTGATCTGCTGGCCCGCGGCGAGCTGCCCCGGCTCAAGCGGATGTGCGGGGTCGATGACGAAGACTTCGCCGACATGCTGGCCGAGCTGCGTGCCTATGATCCCAAGCCCGGCCTGCGCTTCAATCGCGGCGGCGGCGATGCGGTGGTGCCAGATGTTTTGCTGGCACCGCGGGCCGATGGCGGCTGGGACGTCAGCCTGAACCAGGCGACGCTGCCGCGGCTGATCGTCAACCGCAGCTACTATGTCGAGATGCGCAGCGCCTGCGATGACAAGTCGGCGCGGGCCTGGCTGTCAGACAAGCTGGCCGATGCCAACTGGCTGATCAAGGCGCTGGACCAGCGGCAGAAAACGATCCTGAAGGTTGCGAGCGAAATCGTGACGCAGCAGGACGGCTTCTTCCGTCATGGCGTCTCGCAACTGCGGCCGCTGACCCTGCGGACGGTGGCCGAGGCGATCGGCATGCATGAATCGACCGTCAGCCGCGTCACCTCGAACAAGTACCTGCACTGTCCGCGCGGCACGTTTGAGCTGAAGTACTTCTTCACCTCGGGCGTCGGCGCGGTCGATGGTGAGGGCGGAGCCTCGGCCGAAGCGGTCAAGGCCGCGATCAAGGCGCTGATCGATGCCGAGGATCCCAAGGCGATCCTGTCGGACGATACGTTGGTCGACCTGCTCAAGGCCAAGGGCTTCGATCTCGCCCGGCGGACGGTCGCCAAGTACCGCGAGGCGATCGGGCTGGGTTCATCGGTTCAGCGCCGCCGGCAAAAGGCGCTGGCGGGAATGCGCTGAGGCGCTAGTCTCGCCTGATCTGACAGGGAGAGTCTCACCATGAAACTGCACTTGCTGGCCGCCGCTGCGCTGGCCACCGTTCTGGCCGCCCCCGCGCTGGCCGACCAGGTCGAGTACCGCGCGCTGATCCAGGAACGCGATGTCGGCCACCTCAAGCTCGACCGGCAGGGGCAGAAGATCGCGGTTGATTACAACATCAAGCAGAACGGGCGCGGGCCGACCATCACCGAAGCGGTAACGCTGGATAAGGATGGCGCGCCGACCGCTTGGACCATCACCGGTCGCACCACTTTCGGCAATGCCGTCAACGAAAGCTTCAAGCGCACGGCGGCCGGGGCCGAATGGCGCGACCTGTCAGGGCCGGGGCGAATCAAGGGCAAGGATGCGCCGCGTTATTATTCGACGCAGAACGGCTCGCCGCTTGATGTGGCCATGCTGGCCAAGGCGCTGCTGGCCGATTCCGATCGCACCATGGCCGTCGCCCCGGGCGGCACCGCCCGGCTGACCGAGCGCGACCGCCGCAGCTTCGATGGCCCCGAAGGCAAACTCGAAGTCGTGACCTACGAGTTGTCCGGCCTGTCGCTCAACCCGACCTATGTCACCCTGGACGCGAAGGGTGATCTGTTTGCGCTGTCGAGCGCTGGCTTTATCCTCGCCCGCAAGGGCTATGAGCGCGCCGCCGACAAGCCGCTGCGCGACCTGGCAGAGAAACTGGCCTCGGGCCGCTTCGCCCAGCTCCAGAGCGAGAGCGCCAAGCGGTTCTCCGGCCCGGTCCGGATCCGCAATGTTCGAATCTTTGACCCCAAGGCCAAGGCGCTTTCGGCGCTGAGCGACGTGGTCGTCTCAGGCAATCGCATTTCCGGCGTGGTCCCGGCGGGCAGCATTGCCACGCCGGGCGAGACTACGGTCGAAGGTGAAGGCGGCACGCTGGTGCCGGGCCTGTTCGAAATGCACGGCCACATGGGCCAGGAAGATGCACTCATGAACGTGCTGGCCGGTGTTACCTCGGTCCGCGACATGGGCAACCGCAATGAAGTGCTCGACACACTGATCGATCGGATCGGCAAGGGCGAGGTGGCCGGTCCGCGGATCACGCGCTCGGGCTTTATCGAGGGCAAGAGCCCGTTCAGCTCGGCCACCGGCAAGCTGGTGGCGAGCGAGGCCGAAGCGATCGATGCGGTGCGCTGGTATGCGGCGCGCGGCTATAACCAGGCCAAGCTCTACAATTCGATGGACCCGAAGTGGGCGCCAAACGTTGTCGCGGAGGCCAAGCGACTGGGCCTGCGCGTTTCGGGCCACGTCCCGGCCTTTTCCAGCGCCGACGAGATGATCGCCGCCGGCTTTGACGAGATCACCCACGTCAATCAGCTGATGCTGGGCTGGGTGCTCAACCCGGGCGAAGATACCCGCACCCTGTTCCGCTTCACCGCCCAGGCCCGCTTCCCCGGGCTTGATCTCAAGTCGGACAAGGTGACCAAGACGCTGGATGCCATGGTGGCCAGGAAGGTCGCGCACGAGCCGACCATCGCGATCCACGAGCTCGGCCTTACCGCGCTGGACGGCGTGCCCAATCCGGGTGCGGTGGACTATATCGACCACATGCCGCCGGCCGAACAGCGCCAGCTGAAGCAGGCCCTGTTCGGGGCCGATACGCCCAAGCAGCGCGCCGACTACGTTGCAGCCTTTGCCAAGATCAAGGAAACCCTGGCCGAGATGCACCGCCGCGGGATCATGCTGATCCCCGGCACCGATCTGGGCGGCGGGTTCAATTATCACCGCGAACTGGAGCTGTTCGGCCAACTGGGGATGAGCCCGGCCGACGTGCTGAGCCGCGCCACACTGGAGATGGCGCAATACCTGGGCCAGGATCAGGCGCTGGGCAGCATTGAGCGCGGCAAGCTGGCAGACTTCTTCCTGATCCCCGGCGATCCGACCAAGGACCTGAAGGCCATCAAGACGATCCGAATGGTCTCGCGCGGCGGCACGGTCTACTTGCCCGACGAAGTCTATGCCAAGCTGGGGATCACGCCCTTCGGCACGCCGGTGAAAATCGCCGCGCCGAAAAACTGATCCAGCCCTATCCTGCGGCTTCCTGAGCGGCGGCATCCAACCCGGATGCCGCCGCTTCTGCGCTGAACCGTACATTTGGCGCGCCGCTTGGTGCGGGAGGCGGGAACTACGAGTGGCCTGAAGCGTTGAGCATCCCGCGGGGCAGGCTGCCCGCATGATGCGGGGCGGCCAATCGTAGGAGACGCATCATGAAATCCAAGCTTCTCATCCTTATCAGCGCCGCAGCACTTCCGCTGGGTGCATGTTCGACCATGGAAAACGATCGGACGCTGTCGACCGCAGCCACGGGCGCGGCAATTGGCGCTGCCGGTGGGGCCGGTGTTGCCGCCATTGCCGGCGGCGATCTGTTGACTGGCGCACTGATCGGTGGCGCGGTTGGCGGCCTGGCTGGCGCAATCTGGGCTGACCGCGACGGCGATGGTCGGGCCGACGGCTATGTCCAGAACGGCCAGTATTATGCTGGTGCACCTTCCGGCAATTCCTATCAGTCGGCAAATGCTGCCCCCGCGCGCCGCTGCCCTTCGACGCTCGGCTCGGCTGCGACCGGTGCGGCGATCGGCGGGGCGGCTGGCGCCGGGGTCGGTGCTGCTGCAAGTGGCATCAGCGTGCTGGAAGGTGCGGTGGTCGGGGCTGCGGTTGGCGGGCTGGCTGGAGCAATCTGGGCCGATTCCAACAATGACGGCTGCGTCGATGGCTACTACCGCGAGGGCCAGTACTATTCCGGCGCGCCGACCGCCCAGCCGGCGCATACGCACCACATGAGCGGTGAGCGCGGGTAGGACAAGTTGTCCAACTGGCCTTGTTCGAGGAACCGGACTGCGTGGCTGCTCCCCGTCGCCTTGGCGGCGGGGGCGGTCGTTGCATTACCTGCGCAGGCCCGCAGTCCGGCTGCGGTTGCGGTACCTGCGGGCGACCGGGCCTTGCGCGTCGAGATCGGCAAGCGTGTAAGCAAGGACCTGCGGGCGTTCTACGCTGCGCGCGGCAATCGGCCATTGTGGATCGGGATTGATGGAAGGCCGCAGCCCGCGACCACGATCCTCCTGCGCCAGCTGGAAACCGCCGATCTCGATGGCCTCAAGCCGAAGACCCTCAGGTCTGGCAACCTCGAGGATGCGCTGGCCAATGCCCGCGCCAACGATGTTGCCAGTCTCGCCAAGGCTGAACTAAACGCGTCGCGGGGCTATGTCCGCTTCGTCCAGGCACTGCGCAAGGCGCCGCACGCGCCGATGATCTATGAAAGTGATGCGTTGGCCCCGGTCGTGCCGACAGCGGGCGCGGCGCTGCAGCGCGCGGCGGCCGCAAAATCGCTGGTTGGCTACCTTCAGGACATGGGTTGGATGCACCCGTTCTACGCGCCGCTCCGCGCCGCGCTGGGCAAGCCCGGCTACAGTGCGGAGCAGCGCCGGATCGTCCAGGTCAACATGGACCGCGTTCGCGCCTTGCCGCCGATCGCGGAAGGACGCTGGGTACTGGTCGATGCCGCCGCTGCGCGGCTGTGGATGTATGATGGCAGCAGGCTGGCCGGGACGATGAAGGTCGTGGTTGGCAAGCCGGAGACCCAGACCCCGGCCATGGCGGGCTTCCTGCGCTATGCCATCGTCAACCCATACTGGAACCTGCCGGATGACCTGATGCCCAGCCGGATCACGGAAAAGGTCATTGCCAATGGCCCGGGCTATATCAAGTCGAGCGGTTATCAGGTTCTGGCCAGCTGGGAGGAGGATGCCTCGGTACTCGATCCCGCCGCGGTCGATTGGCAGGCGGTTGCGGCGGGTCAGCAGGTGGTCCGCGCGCGGCAACTGCCGGGGCCGGCCAATTTCATGGGCGCGGTCAAGTTCTTGTTCCCGAACGAGCAGGGCATCTACCTGCACGACACGCCTGAGCGCGATCTGCTGGCGAAGGACGCGCGCTATTTCAGCAATGGCTGCGTTCGGCTTGAGCAGGCCGGCAAACTCGGCCGCTGGTTGCTTGGAAAGCCGCTGCCGCGCTCAAAAACGCCGGAGAAGCGGGTCGAGCTGCCGGTCCCGGTGCCGATCTACATCACCTACCTGACTGCAGCGCCGGGAGGGACCTCGATCCGCTTTCGGCCCGATGCCTATGGACGCGATTCCGCCCAATCGCGGGTGGCGGTACGGCAGCCGCGCTGAAAAGGACTGGCGCTTGCCTGCCGCCCGTTGCAGCATGGCTGACAGGACCTGAGAAATACGGGGGTGGGGATGAATTGGTGGATCTGGGGCAGCGCAGCGGCGCTCTATCTCGTGTTCCGGTTGTGGTACGATAACTGGCGCGGACCATTGTCCAAGGCTGAGATCGACGCCTTCTTTACCGAGGTCCATGGCAAGTATGGCGGCGGCAATGATCCCGCTGTCCTGCGCGCCTTCCTGGAGGCCGATGACGGCAAGGAATTCGTCATGCTCAACCTGGTGAAGGTTGAACCAGGCACGGTGATCGATCCGCAGACCGGCAAGGAGCTGACCGGGCGCGAGGCCATGCGGCGCTATTCCGATCCGTTTGTCCGCGCATTGATTGCCAAGGGCGGGCATCCCGGCATGGTTGGCCGCAAGGTCGGCCCCTATGTCGATGCCTGGCAGGTTGAGGGCGATCCGGGCTGGTCGATCTTCGGGCTGATGCGCTATCGCAGCCGGCGCGACCTGATCCGGCTGGCCGGCGATCCGCGCTTTGCCGAGATTCATCCCTACAAGTTGCTGGGCATCCCGGTGACCTTCAGTTTCCCAACGCAGCGCGAGCTGTCGGTCTATCTGGGGCCGCGGGTCTGGGTGGCGCTGGTACTGGCGCTGGGCGCGGCGCTGTTGCAGCCGGCGCTGGGTTAAAACGGACGTTCGCCGCGCCAGTTGCCGGGCTGGGCATAGCGGCAGACCAGCACGTCTTCCTCGGCGCCGGTCGCGATGGCGCAGCCGACTTTGCCGGTGTCGCGCCAGACGATCTGGGTATAGTGGCCCACGTCCTCAACCCGGCCGGTGCGGCTGTTGTTGGGGAAGACGCCGGGGACAAAGTGTTGCTTCTCGCGCAGCCAGGCATCGACCTTCGCCTCGACCGAGAAATAGCCGCGCGTGCCGGCCCAGAGGTTTTCGCCCTGGGGGTCGCGCGGGTTGAACGGGGCATGTTCGAACCGGCCGGTGTTGGCCAGGGTAGCAGCCCACTGGCGGGCCGAAGCGGCCAGTGCCGGATCCCAGGCCATCGGTGCCAGACCCAGGGCGGCGCGTTCGCGGTTCTGCGCGGCAAGGACGCGTTGTTCGAAATTGCTCGACAGGTCGGTTGCGCCCAGCAGCACGGGTGCAGCCAGGGCCAAGGCCCCGCCCAGCATCTTCCGCAGTGTCCGTGGTCCAGCCATCGCGTCCAGCCCGAGTTGCAAACACGGGGATGGTACGGGGGATTGGTTAAGAGGTTGTCAGTGCGGGAAGGTTAATCCCGCAGTTACGCTGTTTTCCCGGATCCAGCCGCCGGATCGGCCAGGATGAACACTTCGGTGCCCATGTCGGCAACGCGATAGAGCAATTCGGCAAAGCGTCGCGGCACGCCCAGGCAGCCGTGGGTCGCGCCATTGGCGCGGACGCGGCTGGCATGGATCGCGATGCCATCGTCGGTCAGACGCAACATGTAGGGCATCGGCGCATCGTAGCTGCGCGAATAGTGGTCGGTCGCCTTGGCAATCACCTTGAAGGCCCCCTTCGGCGTGGGCTTATCGGGCGCGCCATACAGGATCACGGCGGTGCCGATCTCATCCTCGCCGCGGAACACCGAAATCAGCTGACGCGCCAGGTCGATCCGGATCCAGACCTGCCCTGCGCCAGCCCCGCTGTCATCCCAGACAAAGTCGCCGTAATTGAGCTTCCCGGGCACATCGAGCAGGCTGCGCACGGCGCGCACCTGACCGCCGGGTAGGGCCAGCTGCGGTCGGGCCTGGTCCGGATAGGTGATCCGGGCCTGGTCGGCCCGGGCCAGTTCTTCAATGGCAGCGCGCCCGTCCAGACGGGCTTCGGCATCGCGGCGTTGCTGTAGATGGCTGAGCGTCAGCAAACCCAGCAGCAAGGCAATCAGGGCGATAGTAACGGACCGCTTGGACTTCATCCGGGCGATCGGTTCAGCCAGGACTCGCCGCGGTGGTCCGGCGGCGACGCAATTGCAGGCCGATCAGGGCGACCCCGGCAATCATCATGATCCAAGTGGCCGGTTCGGGGACTGCCGTTACAACCGGCGGAGGTGGCGGGGGATTTCCACCGCCGCTGCCGCCTCCGCCAAGCGGGATGATTCCGCCCGACGATCCGGGCAAGCCGGGGATCGGTAGCGGCACGGGAGCAATCCCGCCGCCCGGCCCACCGGCCGCAGGGCTAGCGCCGGGCCCAATCGCGGCCGCGACCTGTTCGGGTAATGAAGCGGGTGCTGGTTGACCAGCTGTGCCCGGACGCTCCAGCACGGGTGAGAGCACCCGTTCGCTCGGCTGCCAGGTGGTAAGGTGCGGCTTTGACGAGGTCAGGGCGCCGGGGCCGCGCTCACCGGGTGAACGTCCGGAAAAGATCGAGGCGGGATCGCGCAGGGCTTCGCGCAGGACAGCGCCGCCCTGGGCCGCCAGCTCATCTGCCGAACCGCTGGGGGGCAAGACGGCAAGCCATGCAAACATTGCGCAACCATATATGATTCGCCGCCGAGACATTGAGAACACTACACCTTGTTAGCTTCTGCGCTTAATTAGCAGAACGTCGGTGTGCCAACTAGTGTTCCTGATCGATTGCGCGATCAGGAAAATCTACCAGTCTTGAAACGGAACAGCCGGAAACCGGCTGGTTAACGGCTCAGGCTTCGAGCTCGATGTCCCAATAGAGCCAGTCTCGCCATGTCTCATGCAAGTAGTTGGGCGGAAAGGCGCGGCCACGTTCCTGCAGGTGCCAGGAGGTAGGCCGAATTGGCTCTACCAGCAGCGGCATCCCGGCCTGTTTCGGGGTGCGGCCGCCCTTCTTGAGGTTGCAGGGACCGCAGGCCGTGGCAACATTTTCCCAGCTGGTCCGCCCGCCCAGCCGCCGCGGGATCACGTGATCGAAGGTCAGGTTGTGCGGGCTGCCGCAGTACTGGCAGGTAAACCGATCGCGCAGGAACAGGTTGAACCGCGTGAAGGCCGGAAACTCGCTGGGCTTCACATATTGCCGCAGCGCGATGACCGAAGGGATCGGCATGGTCCAGCTGGGTGAGTGGACCTCGCGCGCATAGCTGGCGACAATGTCGACCCGCTCCAGGAACACGGCCTTGATTGCGGTCTGCCAGGGCCACAGGCTCAGTGGATAGTAGGACAGCGGGGTATAGTCGGCATTGAGCACCAGAGCCGGACAATCGGACAGATTGCGGGAGGGATCCTCCGACGCGCTGCGGAACCGGGCCGCGCGCTCGATCAGCTCCGCCTTGAGCATGGCTCCTGGTAGCAACTTGACATGACGGTTTGGCGACTACCCATAGGGGCAACAGAACATGGGGCGCTTTGCTCCGTCAAGCCTTGCTTCCGGGCACAATCCACAGGCAAGAGGGCCACGTGATCCGGACCCGCTTCGCCCCCAGCCCCAATGGCCAGCTCCACCTGGGTCATGCCTATGCAGCGGTTGTGGCGCACGATCTGGCGCGGGCGCGGGGCGGCGAATTTCTGCTGAGGATCGAGGATATCGACGGGACCCGCAGCCGGGCCGAGCTGGTGCCTGAGATCCTGGCTGACCTGGAATGGCTTGGGCTCACCTTGGATGGGCCGGTGGTGTACCAGTCCAGCCGCCTCGAATCCTATGCCGCGGCGGCGGAGCGGCTGAAGGCACTGGGCCTGCTTTATCCCTGCCAGTGCACCCGGGCTGAAGTGCTGGCCGCTGCAGTGGAACTAGGTCCGGATGGGCCGGTCTATCCGGGCACCTGCCGGGGCCGGGATGTCGATCCGCAAGGTGCCGCATGGCGGATCGACATGGCGAAGGCAGCAGCGCTGGCCGGTCCGCTCGAATGGCTGGATGAATTGGCGGGAGTGCAAGTTGCTGCCCCTGAGCAGTTCGGCGATGTCGTGCTGCTGCGCAAGGAAGCGCCTGCGAGCTATCATCTGGCCGCCACGCTGGACGATGCGGCGGACGGGGTGACACTGGTAACGCGCGGGCAGGATCTGTTTGCGGCCAGCCATGTCCACCGCCTGCTCCAGGCGCTGCTCGATCTGCCAGTGCCGGTCTGGCACCACCATCCGCTGCTGTGCGAGGCTGATGGGCGCAAACTGGCCAAACGGCGCGGCTCGCCCGCCCTGGCCGACCTGCGCAAGGCAGGTGAAGGCGGACCAGCCGTGGCTGCAGCGCTGCGCATGGACCAATTCCCTACTGGCCTTTGCCTTGGGGCAGGCGTAGGAATCGGGGCATGAGCTATCTTCTGATTCCCGTTCTCCTGATCGTCATGGTCATGGTCGTCATCAGCCTCGTCAAAGGCATCGTGGCCTTCATGCAAAGCACGCGTGAGGATCTGGAGCGCGGCGAAAGCGCCGGGCCGAGCGAGATGCAGCTCAAGCAGAACAAGATGATGTACGCCCGGATCATGTACCAGGGCATCGCCGTGGTCATTGTCGCGATCCTGCTGTTCGCCAGCCGCTGAGCCGCGCTGAACCTTGGTCAAGCTCAACAAGATCTATACCCGCACCGGCGATGACGGGACGACCGGCCTTGTTGATGGCTCGCGCCGCGCCAAGCATGACGCGCGGATGGAAGCGATCGGCTCGGTCGACGAAGCCAACAGCCTGATCGGCTTTGCCGTGGCGGCACCCGGTGGTGTCGACGTGCACGAAGCGGCCCTGATCCGGATCCAGAACGACCTGTTCGACCTGGGCGCTGACCTTGCCACGCCGGGTGAGGACTTTGCGCCGTCCGAAATGGTGCTGCGGATCATCCCGGCCCAGGCTGAGTGGCTCGAACGGCAGATTGACGCGCTGAACGAGGCCATGGCGCCGCTGACCAGCTTCATTCTGCCGGGCGGGACCGAGGCGGCGGCGCGTGTCCACCTGGCCCGCGCAACCGTCCGCCGGGCCGAGCGGGCGGCAACGGCGCTGGCAGCGATCGAGCCGGTCAATCCGGCGGCCTTGGGCTATCTTAACCGCCTGTCGGATTATCTCTTTGTCCTGGCTCGCGCGCTCAATGCCGGCGGTGCGGGCGATGTGCTGTGGGTACCCGGCCAATCCCGCTAAATTGCCGCTAGCCAAGCCGCCGCGCCGCCGCTAGGCAGCGCCCCTTGCTGCAAGTGCGAAGGGGATTTTCGATGCGGACAGTAGCGGTAATCGGCGCAGGACAGATGGGCACGGGGATTGCCCAGACCGTCGCGCAATTCGGCATGAAGGTGCTGCTGGCCGATGTCGACATGGCCCGGGCCGAAGCCGGCCGCGCCAAGATTGACCAGGCCCTGGGCAAGTTGGTCGGCCGCGGCAAGATCACCACTGATGAAGCTACTGCCGCGCTGGGCCGCATCACTGCGGTGCCCGACTATGCCCCGATGATCGAGGCCGAACTGATCATCGAAGCGGCGACCGAGAAGGAAGAGATCAAGCACCGCATTTTCGCCGAAGCCGGCAAGGTGCTGGCGGCTGGGTCCATCATGGCCTCCAATACCAGTTCGATCCCGATCACGCGCATGGCGGTCAGCTCGCCCGATCCGGCGCGCTTCATTGGCCTGCACTTCTTCAACCCGGTCCCGGTCATGGGGCTGATCGAGGTGATCCCGGGCCTCGCCACCTCCAAGGAAACCGTCGCCCGCACTCGCACCTTCGCCGAAGGCCTTTCCAAGCAGGTCGTGCTGGCCGAGGACGAGCCGGGCTTCGTGGTCAACCGCATCCTGCTGCCGATGATCAACGAAGCGGTCTTCGTGCTGGGCCAGGGCACGGCCAGCATTCCCGATATCGACAAGGGCTGCCGCCTGGGCCTCAACCACCCGATGGGGCCGCTTGAACTGGCTGACTTCGTCGGGCTCGATACCTGCCTCGATATCGTCAAGGTGCTCTACAACACCACCGGCGACAGCAAGTACCGCCCCGCGCCGCTGCTGGTGAAATATGTCGAGGCCGGCTGGCTCGGCCGCAAGACCGGACGCGGCTTTTACGACTACACCGGCGAAGTGCCGGTTCCGACCCGCTAGCCCAATTTGTGAACCTGCCTCGGTCGGGTCGATCGACAGCCAGATCTAGCCAAAAGATATTGGTTTAGCCGCTTCCGGTGTCGTTTCCTCCGGCCCGAGAAGATGGCAGTTATCCTCTAACTTGAGGTCATAGATTAGTCGTTCAAGCTGGTGAAAGCACGTACGTTTCGAATGGATATAGAGATAGCTTCCGTCAGCGATTATGGCCTTACTCGCCGTTACAAGGAATTCTGAGATTCGCGCCCAAGGCTGGTGGCGCGCGTCGAAGACAAAGATACTCAATCGCCTGACCCCATCTGTTCAATGTCAAACATGTCACGCTTGGCGTTTGCCCGCAAGCTACCGGTCGTGCCGCTGGTTTCCGATCTTGCGCTGGATCAAGAGGTTCAGCGGAGAGTCATTTTTCGGTTTCAAGTGATCAATACGTCGCTTCAGACACGAGTAAATTCTGACAGACCTCTGCGACCGGCATTCTGATTTCCGCTGCGCGCATCTAAAACACGATCTGCTCGTCCGGGTGTGTTCCCCGTCAGCACCAGTGGCACAGATTTGAGGCACATTCACGGTTACGGTTCAGTACAATTGAAGATTGAGAGACGAGCAGGCCAACTGTGGGTGCTGTCCGAGCAAACGCACCTGATTGAAAAGTGGGTAGGCGAGGATAAGTTCATCCTTAGTCGGGCTGCCCAGATATAACTAGGTCGACAGGGCAAAACCCGGCCAGCAGCATGGCACCATCGACCAGCAGCTGAACCAGATAGATCCGCAGCCGAGCTCGCTCGAGCGAGGCTGGAATTGTAAATGAAAGCGCCGTCACGTCAGCAAGCGCCCGGAAGCCATGGTGCCGGTGCAACCCCCTAAGTGAATTCACCAAAGGACTAGCAGGATCAGCGAGCTGACCAAGTGACTATTTGCGCGGAGCAGCAAACCGGGCGATCTCGGTCAGGCCCTGGGCCAGCAGCAGCTCGGCCTGCTGGCTGTTGCCCAGCAGCGCGCGGTGCAACGCGACCAGCTTGTCGACCAGCCGCGACAGGCGGGGCCCGCGCCATTTCTGCAATTGCCGGGCGATGTCGCCCTTGTCCTTGAAGAAGATCCGCCGGGCGGCCGTCTCGGCCTCGATGAAGGGGCCGATATCGCCGCGCGGGGCCCGGGCCGCGAGCTGCGCCAGTTGCGCCGCGCGCCGCTCCACCGCCAGCAGCAGGCCGACCGGGTTCAGCCCCAGCTCGCGCATCCGCCGCAGTTCCGCCGGCAAGCGCTGTACTTCGCCCGAGAGAACCGCGTTGACGATCGGCATCAGCCCATCATCCTCGGTCCGCGCCCCGATCGCCTCCAGTGCATCTGCGTCAGCGCGGCGCGGGGCCTGCGGCGTGGCATCGAGATAAAGCGCCAGCTTGGTCACTTCGCTGGCCGCGATCCGCGTATCGAGCGCGGCGGCCCGCGCGATCCGTTCGGCCAGATCGCCGCTCAGCGTCACGCCGGCGGCATCGGCCATGGCGCGGATCGCAGTGGAAACGCTGCGCAGGTCGGGTGGGTAGAACATGGCGACCAGCGCATCAGGCCGGTTCGCCAGCAGCTTGGCACTGCGCGACTTGTCGGTGGCGCTGGTTGCCATGACGATCACCGGGCAGGGCTCGCTCTCGCCGCTCAGCAGCACTTCGAGCGCGTCATGGGCCTCGTCGCCGCTAGCGCGGACCAGGATGTGGCGGTTGCCGCCAAACAGCGAATTGGAGCGGGCTTCATCGCCAAGCCGCACCGGATCCTTGCGCAGGTCTGGTCCCGCCAGTTCGATCCGCTCGCCCGGGTCAGGCAGCAGGCTGACCAGCAGCTGCGCCGCATCTTGGATCCCGGCATCATCCTGTCCGCACAGGAAGAACACCCGCGCCTCGCGCACCGCGCGCGGGGCGATCGTCCTGAAATCCTTCTGGGTGGCCTTCACTGCCCGCCCGCTTGGCCTTCGCGCAGCTGCAGCGCCAGGCGCGCGACAATCTTGTCGGCCACTACCTTGGCCAGGTTCTCCAGCGCGGTCTGCTCGGCGGCGATGGTGGCGTATTCGCTGGAGACGACGTCGATCCCGGCGTCGGACCCGGCAGTTGCGTCCAGCACGATCGCGCCGCTGACCGTGTCGACCAGCTGATAGCGCGCGCGCAGCGTCCGGCGCTCGCGGCCGATGGTATCGTTGGACAGCAGGCCGAGGCCTTCAAGCTTGTCATCCAGCCGAACGTCGAGCCGGTAGCGCGGCGTTACCCGGCCAGCCGCCCCGAGGCGATCGACCAGCGCGTTGCGGACCAGCCAGCCGGCCCTGCCCTCGATCGCGGGAACCTCGACTGCCGCCAGTCCCTGCGCCACCTGTCCGCTCGCCCCGCCGGCATACATCGGCTGCAGTCCGCAAGCGGACAGCAGCAGCGCCGCGGCGAGGATGCCGAAAGGCTTCATGCGACGAGATTGACCAGCCGGTCGGGCACCACGATCACTTTCTTCACTGCCTTGCCATCAAGCGCACGCTGCACCTTGTCGCTGGCCAGCGCAAGCGCCTCCAGCTCTTCGCGCGGCAGGCCCTTGGCCACGGTGATCGTGTCGCGCAGCTTGCCAAGCACCTGAATGGCGATGGTTACTTCATCCTCGACCAGCAGGGCCGGATCGACTGCCGGCCAGGCGGCATCGGCGACGATGCCTTCACCGCCGATCGCAGCCCAGGCTTCCTCGGCCAGGTGCGGCATCATCGGGGATACCAGCAGCAGCAGCGTGCGAATCGCGGCCGAACGGCTGGCACTGGGCGCGGCCTTTTCGGTCGCGCCGGTCAGCTCGTAGATCCGCGCGACGGCCTTGTTGAAGCCAAGGGCGGCAATGTCCTGCGTTGCGGCATGGACGGTCTGATGGGTCTTGCGATCTAGCGCCTTGTCCTCGCCCGCCGCGGCGGCATCATACTGGCCGAACAGCCGCCAAAGCCGCTGCACGAAACGCGCGCAACCTTCGATCCCGGCTTCGGACCACGGCAGATCGCGCTCCGGCGGGCTGTCGGAGAGCATGAACCAGCGGACCGCGTCGGCGCCGTACTGGGCAATGATATCGTCGGGATCGACGACATTCTTCTTGCTCTTCGACATCTTGATGACGCGGCCGATCTCGACCGGCTGGCCATCGGCCTTGAGCACCGCGTTCTCGCTGCCGCGATCGACCTCGGCGGGGCTGAAGTAGACCGGCTGGCCGTTCGCGGGATCGATCCGCGAATAGGTTTCGTGCGTCACCATGCCTTGCGTGAACAGGCTGGCGAAAGGCTCCTTCACATCGATCAGGCCGATGTGATTGAGTGCGCGGGTCCAGAACCGGGCGTAGAGCAGATGCAGGATCGCATGCTCGATCCCGCCGATATACTGCTCGACCGGCAGCCACTGCTTGATCACTTCCGGATCAAACGGCTTGTCGCCCGGCTGGCTGGCAAAGCGCAGGAAGTACCATGACGAGTCGACGAAGGTGTCGAGCGTGTCAGTCTCGCGCTCGGCCGGCTTGCCGCACTTGGGGCAGGGGACGTGCTTCCAGGTCGGGTGGCGCAGCAGCGGATTGCCGGGCACGTCGAAGCTGACGTCCTCGGGCAGGGTGACCGGCAGCTGATCCTTGGGCACCGGCACCACGCCGCAGTCGCCGCAGTGGATGAACGGGATCGGCGTGCCCCAATAGCGCTGGCGCGAGACGCCCCAGTCGCGCAGGCGGTACTGTGTCTCGCCCTGGCCCCAGCTGTCGTGGGCGGCCTTGGCGATGATCGCGGCCTTGGCTTCGTCGATGGTCATGCCATCAAGCCATTCGGAATTCACGATCCGGCCCGGACCGGTATAGGCCTCGTCACCCTCGAACTCGGCATCGGTCTGGTCGCCGTCGCTGACCACGCGGGTCACCGGCAGCTCGTACTTGCGGGCAAAGTCGAGGTCGCGCTGGTCGTGCGCCGGGCAGCCGAAGACCGCGCCGGTGCCGTAGTCCATCAGCACGAAGTTGGCGACATAGACCGGCAGGTGCCACGCTTTCTTGAGCGGATGCTCGACCGAATAGCCGGTGAAGAAGCCCTTCTTCTCGGCCGTCTCCAGCTCGGCCGCAGTGGTCCCGCCCTGCTTGCATTCGGCAATGAACGCCGCCAGCTCGGGCGAGTTGGCGGCGATCGCTTGCGCAAACGGATGGTCCGCCGCAATCGCGACGAAGCTTGCCCCGAACATCGTGTCAGGCCGGGTCGTGTAGACCTCAATCCCGTCCTGACTGTCGACGAAGCGGAAGGTGCAGCGCAGGCCTTGCGACTTGCCGATCCAGTTTTCCTGCATCAGCCGGACCTTCTCTGGCCAGTCCTTGAGCTCGCCCAGGCCCGCCAGCAGATCGTCGGCGAAGTGGGTGATCTTGAGGAACCACTGGTTGAGCTTGCGCTTCTCGACCAGCGCGCCGCTGCGCCAGCCGCGCCCGTCAATCACCTGCTCGTTGGCCAGCACGGTCATGTCGACCGGGTCCCAGTTGACCGCCGATTCCTTGCGATAGACCAGGCCGGCTGCATAGAGGTCTAGGAACAGTGCCTGCTCCTGGCCGTAATAGTCCGGCCCGCAAGTCGCCAGTTCGCGGCTCCAGTCGAGCGCGAAGCCCAGGCGTTTGAGCTGGGCCTTCATGTTGGCGATATTGTCGCGGGTCCAGCCGCCGGGGTGGACGCCCTTTTCCATCGCGGCGTTTTCCGCCGGCATCCCGAAGGCGTCCCAGCCCATCGGGTGGAGCACTTCAAAGCCCTGCATTCGCTTGGTGCGGGCGAGCACGTCGCCCATGGTGTAGTTGCGGACGTGGCCGATATGGATCCGGCCCGAGGGATAGGGGAACATCTCGAGCACGAAGGAGCGCGGCTTGGCGCTGGCATCATCGGCGCGGAAAGTCTGGCGCTCGTCCCACGCCTGCTGCCAGCGCGAATCGGCGCTGGCCGGATCGAAGCGTCCGGGATCTTGGTTCTGGGTAGTCATGTCCTGCCCTCTAGCCGCTATGCGCGGCTTGTCGAGGGGGCAGGCTCTAGTCAGCCACCGCGCTGCGGCGCAGGTCGCGGGCCTTGGTCAGGATGATGTCTTCCAGCTTCTGGACCGTCGCGGCCTGGACCGGGGCATCAACCCAGACGCCGTTTTGGGAGACCTGGCGGCTGGCGGCAACGCGCAGCGCATCGGCGCGCAGGTCCTGGTCAAGAATGGTGACAGTGACCTTCATCCGCTCGCCCGTGTTGCTCGGGTTGGCGTACCAGTCGGTCACGATTACGCCCCCGTTGCTGTCCGTCTGCAGCATCGGCATGAAGCTCAGCGCTTCGAGGCTGGCGCGCCACAGGTAGCTGTTCACGCCGATCGTGGTGATCTTCGATGCGGCCAGGTCGGCCTTGGGGCGGTCCTTGCCGCCGCAGCTGGCGAGGGCCAGGGCCGCCATGGCGACCAGGCCGACACGGCCGATCCGGGAAAAGGTGCTGTGGCCCGAAGTCATCATGGTCAAGATACGATCCTGTCGCTGTGGCAAGGGTTGCAGCCCCCGCGAAACCTGCGCAGCCTCTATAGCCAAGGCGGCCAAGGCGGCAAGTGCGCATTGGCCGCCAATGCCGTGAACCGCCGCTGAATGTCGGCATCGCCCCAGGCGTTAAGCACGAATTCATGCGGTCGACCGCAGTTAGGGCTTGGATTCCTGGGGCATCCGCGCGAAACTTGCGCGAGTCCCCTATGGACAGTGGAGCATCCGGATCATGAGCGCGAGCACGGCCAGCAGCATGGGCAAGGGGCGTAATGGCGCCGCTTCCGCGCTGCTTATTGCCGGCGCGGTGATCGTGCTGGCCCTGCCCAGTGCAGTTTTGGCGCTATCGGTCGGGATCGGTCCATCACTCGCCAAACCGGCCGTGGAAGCCGACGACAGCGGTTTTCAGCCGGCCCGCGTCGATCCCCGCCTGGCCCGTTCGATCTCGGTCCGCGCGCTGGGCAAGGGCCAGACCTTCCGTTTCACCCCCGGTGCGGCGCCCAGCCGGCTTGACCGCTCCGTGACGGTTGCGGTCCGGGTCGATGGCAACCCGGCGCGGCCGGCCCGCAATGCGCTTGCCACCAGCGAGAGCAGCGGCTTCGGCATTGCCCCTACGGCCTACAGCTTGGGTGTTTCGCGCGGTTACAAGGGTTTTGCCCAGAACGGCGGCCTGGGCGGCGAAATCCGCACGGTTGAAATGCCTGACCTGGCCAGCTTCAAGCCTTCGCCGGGGGCCAAGAGTGATCCTTCGCGCTTCAGCCCGCGGATCGCGCTCGATGGGCGTGAACCCGCCGGCCGCTCACCCCGCACCCTGCAGGGCCAGACCGAGGAAGTGGTCGATCTGGGCGGCTCCTACCGCCTGACCCGCAACCTCAACGTCACGGCCGGGGTGCGCAGCACAACCGACCGTGATCGCCTGGCCCCGCTCAGCGATTCCCGCAAGGATAACCAGGCGGTCTACGTCGGCACCCAGTTCAAGTTCTGACGCCGCTCCTGTTCAGTAAAGAATAGCTATTCGGCACCCTTGTCGACGCAGGGCGGCTTGCCTAGACCTGACGTTACGGATTCCGAACAATGGGAGCGGTCAGATGGCACGAGTGGCAGTGGTTACGGGCGGTACGCGCGGGATTGGCGAGGCGATCTGCCAGCGGCTGAAGCGCCAGGGGCACCAGGTCATCGCCAACTACGCCGGTAACGAAGAAAAGGCCCAGGCCTTCACCGCCGCCACCGGCATTCCCGCCTATCGCTGGGACGTGGGCGATCATGAGGCGACGCTGGAAGGCTGCGCGCGGATCGAGGCTGACTATGGTCCGATCGATATCGTCATCAACAACGCCGGGATCACGCGCGACGGCACGCTTCACCGCATGACGTTCGAAGACTGGAACGAGGTGCTGCGGATCAACCTGGGCGGCTGCTTCAACATGGCCAAGGCAACCTTCCCCGGCATGCGCGAGCGCGGCTGGGGCCGGATCGTCAATATCGGCTCGATCAACGGCCAGGCCGGGCAATACGGTCAGGTTAACTATGCCGCCGCCAAGTCGGGCATCCACGGCTTCACCAAGGCCTTGGCCCAGGAAGGCGCCAAGTTCGGCGTGACCGTCAACGCGATCGCGCCGGGCTATATCGATACCGACATGGTCGCTGCCGTGCCTGCCCCGGTGCTCGAAAAGATCGTTGCCAAGATCCCGGTCGGCCGGCTTGGCATGGCCGAGGAAATCGCTCGCGGCGTCGCTTTCCTGACCAGCGACAACGGCGGCTTCGTGACCGGATCAACCATGTCTATCAACGGCGGCCAGCATATGTATTAATCGGCGAATCAAAGGGTTCGCCGGAGTTTGGCAGCTATGGACAGGATTGCGGCCCAGACCGATTTACGCAAGGCTCACCTGAACGGGGCCCCGGGCGTGCTGGTTTCCGGCCTGGTCTGGCTGGCGACCGGTTTGACCTGGTATCTGGCTGGCCCGAGCGCGGCCTTCGTTTTCCTGTTCTTGGGCGGGGTGGCTATCGCCCCGCTGGCTGCCCTTCTGACCCGCTTTCTGTTCAAGGCACCAGCCGCAACCATCGGCAAGCCGATGGAAAAGATTGCCCTGGTGACGGTACCGATCATCTTGGCCGGCTTCTACATCGCCTGGCGCTGGTTCGGCGTCGTATCGCCCCAGGCGATCCCGATCGTCGCCATCGCCATCGGCCTCAGGTACCTGACCTTCAAGGCGATGTTCGGGACTGGCACCTTCCTGCTGCTGGGCGCTGCCTTCATCCTGATCGGTGGAGCCGCATTCATCTCCAGCATCAGCTTGGCAGGCCCAGCAGCGCTGCTGCTGGGCCTGATCGAGCTGGCGTTTTTCGCTGCCCTCTACCGGACCTGACGCCGACCCGTGGGGGTCGGCACCTGAGCGGCCCCTATTCCACGCTGATCGCGGCGACTTTCCAGCCGCCATTCTCCGAGGCCAGCTGAACCGTTTCGACTGCGCTGCCCTTCTTGCTGTAAGTGGCCTTGAAGGTGATGGTCCAATAGCCGCTGGGCGGGGCCGGACGGAAATTCACTGTCGTCAGTTCACGCGATTGGAGCGTGCCCATTTCGCCGCGCACCTGCTTCGAGGTGTCGGCCCACCAGTCGACCGTGTTGAGCAGCTGGAACGACTTGTGCGTCGCCTGCCAGCTTGCAGTCCAGTCGTTCCGGTCCATCAGTGCCAGGAACTGTCGTGCGGCTTCGACCGCAGCCTGTTCGCTGGCCGGTGTGGCCGATACCGCGGCGGCAGAGGTCAAGGGAATTGTCGGTGCCTGGCCGGAACCGGACAGTGCCGAGAGGGCGAGTAGAGCGAGCGTTGCAGACATGGTCAAACCTCCAATTATCCAGCCGGTGCGGCGCCTGTTGCCGCGTCCTTGAGTTGGCTGGAGGGTCATCTGCGCCGCAGTGGGGTCCGCGGCATCCCCGAAAGGTTTGTCCCCTAGTAATTCGGGGTCCTGCGCCTCGGCCTCGCGCAGCAGCCGGGCGGCTTCGCGGCTGGAGGAGGTATCCATCTTGCGCCGCGCATCGCGCAGCCGTTCGTTGACCGAGTGGACCGAGAGCCCGAGGTGTCGCGCCATTGACTTGGCGTCATAGCCTTGCACCAGCAGGCGCAGCGTTTCCTTCTCCTTCTCGGTGAGGGCGTGATGGCGCGCGGTCATGCCCAGGATGTAGGGCGCGGCCCGACCAGCGGCCACCCCAAATTTTTCGTAGGTTCCGGGCCCGGACTGGCCTTAGAACGCCGCCATGACCACGCCGTTCCATCCTCCAATCAAACGTTCGATCGAGATCGCCGGGCACAAGACCTCGATCAGCCTCGAGCCGCTGTTCTGGGAACTGCTCAAGCAAGCGGCCGCCGCCGAAGGGCTGCCGATCAGCGCGTTGGTGGCGCGGATCGACAGCGAGCGGATTGTTGCGCCGACCCCGCCGGGGCTGGCCGGGGCAGTGCGGGTCTGGCTGGTCGGTTGGCTCGCCTCAAAGCTGAGCGAGGACCAGCCCGCCTAGCGCGGCGCTGCCCAACACGGGCAGCACGCCCCACTTCAGCCGGAACAGCAGCACGGCGCAGAGCAGGCTGAGCGCGGCCGCGCGCCAGTCGAGGTTGGTCCAGACCGGCAGGTCGTCAGCATAGGTCCGGAACAGGACATGGCCGCCAAACCAAAGTGCGAGGTTGCCGATCACCCCGACGACCGAGGCGGTGATGGCGGCCAATGCGCCTTTCAGCCGCACCGCGCGCTCCATGCGCTCGATCCACGGGGCGAAAGCGAAGATCCACAGGAAGCAGGGGGCAAAAGTCACCCAGGTAGTAAGCGCCGCGCCGAGTATCCCGGCCACCAGCGGCGTGAACGGTTCGGGCGCGCGAAAGGCAGCGAGGTAGCCGACGAACTGGGCGACGAGGATCAGCGGTCCGGGCGTGGTTTCGGCCAGGCCCAGCCCGTCGGCCATTTCTCCGGGCTGCAACCAGCCAAAGCCGCTCACCGCCTCCTGCGCCATATAGGCCAGCACCGCATAGGCCCCGCCAAAGGTCACCACGGCGAGCTGCGAGAAGAAGCTCCCGATCTGCCACAACACGTGGTCGCGGCCGAGCAGGGTCAGGACCAGCACCATTGGCAAGGCCCAGACCGTGCCCCACACCAGTACGGCCTTGAGCGAGGCAATCCATGGCCGGGGCGGCAGTGGCGCCGCTTCGCCATCGGGCTTCAGCGCCAGCAGATCAGGCCGCAGCGCGGCAACGGCAAAGCCGATCAGGCCTGCGCCCAATACGACGACCGGAAAGGGCAGAGCGAACAGCGCCAGCGCGAGGAAGGCGGCCAGCGCCAGTCCCTGCTTGAGCCGCGTATCGAGCGCGCGTCCGGCGATCCGCAACAGGGCCTGGATCACCAGCGCCAGCACAGCCGCCTTGATCCCCAGGAACAGCGCGGCAAACCAGCTGAGGTTCGCCGCTGCCGCATAAAGGATCGACAAGGCCAGGATTATCAGCGCGCCGGGGATCACGAACAGCAGTCCTGCTGCCAGCCCGCCACGCCAGCCGTGGAGCTTCCAGCCGATCCAGGTTGCCAGCTGCTGCGCCTCGGGCCCGGGCAGGAAATGACAGAAGTTCAGCGCGTGGAGATATTGCTCCTCGCTGACCCAGCCGCGCTCTTCCACCACTTCGCGGTGCATCAACGCGATCTGGCCGGCCGGACCGCCAAAGCTGAGGCAGCCAATCCGGGCAAATGTCTTGACGAGTTCGTTGAAAGTCGGGTGCGATTGCGCGGTCACGCCATGCTCCATGCCTAATGCATTGCCAGACAGGCAATGCAATTCAGGCAACGCTTGGGCGGACTGGCGCCTGACCGGGAGGTTGCGTGGCCCCGATGCCGCAGGAAATGCTACGGCACCGGGTCGCGGTCAAGGGGTGTCAGGTGAACCTACCAGCCGATGGTGGGTCACTGGCCGGGAAGCTTTCGTCGCTGGCTTCATCGACTGTGTCCCACTTCTTTGGGTCGCTGGCCATCGCCTCTGGACCGGCATTGCGCACCGGGGCGAAGCCCGGCGTGGCCTCGCCGTCGGCAAAGGCGACCGGCGTGGTGGGTTCGGCCTGCCGGGTAGCGTAGCGATACAGGCCGTAGCCGACCGCGCTGGCGGTAATGAGTTTGAGCAGCATGGCGTGGGCTCCTTCATGAGCGGTTGCCCCTGCCTAAGCGCTTTGCCGCCGGCTTGTTCCGGCGAACAGGTCAGTCCCCGCCGACCCGTTCGATTGCCGCGCCCACCAGCGCCAACTTCTCTTCCAGCCGCTCATACCCGCGATCGAGGTGGTAGAGCCGGTGAACCTGGGTTTCACCCTCGGCGGCAAGGCCGGCGATCACCAGGCTCATCGAGGCGCGCAGGTCGGTCGCCATCACTTCGGCCCCGGTCAGCTTCTTGACCCCGTGGACCACGGCGGTGCGGCCCTTGGTTTCGATATGCGCGCCCATGCGGTTGAGTTCGGGCACGTGCATGTAGCGGTTCTCGAAGATCGTCTCGGTCAGCACCGAGCTCCCTTCGGCCAGGCACAACATGGCCATCAGCTGGGCCTGCATGTCAGTCGCAAAGCCCGGGTAAGGCGCGGTCGAGAGCGTTACCGACTTCATCGGCCCGTCGCGCCAGACCTTGATCCCGTCGGCATGGGGCTCAACCTCAACCCCGGCATCGCGCAGTGCCTGCAGCGTTGCGTCCATCTCGTCGGCGACGGCGTGCTTGAGGAACACCTCACCCCCGGTGATCGCCGCCGCGCAGGCGTAGCTTCCCGCCTCGATCCGGTCGCTCATCACGCGGTAAGTCGCGCCGTGGAGGCGCGGGACGCCGTGGATGGTCAGGTCGCTTGTCCCGACCCCCTCGATCTGCGCGCCCATCGCCACCAGCAGCTTGCACAGGTCGACAATCTCGGGCTCGCGCGCTGCGTTGTGCAGCACGGTCTTGCCCGAGGCGAGAACGGCGGCCATCAGCGCGTTCTCGGTCGCGCCGACCGAGACCACCGGGAAGGCATAGCGCCCGCCGGGCAGGCCGCCATCGGGCGCAATCGCACGGACATAGCCCGCAGCCAGCTCGATCGTCGCACCCATGGCTTCCAGCGCCTTGAGGTGCAGGTCGATCGGGCGGTTGCCGATCGCGCAGCCGCCGGGCAGCGAAACGGTCGCCTCGCCCATCCGCGCCAGCATCGGGCCGAGCACCAGGATCGAGGCGCGCATCTTGCGGACCAGCTCGTAAGGCGCGACCGAAGAGGTGATCCGCGGCGCCTCCAGCGTCATCACCCGGCCAAAGTCCTCCGGCCGGCTGCCGGCGATGGTGGTCGAGATGCCGAACTGGTTCAGCAGATGCTGGAACCCGTCGATATCCGCCAGCCGCGGCAGATTGCGCAGCGTCAGCGGCTCGTCCGTCAGCAGCGCGCAGGGCAGCAGCGTCAGCGCGGAGTTCTTGGCGCCCGAGATCGGGATGGTGCCGGACAGGCGCTTGCCGCCCTGAATGATGATCTTGTCCATGACCGCCTGATTTAGCGGGATTGCGGGAACCGGCAAGCGCCGTGCAATGCTATGCACAGGCTGGGGCGCAACTTGCTTGCCAAGGCCCCCGCGCGCCCCTTAACCCTGCCGCAACATCAACATGGTAAACGCGCCGCCATGACCAGCCCTTCGCTCCGCAAGCCGATCAAGAAAGCCGTCTTCCCCGTCGCGGGGCTCGGCACCCGTTTCCTGCCGGCGACCAAGGCGATCCCCAAGGAAATGCTGCCGATCATCGATCGCCCGCTGATCCAGTATGCGGTCGACGAAGCGCGCGAGGCCGGGATCGAGCAGCTGATATTCGTGACCGGCCGCGGCAAGACCGCGATCGTCGAACATTTCGATATGGCCTTTGAGCTGGAAACGACCATGGCCGGGCGCGACAAGTCGCTGGAAGTGCTGGAGCCGACCCGGATCCAGCCCGGCAACCTCGTCACCGTGCGCCAGCAGGTCCCGCTCGGCCTGGGCCACGCGATCTGGTGCGCCCGCGCGATCGTGGGGGACGAACCCTTCGCGATCTTCCTGCCGGACGAACTGATGATTGCGCACCAGGGCTCCACCGGCTGCATGAAGCAGATGGTCGAGGCCTATAACGAACACGGCGGCAACCTGATCTCGGTGCTTGAAGTGCCGGAAGAAGAGGTCTCCTCCTACGGCGTCATCGCCCCGGGCGCGAAGATCAGCGACCGCGTGACCGAGGTGACCGGCCTGGTCGAAAAGCCCAAGCGCGAGGATGCGCCCAGCAACCTGATCATCTCGGGCCGCTATATCCTCCAGCCCGAAGTGATGCGCGTGCTCGAAGGGCAGGCCGCCGGCGCCGGCGGGGAAATCCAGCTGACCGATGCCATGGCCCGGATGATCGGCCAGCAGCCGTTCCACGCCGTGACCTTTGCCGGCCGCCGGTTCGACTGCGGCAGCAAGACCGGCTTTGTCGAAGCCACGCTGGCCCTGGCGCTGGAGCGTGAAGACATGGCCGACGGAGTGCGGGCAATGGCTAAACGGCTGCTGGCGCAAGGCTGAATTTTGCGGCAATCCGCCGCGATGCGGATTGCCCTGTTCGAACCAGAGATTGCCGGCAACGTCGGCGCGGTGATGCGGCTTTGCGCCTGCCTTGGTGCCAGCGTCGATCTGATCGAGCCAATGGGCTTCCCCTGGGATGACCGCCGCGTCCGCCGCGCGGCGATGGACTATATCGATCACGTTGCCGTCACCCGCCACGCCAGCTTCGCCGCGTTCCGCGAAACGCTGGGGCAGAGCCGCCTGGTCCTCTTCACCACCAAGACCGACCAGAACGCTTACGCCTTCGCCTATCGCGCCGATGACGTGCTGCTGTTCGGCAAGGAAAGCGCCGGGGTCACCGCCGAAGTCCTCGCCGCCGCCGATGCACGGGTGCGCCTGCCGATGCGGGCCGAGGTGCGCTCGCTTAACCTCGCGACCTCGGCGGCCTTGGCGCTGGGGGAGGCGCTGCGGCAGACAGGTGGCTTGCCGCCGGGCTAGCCCCGCACCTGCCCGGGCGTAATCCCTTGCCGCGTGCGGTAGGCGCGAATGAAGGCGGTGCTGGAGGCGTAGCCGAGGCGCGTGGCAACAGCGTCTATGGTCAACGCGGGATCGCGCAACAGTGTGTTGGCAAGGGTATCGCGGGCTTCGGCGAGGAGGTCGCGAAAGTCGTGGCCAGCAGCGGCCAGCTCGCGCTGCAAGGTGCGCGGGTGGCGGCCCAGGGCACGGGCGACATTGGCCAGTGATGCGCCCCCCATCGGTAGCAGCGTGTGGATCAGCCGGGTCACAGTCGTCACCACCGCACCGCTCGGCTGCGCGGGAAGGGCATCGAGCAGGGCAGCGGCATAGCTCGCCAGCGCGGCATCGGCACCGGGATTGGCCCGATCGAGATCGGCGGCTGGAAATTCGAACCCGTCAAACACGGCATCGAACTGGACCGGACAGCCGAAGAAGCGGCGGTGCAGTGTGGCCCCGCGCGGCGGCGCATGGGTGAAGTAGACAGCAGTGGGGTGCCAATGTTCGCCCAGCTGCAGGCGAAACAGGTGGACAAAAGCCGCCAGTCCCAGCTCACGCGACTGGCGCTGCGGCGCGGCGGTGCCGATCGCCAGGCCTAACAAGGCAGTGGCGCCCCGGTTGGCCTCCGTCAGGTGGAGGCTGAGGGAATCGCTCATCAGATGGCGGTAACGCTCAATCATCGCCAGCGCGGCGCGGACTGTTGGTTGCTGGCCGAGCACCAGCCCGGCTACCCCCATGTTGGCCAGTCGGCGGCGAGCGGCCAGGCGCAGCCCCAAATCGGGGATGGCGTAGCGCTCCGCCAGGCCATCGAGCAGCCAAGCAACCGTCTCGGCCGGTATGGTCAGATCGGCACGGGCCAGAATCGCCGGGTCAACCCCCACCGTCCACAGCGCCGGATAGGGATCGCCGCCCGCCTCCAGCACAACGGCGGGCAGATCGAGCAGCGCAGTGGCGCGGACCTGAGTGGGGGCGGACATGGGATCAGTGTCGCAAACTATCTATTGTTTGTCACGAAATGATAGCAGATGGACTCGAAGTGCGGTGTAGCAGGGTGCCCAAGAGAACGAAGGCTTGGGAGAGGCCACATGAAAGTCGAACCGCTTACAGGCGCGCTGGGAGCCGAGATCAAGGACATCCGCTTGACCGAGGCGGCTACCAATGCAGACATGGCGGGCGAGATCAACGCACTGCTGCTGCAGCACAAGGTGCTGTTTGTCCGCGATCAGGACATGACCGATGCCGAACACGCCCGGTTCGCTCGCCTCTTCGGCGAATTGGAAGACCATCCGCTGGCCAACAGCGCGGAAGGCGAGCCTGGTATCATCCACATCTGGAAGAGCCCGGAAAGCCCGCCCGAGCGGTATGAGAACGCCTGGCACAACGATGCCACCTGGCGCGAAATCCCGCCGATGGGCGCCGTGCTGCGCTGTGTCGAATGCCCACCAGCGGCAGGGGACACGATGTGGGCCAACATGGAACTGGCTTATGAGCGCCTCCCCGACCGGGTGAAGGAAGACATTGCTGATCTGCGCGCCCGCCACTCGATGGAAGCCAGCTTCATGGCAGCCAAGCCGATCGAAGACCGGCTCGCGATGAAGGCCCGCTTCCCCGATCCGGAGCACCCAGTGGTAAGGACCCATCCTGTTACCGGCAAGAAGTCGCTGTTCGTCAATGGTTTCACAACGCACTTCACCAATTACCACACCGCCAGCCGGGTCCGGGTGGGGCAGGACTTTACGAACGGTTCGGGCGAACTGCTGCGTTACCTGACCAGCCAGGCGGCGATCCCGGAATACCAGGTGCGCTGGCGCTGGACGCCGAACAGCGTGGCGATCTGGGATAACCGCTGCACCCAGCACTATGCCGTGATGGACTATGCGCCCTGCGTGCGCCGGATGAACCGCGCGACGATCATCGGCGACCGTCCGTTCTGACCAGCTATCTGAACTGAATAAAGACAACCGGGAGAATGCCAATGACCTTTTTTGCCGACAGCGTCGGGACCGCCCTGGTCGACGTCAATGCCCTGCCGTGGATCCCCTTTACGCCCTATTCGGACGAGGTGTTCCTCAAGCTGATCAAGATCAACCCGATCAACGGCGAATGGACCACGCTGCTCAAGCTGCCAGCCGGCATGGCGCTGCCCAAGCACCATCATGCCGGTACGGTGCACGTTTACACCGTCGCCGGGCGCTGGCGCTATTTGGAGCATGACTGGGTGGCCGGTCCCGGCTCGATGGTGTTCGAAACCGCAGCGTCGTCGCACACCCCGGTGGCCCTGCCTGAGGCCGAGGTGATCGCGCTCAACATCATCGTCGGGGACTGGAACCTGCTTGATGAGAACGATAATATCATTGCGGTCGAGAACTGGCGCACGATGTTGAAGCGCTATGCCGACTATTGCGCCGCTGCCGGGATCGAGCCGGTCGACGTTACCAGCCAGTCGGGCAACTGATCCGCCATGCCGGCGCGGTTCGAACACGCCCACATCGCCGTTTCTCGCGCCACGCTGCATTGCGTAAGCGCGGGGCCGGCCGATGGCGCGCCGCTGATGCTGCTGCACGGTTGGCCGCAGACCTGGTTCATGTGGCGCGGCGTGATCCCGCTGCTGGCCGAGGCCGGCTATCGCGTGATTGCGCCGGACCTGACCGGACTGGGTGATTCCACGCGCCCGGATGACGGCTATGAGAAGGCCACCATCGCCAAGGACATGACCGAACTGATGACCGCGCTCGGGCATGATCGGTTTGCCGTGATCGCGCATGATTGGGGCGGGCCGGTTGCCTTCTTCCTCGCCGCGCAGTTCGCGCAGCGGGTGCGCGCCATGGCCGTGTTCGACGCACCAGTCCTGGGCGATGGCGGTCCGATCGAACACCACGGCCGCTGGCACTTCGGTTTTCACGCCTTGCCTGGTCTGCCTGAGGCCCTGACCCAGGGTCGCGAGGATACCTACCTGCGCTTCTTCTTCCGCTTTGCCGGAGCCAGCGCCGAGGCGATTGCGGAAGAGGCCCAGGCGGAATATGCCCGCGCCTACAGCCAGCCCGGCGCGATGACCGCCGGCTTCAATTACTATCGCGCCGTGCCGCAGGACATTGCCGCCGTCACTGCTTTTCGTGAGAGTGGCCAGCGGCTGGCCATGCCGCTGCTGATCTATGGCGGCGATCCGGCAACGCGCGGCCGCGGCATGACCGCGCTGGAAAGCTGGGCGCGCGTTGCGGACGATGTCAGCGGCGGTGTTGCCGCGAACTGCGGGCATTGGATCCCGGAAGAGCGGCCGGACTTCGTTGCCAGCGAAGTGCTAAGCTTCCTCGCCGGGGTGCCTGCCTGAGCCGACTAGTCTCGTACCTCAGAGTGCTGCAGGCGTTCGGTCGAACTCGCCGATCACCGCCCGCAGCGTCCCGTCCTCCCGGCACAGCTCCATCAAGAGCGAGGGGTGATCGGCGTCCGGCACGGTCAGCCCGCTTGCCGCGCTGCTGAAGCCTATCGGGCTTCGGCAGGTGCCGATCCAGCGAAGGCGCCAAAGTGCGAAACCGTGACCCTGGTGCCGGGGGCGTTGTCAGTCACTTCCACGATAGCGTCGAGCTGCCCTGCGAGCGCATTGACGATGCCGGTGCCGAGGCCGGCCTTTGCCTCGGCATGGCCGCCCGGCAAGCCGCAGCCGTTATCGACTACGGTGAGCGTCCAGCCCGATGGACTGGCGGCAAATGCCACCTCGATATGGCACGGCTTCTGCTCTGCATCGGGGAAGGCGTGCTTGAGTGAATTGATCACAAGTTCGGTTACGATCAGGCCCACGCTGACCGACTGGTCAGGGCTCATCACGCTGTCGTCCGCAACGACGTCCAGGGTCATCCGGTCCGGATCGGCAATCATCGACGCCCCGATGCTGGCGCACAGATCGAACAGGTAAGGCTTTAGCGCGACATCGCCGGTTGCGGTCGAAGCCAGCAAGCGTTGCAGCGTGGCAATCGACATCACCCGGTGGTGGGCTTCGCGCAGGTGGGCGCGGGCCTCTTCCGATTGCACCCCTTTGACGCGCTGCATCAGGATGCTGGCGATGATCTGCAGGCTGTTGGCGACGCGGTGGTTCAGTTCCTGCAGCAGGACCTGTTTTTCACGGACCAGCGAGGCGTTCTTCAGGGCCTGGTCAAGCGCGGCATTCTGGGCAGCGCGCATGGCGGTGTTGTCCAGGATGGCAAGGACCAGCCGCATGGCATCGTTCTCGACATGGTCAAGCGCATGGGCCGCCAGCATCAATATCCTGTCGGGCTTGCCCGGGCGCTTCAGTTCAAACTCGTAGGCTTCGATGGCAGCATATCCGCCGGCGGTCGCTTCCAGCAGGGTGCGCAGCTGGGGCTTGTCCCACTCTCCCTTGCCCAGCGCGAACAGCGAGGTGCCCACTACGGCCCCGATCGGCAGGTCAAAAGCGCGGCAGAACGTTTCGCTGGCGGCCCTGACCACCAGTTGCTCGTCAAGCAGCAGCAGCGGGGTGACGGACGACACGACCAGCGCCATGCCGAGGCTGCTGGAATTCTCAGGATCAAAGTGCGTAAATAATTCCACGGCCGAAGCCTTCTGAGGCCAGAGGCTCGCACAGCGAAAGCCATACCCGGGTATTGTGGCGCCGCCTGTGACTCGCGGGGCGCTGCGATCATAGCACCGATGGGCGGGATCCCCCCAGTCAATCGGTGGGTGGACTTTCCAGGGACCGCTGCGGCACTGCTTCGATCAGCAGGTTGGCGATCGCGGTCATCAATTGCGCTTCGGCATAGGGCTTTTGCAGGATCAGGCTGTTGGGCACGCCCTCGGCGGTCCAGTTGTCGACGCTTTCACCACTGACATAGAGCACGGCCAGCGAGGGATACCTCTGCCGGGCATGATGCGCGACGGCCCAGCCATCAGGACCAACACCCAAGTTGATGTCTGAGATGAGGCCCTGAAGGTCCGCCGAGTCGTCGATCAGGATCATTGCCGCAGTGCCGCTATTGCACTCGGCCACGGTGTAGCCGCCACCCTTCAGCGTTGCCACCAGACCCATGCGGATCAACGCATCATCTTCAACGACGAGGATTGGTGACACCGCCGACATGATTGTTGGTTCTCCCTGGGGATGTCAAACTCACGGCCCGTGGTTTTGTTGCATGATCGTGCGAAACCGGAACAATCGTTTGCGGGATCAGTTTGCAGATCGTCCTCGGCGCTTCGCGGACCTTGAAGAGCCCAAGTCGCGCTCAGCAGATGTCGAGGAAGAAATCATGAAATACGTCAATCTAGCCGCCCTTGCGGCGATGACCTTGCTGGCCGGTTGCGCAACCTTTCAGTCCAAGCCGGTGATTTCGCAGGCTGACGCAGGCGGAGTGACCTACAGGATCAAGGGTGATCAACTGGAAGACACGGTCGCCTTGGCCCAGGCACATTGTGCGACCTTTGGCCGGACGGCCTTTCAGGAAAGCGTGAGCCGCGGTTCGGGTGACAGCCGGATCGTGCGCTACCTTTGCAACTAACCGCACGCGGATGGGGGCGCGGCCAAGGCAGGCGCCAACTCCCCAATCGCGGCCCGCAGCGCCCCGTGCTCCCGGCTCAGCTCGGTCAGGATCGAGAAGTGATCGGCGTCCTGCACGATCAGCTCGCTCGCCGCATTGCCCGCATCGGCCCAAGCCTTGGCCATCCGCGCGGTCTGGCCCTGGAAGGCCGGCGTCTCCAGCGCGCCGACCGCGAACAGGATGCGCGGGGCGCCGGGGCGCACGCGGTGGAGCGGTGAGGCGGCGCGGGCGCTTTCGGGATCGAGGCCAAGATTGGCGTTGACCGAGGTATCGAGCAGCGGCTCCAGGTCAAACACGCCGCTGATCGAGACGATTCCGGCAATTGAGGTCCTGACCGACGCTGCCGACATGGCAAGTTCCACCGCGATCTGCGCGCCGGCCGAGTGGCCGACCAGGATTAGCGGGGCCTGGTCGGTCAGTTCGGCCAGCACGGGCAGCGCGGCGGCGGCTGCCGCGACGATGCCCATCACGCCCAGCTCGGGGCTGAGCGGATAGTTGATCAGCGCCACATCAAAGCCATCGGCCGCCAGCGGCGGGGCGAGGAAGCGGAAGCCGCTCTTGTCGCGCGATTGCCAGTAGCCGGCGTGGAAATAGGCCACTACCGCGCGGGCCTGTCCCTCTGCCCGGAACAGGTCGAGCGTCTGGCGCGGGTGCGGGCCATAGGGCAGGTCCAGCGCCGGCTGGATCGCTCGCACGGCCAGTTCGCTTTCCGCCGCGTAGCGTTCAAACAGCGCGGCCTGCGACGGGCGAAGCTGCCCGTCGATGTATTCGAACTGGTTGGCGGTGGCGATTGCTGCCTGGGTCACGGGGCGGGGCCTGTGCCTTACCCGGCCCGCGCTGCGATCCACTCATCCACCCGCCGTTCCAGGATCGACAGTGGCTGCGAGCCCGAGGCGATCAGCAGATCGTGGAAGCCCTTGAGATCGAACTTCTGGCCCAGCTTCGCCTCGGCCCGGGCGCGCAGCTCCATGATCTTGATCATGCCGATCTTGTAGCCGGTCGCCTGGCCCGGCAGGGTCAGGTAGCGGCGCACTTCGGAGCGCGAGCGTTCGATCGGCTGGCGGCCGGTGGTGTTCATGTAGGTAACCGCTTGGTCCTCGGTCCAGCCCTTGGCGTGGAGGCCGGTATCGACCACCAGCCGCGCGGCGCGGAACAGTTCGGCATCGAGCCGGAAGAAGTCGGCCGCGATATCTGGATAGGCACCCATTTCCTTGCAGACAGCCTCGGCATAAAGCGCCCAGCCTTCGCCGAAGGCGACATAGCCGGTGACTGAGCGGAACTTCGGCCCGCCCTGCTGGCGCACCTGGATATCGCCCTGGGTATTATGGCCGGGCACCGCCTCGTGGCACATCAGCGTGTACATCGCCGCCGGATCGGGCCGCATGCCGACGAGGTGGACATAGGTCCGCGCCGGGCGCTTGCCATCGGGGCTGGGCTGGCTGGCATGGGCCGCGCCGCCCGGCACTTCGGAAAAGGCCGGTTCGCGCACCACTTCGATGCCATAGACCGGCAGCTGGCCGAAATAGCCGGGCAGGAGGGTGCGGGTCTTCTGGACGAACTCATTCGCGTTCTTCAGGTATTCGGCGCGGGTCTCGTCGGTGAAGGGCTGCGGCGGGTAGAGCCGCTTGCGCTCGGCATAGAAGGCGTGGCGATCGGCAAAGCCGGCCTGGCGGGCTAGGGCATCCTGCTCGGCCTCGATCCGGGCGACTTCCTTGAGGCCGATCGCGTGGATCTGCTCGGCGGTGAGGTCGGTCGTGGTGACCAGCTTCAGCTCGTTGGCATAATAAGCCCGGCCGCCTGGCAGGGTCAGCGCGCCAACCTTGCCGCTGGGCGCCTTGGGCAGGCTGGCCTTGGCCCAGGCGATGATCCGGCAATAGGCGGGCTTGAGGGCGATGATCGCGTCCTTTGCCTCGGCCAGATGCTGATCGGCCTCGGCCTGGGTCAGCTTGCCGCTGGCGACCAGCGCGGCGGTCTTGGCCTTCACATCGGCCCACAGCGCCGCGTCGGGACCCTCACCATAGGGCGCGCCGCTGGTCAGCTTTTCGCTGCTGGAAATGATCGTTTCGATCTGGAACTTCGGGGCGCGGATCCCGGCCTTCTCGCTCGCCTTGGTGCGGGCCAGGGCCAGGTCGAGCACGGCCGGCATGCCGCGCAGGCGGGCGATATAGTTCTTGAGGTCCGTCGCGTCGGCCACGGAGTGCGTGTTGATCAGGAAGTCCGGCAGCTGGCTGTGCGCCGAATAGAGCCGCGAATAGAACGGCGGGCGGTACCTGCGGTTCATGTTGGAGAGCACGGCGCGATCCGCTTCCAGCGTCCAGATGTCATAATTCACCTGACCTGCGGGGGAGAGCGCGGCCCGGTTGAAGCGCTCCTTCATCCGCGCCACGCTGGCCAGGCGCCAGCGGACCTGGGCATCGGCGGCAGCATCGCTGATGTCATTCCACTTGTCCCCGCCGTCCTTGATGCCAAGCCGGGTGGCGAGCTGCGGCTGGGTCTTCACATATTCGACGAATTCCTCGTCAAGGAACCGGGTCAGCGCGGCGGTTGCATTGGCGCTGGGGGAGAGCGGCGGGGGCGGCGGGGCGCTCTGGGCGGACAGCCCGGTCGAGGCAAACAGGGCGAGCGTGGCGGCCATCAGGCCGGCGGAAAGCTTGGTCATGTCGGTTCAGTCCCCTTCGTGCAGCGCGCAATGTGGAGCGCCGCTCGGTTTCAGTGAAGCTGGTATTGAGGCTAGCCTTTAGCCGCGATCCTGCCAATCGCCCTTCCGCTTCGACCAAGGGCGATCTAAGCCGGGTGGCGATGACCCTGATCGCCTTCAACAAGCCGATGAACGTGCTCTCGCAGTTCACCGACGCCGGGACAGCGGGTTCGCCGCGGGCGACGCTGTCGGACTATATCGACCTGCCAGGCGTCTATCCGGCCGGGCGGCTGGACCGGGATAGCGAGGGCCTGCTGCTGCTGACCGACGATGGCCGCCTGCAGGCGCGGATTGCTGATCCGCAGTTCAAGCTAGCCAAGACCTACCTGGTCCAGGTGGAAGGGACGATTGGCGAAGAAGCCCTGGCCGCGCTGCGCCGGGGCGTGCGACTCAACGACGGGCTGACCCGCCCCGCCGGGGCCGAGGGAATCGACCCGCCCCAGCTCTGGGCGCGCGATCCGCCGGTGCGCTTTCGCAAGACCGTACCCGATTCTTGGTTGCGCCTGACGATCAGCGAAGGCCGCAACCGCCAGGTCCGGCGGATGACCGCCGCGGTCGGCCTGCCCACGCTGCGGCTGGTGCGCTGGGCGATCGGTGACTGGTCGCTTGACGGGCTGGCACCGGGGGAATGGCGCGCGGTCGATTGACCGGGTGCCAGCGCATTTCCTTCACACCTTGGCCTTACCAGGAAAGGGCCGCCCGGCGACCGGCCTTGTCTTTCCTCGCCCGATCAAAGGAACGCCGTGCCCCAGGCCCGCTTCGCACAGCAGTGCGACCGTCTCTCCCAAACTGTCGACAAGACCCTGCACGACCGCCTGATCTGGGAGCGGACCGAGGCACCGATCCTGGCCGGGCTGGTAGCGCTCGCCCATGCGGCACTCGACGGGCGCGACGAATTCGAACTGGCCGAGGAAGGCGCGACCACTGCGGTCAAGCGCTTCGTGCTCAAGGTCCATGGCAACCGCGTGGCCGCCCTGTCGCTGCGCCTGTTCGAGGGCCGGGCCGAACTGCAGGTCCAGGCGATCGACCGCAGCCCCTATCAGGTCGCGGCCGGGGCGGTGCTGGCCACGCCTTTCGCCGGAATCGACGCCGCCTGGATGGCCACCAGCCTGGACGAGCTGTTCGCCCGCATTTCGCGCTGAGGCCGATCACCGTCACGATCCTGCAATACGGCCATGAGACCTTGCGGCTCATGGACCAGACAGACACCCGCTTCGACTGGATCAGCTGGCTTGCCAGCATTCCCGGCATCCCCGCCGACTGGGGTAACCAAACCGCCGCAGCCCCCGAGCCTGAGGACGAGGCACTGCCGCTCGCGGCCTAGGGTTCCCGGTCCGGTGTACTGGTGCACCGGGGCAGCGGAACAGCGGCGGCCGTGGCTCTGGCCTGATGGCGGGCCAGGCGGCTATCCGGGTTGCGCCGTGACGCTACCCGGGAGAGCCGCCGATGGACATGATGGAAGCTGCCCGCTTGCTGGTCTTTTCCGGATCAGCGGCGATGTTTTTCTCGACCCTGCTGGGTGTGGCCATGCTGATCCCGATGCAGCCATGGGGGCGGCACCTGGCCAAGGGACTCAATTATCTCCAGATCGGCGCCGCGCATCTCGACTGGATCATGCTGGGCTTGATGCAGGCACTGGCGGCGGGGCTGATCGTGCTGTTTGCACTGAAGCCGGCGGCCTGGGTCGTCTGGGCGATGATCGCGGGCGGCTGGCTCAATCCGCTACCCTATATTTTCCGCGCCTTCGGGGTCGATGCCTTCGCCCTGGCCGGCGGCCCGCTGCAACGCGCAGCAGCACTGCTCGGCGCCGTCAGCGCCACCCTGATCGTCGTCAGCTGGGCCATGCTCCTTCCCGCCGCCTGGCGAGCCTGGGGCTGAGCCCGATCAGCGCGCGGTAAAGCGCAGCGGCAAGGTCTTCAGCCCGCCGACGAAGGTGCTCTTGGCGCGGCGTGGTTCGCCGGCGAGTTCGATTGATTCGATCCGGTCGAGCAGCGCCTCGAACAGCAGCCGCATTTCTAGCCGGGCTAGGTGCAGCCCCAGGCACTGGTGCGCACCGGCGCCAAAGGCCAGGTGCCGGGTCTGGTCGCGGGTCACGTCGAACTTGCGCGGATTGTCGAACTGGTCGGGATCGTGGTTGGCGGCGACATAGTTGATCATCAGCCAGTCGCCCTTGGCGATCTTCACGCCCGACAGCTCCACATCCTCGTTCGCCATGCGCATGAAGTGCTGCACCGGCGTGGTCCAGCGGATCGCTTCCTCGACGATATTGGGCAGCAGGTTGCGGTCAGCCTTCACCTTGGCGAACTGCTCCGGGTCGCGGGCGAGGGCGAGCATCGCCCCGGCGGTGCTGGCGCTGGTCGTGTCGTGCCCGGCGCTGGCGGTGATGATGTAATAGCCGGCGCGGTCGCGGGCCGAGATCGGCTCGCCGTCGATCTTGGCCGTGGCCAGGATCGTCGCGACATCATCGGTCGGGTTGGCGCGGCGCTGGGCGGCCAGGCCTTCGAAATAGGTCTCGAACTCGGCCACGGCCCCGAACACGATCTGGCTGATCATTTCGGGCGTCATCTCGGCCATGCCGCTCTTGGACAGGTCCTCGTCCTGCCCGCCGAACATCTGCTGGGTCAGGAACAGCATCTTCGGCTCGTCTTCCTCGGGCACGCCAAGAATCTGCATGACGACATGGAGCGGGTAGGGCGCGGCCACGTGGGTGACAAAGTCGGCTTCCGGACCCGCCGCGATGAAGCGCTCGGCCGTGGCCTTGGCCAGCTCACGAATGCGGCCCTCCAGCGTGCGCAGGTTCTTGGGCATGAACCAGTCCTGCGTCAGCCGGCGCAGCTTGGGGTGCTTGGGGGCATCAAGCGCGACCAGCGAGGAGACCAGGTTGGGGCTCTCCTCGCCCTGTCTGGCGGTCACCTCGCGGGCCAGCTTCTCGCCGGCCTTGTTCGTGAAGACTGTTGGCCGCGGGGCATTGAGGAAGGTCGCATTGTCCTTCGAGATCCGCATCACGTCGTCATACTTGGTGACCAGCCAGAACGGCTCGTGATCGTCAGTCGGGCTTTCGATCCGCACCACCGGGGTATCGGCCCGCAGCCGGTCGAACACGTCGAGCACCGTGTTCCAGTCGGCATAGGATTTGGGATCGAGTACCGCGATCGCATCGGCGGGGCTGGCGACAGGACCGGTCATCGCTTCAGCCCTGCGCCTGCGCGGCTTCGTAGGCCGCCTTGTACTCATCGCGCAGCAGCCGCTTGTAGAGCTTGCCCGTCAGCTCGCGGGGCAGCTGCTCGCGGAAGTCGATCTGGCGCGGCATCTTCACGCGGCTGAGCTGGCCCGCCAGGTACTCGCGGATCTCATCGGCCAGCGCCTCGCCGGCCTGGCTCATGTCGAGCGGCTGGATCACGGCCACGACCTTCTCACCCATTTCCGGATCGGGCGCGCCGATCACGGCAGCGTCGGCCACCTTGGGGTGGGTGACCAGCAGGTTCTCGATCTCCTGCGGGTAGATGTTGACCCCGCCCGAGATGATCATGAAGCTCTTGCGGTCGGTCAGGAACAGGTAGCCGTCCTCGTCCTGGTAACCGACATCGCCCAGGCTCGACCAGCCGTGCTTGTTGCGGGCATCGCGGGTCTTTTCGGGATCGTTGTGGTACTCGAAGGGCACCATGCCTTCGGTCGGTTCGAAGAAGATCTGGCCCTCGGTGCCGCGCGGCACTTCGTTGCCGTCCTCGTCGCAGACGCGGATGATCCCGGTCAGCGCCTTGCCGACCGTGCCAGGCTTGGTCAGCCATTCCGGGCTGGTGACAAAGGTAAAGCCGTTGCCTTCGGTCCCGGCGTAATATTCGTAGATTACCGGGCCCCACCACTCGATCATCGCCTGCTTGACCGGCACCGGGCAGGGTGCCGCGGCGTGGATCGCGCACTTCATGGTCGAAGTATCATATTTCTTGCGGACCTCTTCGGGCAGCTTGAGCATGCGGACGAAGTGCGTCGGCACGAACTGGCTGTCGGTAATCTTGTACTTCTCGATCGCGGCCAGCGCGGCTTCGGGATCGAACTTTTCCATCACCACCACGGTGCCGCCGATCTTCTGCACGGTCATCGACCAGCGCAGCGGTGCGGCATGATAGAGCGGGGCCGGAGTCAGGTAGACGGCATCGGGCTTGATCCCGAAGGCCATCAGGATCAGCCCGACCAGGGCGTTGGCCTGATCAATCGCCGGGTCTTCGGGCAGCGGGATCTTCACCCCCTTGGGGCGGCCGGTCGTGCCGGAGGAATAGAGCATGTCGACCCCGGCGCGCTCGTCGGCGATTCGCGTGTCCGGCATGGCGGCCAGGGCATCCTCGGCCGACATCGGCCCGGGCGTGTCGAAGCGCAGCTGCTCGACCGGCGCCAGCTTTGCCACTTCATCGAGCGTCGGGGCGAGATAGGCCGATCCGAACAGGATCTTCGCGCCGCTGTCTTCCAGGATATAGGCGATCTCGGGCGGGGTCAGGCGGCTGGAGATGCCGACATAGTGCACGCCCGAGCGCTGGAAGCCCCAGGTCAGGCAGAAGAACCAGGGGTGGTTTTCCATGCAGATGGCGACCGTATCGCCGATCTTGATTCCGCGGCTGCGCAGCAGCTGGGCTACCTGGTTGGACCGGCGGTCAAGCTCGGCAAAGGTGATCGTCTCGCCGCTGCTGGCCATGATGATCGCGGGACGGTCGGGATTGGTCTTGGCGTGGATCGACGGGTGCATCGGGAATCACTCTCCAGTGGTGGCAGTTACCATCCGGGCGTGACTTTTAACCGGTCGATTAAACCGGGCAAGGGCAAAAGGATGCTGCGGCGCGTTCCGGCAAAGAAAAAGGGCGGCGGTTGCCCGCCGCCCTGCTTCCTGTGCCGTGGGATGGGCTGCTTACTTGCTGCCGCCCTTGGCCGTTTCGCCGTCGTCGTCCTTGGCGGCGAGGGTGCCGGCCCAGGCATCGCCCTGCATGTAGGGGACCGGGTTGACGGCAGTGCCGGCGATGCGGACTTCATAGTGCAGGTGCGGGCCGGTCGAACGACCGGTCGAACCGACATAGCCGATCAGATCACCCTTCTTGACGACCTGACCTTCGGCGACGTTGAGGCGCGAGAGGTGGCCATAGCGGGTTTCGAGCTGCGCGCCGTGATCGAGCGAGATGAACAGGCCGTAGCTGGAGAACCAGTCAGCGCGGGTCACCACGGCATCGGCGGTGGCATAGATCGGGGTGCCGATCGGGCTGGCGAGATCAATGCCCTTGTGGCCGCGGCGGCCGCCGAGCACCGGGTTGGTGCGCATGCCGAAACCGCTGGTCAGCGCAGCGCCTTCAAGCGGCATCCGCGAAGGGATCGAAACGGCGCGGGGACGAGCGACCGGAACCGAAGCGACCGAAGTGCCGTTCCACGATGCGAAGAGACGGCGGAATTCGTCATCACCGCCGCGAGTGCCCGACTTGGCAGTCTGGGCTTCGCGCAGCGGAGCAGCGATATCGGCTGCGGTCGCGCTGGCGTTAGCGAGAGCGGGGGTGGCAAGACCAAGGCTGGCAAGCGCGGCAACGGTGCCGATCATGCTGCGAACCTTGGCAAAAATCGAAAAACCGACCACTTAAGAACCTTGCAGTTAAGCGGGCCAATCGTTGCCGATCAGTCCACCCGGACCCTGTTTGCATTGCCTGCCACAAAGGCCCGCAACCCGATTATGTGAGATGGTCGGAACCCCCCGCCGTCTCGTTGGGTTGGTTAAAGCTGCGTCACGGCGATGTCGCAACCCCTGCGTAGAAAGAGCGCGATAAACCGGCAGCGAGACGCGCTGAGTCGTTGAACGGCGGCTTAACGGACCCCCGGAAATGAGTCGCCACCAAGGATTTCCATAGGATTTCCGCGGAATCGCCGCGGGATTCGCAAACTGCGGCGAAATGTTTTGTCCCGAATCGGACGTGGGCGATTTCGTCGTCAAGGATTCGTTCGAGGATTCGCGCGCCGGTTTCGTCGCCCAGGCTGCGGATTCGCGCGAGCGTGGCCGGTGTCACATCCAGCCCGCGGGCCTCGAGCACCATCGGCACCACGGCGAGCCGCGCCGCAACATCGTGGCGCGTCTCAAAGGCCGCGTCCCACAGTCCGTCATGGGCCGGCAGCGCGCCGTAATGCGATCCCAGGCTGCGCAGCCGCCGGGCCAGCAAGGCAAAATGCATCGCCTCGTCCGCGGCGACCGAAAGGAAGTCGGAGACGAATTCCGGCCCCATCTCGGCCCCGAACCGCCCGGCCATGTCGAGCGCCAGGTCGATTGCGACGAACTCGATGTGGGCGAGCGAATGCCAAAGTGCGATCCGTCCGCGTTCCGAGCCGGCCTTGTTGCGCTTGGGCATCTGACTGGGTGGCAGCAGCTCCGGATGGGCCGGCCGTGCCGGGCGATCGGGCATGGCGCAGTCAAAGGTGAGGGCCAGCCGGCCCGCCGCCCAGTCGCGCGCAACGGCGCGGGCGGCGAAGGCCTTATCATTAGGCGCTGCGGTCAGCAGGGCGGCACGGATCGCCGCGGCAACAGTCGTCACAATGCTTGGGCAGCAGCCAGTACTTCGGCGGCGTGGCCCTTGACCTTAACTGGGCTCCAGACCTGGGCCACCTTGCCATCGGCACCGACCAGCACGGTCGAGCGGACCATGCCCATATAGGCGCGGCCATACATCGACTTTTCGGTCCAGAAACCCAGCGCGTCGGACAGGCCGCCCTCCTCGGGATCGCTGGCCAGCGGCGCGGTCAGACCATGCTTGGCAATGAACTTCTCGTGCTTCTTGGGCGGGTCCTTGCTGATCCCCAGGAGCGCCGTGCCGGCCTTGGCAAAATCGCCGGACAGGGCCGAAAAATCGAGGTTTTCCGTCGTGCAGCCGGGGGTATCATCCTTGGGATAGAAGAACAGCACCAGCTTCTGCCCGGCAAAGTCGGTCGGGCGCACGGTGCTCCCATCGGGACGGGTCAGGGCCACGTCGGGCAGGCTGTCACCGGGGGCAATGGTCATCACGCGATCTCCAGGGTCTCGCCGAATGTAGCAGCCCAGGCATCAGCCACGGTGCGGCGCGATTCGGTCAGTTTCTCGATCAGACAGCGCCAGTCGTCGCATTCGCAGGCGCTGGCAAGTACGGCCCTTGCACCGGGGTCCGGCTCGGTCCCATCGGGTGCCAGCAGCCGCGAGGCGATCAGGAAGCGGGCAAGCGTGCGGTGCGCCGTGCGGATTGCCGGATCGAGCTTGCCCGCCGCGATCAGACCCGCCAGCGCGACCGGGATCGACGGCTCCAGCGCGACATGATCGCGCAGTTGCAGGTAGTGGACGATGAATTCCGCATCGACCAGCCCGCCGCGCGCCAGCTTCACATCGAGCGGGCCCTTGGCCGGCTTGTGCTGCGCCATGGTCGCCCGCATTTCCAGCACATCGGCGCGCAGCTTGGCGGGATCGCGGTCCATTTTCAGCACACCGCGAATGATGCCGTCGAGTCCGGCTTGGGCGGCATTTGAGCCATGGAGCACCCGCGCGCGGGCCAGCGCCATATGCTCCCAGGTCCAGGCATTCTCGCGCTGGTAGCGCTCGAAGGCTTCCAGGCTGACCGAGATCGGCCCCTGCGCGCCCGACGGTCGCAGCCGGGTATCAACCTCGTATAGCGCGCCCTCGGCGGTCGGGACCGACAGCGCTGCAATCACCCGCTGCGCCAGCCGGTTGAAATAGAGCGTCGCGCCCAGCGGCCGGCCGCCATCGCTTTCCGCGGCATGATCGCCGGTAAACAGGAAGACGACGTCGAGGTCGGAGGCATGGGTCAGCACCCCGCCGCCGAGCCGGCCATAACCGACGATCAGCAGTTCGCCCCCCGGCACCTGACCATGGATGCGCTCGAACTCGGCAGTAGCAGCGTCGGTGAGGACCCGGATCGCGGCTTCGGCCACCCGGCAGAGCGCCGCGCCGATCTCCATCGGATCGCGGGTGCCCTCGATCAGCTGAACGCCCAAGGCAAAGCGGATTTCGCCCACCTTGCGCCGCACCCGGCCGAGCAGCGTTTCGTAATCGTCCCCAACTTCGCCGCGCGCCATGACCTCGGCCAGATCCTGCGCCGAACCCGGCAGGTCAAAGGCGCTGGCATCAATCAGCGGGTCCAGCAGGTCGGCCCGCCGCGCCAGGGCATCGGCCAGCGGCGGGGCCATGCACAGCACCCGCGCGACCAGATCGGCAAGGCCGGGCCGTGCCTCCAGCAGGCGGAACAGGTTCACCGCGCTGGGCAGGCCTGTCAGCAATTGCTCCCACCGCAGCAGCGCGTGGAGCGGCTCAGGCGCGGCGGCAAAGGCCGCGAGCAGGCGCGGCTGGACCGCATCGAAGGCCGCCCGCGCCTCCTCGCTGCGCAGCACCCGCAGCTTGCCGCTGCGCCAGCCCTCGATCCGCGTGGCCAGCGCTTCGGGCTCCGGAAAGCCGAGCCGCTCGATCTCGGCCGCCAGCGCCGCACCGCTGCGCGGCGCGGAGACTGCGACGCTGGTCTGCTCGCCCGCATGCTCGGCCACCAGCCGGTCATAGCGCTGGCCGACTGCCTCGGTAATCTCGGCCAGTTCGGCCACCAGCGCGCCGCCGTCAGTCAGGCCATCGAGCTGCGCGACAATGTCGAGCGCGGCCGGATCGAGCGGCAGGCTGTGGGTCTGCTGGTCGGCCACCATCTGCAGGCGGTGCTCGACCACCCGCAGCCGGTCATAGCTCTGGCCCAGCAGCGCGGCATCGCCGGCCTCGATGATGCCCGCCTCGGCCAGGGCATCGAGGCTGGCCCGGGTGCCGCGCAGGCGGAGCGATGGATTGCGGCCGCCGTGGATCAACTGGTGGATCTGGGCGAAGAATTCGACCTCGCGGATCCCGCCGCGGCCCTTCTTGAGGTCAAATCCGGGGCCGGGAGCCTTGGCCCCGTGGTGATTGGCGCGGATCCGTCCGGTCAGCCGACCGACCTCGGCGATCGCGCCGAAATCCAGGCTCTTGCGCCAGACGAACGGCCGGATGGCGGCAAGGAAGTTCTCGCCCGCAGCAATGTCGCCGGCGCAGGCGCGCGCCCGGATGAAGGCGGCGCGTTCCCACGCGAGCGCGGAGCTTTCGTAGTGCGTGAGCGCTCCGCCAATCGGAATCGCCAGCGGGCTGACTTCGCTCGCCGGGCGCAGCCGCAGGTCGACACGGAAGACATAGCCCTCCTCGTCGACGTGGCTCATCAGCTCCATCAGGCTCCGCGCCACACGCTGCGCCGCCTCGCCGGGTTCATCGCGCTCGCGCCGCGGGAGCAGGGCGGGGTCGTAGAGCAGGATCGGATCGATGTCGGAGCTGTAGTTGAGCTCCTGCGCGCCGTGCTTGCCAAGCGCGAGCGCCAGGAAACCGGCCGGTTCGGCATCGGGCACGCGCCGCTGGATCGCCTCGGCAATCGCGGCGTCAAGCGCGCGGTCGGCAAAGGCGGAGAGCTCGCCCGTCACCCGCAGCAGCGGGAAGGCCCCGGCCAGGTCGCCCACGGCCAAGGCAACGGCCAGCGCGAGCTTTTCGCGCCGCAAGGCCGATCCGATCGAGGGTGCCCCTTCGCCCGCTGCCTTGGCCCAGGCCAGCGCAGCTTCGCCGTCGCCCGCCGCCATCAGCGCCGCCAGCTCGGGCAGCCGCGCCAGTCCGCGCTCCAGGAAGGGGGCGTGGTCGCGGGCGCGCGCCAGGGCGTGGGTCCAGTCGCCGTTCATCATCGCTGTGCTTGCGGAGGGGGCGCCGCTCTGTCAATCGGCGGACCAAACAGATGCTCCGAAAGGTTACCCCGCAGATGAAGCTCCGCGCCCTCCTGCTCGCCACCCTCGCCATTCCTGCGGCCGCCCAGGCCAAGCCCGCCCCGGTGCCGGTGGTCGCGCCGGTTGCGCTCAACCAGCCGGCCCTGGCGGAAATGGTGAAGACGCTGTCCTCGGACGAGTTCGAAGGCCGTTCGCCCGGTACGGCGGGAGAGGAAACGACCGTTGCCTACCTGATCGAGCGGTTCAAGGCGGCGGGCCTGCAACCTGGCAACAAGGGTTCGTGGACGCAGGACGTGCCGACCGTGGAGATCACCGCCAGCAACATGGCTGGCCTGGCGATCACCGGGCGCGCAAGCACCATGCTGTTCGCGCCGGGCAAGGATTTCGTCGCCGGGTCCTATCGCGCGATTGACCGGACTGCGATTGCGGATGCCGAGTTGGTCTTCGTTGGCTACGGGATCAACGCCCCGGAACTCGGCTGGAACGACTATGCCGGCGTGGACATGAAGGGGAAGGTCGCAGTGATCCTGGTCAACGACCCGGACTATGAAACCGCCACCGAGGACGGGCCCTTCAAGGGCCGGCGGATGACCTATTACGGCCGCTGGACCTACAAGTTCGAAGAAGCGGCAAGGCAGGGTGCTCGCGCCGCGCTGATCGTCCACGATACCTTCCCGGCAGCCTATGGCTGGAACGTGGTCGAAAGCTCGTGGACCGGGGCACAGTACTTCGTTCAGAAGGCCAACAAGGGCATGGACCAGACCGAGGCGAACGGCTGGATCCAGAAGGGCGTCGCCGAAGCGATCCTCAAGGCGGCGGGTCGGGACCTGACCCAGCTGACTGCCGCAGCCAAGCAGAAGGGCTTCAAGCCCGTGCCGCTGGGCCTGAAGGCCACCATGAACTTCGACAATACCCTGCGCACCGCCATGTCGAAGAACGTGATCGGCTTGCTGCCGGGCAAGAAGCGGCCCGATGAATACGTGCTCTACACCGCCCACTGGGATCACCTGGGTCGCTGCAAGGCCAACGCAAAGGGCGATGACATCTGCAATGGCGCGGTCGACAATGCCACCGGCACGGCCATGCTCGCCGCTATTGCCGAAGCCAATGTCAAGGCCGGCCCGGCCGATCGCAGCCAGGTCTTCCTGGCAGTGACGCTGGAGGAATCGGGCCTGCTCGGCAGCGAATACTACGCCGCCAACCCGGTCTATCCGCTGGCCAAGACAGTCGGCGGGGTGAACATGGATGCGCTTTCGCCCGGTTCACCCTCGCGCGATTTCCAGGTGGTCGGTGGGGACAAGAGCGAGCTGACCCGCTACGTGGGCGCCGTCACTAAGGCGATGGGTCTGACCCAGTCGCCCGAGAGCGACATCGAGCGCGGCTACTATTACCGCTCCGACCACTTCAGCTTTGCCAAGCGCGGCGTGCCGATGTTCAACCTCGGCCGCGGCAATGACTGGGTGAATGGCGGCAAGGCGGCGGGCGAAGCGGCGGCCAAGCGCTATAACGAAGAGGCTTATCACGGGCCGGAGGACGAGTTCGATCCGAACTGGGATTGGTCGGGGATGCTGCAGGATGGCGAACTGTTCTTTCGCCTGGGCCGCAGCCTGGCGATGACCAGCGACTGGCCCAACTGGCACCCGACCGACGAGTTCCGCGCGATCCGTGATCAGAGCCGGAAGGGCGGGAAGTAATGGCTAGCCCGAACGTGTGGATGCCGCCCGAATGGCATCCGCAGGACTGGATCTGGATCGGCTTTCCGCACGATCCGGTCGAATGGCCGGGCTTCCTTGGCCGCGCGCAGGAGCAGATCGCGGCCTTTGCCAATGCCGTTGCCGAGAGCGGGCAGGAAGTGCGGCTGATCGTGCGCGACGCGGCCAACCACGCCCGCGCCAGCGCGCTGTGCAGCGCGGCGGTAAAGCTGGAGACGCGCCGCTATGGCGATGTCTGGCTGCGCGATACCGGCCCGCTGGTGGTGCAGCGCGATGGCGCGGCGCTGGGCCAGCGCTTCGGCTTCAACGGCTGGGGCGGCAAGTACTTGATGGACGGCGATCAGGAGATTGGCGCGGAGCTGGCGGAAAGCGCGGGCCTGCCCGTCGCCACGGCCGACTGGATCCTCGAGGGCGGGGCGCTCGATTGCGATGGCACGGGCCTTGTCGCGACGACCGAGCAGTGCCTGCTCAATCCCAACCGCAACCCGCAGCTCGTGCGCGCCGACCTGGAGGCACGGCTGGCCCGCGATCTGGGTTTTGACCGGGTGCTGTGGCTGGGTGATGGCCTGATCAACGATCACACCGATGGCCACGTCGACAACCTCGCGCGGTTCGTTGCGCCCGGCGTGCTGGCTGTCCCGCGCCCCAGCGGGGCCGATGATCCCAATGCCGCGATCTATGCCGATGCGAAGGCACGGGCGGAGGCATTTGGCTTGAAAGTCGCCGAAGTGCCGTCGCCGGGCCGGGTGACAAGCGAAGGCGGGCGGATCGAGCCGGCGAGCTATATGAACTTCGCCGTGACCAGCAATGTCGTGGTCGTGCCGATCTATGGCACCCGCCACGACGATGATGGCGTCGCGGCGATTCAGGCGCTGTTTCCGGACCGGGCGGTGGTTGGCGTGCTGGCCGATGCGGTCCTCGCCGGCGGTGGCTCGTTCCACTGCGCCAGCCAGCAGATGCCGCGGTTCTGACGGAGGTTTCGGTCTGACGAATCCTTGACTCCGGTCACGCGCGCATTTAGTTTCAACTGAAACCGAAATTCGCGACAGGAGCACGACCGCCATGGCCGACCTTTTCGAAAACCCGCTGGGCCTGGACGGGTTCGAATTCGTCGAGTTCTGCGCGCCGGAAAAGGGCGTGCTGGAGCCGGTCTTTGCCGCCATGGGCTTTACCGAGATTGCCCGCCACCGCTCCAAGGACGTCCAGCTGTGGCGCCAGGGCGATATCAATCTGATCGCCAATTACGAGCCGAAGAGCCCGGCCTGGTACTTCGCCCAGGAACATGGCCCTTCGGCTTGCGGGATGGGCTGGCGGGTGCGCGATGCGGCCAAGGCCTATGCCGAGGCGATCGAGCGCGGGGCCGAGCCGGTCAAAAGTCGCACCGGGGTGATGGAACTGCGCCTGCCGGCCTTCCGCGGGATCGGCGGATCGATGATCTATCTGATCGACCGCTATGGCGCGGACCTTTCGATCTATGACATCGATTTCGTCTACCATGCAGGCGTCGATCGCCACCCGGTCGGCACCGGCCTTCAGCTGATCGATCACCTGACCCACAACGTCTATGGCGGGCGCATGGCCCACTGGGCCGCCTTCTATGAGCGGATCGCCGGCTTCCGTGAGATCCGCTATTTCGACATCAAGGGCGAGTACACCGGCCTGACCAGCAAGGCGATGACCGCGCCCGACGGCAAGATCCGCATTCCGCTCAACGAGGAAGGCGCCGGTGGCGGCGGCCAGATCGAGGAATACCTGCGCGCCTATAACGGCGAGGGGATCCAGCACATCGCCTTTGCCTGCGACGATCTCTACGCCGTGTGGGACCGGCTCGCCGCGCTGGGCACGCCCTTCGCGCCCGCACCGCCGGCGACCTATTACGAGATGCTCGACGAGCGTCTGCCCGGTCATGGCGAGCCTGTGGGCGAGCTGCAGCGGCGCGGCATCCTGCTCGACGGGTCGACCGAGAACGATGATCCGCGCCTGCTGCTGCAGATCTTCAGCCAGGCCATGATCGGCCCGGTGTTCTTCGAATTCATCCAGCGCAAGAAGGACGAGGGCTTTGGCGAGGGCAACTTTACCGCCCTGTTCAAGTCGATCGAGGCCGACCAGATCCGCCGCGGCGCGCTGCAGGTCGAAGGAGCCGAGCAATGAGCGCGATCCAGCTCGAGCGCATTCACCACGTCGCCTATCGCTGCCGCGATGCGAAGGAGACGGTGGAATGGTACAGCCGTGTGCTCGGCATGCGCTATACCACCGCCTTTGCCGAGGACCACGTGCCCTCGACCGGCGAGTTCGACCCCTACATGCACGTCTTCCTCGATTGCGGCGGCGGCAACGTCCTCGCCTTCTTCGAGCTGCCCAACCAGCCGGAGATGGGCAAGGATCCGAACACCCCGGCCTGGGTCCAGCACCTGGCCTTCAAGGTGGCCGATATCGAAGCCCTGCTCGCCGCCAAGGCCCATATCGAGGCCCAAAGCGTCGAAGTGCTGGGGCCGACCTATCACGGCATCTTCCGCTCGATCTACTTCTTCGATCCGAACGGGCACCGGCTGGAACTGGCCTGCGATATCGGCACGCCCGAGCAATATGCCGAACTTGCGGCGGTCGCTCCGGCCATGCTGCACGAATGGAGCGAGACCCGCCGTGCCCCGCGCCATGCTTCGTGGCTGCACGAGGACCCGGCTGAGCGCGGTGAGGGCTGAGGTCACCAATCTGGCGCAGATTGTCATGATAGCAAGGGTTTCATCGCGCGATTAATTCGGTATGGGCGGCGCGTGCGCGCACTCGTCCTGATCCCGTTTGGCCTTGCCGTCCTCTCTGCCCCCGCGCTCGCCCAGCGTGCGGGGGAGAATGCCGCGACCCAGTCGAGCGATGCCTTTGGGCGCTCGGTCGGCAGCGAGAAGACCGGGCTTTACAACAACGAGGACGTGCGCGGGTTCAATCCGGTCGATGCCGGGAACGTCCGGCTCGAAGGGCTCTACTTCGATCAGGTCGAGCGGATTTCCTCACGGATTGTCGATGGCAATACGATCCGCGTCGGCGCTGCGGCGCTGCGCTATCCGTTCCCGGCGCCGACAGGCCTGGTGGATTACAACCTGACCCAGCCGGGGAAAGAGGCCAGCTACAGCTTCAACGCCGAATACAGTTCTCCCAATTCGATCGGTCCCGGCGGAAGCTTCGAATTCAAGCAGCCGCTCAGCGACACCTTCGGCATTTCCGGCGGCGTCGGCTTTCGCAACGCCACCCGCTATGAAGGCGGGCGCAGCCTTTACCGCCCGATGGGCATGACCATGGCCTGGCGCCCACAGCAGGGTACCGAGGTGCTACTGTTCGGCGGTCTGTTCATTTACCGCACCGACGAGTTGCGGCCGTTCTACTATCCGGTCGGCACCGAGCCGCCGCCCAAGGCGGAACGCGGGCTTGATCTCAGCCAGCCCTGGGCCAGCCGCAGCCAGGACCTCTGGACCAGCGGGGCGATCGTCAAGACGCCGCTGCTCGGTGTGAAGCTTGAGGCCGGGCTGTTCTATTCAGCCAAGGACCAGCACAGCGTCTATGCCGACCTGATGCGCGGCGTTGCCGCCGATGGTTCGGTCGCCAACCGCCGGATCATTGCCGAACGTGACAATTACGATGGCTCGTGGTCGGGCGAGGTGCGGCTGGTCAAGGAATGGATCGGCGCGAGCATCAATCACCGCCTGATCGCTTCGGTCCGGGGCCGTTCACGCAACCGCGACTTTGGCGGCAGCGTGCTGGCGCTCGGCCCCTCGACTATCCTGCGGCCGGACCTGCGTGCGGAACCCGTCTGGACGCAGGGCCCCAAGAACCGCGATGAAGTGCGCCAGATCACCGGCGGCGTCGCCTGGTCGATGGTTTCGCCGCAGCGCTTTAGCCTCGATGTCGGGATTTCGAAGAGCCGTTACCGCAAGGCGCTCGACTTTGTCGATCCGGCGCTGGCCGATCCGGTGACGCGCGACAATCCGCTGCTGCTGAACGTGGCTGGCGCGGTCCATGTCGCGCGCGGGCTGTCGCTCTATGCCGGTTATACGCGCGGGCAGGAGGAAGCGCTGGTGGCGCCCGATATCGCCACCAACCGTTCCGAAGCCCCGCCGGCGCTGCGCACCAGCCAGGTTGAGGCCGGCGCGCGCTGGGCCATTACGCCGAAGCTGACCTTCATCGCCGGGGCCTTCTCGATCAAGAAGCCCTATTACAATCTCGATCCGGCGCTGCGCTATCGCCAGCTGGGCGAGCTGACCAATCGCGGGGTCGAAGTTTCACTAACCGGACAGCTTGCCCCCGGCCTTACCATTGTCGGCGGTTCGCTGTTCCTCGATCCGAAGATCTCGGGCGAGGCAGTGGACAGTCGCCTGATCGGTCCGCGTCCGGTCGGCCAGATCCGCCGCCGCTCGGTGGCGACGATCGACTGGCGGATGGACGAAGGGAAGGGGCCGCTGTCGATCGATGCGAGCGTGGAGAGCCTCTCAAGCCGCACGGGCAATGCCGCCAACACGCTGATCGCCCCGCCGCGCACCACGTTCAACCTGGGCGCGCGCTATCGCTTCAAGGCAGCCGGCGGGACCTGGTTGCTGCGGCCGATGTTGCTCAACGTGTTCGATGAGTACGGCTGGAACGTGAACGGATCGGGCGGGTTCACCTATTCGAACCGGCGCCAGCTCACACTGCAGCTCGTCGCCGACTTCTAACTCTCTCCCGGCACCTTCACCCGCAGCATCGCCGCTGCGGCCAGCACCAGCGTGCCCGCAGCGAAGGCCATGGTCCAGATCGGCTGGTCGGGGAAGAAGGCCTTCATGATCGAGCCCATCACAGTCGCCACCAGCAGTTGCGGCACCACCACGAACACGTTGAACAGCCCCATGAAGATGCCGAGCTTGGCCTGCGGCAGGCTGCGCGCCAGGATCGCGTAAGGCATGGCCAGGATCGAGGCCCAGGCGATGCCCACACCGATCTCGCTGACGATCAGCCACTGCGCATCGGGCATGAAGAAGAAGCTGGCATAGCCCGCCGCGCCGCAGAGCAGGCCGAAGACGTGGGTCTTCACCTTGCCGAACCGGCGTGAGAGGAAGGGCAGCAGGGTCAGTGCGGCCACTGCCGCGACACCGTTATAGACGGCGAAGAGCACGCCGACCCAGTTGCCGCCTTCCTGATAGGCGGCGCTGGTCGGGTCAGCCGAACCGAAGAAGTTCTGCGCCACCACCGGCGTGGTGTTGATCCACATAATGAACAGCGCCGACCAGCTGAAGAACTGGACCAGTGCCAGCTTCTGCATGATCTCCGGCATGCCCGAAAAGTCGCCGACGATCGCCGCCAGCATGTTGTTGTCCTTGCCGGCGCGGGCCAGCCGGATCGCGATGTGGCTGATCACGCCATAGCTGATCAGCAGCATGGCCAGCAGGTAGACTTCCTTTTCCAGCCCCCATTGCTCGGTTGCCAAGGCCAGCAGGCCGCCGGCTGCGACCCACCAGAACGGGCCGCTGTTGCTGCGGCTGGCGAGTGCCCGCACCGGCTGACCTTCAGCCTCGTGGCCCGCGCCAAAGGCGCGCATTTCCTCAGGCGAGAATTCCTTAGTGGTCAGCACGGTCCACAGCACGGCGGCAAACAGCGCCAGGCCCCCGGCCCAGAAGGCATAGCGGACCGTATCTGGGATCTGGCCCGGCCCGGCTTCGTTCGATACGCCCCAATGCTCCAGCAAGTAGGGAAAGATCGATCCCACCACTGCGCCGGCGCCGATAAAAGCGGTCTGCACGGCATAGCCGGCGGTGTGCTGGTCCTTGCGCAGCATATCGCCGACAAAGGCCCGGAACGGCTCCATCGAGATGTTGAGGCTGGCATCGAGCACCCACAGCAGCACCGCCGCCATCAGTAGCACGTTGCTCTCCGGCATCACCAGCAGCGAGAGCGCGGCGAGGACCGCACCGAGCAGGAAGAACGGGCGGCGGCGGCCGAGGCGGCCGAGCCAGGTCTTGTCAGAGAGGTGGCCAATGATCGGTTGGACCAGCAGGCCGGTCAGCGGGGCGGCGACCCACAGCGCGGGCAGATCGTCGATCGAGCTGCCAAGCGACTGGAAGACGCGGCTCATGTTCGCGTTCTGCAGCGCGAAGCCGATCTGGATGCCGAAGAAGCCGAAGCTGATGTTGAACAGCCCGGCCCAGTTCTGCCGTGGTTTCTCGGTTGCCATGCCTCTCCCCTTTTATGGGCCGCAGGGCTGGCACGGCCTGACGGGGCAGGCAAGTGGCATACGAATACGTAAGTTTGGCTTCAGCCGTTGGTGCTGGCCCGCACGATCAGTCGCGGCGGCAGGCTGCGGTTGTCCTGCGCGCGGTCCTCGATCTGTTCGGCCAGGGTCTCAACCAGCAGTTCGCCGGCTGCAATCAGGTCCTGCTGCACGGTGGTCAATGGCGGGCTGGTCAAGCTGGCGGCGGGGATATCGTCGAAACCGACCACGGCGACATCGCCGGGTACCTGGTGCCCCGCCTCGGCCAGCGCGCGCATGGCCCCGATGGCGATCAGGTCGCTGGCAGCGAAGACTGCGTCAAACTCTGCGCCCGCATCCAGCAGCGCGCGGATTGCGGTGCGGCCATCGCCTTCGCTGGATAGGGCAGGAACCTGCAGCGCCGGATCGGCGGCCAGCCCGGCATCAGCCATGGCGTCGCACAGGCCGCGATAGCGATCGGCGAATTCGGGATAATGCTCGTCGGCATGGCCCAGGAAGGCGATCTTGCGCCGGCCGAGTTCCAGCAGGTGCTCACCCGCCAAGCGCCCGGCAGCGACATTGTCGGTGCCGACAGTCGCTCCGATCGTATCCTCGCGCACGGAGCCCCAGCGCACGAAGCGGGTGTCATGTTCGACCAGCTCGGTCAGCCGCTGGGTGTAGAGCGTGTAATCGCCGTAGCCCAGCAGGATCAGGCCGTCGGCGCGGTGGCTGTCCTGGTAGCGGGTGTGCCAATCGTCCTCCAGCTTCTGGAATGAGATCAGCAGGTCCAGCCCGCGATTGGCCGTCGCTCGGGTGATCGCGCCCAGCATGGCGAGGAAGAACGGGTTGATATTGGCTCCGTCGGGCGTCGGGTCCTCGAAGAACAGCAGGGCAATGGTGTGCGAGCGCTGCGAGCGCAGCGACGAGGCGTTCTTGTCGACCGAATAGTTCAGCTCGCGGGCGATTTCCTGGATCCGCTGGCGGGTCGCCAGGCTGACCGATTTGGAGCCGCGCAGCGCCCGGCTGACGGTGGGCTGCGAAACCCCCGCCAAATAGGCGATGTCAAAGCTCGTCGGCTTGGCTGAGGGCTTTCGGCCCATTTTCCCTCCCGGCCTGCCGGTCTTGATGCCGGCACGCCGCGCAGGATAGCGCTTCGGCGGCCCAGCGCAATTGCCAAGTCCACCAATCTGGCGGGCTTTGCGGCGCTAAACTAGCAATTTGGCGAATGGGCAGGACCCGCCCCTCACCGCATGACGACAAGCTGAGGAAGAGGCCTGCTCCGGCGGGCCCCGACCGTGCAAGGCAACCGAGAGAACACCATGCAACTCAGTCGCGAGCAAATGCTGCAGGCCTACCGCCGGATGAAGATCATCCGCGAGTTCGAAGAGCGCCTGCATATCGATATCGCCACCGGCGCCATTGCCGGCTTCACGCACCTTTACTGCGGCCAGGAAGCCGTCGCGGTCGGGGTCTGCGAGCATCTCGATACCGATGACAAGATCGTCTCGACCCACCGCGGCCACGGCCACTGCCTGGCCAAGGGCTGCGACGTTGACGGGATGATGAAGGAAATCTGGGGCAGCCGCGAAGGCCTGTGCAAGGGCAAGGGCGGCTCGATGCATATCGCCGATGTCGATGTCGGCATGCTCGGTGCCAACGGCATTGTCGGCGCCGGTGCACCGATCGCAGTTGGTGCAGCGCTCGCCGCCAAGCTCGACGGCAAGGGCAAGGTAGCGATCACCTTCTCGGGCGACGGGGCCTGCAACCAGGGCACCACCTTCGAAGCCATGAACATGGCGGTCGTCACCAAGGCGCCCTGCATCTTCGTGTTCGAGAACAACCACTATTCCGAGCACACCGGCTTTGAATATGCTGTGGGGACGCAGCAGGACATCGCCAGCCGCGCCGAAGCCTTTGGCATGCGGGTCTGGCGCGCCGACGGGACCGATTTCTTCGCGGTCCACGAAACGATGCGCGAGCTGCTCGAATATGTCCGCGCCGGCAATGGTCCGGCGGCGGTCGAGTTCGATACGGAGCGCTTCTTCGGCCACTTCGAGGGCGATCCCCAGCGCTACCGCGGCGAGGGTGAGCTCGACCGGATCCGCGAGACCCGCGATTGCCTCAAGAAGTTCCGCGCCAGCGTGGTTTCGGCCAAGGTGCTGACCGACGCGGATCTCGATACCATTGACGCAGAGGTGCTGGACCAGATCGAGGCGGCGGTTGTTGCCGCCCGCGCTGCGCCGCGCCCCACGTCCGAAGACGTCCTGGCTGACGTCTACGTTGCCTACTGAGCCGGAGACTTCGCAATGGCCAAGATGATGTACCGCGATGCCGTCCGCTCGACGATTTTCGAAGCGATGGAACGCGATGAGCGAGTGGTGGTCCTGGGTGAGGACGTGGTCGGCGGGATGGGCACGGCCGGCGGGCCCGAAGCGATCGGTGGGATCTGGTCAACCTCGACCGGCTTTTATGACGCCTTCGGCCCCGACCGGGTGATCGATACCCCGATTTCGGAAAGCGCCATCGTCGGCGCAGCTGGCGGCCTGGCGCTCGCTGGCAAGAAGCCGATTGCCGAACTGATGTTTGCCGACTTCATCGGCGTGTCGCTCGACCAGATCTGGAACCAGATCGCCAAGTTCCGCTACATGTTCGGCGGCAAATCGACCTGCCCGGCGATCATCCGCATGGCCTATGGCGGCGGCTTCAACGCGGCGGCGCAGCACAGCCAGTCGGTCCACCATTTCCTCACCGCCATGCCGGGCCTCAAGGTCGTGATGCCCTCGACCCCGGAAGACGTGCGCGGCCTGCTGCGCGAAGCACTACGCGGTGATGATCCGGTGATCTTCCTGGAGCACAAGGCGCTCTACGGCGTGACCGGCGAAGTGCCGGATGGTGACTGGACCATTCCCTTCGGCCACGCCCGCCTGACCCGCGCCGGCCAGGACCTGACCCTGGTCGCAACCGGGCTGATGGTCAGCCGCTGCGAAGCCGCTGCCGATGCCCTGGCCAAGGACGGGATCGGCTGCGACGTGATCGATCTGCGCACCACCAGCCCGATGGATGAGGAAGCGATCCTCGATTCGGTCGAGGTGACCGGCCGCTTGGTCGTGGTTGACGAAGCGCCGCAGCGCTGCAGCCTCGCCACCGACATTTCCGCGCTGGTCGCGCAGAAGGCCTTTGCCAGCCTCAAGGCGCCGATCGAAATGGTCACCGCGCCGCATTCGCCGGTGCCTTTCGCGCTGGAACTGGAACAGGCCTACCTGCCATCGGCAGCCAAGATCGAAGCGGCGGCCCGCAAGGTCCTCGGTTACCGCTAGGAGGCGAGAGATGAGCAAGCTCCGCCCCTTCTGCATGCCCAAGTGGGGCATCGAAATGACCGAAGGCACGGTCGCCGAATGGATGGTCGGCGAAGGCGACCGGGTGAAGCGCGGCGATACGATCTGCCTGATCGAAACCGCCAAGATCACCAACGAGGTTGAGGCCGAAAACGACTGCGTGATCCTGCGCGTGCTAGCCCCGGCGGGCGAAGACGTGCTGCCGGTCGGCGCGCTGCTGGCGGTGTTCGGCGATGACGATGCCCCCGCGAGCGAAGTCGACGCCTTTATCGCCGCGTTCGTGCCGGCCGAAGGCGGTGTGGGCGAAGCGCCGGTCGCGTCGGGCGACAAGCCGGCCAAGCCCGCTGCGGCCCCGGCGGCCACACCGAAGAAGATCGAAACCAACCGCCCCATCAGCCCCGAAGCCCTGGCCCTCGCCGAGCGCGAAGGCGCCGATCTCGATGCCATCGAAGGCTCTGGTCGCGGCGGACGGATCACTTACCAGGACGTCTACCAGCACCTGCGGCCCCAGGCTGCCCCGGTGCTGCGCGGCGCGGCCGAGCTTGCGCCGGAAGACCTGCGGATCTTCGCCTCGCCGCTTGCCCGCCGTTTGGCGGCGCTGCACGGAGTGGACCTGTCCGGCCTGACCGGCACGGGCCCGCGCGGGCGCATTTCCAAGCATGACGTGCTGGCAGCCATGCCCAAGCCCGCCGCTACTGGCGGGGCCTTCGCGCTGGCCGCCAATAGCCCGCGGATCGCGCCGTTCGACAAGGTGCGCGGCGTGATCGCCCAGCGGCTGACTGCCGCGAAGCGCGACATTCCGCACTTCTACCTACGGGTCGCGGTGGACGTCGACGCGCTGCTCACGCTGCGCAAGACGGCCAACCTGGTGCTTGGCACCAAGGCCTCGATCAACGATTACCTGGTGCTCGCCGCCGGCCGCGCGCTGGCGCGCCACCCGGACGTCAACGTGCAGCTGCATGGCGATGCCGTGCATCACTTCCCGCACGCCGACATCGCGGTGGCAGTGGCTTCGCCCAAGGGGCTGGTCACGCCGATTGTCCGCCAGGTTGACCGGATGACCCTGCCGCAGCTGGCCGCGGCCACGGCGGCGCAGATCGACAAGGCCAAGGCCGGGCGGCTGTCATGGGAAGACCTCGACGGCGGGACTTTCACCATCTCCAACCTCGGCATGTTCGGGATCGATGATTTCGATGCCGTGATCAACCCGCCGCAGGGCGCAATCCTGGCAGTCGGCCGGGCGCGGCGTGAGGCGGTCGAGAGCGACGATGGCGGGATCGATTTCGCCACCATGATCAGCCTGAGCCTGTCAGTCGATCACCGGGCGATCGATGGCGCGGCCGGGGCCCAGTTCCTGGCCACGCTCAAGAGCCTGATCGAGGATCCCGAACAACTGTTTTGACCACACGGGGCTTAAGCCGTGGTCAAATAGGGGGCGGCGCGCGGGGAGCGATCCTCGCGCGCCGTTATTTTTGCGCCCCGGCCAGGCCGCCTTTCCATGCATAAAAAAACACCCGCGATCCGAAGATCGCGGGTGCCATGGAGGTTGGAGTTAGGTCTTAGAACTTGATCGTGGCTTCCACGAAGACCTGGCGGCCACGGTTGGTGCTGACGATGATATCGTCACCGCCCACCGGCAGGAACGGACGGTCACCCGACGAGCTGACGTGCAGCTTGTTGGTGATGTTGTTGGCAATCAGTGCCAGCTTCCACTTGCCGTCCGGATCGCCGATCGCCACCGAAGCATCGAACAGCCAGTACCGGTTCTGCGTAAAGTCGTTAAAGGCCGTGGTGTTGGTGTAGTAGCTGCTGCTGAACTGCGCGTTGCCGTTGATCGAGAACTCCAGGCTGTCGTTGATCGGCACGCTGTAATCGAAGGCCGTGTTGCCCGACCACTTCGGTGCCCGCGCGGCCTTGCGGCCGTTGAGGTTGGCACCCTTGAAGGTGATGTAGTCATCGCTGAAGTAGGCATCGAGGTAGGACAGGTTGCCTGAGAAGCGCAGCCCTTCAACCGGAGTCCGCCAGGCCCAGCCCACGTCCACGCCCTTGGTGGTGACTTCACCGGCGTTGGAGGTCACGAACTGGACCGCAACGGCGTTGAAGACCTGCACCTGAAGGTCCTTGAACTTGTAGTAGAAGGCCGTGGCATTCAGCGTGATGCTGCGGTCAGCAAACTGGGACTTGACCCCGATTTCACCGCCCTTGGCATCTTCCGACTTGTAGATCAGCGAGCTGAAATTGCCGGTCAGCGCCGCCTGGCTAAGGCTGTTCGACGGCAGGGCCGAGTTGTCGACGCCGCCCGACTTGAAGCCGGTCTTGTACGAGGCGAAGACGTTGACGTCCGGGGTCACCTGGTACTTCAGCGTCACTTCCGGTGAGAAGTTGTCGTCGCTGAAGTCGATATTCGGCGAAACAAAGCCGCTGCCGATGAAGGCCGGGCCAGGGCCCAAGATCCGGTGCACGTAGGGGACGGTGATCCGCTGGGTCTTGTTTTCGTTGGTGTAGCGGATCCCGCCCGACAGCTCGAGCTGGTCGGTCAGGTCAATCATCACGCTGCCGAAGATCGAGGTCGCCTCGGTCTTGGTAGTGTGGTTCTTGTCATAGTCCCAGGTGTAGCCCGTGATCGCATCGGGCGAGATGAACGAAATGTTGACCGCATTCTGGGCCGTATCGAAGATGAACCGGCGCCATTCATAGAAGCCGCCGATCATGAAGTTGAACATGCCATCGTTGTCCGAGGCCAGGCGCAGTTCCTGGCTCAGCTGCTTCAGCGCGTTGCGCGGATCGCTGGTGCCCACGCCGAACGGCGCGCCGACCGTGTTGGTCGCGGCCAGCGCCGGGAAGTTGGCAGCAATGATCGCATCGCTGACCGGGCCAGGTGCGCCCAGGGCGGTGATATAGGCCTTGCCGACACCGCCGTAGCTGTAGTTGTCGACGTCGACTGCATCGAGGTTGACGAACCCGGTGATTGACGAGAGCGTCAGGTTGTCCGCCAGCTTCCAGTCCATCTTGAGGCGGGCGAACCACAGGTCGGTCTCACCAAACGGCACGCCGTTATAGCCTTCGGCCTTGGTCGGTCCGCTCGCCAGCGGGACCTTTCGCGCCAGCGCGACGGCCGTGTCGGGCAGGAAGTACTTCTGGTCAGTGTAGTTGCAGTCATAGCCCGCCGGGATTGAGATCGCACCCGAGAACAGGGTCACCACGTCCGCCCGGCCATTGGCACCGCAGTACAGGTCAGAGTGGCTGATCGCCCCGTCATTGGTCTGGCGGTTGTACTGAACCTTCAGGTTGGCACTGAAGACATCGTCCGGCTTGAAGTCCAGCGTCAGGCGGCCGACAAAGTTGGTCAGGCCGCGGAACTGGTTGACCGCTGGGGTACCCGGCTGCATTTCAAGGAAACGATCGATCTTGTTGTACTGGCCAGCCACGCGGATCCCCAGCGAGTCCGTCAGCGGACCCGAGATATAGCCACCGACCGTGTAACCCCGTTCCTCGAACTCGTATGCGGCCTTGCCGCCGACTTCCCAGCTGGAGGTCGGGTCCTTCGACTTGATCGAGAACACGCCGGCCGAGGCGCTCTTGCCGAAGTAGAGCGACTGCGGGCCCTTCAGCACGTCGATCTGGGCGGTGTCGAAGAAGGCTGACTGGACCATGCGCATGGTCGAGACCTGGATGCCGTCATAATCGAAGGCCACGGCCGAATCGAACGAGGCCGAAATGTTGGAGGAACCGACCCCGCGCAGCGAGATCTGGCCGCCCGAACCCGAACCGCCGACCTGGATGTTCAGCGTGGGAATGCGGCTGGTCACGTCGGAAACTTCATCGACGTTGTACTTGTCTAGGGTGTCAGCACCGACGCTGGTGATCGTGACCGGCACTTCCTGCAGGGTTTCATCCTGCTTGCGCGCGGTAACAATGATGACCTCTTCCGTTGCCTCTTCATCGGCTGGCGCCGCCTGGGCATAGGCCAGTTGCGGCGTTGCCAATACGGCAAGGCCGGAAGCAGAACACAGCAGCAGCCGCGTCAGCTTCTTCGAATTGCGGAATCCGAATGTAGATCCTCTCATGACCATCCTCCCAAAACGGTCCGCGGGGGTGTTATCGTTTCGCAACTGTTGCCCGCAGCCAATGCTTCAACCGAGGTGAAAGGTGTATGTGGTGTGGGGCAAGGACACATTTAGCAAAACCGATAGGGCTTTGGTGCACGCCTCACGGCCAGCATTCCGTAACGGCAATCTAGCCAGCCAGAACGGATTCGCGCCGGGGATCGCGCGGCCAGACCCAGGCCTGATCGAGCACCGGTTCGACCCGCAGTTCAGCCGGAATCCGCTCCGCGCCGATCATCGCATCGCAGTTCTGGTGGAAGTAGTAGATCCGCGCTTCCTGATAGCTCAGCGGCACAGAGCGGAACCCGCTCGATTCCATCGAACGCTGGATTGCTTCGCCGAACTGGGTGTCTTCCTGGATGATCGAACTCATCGCCCGGCCATTGGGCTGGCTGGCGTCGGGCACGGTCCAGAGGTCCGGCGCCGGCCCATCGCCCCAGTCGAGCGCCATGGTCACCAGCTCAAGCCGCGTGGTGGTCAGCGAAGTCGGCCAGAACACCAGCGGCGGGATGAAGTAGCTCGAGAGCGGCGAGACCCAGTTGGGGAACAGGGTGTAGCTCTGCGTGCAGGTCCGGCCCAGTTCGCCCACTGTTTCGATCTGCTGCCACTCCGGCGGGCTGTCGATCGCACGGACATGCTCGCGGTTGGTCTGTGGCGGCGGCGGTGCCAGCATCCGGGCATGGCCGTGCGGATAGAGCGTGTTGAAATTGCGCTTCGAATCGACCAGCGGCGCGACCGTATCGGGATGGATGAAGGGCACATGGTAGACCTCCATGTTGGCCTCCATCGCTACCTTCCAGTTGCACTTCAGGTCAAAGCTGTGCCGTGCGGCTAGGCGGACCCGGTCAAACCCGAACTCGGCCCATTCCTCCGCCAAGGGGCCAAGCCACTCCAGCAAGGGCACCGCATTGTCATCGAAGTTGACGAACACGACATTGCCGAACCGCTCGCAGCGCACGCCGATCAGGCTGCGGCAGGTCAGGTCCAGGTTCAAGAAGTCGCGCGTCTCGGGCACGCCCACCAGGGTCCCGTCGGTCTTGTAGGTCCAGTTGTGATAGCCGCACATCAGCCGCGGCGACTTGCCGCGATCGACTGTCACCACCGGCGCGCCGCGGTGGCGGCAAGTGTTGTAGAAGGCCCGCACTTCGCCATCCATGCCGTGGACGATGATCAGCGGCTCCCCGGCATTGTCCCAGCGCATGAAGCAACCGGGCTCGGGGATCTCGTCGATATGGGCGGCGAAGAGCCAGGCCTTCCTGAAGATGTGCGCCTGTTCCAGCGCGAAGTATTCCGGGCTGGTATAGCGCCCGGCCGGCAGGTCGGGCAGGGCGGGGAAGCCGGCCGGCGGCGCATTACGCTGGCCTTCCCATTCCATCATCGCCTTCAGCGCGGCAACTTCGGCCTGGTCCATCATCCCTCTCCTATGGCGCGGAGACTATCCGCCCAGCTGCCCGGGCGGCACTCGCGCTTTAGTCAGTTTGGACCTGTCACCCCCTGCGATAGACCTTCGCCAACAACGACAAGCGAGAGGGATGACTGTGGCAGGACGGGTCGAAGGCAAGATTGCACTGGTTACCGGCGGGGCGATGGGCCTGGGCAAGGCCGATTGCGAGCGGCTCGCCGCCGAAGGGGCCAAGGTCTATGTCACCGATATTGACCTTGCCGGCGCAGAAGCTGTGGCCAAGGCGATCGGCGGCGTGGCGATGAAGCACGACGTCCGCTCACCCGAACAGTGGCAGGCCGTGGCTGACCGGATCGAGGCCGACCATGGCCGGCTCGATATCCTGGTCAACAACGCCGGCAACGTGATCTTCGAGAGCATCGAGAACTGCTCGCTCGACAATTTCCGCCTGCACATGGCGATCCATGTCGAAGGCACTTTCCTGGGCTGCCAGGTCTGCCTGCCGCTGTTGAAGAAGTCGGAGAGTGCGGCGATCATCAACATGGCCTCGACCGCCTCGCTGATGGGGTACGGCACGATTGTCGCCTATACGGCGGCCAAGGGTGCGATCCGCTCGATGACCAAGTCGATCGCGATGCATTGCCAGGATGAAGGCTACAAGATCCGCGTCAATGTGCTGATGCCGGGCGGGATCGAGACGCCGATGGTCCGCGACATTTCGGGCCGGGCCGGGCAGCAACTGATGGCGATCCCGGACGGTATCCTGCCCAAGGAATCGCTCGGCGCGCCCAAGGACGTGGCCAATGCCGTGCTGTTCCTCGCCAGCGATGAGGCCCGCTTCCTGACTGGAGTCGAAATCCCGGTGGACAATGGCCTCTTCGCCCGCCCCTCGCGGTGAGGGCAGCGCCCCGGAGGAGAGCGCAGCGCCCTGGTACCGTTGGTACGTTCTGGGCCTGCTGATCCTGACCCTGCTGTTCAGCGTGGCTGACCGGCTGGTCTTTTCGATCCTGATCGAGCCGATCAAGGCTGAATTCAAGCTCTCCGACACCCAGCTTGGCCTGCTGGGGGGGGTCGCTTTTACCCTGACCTATGTATTTGCCGGCTTCCCGGCGGCGCGACTGGCGGACCGCTCGGTGCGCAAGAACATCGTGGCTGGGGCGATCACCTTCTGGTCGTTGATGACCGCGCTGTGCGGCCTCGCCGTCGGGTTCTGGACGCTGTTCCTGGCCCGGACCGGCGTCGGCGTGGGCGAGGGCTGCAGCGGTCCGGCCTCGCAATCGATGATTGCTGACTATTTCCGCCGCGAGGAACTGGCCCGGGCGATGGGCTTCCTGACCGTTGGCTCGACCATGGGCACGGTCACCGGGCTGATGGCCGGTGGGCTGCTGGCCGAGGCCTTTGGCTGGCGCTGGGCCTTTATTTTGATGGGACTGCCGGGGGTGCTGATTGGCGGACTGCTTTACCTTACCGTGATCGAGCCGCGGCGCGGGCGCTATGCCCCGGCGGGATCGCGGATCGAGCAGACTTCGGTGCGCGAGACGGTCTCCACCCTGCTCGCCAACCGGGTCTACCTTGGCATCGTCATGGGTTACGCGGTCCAGATCATGATCGGCTATGGCATGGCCTTCTGGATGGCGCCGATCATGATCCGGCAGTTCTCGGTCTCGGTCAGCGATGTCGCGATCTACCTTGGTCTGGCGTTTATGATCAGCGGCCTGCCCGGGCCGATCCTGGGCGGCTTCATCACCGATGCCCTGACCCGGCGCGATGAGCGCTGGCGCGCCTGGTATCCGGGTCTCGCCAGCCTGGCCTGCGCGCTGCCGCTGTGGTTCAGCCTGCAGGCGCAGACGCTCTGGCCATTCCTGATCCTGTTCTCGATTGCCTATGGCATCTTCGTGTCCAGTCAGGCGCCGATCATGTCGGGCATCCAGGCTGCGGTCGAACCATCGCAGCGCGGCTTTGCCGTGGCCTTCGCCATGTTCTTCAACAACCTGATCGGTCAGGCGGCGGGCCTTGGCCTGATCGGCTGGCTGAGCGACAGTTTTCAGCCGGAAATGGGCGTGCGCGGGCTGGGCATGGCGATGTTCACGGTGAGCCTTGGCGCCGGCCTCGTGGCCCTCGCCATCTTCATCTGGACCGCCGCACAAATGCGTCGCAGCGGCTACCTGGCGAAAATGGGTCGGGCCTAGAAGCCTGGCCTAGAAGCCCGGGTGCACGGCCAGCGCGCCGCCATCGACCAGCAGTTCCGAGCCGGTCATGAAGCCGCAGCCGTCCGAGACGAGGAAGGCGATGGCCGCCGCGATCTCGGCCGGATTGGCCAGCCGGCCGAGCGGGGAGGTTTTGGCGACGAGGTGGCGCAGCTGTGGGTCGATCGCGTCCATCTTGGTGAAGACGCCGGTATCGGTCGCGCCGGGGACCATGGCATTGCAGCGGATATTGTAGCCCTCCTGCGCGCAGTGGACCGCGACCGACTTGGTCAGCATCCGTACCCCGCTCTTGGCGCTGGTATAGGTGACGTCACCCGGCAGCGCCGCATAGGCCGTGGTCGAAGCGACATTGACGATCGCGCCCGACGACCCGCCAGGATTGGCCTTCATCGCCCGGATCGCCGTCTGGCAGCCCAGCATTACCCCGGTCAGCAGCACCCCGATACCGCGATCCCAGTCGGCCATGGTCACGTCCTCGATCGACTTCTGCACGGTATAGCCGGCGTTGTTCACCAGGATATCGAGCCGCCCGTGTTTGGAGACCGCATGATCAACCACTTCGGCCCAGCGCGCACCGTCGGCCACGTCCTGGGGCAGGAATTCGATCCCTGGCGGATAGGCCGGCGCAGGGACCACATCGGTCGCGATCACCTGCGCGCCGTCAGCAGCCAGCCGGATCGCCGTTGCCCTGCCGATGCCGGAGGCTGCCCCGGTTACGATGGCCACTTTGCCTGCAAGGTTACCCATTGGCCTGCTCCCGCGCTGGTTCGCCGCCTTGCTAGCCGCCGCCGGTACGAAAGGCCGCTCCCATTTTTGCGGATTAACGCCGCGCCTCCCGCAGCCTAGACCCTGCCGCAATATCAATCTCGGCAAGAGGAGCGACTTATGGACCTGGGTCTGGCTGGCAAGAAAGTGATCATGAACGGCGGGGCGCACGGGCTGGGCCTGGCCTCGCTCAAGCTGTTTGCGGCCGAGGGCGCAGATGTCGCCTTCTTCAGCCGCAAGGCCGAGAAGATTGAGGCCGCTAAGGCCGCGATCGACGCTGCCGGACCGGGCAAGGTCTTTGCCGAAGTGTTCGACATGGCCGCCGGCGGGGATGCCTACAAGGCCTGGCTGACCAAGGCGGCCGAGGCGCTGGGCGGCTGCGACATCTTCATCCACACCGCCAGCTCTTCGGGCACCGGCGGCACGGGGGACTGGCAGCAGGGCCTCGACATGGACATCATGGGCGCGGTCAATGGCGTTGAAGTGCTGACGCCCTACCTCGAAAAGTCGGGCACCGGCTCGATCGTGTTCCTCTCGTCCACTGCGGCGCTGGAGACCTTCGTTGCCCCGCAGGCCTTCAACGCGCTCAAGGCTGCGCTGATCACGCACGGTTCGCAGCTCAGCCAGGCGCTGGCCGCCAAGGGCATCCGCGTCAACACCGTGTCCCCCGGCGCGATCCACTATGCCGATGGCAACTGGGAAACGATCCGCCAGCATGTTCCGGCGCTCTACGATGCCACGCTGGCCAAGATGCCGATGGGCCGCTTCGGCAATCCGGAGGAAGTCGCCAAGGCGATTGTCTTCGTCGCCAGCCCGGCCTGCCCCTATATGACCGGGGCCAACGTGGTGGTCGACGGCGGCTTTACCCAGCGCGTCCAGTTCTAAGCCAAAGGCCAGCCCTGCCATGAGCACGATCGACCGGGCCAAGCTGCTCGATATCTATACCCGCACCATGAAGGTGAACCGGACCGACGAGAAGTTCCGGTCACTGCTCATGCAGGGCAAGGTCGCGGTGATGTACTACTGCGTCCGGGGCCAGGAACTGGTCTCGGCCGCAGCCATGGCGGCGCTGACCGACGATGACTACGTGGTCTGCACCTATCGCGGGCAAGGCGAACAGACCGCCAAGGGCATCCCGCCCGAGCTGTGGTGGGCCGAATGCCTCGGCAAGGTGACCGGCACCTGCAAGGGCAAGGGCGGGACCATGCATATCACCTACCCTGAAAAGGGCATAATGGTGACCACTGGCGTGGTCGGATCGGGCCTGCCGATCGCCACGGGCCTGGCCATGGCCAGCCAGAACAACGGCGATGGCAAGGTCACCCTGGTGAGCTTCGGCGATGGCGCGGCCAATATCGGCGGCTTCCACGAGGCGATGAACATGGCCCAGCTCTACAAGCTGCCGGTCGTCTTCCTGTGCCAGAACAACCGCTATGGCGAGCACACGGCCTTTGCCGATCACACGGCGAGCGAATCGATCTCCTCGCGCGCGGCCGGTTACGGGATGCGCGGCGTGCTGGTGGACGGCAACGATGTGGATCAGGTCTATCCGGCCGTGCAGGAAGCGGTTGACCGGGCGCGGGCGGGTGAAGGCCCGACCCTGGTCGAGGCGATGTGCTACCGGATGATGGGGCACTTCTTCGGCGCGGACTTCTCCTACATGCCCAAGGAACACCTGGCCGAAATGCAGCGCGAGGATCCGCTGCCCAAACTGCGGCAGGTGATGCTCGATCACCAGTTCAGCGAGGAGGAGCTCGACGCCATCGTCGCGGATATTGATGCCGAGATTGACGGGGCCGTCGCCGCCGCGCTCGCCGCCGATCTGCCGGGGCCAGAGGAACTGGCGATCGATGTGTTCGAAACCCCGCTGGTGGAGGCGCGCTGATGGCCGAGATTACCCTGGCGCAGGCGCTCAACAAGGCGATTGATGAGGCCATGGCCGAAGATGCAGGCGTGTTCTGCCTGGGTGAGGACGTCTCCGCCAAGCAGGGCGGCGGCGTGTTCAAGATCACCTCGGGCCTGACCGAGAAGTATGGCGAGCACCGCGTCCGCGCGACGCCGATTTCGGAAACCGCCATCGTCGGCGCGGCGGTTGGCGCGGCGCTGGCCGGGCAGCGGCCGATTGCCGAGATCATGCTGATGAACTTCGTTGGCGTCTGCATGGACCAGATCGTCAACCACGCCGCCAAGCTGCGTTTCATGTCGGGCGGGCAGACCAATGTCCCGCTGGTGATCCGCACCACTACGGGGGTCGGCGTAGGCTTCGGCGGGCAGCACTCGGACATGCTCGAGGCCTGGTTCGCCCATGTTGCCGGCATCCACGTGGTGACGCCGTCAAACGCCGCCGACGCGCGCGGGCTGATGCGCGCCGCGATCGACTGCAACGATCCGGTGATCTTCATCGAGAATATCCTGTGCTACGGCCTCAAGGCCGAGGACCCGGGGCCGGGCTACCGCGTGCCGCTGGGCAAGGCCGCGGTTGCACACGAGGGCAGCGACATCTCGCTGATCACCTATGGCCGCACCGTGCTCGATGCTCTGGCCGTGGCGGACGAGCTAGCCAAGGAAGGCATCTCGGTCGAAGTGATCGATCTGCGCACCATCGCTCCTTACGACGAGGCGACCGTGCTGGCTTCGGTCCGCAAGACCGGGCTGGCGATCACCCTGCACGAGGCCGTCCGGCCGTTCGGCACCGGGGCAGAGATCGCCGCCAATATCCAGGAGAAGTGCTGGGATAGCCTGAAGGGCCCGGTTCGCCGGATCGGTGGCACCTTCTCACCCGTCCCCTTCGCGACCGTGCTGGAACAGGCCTGGATCCCGAACAAGGGCCAGATCATCGGCCAGATCAAGGCCGCGCTGGGGAAGGGCTGATGGCTACCGAAATCCGCATCCCCAAGCTGGGCATGAGCGCCACCGAAATGACCCTCCTCGAATGGATGTTCGGCGATGGCGATCAGGTGACCGAGGGTGAGGTCATCTACACCGTCGAAACCGACAAGACGACCGCCGAGATCGAGGCTCAGGCCTCAGGCATCATTCGCCCGACCGGTGAGGAAGGCGCGGTCTACCAGGTTGGTGACCTGATCGGGACGATCGAATGACCGGCCCGGCGGGTAAGCTGCTGGCCGAGGTCTACCGCCTCGCCGGCCTGCGCGACTGGGACGGCGTCGCCGCGCTCTGTGCGCCGGACTTCGTGGTCTATGAAGCGCCCGGGCTGCCCTACGGCGGCGAATGGCGCGGGCAGGACGCGCTGCAACGCGTGGCCACCGCGATGTACGGCACCTGGGAGACCGCCAAGGTCGACATTCACGAAATCGTCGGCGGCAAGGAGTGGGGCGTGGTCGTGCTGACGCTCACCATGACCTCCAAGCGCACCGGCCGCACCTTCAGCCAGACCGTCAACGAAGCGGGCCGGTTCAAGGACGGAATCCTGCAGGAACTGCGGATCCACTACTTCGACGCGGCCGAGGTGGCGGCCGAGGCCTGAACCTCAGGTCGGTTTGGTCCAGTCCCACTGCTTAAGCCAGACGTTCATCCGCAGCGGATGGACATCCAGCAGCTTGGCGGTTTCGCGCGGATCGACCACCAGCGGGCTTTGGGCTTGCGTGTTGTAGAAGCTATAGAACTTGGCCATCCCCTGATAGGGCGTACCGGGCAGCAGTTCGCGCGATCCAGTGACCAGCTCACTCATGTTGGCGGCAAAGTCATCGGGATCGAGGCTGCGGAACTCGATCCGCCGCCCGACCTCGGTTGACAGGCGCAACGCCACTTCGTCCCCGGTCAGCGCCTCTGGCCCGCCAACCGGCACATGCTGCCCATCGGCGCGATTGGTTTCGAGCGCGGCGGCCATGTATTCGGCTACGTCGGACAATGCGATCCAGCTGATCTTGAGGCCCGGCGCGGCCGGATAGGCGAAGATCCCGCGGGAAACGATCGAGGGTTTGGACCAGACCCGGATGATGTTGTCCATGAACACGGTCGGTTCGATGAACACGCAGGGGATGCCGGTTTCGGCCAGCGCCCGCTCGATGTCGCGGCGCCCGTCGTGGGCGGTCAGGTCAAGATCGTGATCGGCCACGAAGCAGCTGGTGTTGAAGACGATCTTCTGCAGGCCCGATCCGCGTGCGCCGGCGGCAATGCTGGCGCCCATCGCGGCGGCCTTGGCCCGGTCGAACTCGAACGGCAGATGCATCACCAGCGCATCCTGGCCGGCAAAGGCGGCAGCCAGGCTGGCGCTGTCGGTAATGTCGGCGTGCACCGTCCTGAGATCGGGGAAAGGCGTGCCTGCCATGGCATCGGCCCGCCGCGCCCCGGCGGTGACGGCAAAGCCGCGCCGCTGCAGCGCATTGACCAGCGGGATGCCCTGGTCCCCGGATGCCCCCAGGACGATGACCTTGTGGATGGTCATGGTGCGGACCGCCCCGCCTTAACCCGGCAGCTCCCCGTTGATGTATTTCATCAGCGTGGTCTGGAAGTGGCGCACGCGGCTGTCCTGATAATGGCCCAGCTCCATGACGCCATTGGCCGATGCCTTCATGCCGGTCTGGACGTGCGGCAGGTTGGCCAGGTCCTGATCGAACACCCCGGCCAGCGCCTCGCCCATCTTGTCCTTGGCCCAGGCGAAGGGCTGGTCCTCGGGGATCACGGTCTTTTCGACTGCGCGCGGACGCTCTTGACCCTTCGGAGTCGGGAACAGCAGGCGGATTTCCATGGTGCACCAGTCCGGCGTGTCACCCGGCAGCCAGCGATAGACCAGGGTCGGCAGGTAGCCGATCCACGGCGAGAAATTGGGGAAGATGTTGTAGGTGAAATTGTCGAGGATTTCGGCGTCAGACTTGTCCGAATAGTCATAGCCATACTGCGTCTGGAAGCCTTGACGACTGGCTTCGGCCAGCAGCTTGCGGGCCTGGAGCGGATCGTTCTCGTCAAGCGAAGCTGCATCCGTGCTGGCGCTGAAGCGGCGGTTGGTGCTGGCATCGCTGCCGCCCGAAAACTCGCCCATCTTGTCGAGGATGTACTGCTGGCTCTTGCCCGCCATGTGCGGGCTGAGCACGCCCGATGGGGTGATCGCGCGGTTGAAGTTGTCACCGATCAGATCGTAGCGGGTATTGGCATCGCCCAGGAAGGGCAGCAGCTGCGGGTGCGTGGTAACCGAATGCCAGGCTTCCATGAAGGCCTCGGCCGTGGCCTTCCAGTTGGCCGGTACCTTCCGCGCCACCCACATGCCGGTGTAGCGGTTTTCAAAGTCATAGGCGTCGTAATGATCGGCCGCCGGGCCCAGCCATTCCTTGAAATCGGGAATGGTCTTGTTCTCCGTGATCATCACGAAGCCCTGCCAGACATTCACCCGCACTTCGGGCAGGCCCATTTCCTTGCCTTCGAGGTGCTTGAAGTCCCAGGCGCAGGGGATTTCCTTGAGCGAACCGTCGTTGTTCCAGGTGAAGCCGTGGAAGGCGCAGCGCAGCTGGGTGGCGCGGCCCGACTTGGTCATCAGCTTGCGGCCGCGGTGGAGGCAGACGTTGTAGAAGCCGCGCACGCTGCCATCCAGCTGGCGGACCAGCAGGAACGACTTCTCGTTGATCTCAAACACCACGGTATCGCCCGGATCGGGCATTTCATCTTCGCGCGCGGCGAACAGCCAGACGTTGGGCCACATCCGCTGACGCTCGAGCCGGGCAAAATCTTCGCTGATATAGGGTTCGATCGCAATCGGATCGTCCGGCATGTCGATGTTCGATTCCTCGAACAGATAGTCCGGAACCCGGCGGGTATCGCCTTCCAGCATCTCCGTATAGGTCATGCCGGGGCAGCGATCTTCGCGCTCGATCTTGGTCAATTCATTCATCGGACACCCAACCTCACTGTCCATTTGCGCAGTATTCTAGGCTTCCAAACTGCCACAGATTGGCAGGAACGCATCCTAGCGTAACTGTGAGGAGGAACCCGATTATGGCCGTCAAGGGACTCGCCCGGCTTGGTCCTGTCATGCAGCTGGCCTGGCTGCCGGAAGACTTCGATGCCGCGCTGGAGCACTGGACGAAGACCATGGGCGTCGGCCCGTTCTTCATCATGGAGAACATCGCGCTGGCCGACATGCGCTATATGGGCCAGCCGACCAATGCGGTCTTTACCCTGGCGCTGTCCTATTGGGGCGACACCCAGATCGAGCTGATCCGCCCGGAAAACGATGCGCCCTCGATCTATAACGGACCTTACGCCGTGCGCGACCGGATACACCACACCTGCCTGCTGGTTGACGATATTGCCGATGGCTATGCGGCCTGCGCGGAACATGGCGCGAAGATCCTGGTCGAGGGCAAGGTCGGGGACAGCGGCGGGGTGATCTATGCCGATCCGGGTCACGGGCCAGGCTCCGTCGTCGAAATTCTGCAGCCGCAGCCCGGCACGGCCGACCTGTTCAACATGATGAAGCAGGCCGCCGCCGCCTGGGACGGCAGCGACCCGATCCGGAAGCTCGGCTAGCGGTTCAGTCGCTGGCGCCGAGGTAGCCCAGCTGGCCGGCCTTGAAGATCGTCTGGGCGCGGTTGACCGAGTCCAGCTTTTCGCCCGCGCGGTGGATATGATAGCGGATCGTGGCATGGCTGCGGCCCAGGATCATGCTGATCTCCTTGTCGGTCTTGCCAATCGCGGCCCAGCGCAGGCATTCCACCTCGCGCTTTGACAGCACACAGTCCGACCGGATCCGCCGCTTGGTGCGGTTGGCCTGGGTATAGCCGGCAATGAACCGCCGGGTCAGCTGACCCAGCAGGTTGCCATGCTCGACGAATTCGGCCGACAGGTCTTCCTTGCTGCGGTCCATGCTGATGAAACTGTTGGCCGAAATCTGCCCGAACGGCAGGTGGACCGGAATGACGATCGCCGCCTTGCACAGGGCGCGGCGCTCGAAATCGGTGATGTCCATCTCATCCAGGTAGGAATTGCGCCAATAGCCATGGAAGCCGTGGCGGTTGGCCCAGAACGGCTCGCTTTCATAGCGGCAGGCGCGGGGCAGGGGCGAATGCAGCGCCAGGCGGTGATCTTCCCACCAGCGCACGCCATCGTCCAGCCAGCGGAAGATGTCCGCGTTCAGGATCGTGCCATCGGCATCGACCATCGGTTCCTTCGACGAAATGTCGTCGCACATGGCGACTTGCAGCCCGCGCTCCTGCGCGATCCGGGCCATGGCCACGGCGGCATCGTGGATGTCATCGGGGCAACGAATGGTCACCTGCTCAAGCAGCTGGGCGGTGTTCTCGCGCCCGTGCGGTGTGCGCAGTTCAACGACGTTCCCAATCAGGGCTTCTTCGCTCACAGATCCTCTCCCGTCGCCCTGTTTTTCGGTGGGCGATCTTGCGAATCGGAGGCTATCAAGTTTTCCGCCTTAACGCTACGGAATAGCGGCAGTTGCGGTGGGGCGGGGGCGGCGTGCGACCGCTCCCCTCAGAGGCCCAGCACGGACTTGGCGATGATGTTCTTCTGGGTCTCGTCCGAACCGCCGAAGATCGTGGCAGCGCGGTTGTTGAGAAAGCGGGCCATGGCGATCTGCGCGCGTTCGCTGCCGATCGGTTCGGGCGCTTCGTTGCCATAGAGCGGGCGCTCCGGCGGCAGTTGCAGCCCGTCGTAACCCAGCAGGTCCAGCCGCAGCGTATCGAGCGTCTGGCCGATGTTGGACCCCAGCAGCTTGCACAGCGATGTCTGCGGCCCTGGCTGGCGACCCTTGGCGAGTTCGGCCAGGATGCGCAGCTCGGTCACTTCCAGCGCTTCGGCATCCAGCCGGGCGCGAGCCAGCCGGTCACGGAAGCGCGGGTCCTTGGCCATCGCGCCGTTGACGCCCGACGGCTGGGTGCGGGCCAGCTCTTCCAGTTCGGCGATGCCTTGCAGCAGGCGCGGGGCAAAGCACGAACCGCCGCGCTCATTCTCCAGCAGGAACTTGGCAATGGTCCAGCCCTGGCCTTCATCGCCGATGCGGTTCTCGACGCCGGTGCGGGCATCGGTGAAGAACACCTGGTTGACCTCGTGGTCGCCCGACATCGAAATGATCGGCGAAACTTCCACCCCCGGCTGGTCCATCGGCACCAGCAGGAAAGTGATCCCGGCCTGCTTCTTCACCTCAGGATTGGTGCGGGTCAGGGCAAAGATCCAGTCGGCATGGTGGGCATGCGTGGTCCAGATCTTGGAGCCGTTGATCACATATTCGTCGCCCTCCAGCCGCGCGGCGGTCTTGAGCGAGGCGAGGTCCGACCCGCTGCCGGGTTCGGAATAGCCCTGGCACCAGTAAACTTCGCCCGCCAGGATGCCGGGCAAGAAGCGGTCCTTCTGCTCTTGCGTGCCGAAGTGGCAGATCACCGGACCGACCAGCCGCAGCCCCAGAATCGAGAGTGCCGGCGCTCCGGCCAGCGCGCATTCCTTTTCGAAGATGAAGCGCTGTGTCGGGCTCCAGCCGGTGCCGCCGTCTTCCTTCGGCCAGTGCGGCGCGACCCAGCCCTTGCGGTAGAGGATCTTGTGCCATTCCAGGCCGATGTCAGGCTCGACAAACACGCCAGGCGTGCGGCGGGCGCCAACCTTCAGGTGCTCGGGCAGGCTTTCGGCCAGGAAGGCCCGCACCTCTTCGCGAAAGGCCAGATCCTCGGGTGAGAAGTCCATGTCCATCGCCGCAAATCCTCAGGCTTCGGTCCGCATCGCCCAGGCAATGCCCCGGCGCAGCAGATCGTAATAAACGTCATAGTTCCACGCGCACTTTTCCGGGTGCGGATAGAAGTCGGCCATGCCTGGCAGGTCATAATGACCGCGGCAATGGCCCAAAGTGTTGTAGACGATCCGCCCCTGGCCGATGTCGCGAGTGTAGAGGATCGGCACGACCGTCTCTTCCCACTGGCCATCGATGAAGCCGGTCGCCTCGCCTTCGAAGCGGGTCTGCATCAGGATGTCGATCTCGGCTGTGGTGTGCGAGAGATAGAGCTCGTCCACCACGTCGAAATCGGCGATCCCCCGGCTCAGCTCATGATCGTGGTTGCATACCTCGACGCGGAACGGCCCGATCGGCGGGTGGGCCTTGAACTGGGTGCCCAGCATTTCCATCACGTCGGGCCGGTCATTCGGTGCGTCGACCAGGCCGCTTTCGGTGAAGACCAGGATCGAATTGGTGCCGTGCAGCGCCAGCCACTTGCCGCCCTTTTCCAGCCAGGCGCGGATTGCGGCGGCCTCTTCCGGGCTGGGCATCAGGTCGCAGGTATAGGTCACCAGGAACTGGCAGGCGTTGAGCCGCTCGGTATCGCCGTAATTGCAGGCCACCGTGGTGCGGATCTGCGGATGCTCAGCCAGCAGCTTGAGCACTTCGAGCCGGGCGTGATCGATATCGTGATACTTGCCGGCCGCCACGAAGTGCGCGTCGATCCGGGCGGGGGGTGTCTGGCTCATGTTCTCAGGACCTGATTGAACCGCCGCCGTCGACCGTGAAGTCGCAGCCGGTGGTGAAGCTGGCATCATCGCTGGCAAGGAAGACGACCGCCTTGGCCACTTCCTCGGGCTCGCCGATCCGGTTCATCGGATGGGTCGCGGCGAAATTGGTTTCGATGTTCTCGGGCGTGTCGGCGCCGGAGAACTTGTAGCGGTTGTACATCGGCGTGCGGATCGCGCCGGGGTGGACCATGTTGGCCCGGATCGGCACGCCGCGCTCGGCACAGTCGAGCGCGATCGAGCGGGTCAGCCCGACGAGGCCAGCTTTCGAGGCGCTGTAGGCAGCGACAAAGGCGGCGGCGCGGATCGCGATCATCGAGCCGATGTTGACGATGGCGCAGGGCTCGCCCGACCTTTCCATCGCCGGGATCGCCGCACGGCAGCCATAGTAGGGACCGTTGAGGTTGATATCGATGGTGCGCTGCCAGACATCGAGCGACCCGTCGGGCACGTTGCCCGGTTCGGAAATCCCGGCGATGTTGCAGAGCACGTTCAGCTTGCCGAACCGCTTGACCGTCGCATCGACCGCGCGGTGCCAGGCATCGAGATCGCGCACGTCGAGTTCGATCGCGTCAGCCCGGTCACCCAGTTCGGCGGCGAGTTCGCGGGCCTTGTCGATCTGCACATCGGCCAGCATCACGCTGCCGCCTTCGGCCACGATCATTCGCCCGACCGTGGCCCCGATGCCTTCGGCGCCGCCGGAAACCAGCGCGACCTTGCCGTCCATCTTCCCCATCCGACGGCTCCCTATCGCTGCAGGATTGCCACGGCCGCCAGGCCCGGCGCGCCATAGACGTGGCTGTAGCCGACCTTGGGATTGCCCGGCACCTGCCGCGCGCCGCCCCGGCCGCGCAATTGCTGCACGTTCTCGTAAATCTGGCGCAGACCCGAAGCGCCGATCGGTTCGCCGCAGGCCAGGCAGCCGCCATCGGTGTTGACCGGCAGCTTGCCAGTGATCTCGGTCCGGCCTTCGGCCAGCCACTGTTCCTGGTCGCCGTCTTTGCAGAAGCCGTTTTCGGCCATGTGCATGATTTCGGCTCCGCTCTCGGTATCCTGGAGCTGGGCCACGTCGACATCCTCAGGCCCGATCCCGGCGCCCTCGAAGGCTGCCTTTGAGGCGAGCACGGTTGGCTTGCCGCCTTCCTCCACGCTGATCGCCGGCTGGAACACTTCGAACGAGTTGGGCGGACGGGTCCGCACTGCGATATTGGCGATCTTGACCCCGTCGGCGCCCAGTTCGCGCATCTTCTTTTCGCTCGCCAGGATTAGCGCCACCCCGCCTTCGGCCGGCGAGCAGAACATGTACTTGGTCAGCGGATCGTTGATCATCGGCGCGTTGAGGATCGTGTCGAGATCGACCTCGCTGCGGCGCCAGGCATGGTCGGTCTTGGCGCCATTGCGGAAAGCCTTTTCCGCCACCAGGCCGAGCGTCCGGCGGCTGATCCCGTGGAGCTGCATGTAGCGCTGGATCTTCAGCGCAAAGAACTGGGTGGTCAGCATCATCCCGGTCTGGCCGTACCATTCGGGCAGGCCATAGGCCTTGGGATCGGCGTTGAAGGCACCGCGATCGTGCTTGTCGAAGCCGGTCGCCAGCGCCAGGTCATAGGCGCCCGAGCCCACGGCATATTGCGCCGAGGCCAGCGAGCTGCCGCCAGTGGCGCAGCCGTTGGCCACGTTGATGAAGGGCACACCGGTCAGCCCCAACTCATTGACCATGATATCGGCCGCGCCCGAAGAGGCCGAGCCGCCATAGGCACATTCGATGTCGCTCCATTCAAGGCCCGCATCGTCCAGCGCCTGGCGCACGGCGTAAACGCCCTGATCGCGTCCGCTGCGGTGGTCGGTGCGGCCGAACGGGTGGATCCCCGCGCCGATGATATAGACGTCGCTCATGCTGCGCGCTCCGGCCGGAAGGCAAAGGTGGTGTGCTGGTTGTTGAACGGCACGATGGTCAGCTCCATCGGCATGCCGAGCTTGAGATCCTCCAGCTTGGCATCGACGATCAGGCTTTCGACGATCACTTCACCCGGAATCTCGACATAGCCGAGCAGGTAGGGGACGAAATCGTGCTGGCTTTCGCCCGGCCCTTCATAGGGGGCCTTGGGGCGGAAATCCTGGCGCGTGAAGGACCACAGCGTGCCCTTGCGCGACAGCGGCCAGGGCTCGACGTCTGCGGCCGCATCGCCGGCGGGCATCGGGAAGACGATCTTGCCCGACGACAGCTTGCCGCCGATCAGGCGCGGCTCGGCCTCATTGGTCCAGAGGTCTTCGGCAATCGGGGTCAGAACGCTCATGCCGCCTCCGCATATTCGGTCAGGGTGGCATCGCTGCTGCCAAACAGGCTGACCAGCAGCATCACCCGCTTCAGCGCATGGCCGATCGAGAGTTCTTCGGTCACGCCCATCCCGCCGTGCAGCTGCACCGCTTCGCGGGCAATGTGATCGGCCACTTCGCCAATATAGGCCTTGGCGCCCAGCACCGTGCGGCGCCAGGCCTGACCATCGGCCGGATCGGCCATGGCCGCGCGCAGCAGGGTGGAGCGGGCCTGTTCCAGCTTGGCATAGCAATCGACCATGCGGTGCTGGATGACCTGGAAGGTGCCGATCGGCACGCCGAACTGCTCGCGCTGCTTCACATAGGCCAGGGTATCGTCGAACAGGCGTTGGGCCAGTCCGACCATTTCGGCGGCGGCCAGCAGCCGCGCTTCGGTCACAGCCGCGTCAAGCGCGGCGGCATCGAGCGGCAGGCGGCTCTCGGCCGGGCAGGTCACGTCAAGCAGCTGCAGCTCGCTTGCGACGCTGCCATCGACGATCCGGTAATCGCGCCGATTGATCCCGGGCGCATCCCGATCGACCAGGAACAAGGCAGTCGCGCCGTCCAAATCGGCCGAGACGATCAACTTGTCGGCCAGGCCGCCACCCAGCACGAAGGTCTTTTCACCATTGAGCAGGTAGCCGGAGCCGCTGGCCTTGGCCTTGGCCTTGGTCTGGCGGGGCCTGACGCTGTAACGCGCCTGGCGCTCGGCGAGGGCAGCGGCAACCACGGTTTCACCGGCCACCACGCTGGCGAGCAATTCATCGGCGCCGGCCATGGCGAGCAACCGCGCCGGCAGCACGCCGTTATCCAGCCAGGGATCGGGGGCAATGGCCCGACCCAGCGCTTCGCCGATCACAGCGAGATCGATCGGTTTGCCGCCCAGACCGCCCTGCTCCTCGCTGACCGCGAGCGCGAGCGAGCCCATTTCAGCCAGCGCCGCCCAGCGCCGCTTGTCATAGCCACCCGGCGCCTGACGCACAGCGCGGCGAGAAGGCGAATCGAGGTCGCCTGCGAACCGTTCGATCGAGCTGCGGAACAGCTCCTGTTCTTCGGTCAGGTCGAAATTCATGCGGCTCTCGTGAAGGTGATCGGCAACCGGGTTACGCCGCGCAGCAGGATGTTGGGCAATACGGTAATTTCGCCGCCCTCGGGGATCGCGAAGTTGTCGAGCCGCTCGAGCAGTTCGTCAAAGGCGACAAACATTTCCTTGCGGCTCAGCATGTTGCCCACGCACATGTGCGGACCCTTGCCAAAGGCGATGTGGGTGCGGGCATTGACGCGCTCGATGTCGAACTTGTCGGGATCGGGGAATTTGCTGGGATCGCGGTTGGCGGCGGCATAGCGCAGCTGCAGCGTCGCGCCCTTGGGGATCTTCACCCCGCCCAGTTCGGTATCCTCGCGCACGATCCGCCACATCCCGGCGCTGGGCGTTTCATAGCGCAGCGCTTCCTCGACCAGGTTGGTGATCGTCTTTGGATCGCGGCCACCGGCAGCGGCCTTGGCCTTGGCCATCTGCTCCGGGTTGCGGATCAGCTGGAGCAGTCCGCCGGCAATGGTCGAGGTGGTGGTTTCGTTCCCGGCGACCATGAACTGCTGCATGATCGAGATGATTTCCTCATCGGTCAGCGGCGTCTCGCCCTCGACCCGGGCCTGGACCAGATCGGTCAGCAGGTCGTTGCCGCCGTGCGCCCGCCGCTCGTCGATCTTGCCCTTCATGTAGTGCTGATACTGGACATAGCTGCGTGCGCATTCCAGCTCACGCTCGCGGTCAACCATCTGGCTGAACCGGTCGACGGCGCAGTCAGACCAGTACTTGACCTGCTTGGGATCATTATCGAGCCCGATCTGCTGGGCAATCATCGCCACGGGCAGCGGAATCGCGAAGGCCTCGACGAATTCGCATTCGCCCTTGTCGGCGATGGATTCGATCAGTTCGATCGACTTGGTCCGCATGTCCTGCTCGATTGCGTTCACGCGCGGGGCCGAGAAGGCCAGGTTGACCAGCTTGCGGTTGCGGGTGTGGATCGGCGCATCCACTGTCAGCAGCGTGCCGGGGCTGTCATAGCCCTCGGCCAGGATCGCCTCGATCTCGGGATCGACCGAGCCCATCAGCGAGCTGAAATCGTTCGAGAACTCCTGCGTCCGCCCGGTTGCCTCGGAACACAAGTCGTAGCTGTAGACCACGTAAGTGTTCATTTCCGGCAAGTGCTGGATCGCTGTCCCCGATTCATGCATCGCGCGGTAATGCTCGAAGGGATCGATCAGCGTTTCCTTGGCAAACATGTGTGTCTGCGCGTTCATTCCAGCCTACTCCGGTAAGGATTCCTGAGCCTCAACCCTAGTCCCCCCCCGCAGCGGAATGCGATGCGTGATTTTGCTAGGAAGCGGCGGTGAACCGCAGGGCATTCGCCAGAATCTGCCGCACCGCCAGATTGGCGTAAGTCTCCGGTCCGTCGCCGAACTGCAGGTAGACCAGCTGCGCGGCGCCGGCCGGCTTGACCCAGGCGACGCAATCGTTGCCAGGGGCATGGTCCCACCCGGCATTGTCGAACATTCGCCCGGCCACGGCAGCGGCGGCGGAATAGAAGTTCTCGCGGACAAAGGCATGCCGGGCGCGGATCAGCGGAGTGATGTCCTCGGCAAAGACTTCCGCCAGATAGACCTCGTCGGTCACCGGGAAGGTCGCGGGGAGGCCTGCGGTGACAGGGTGGTCGCAGACCACTTCGGCGGTGTAGGTGACCTCGTGGCGATAGCCCGAATCCGGCTTCTCCTGCCCACGCACCTCGCCCGGCTGATAGAGGAACCGGCCGCCCAGCAGCTCGGCCCATTCCGGCCATTCGGCCCAGCCAGCCAGGGCATGGTGCATCGCGACAGCCCCTTTGCCAGCGGCAAAGCGGGCGGTGATCGCGCGGCGGAAGCCTTCGCTGGGCGGCGTGGTTTCCACCCGGCCATCGGCAAAGGTGTAACCCGGCATGTCGTAGAACAGCAGGCCGTCAGCCTCGCCGGCGCGGCCCTCACCCACCAGCCGCTCCGCTTCGGGATGCAGCAGGTGGGTGACGCGCCAGCCGTCGAGGCTGTCCAGCAGCGCGGCAAAGGCCGGCTCGTCATAGGGGTGGCCCCCTGAGAGGACCAACAAGTCCCGCATCAGATCTTCAGGATCATCTTGCCCTGGTTGGACCCGCTGAACAGCCGCATGAAGGCGGAATAGGCGTTCTCGATCCCTTCATCGACGTGCTCGTCGATGTTGATCTTCCCCTGTGCGGCCCATTCGCCCATCTTCGCCGCGCCCTCGCCAAAGCGGGCGACATAGTCCGCCACCAGCAGGCCGCGGATCGAAGCGCGTTTGACGATCAGGCGCCACAGGTTGCGCGCACCGACCGGCTCTTCGGTGTTGTACTCGCTGATCAGGCCGCACAGCCCGACGCGGGCGTTCATGGCAAGGTTGGCGAGGCCGGCATCGAGGATGATCCCGCCGATGTTCTCGAAGATCACATCGACGCCATTGGGGGCGGCAGCGGCGATCTCGGCGGTCAGTGCCGCCTCGTCCTTGCCGCGATAGTCGATGGCCACGTCAAAGCCATAGCGCTCGGTCAGGCGGCGGCATTTCTCCGCACCGCCGGCGATGCCGATGGTCTTGCAGCCATGGATCTTGGCCAGCTGGCCGACAATCGAGCCGACCGCCCCGGCCGCGCCGCTGACCAGCACGGTATCGCCCGGCTTGGGTTCGCAAACCTCGAACAGGCCGAAATAGGCGGTCATGCCCACGGCACCGAACAGCGAGAGGTAATTGGTGACGCTCGGCACCAGGCCCGGATCGATCGGCTGGGTAAAGCCGCCGACCGTTCCAATCGAATAGTCCTCGATCGCGTTCAGCCCCATTACCCACTGGCCGGGCGCGAAGCCTTCGGCCTTGCTCGCCTCGACCACGCCGATCGTGCTGGCGCGGACCGGGGCGCCGAGCGGGATCGGCGGCATGTAGCTATCGGCATCGTCCATCCACCCGCGCATCGCCGGATCGAGCGAGGCGTAGTGGTTGCGGATCAGGAACTGCCCCTCGGTCAGCTCGGGCAGGGCTTCGGTGACGAGCTCGAAATCCTCGGGCACCGGCTCACCCTGCGGGCGCCGCCGCAGCAGGAAACGTCGATTTACAGTCATGGGAAGTCCTCTGTCTGAACTCAGGCGGGGGCGATCCGCACCGGGATAGCGCTTTGCAGCGCCATGCCAGTAATCGGATCAAAGTCCACCTCGTCGCTGGTCAGGCGGTTGGTCGATCCGCCCATTTCGCGCACGTTGTGCTTGCCGGCTTCGCTGTCGCCAAAGGCATGGGCCATCGAGATCAGTCCGCGCCGGACCCGGTCGCTGGCTTCGACCACACCGTGGATCGAGGCATGGGCCGAGGAGATTTCGATGATGTCGCCATCCTTCAGCCCGCGCGCAGCCATATCCTCTGGGTGGATATAGGCCGGGTTGGTGGTGACCTTCTGGCCCAGGTTCTTGAGCGGCTGGCCGATCGAGTTGAAGCGGTGCTTCGAGCGGCGCGAGATCAGGCGGAAATCGAACCCGGCGGCGCGGGCTGCATCGGCGCTGTATTTCTCCAGCTGGTGCGGCATGTCGCCAGCAGTCAGGTTGAAGCGGTTCTGGACCGAGGGATCGCCAGCTTCGACCAGCGGGTGCAGCTCATCATAGATCACCGCTGCGCCGCCGGCCTTCTGGACGTCCTGCCGGACCTTGCTCGGCGGCACCAGGCAACCCGCCGCCATCAGGTCAAGGAACACTTCCTTCGGCGGGGGTGCATCGCCGTCCATCGGCACCGGACCGCCCATCAGCTGCATCTGGATGCCCAGCTGTTTGGCCAGGTGCCAGAACATCTCGTACTCGTCGATCACATCGCCCGGGGCCTCGGCCACGGCCTCGGTGTAGCGGGCATAGGCGCGTTCGTGCCACCATTCGGACAGGTTGGAGATGTCCTCACGCTCCAGGCACTGCTTGGGGGCCAGGACCACGTCGGCACGCTTGGCGCTGGCGCTCATCCACGGGTCGACCTGGACGAACAGTTCCAGGTCATCAAGCGCGCGGCGCATCTTGAGCTGGTTGGGGAAGCCCACTTCCGGATTGCCGCCGACCGAGATCAGTGCACGGATCTGGCCGGGACCTGGGGTGAGGATTTCATCCGCCATGACGTTGCAGGGCATTTCGACGCCCAGCTGGCCGAGGCCGCGGAAGCGGCTGCGGGCCGAGCCGGGCGCATCGTACAGCGGCACCGGATCGCCAACCTGGGCGCGGGTATGGCCGCGCGGCGAGGTGAACACGCGCGGCGCGCCGGACTTTTCGCCTTCCTGCTTGAAGCGGGCGCAGATCGTGTTGAGGCAAGTGGCGAGGTATTCGGTGAGGGTGCCATTGCCGGCCATTTCCGGCCCGGTTCCGGTCACTGCACAGCCCTTGCTTCCGCCGGCGAACATCCGCGCGGCGCGGACCAGTTCGTCCTTTTCGACCCCGGCGCGCTCTGCTGCGACTTCGGGCGGGAACAGCGCGACGGCGGCTTTCAGGTCCTCGAACCCGTCAACGTGGGCGGCGACGAAATTGCGGTCGTAAAGCTCCTCGTTGATGATCACGTTGAGCATGCCGGCCAGCAGCGCCGGATCCTCACCCGGCTTCACTGGAAGGAAGATGTCGGCCAGCAGACCGACTTCGGCCAGGCGCGGATCGGCGACGATCAGCTTGAGGCCTTCCTTCTTGCGGTCACGAATCCGCTTGGACGGGCTGAACGGCGGCACGCCGCCGACCGGCGCATAGTGCGAGACGATCGGGTTGTTGCCGATGAACAGGGCAACGTCGGCTTCGGAGAAGTTGTTCACCCCGCCTTCCCACTTGCCGTAGCGGGCGGTGGTGAAAACCTTGGCCGGCTGATCGAGCGTGACCGAAGTGAAGAAGTGCTTCGAGCCCACGGCCTGGGCAAAGCTGTAGGAGGCGGCCCAGGCCGCGCTGTTCTGGAAGCCGCCCGAGCCCATGAACACGGCGACGCTGTCCGGCCCGTACTGGTCGATGATCCGGCGCAGCTCGCTTGCCACATGGGCCAGGGCCGCCGGCATCGGGGTTTCATGGAACTGGCCATCATCGCCGCGCACCAGCGAGTGGTGCAGGCGGTGCGCCGCGTTGTGCGAATCCGGCAGCTCGCGGCCCTTCATGCACGAATAACCGCCATATTCTGGATCGTCCGGATCGCCGCGCACGGCCTTCACCTTGCCGTCCTCGACATCGACGAGCATGGCGCAGTTGGCGTGGCAGAAACGGCAGAACGTCTTGTGGGTAGCGACGGTCATCGCGGTGCTCCGGCAAATATCCCATCCAATGCCGCCTTTATGCGGCCTTGGCCGGAAATCCGCGCCGGTTACTTTTGCTAGCTGAAGCCAATGGCGGCTTGCGGCACTAGGCCGGGCGGATGGACCCGCGGAGGCACCCCCGATGGCAGTACCTTTCTTTGATCACCCGTTCCTCAAAGGCCACCACGCACCGCAGCGGTTTGAGGCCGATGCGCCCGACCTGATCATCCACGGCGAGCTGCCGCAGGATCTGGCCGGCGTCTTCGTGCGCAACGGGCCGGAACCGCTCCACCCGCCGCGCGAGGGTGACTATCACTGGTTCGACGGCGACGGTATGGTCTATGCCTTCCAGATCGAGGACGGCCGCGTCGCGATGCGCAACCGCTGGGTCCGGACCGAGAAGTTCGAGCTGGAAAAGGCCGCCGGCAAACGGTTGTTCGGCGTCTTCGGCAATCCCTTCACCTCGGACCCGTCGGTCCAGGGCAAGCGCTACAACACCGCCAACACCAACGTGATCATCCACGGCGGCAAGCTGCTGGCGCTGATGGAAGGGGCCCCGGCGGTTGAGCTTGATCCGCGCAGCCTCGATACCTTGGGCGAGCACGATTACGGCGGCACGATTACCACCACCTTCAGTGCCCACCCCAAGGTCGATCACTTCACGGGCGAGCTGATCAACATCGGCGCCTCGATCAACGGCCCGATGGGCGAACCGGAAATCCGCTATGACGTGATCGGTCCCGATGGCTCGGTCCGCAAGGCCGAGCGGATCAAGGTGCCGCACCACGCGCTGATTCACACCTTCTTCGTGACCGAGAACTGGGTGGTCTTCCCGATCATCCCGATCGACAGCGACCTGCAGCGCTATATGTCGGGCGGACCGATGACCGCCTGGGTCGATGGCCGGCCGACCAAGCTGGCAATCATGCCGAGGAATGGCACGGCCGATGATGTGCGCTGGTTCGAATACGATCCGCGCCACATGTTCCACGAATGCAACGTCTGGGAAGACGAGCAGGGCCGGATCGTTGCCGATGTTGCTGCGGCCAATGGTACGGCGTTGTTCCCCAACCAGGATGGCGTGCGCCGCACCCATGCCGAAACGCTGCAAAGCCTGCGCCGCTGGATCATCGATCCCAAGGCCAACACCGCCTGGATCAAGGAAGAGGTGCTGAACGAGCGCGACATCCAGTTCCCCCGGCCCGACGACCGGCTGATGACCCGCGCCTCGCGCCAGGCCTTTGGCAACATCAACCTCAAGTCGCGCGATGGCCGGGCCGACGGGATGGACGCCGTCCTCCGGTTCGACACGGTGACCGGGGCCGAAGACATCTACCACTTCGGCGAGGGCGCTTCGGCGGGCGAGCTGATCTTCGCGCCGAAGCTCGGCGGCACGGAAGAGGTCGATGGCTATGCCATGACCCTGGTCCACCGCGCCAACGAGCCGGGCAGCGAACTGGCGGTGTTCGATGCCAAGAACATCGCTGCCGGGCCTCTCTGCACTATCGAGATTCCGTTCCGCGTGCCTTCGGGCTTCCACTGCAATTTCTATGCGGCCGACAGCGCGCTCTACCGCGGCGCCTATGGCTCTGCCTGATCAGGAGTAACCCACATGCCCACTACCGCTCGCCAATGGCTGCTAAATGGCCACCCCCGTGGCCGCGGGATCGAAGACAGCGATTTCAAGTTCGCCGAAGTCCAGTTGCCCGATCCCGGTCCCGGCGAGATGCTGTTCAAGACCCGCTACCTGGGCTTTGACCCGGCGCAGAAGGGCTGGATGGAAAACATCGCTGACTATGTCGCGCCGATGGCGATCGGGGAGGTGATGCGCGGGAGTGTGATCGCCGAGGTCCTGGCCAGCAATGGTGGCCGCTTCGCCGTGGGTGACATGGTCTTCGGTTCAGTTGGCTGGACCGATCACTTCGTCTCCAACGGGGAAGGGCTGTCAAAGGTCGAAACCGACCTGCCGCCCACCGCCGTACTCTCGGTTCTCGGCACCACCGGCGTCACGGCCTATTGCGGGCTGTTCAAGGTGGGCAAGCCGGTGGCGGGCGATACCGTGCTGGTCTCTGGCGCGGCCGGGGCGACTGGCTCGATCGTCGGCCAGCTCGCCAAGATCGCCGGCTGCCGCGTCGTCGGCATCGCCGGGGGCAAGGACAAGTGTGAATGGCTGGTCCGCGAGGCCGGCTATGACGCCGCGATCGACTACAAGTCCGGTTCGGTGCGTGACCAGATCAAGGAGCACTGCCCGCGCGGGGTCGACGTGATCTTCGACAATGTCGGCGGTTCGATCCTCAACGACATGCTCAGCCAGATCGCCACCGGCGCGCGCGTGGTGATCTGCGGCGGGATCAGCCGGTACGAGACCGGCACGCTGCCGGCCGGCCCGCAGAACTACTTCAACCTGGTGTTCCGCCGCGGGACCATGGCGGGCTTCATCGTGCTCGACTGGGCGGCCGAGTTCCCGCAGATCCGCAAGCGGCTGGAAGGCTTCGTCAAGGAAGGCAAGTTGGCTTACCAGGAAGATATCCAGCACGGGTTCGAGAACGCGCCCGACACGCTGAAGCGCCTGTTCGTCGGCGCCAACCGCGGCAAGCAGCTGCTGCAGCTGTAAAAGTTACAGCTCAAAAGCACGTCACCCCGGACTTGATCCGGGGTCCCGCTGCCTTCTTGGCGTTAAAGAAGCGGGCCCCCGGGTCAAGCCCGGGGTGACGTTGAAGGCTATAGGTGCTTGCTTACCCGAACTTCTCGGTCGGCTTGCCGTCATCGCCATAGACCGGGCCTTCGGCATCGACGCGGTACTTGCGGCTGACGGCGCCGATCAGGCCCGACTGGCCGATATGGCCCAGCATCCCGGCATATTGCGGTCCGGCGAAATGCGCGGCGAGCGATTCTTCGCTTTCCCATTCCTCGAACACGTTGACGCGGCTCGGGTTGTTGAGGTCAGCGCTCCAGTCATAGTGGATGCAGCCGGGCTGGCTCAGCGCCCCGTCGATCCACGGCTGGGCGGTGCGCAGCGCTTCGTCGCGCTTGGCGGGGTCCAGGTCGATCTGGGCGGAAATGACGATCTTGGCCATTAGTGGCTTGCTCCTTCGGGATTGTATTCGGCAACGATGCGGAACTTGCGGCTGGTGAAGACCCAGGCGCCGCCCCGGCGGGCCAGCTCGTCTTCGTAAAGGCCCCCGATCACGCGGGTCTTGCCTTCCTTGGTCAGCATGATTTCCTGGGTCTGGACGCGGGCCGTCGCCTTGTCTCCATCCACCGCGATCATGCAGGGCACGCAGTGAAAGCTGACTGCCTCCAGCCCGCCCATCGCGCCTTTCCACATACCGACGATGGCCTCCTTGCCGTTCACTTCCATGCCCATCAGGTTCCAATAGGCATCGTCAGCCCAGACCGTGGCCCAGGTATCGGCATCGGCCCGCACCACGCCATCGGCATAGGTTCCATTAAGCTCCTGGATCGCGACGCGATCCTCCAGTGGTCCGCTGAACATTCTGGCCTCTCCTTTGCCCACGCTATCGGCGGGGAGGGGCAGGGGCCACAATGCCCATTTTTGGGAAGGGCGCTGTGCTGCATTCAGCGGTAGAACCCGCTCATCACAAGATTTGGGAGCGATGCAATGGGCCGTTTGGCAGGCAAGAAGGCGGTGGTTCTGGGCGCCGCATCCAAGGACAACATGGGCCAGACCATTGCCCGCCTGTTCGCGCGCGAAGGGGCCGAGGTAATGGTCGCAGGCCGCAAGGAAGAACCGCTGAAGGCGCTCGCCGCCGAAATCGGCGGGCACTATGCGCTGTGCGACATTACCAAGCGGGCCGAAGTGCGGGCGCTGGCAGATGCTGCCGTGGCCAAGATGGGCCGGGTCGATGCCGCCATCAACGCCTCGGGCTGGGGCCTGCTCGCCAGTCTGGTCGACACCACTGAGGAACAGCTCGACCAGATCGTCGACCTGCAATTCAAGGGTGTGCACCACTTCCTCCAGGCCTTTGTCGAGAAGATGATCGCGCAGCAGCCCAGCGGCGGTTCGCTGATCTCGATCTCGTCGGCCACGACCCGCGCGGTGATCAACAACCACGCCGCCTATATCGGCACCAAGACCGGGTCAGAGGCGCTGATCCGCTGCGTTGCCAACGATTACGGGCACTACGGAATCAAGGCCAACACGGTCTCCCCGGCCTTCACCGAATCGCCGATGACCGAGCAGTCCTTCGCCGTGCCGGGCCTGGTCGATGCCTTCCTGCCGCGCTATCCGCTCGGCCGGCTCAACACCTCGGAAGACGTCGCCAACGCCTGCCTGTGGCTCTGCACCGATGAGGCCTTCCTGACCGGCCAGAATATCCAGCCCAACGGCGGCCTGACCCTGCGCGGCAACCCGCAGGCTGGCGATATCGAACGCTCGGTTGGCGCGGCGATGGCGAAGCTGCAGGGCGGCAGCTGAGCGAAGCGTTCAGTACTGGGCGGTTCCGCCGTCCACGCTGAACATCGCGCCGGTGATCCCAGCGCCGGCTTCCGAGGCCAGTAGCACGGCTACAGCAGCGATTTCCTCGACCTTGTTGGGGCGCTTGATCGCTGATTCCTGCGCGAAGTGCGCGATCATCTCGTCGAGCGTCATCCCCATCGTCGCGGCGACGGCGGGGCCGTTGTCCTTGATGATGTCGGTGATCACCAGGCCCGGGCAGATGCAGTTGGCCGTAATCCCCTCGGTCCCGACTTCGCGGGCCAGTGACTTGGTCATGCCGTTGATGGCGTGCTTGGCGGCGGTATAGGCGGTGAAGATCGGCTTGCCGTGCTTGCCCTCCATCGATGAGATGTTGATGATCCGCCCGTGCTGCTGCGCCAGCATCGGCTTCAAAGCGCGGCGGGTGGCCCAGAAGGTCGAATAGACGTTCCACTTCATTGCCTGGTCGAACGCCTCGTCTGACAAGTTGACCATCGGCTGCAGATCGCCAGCACCGCCCGCATTGTTGACCAGGATGTCGATCCGGCCAAAATTGGCCACGGTCGCATCGATAAAGCCTTCGACGTCGGCCTGATTCATCGCATCGCCGGGCACGAAGATCGCACGGTCGCCCACGCCGAGTTCCTCCAGCACCTTGGCGCCCTTTTCGGCGTTACGGGCCATCAGCGCAACGCTGGTGCCCTCGGCGAGGAAGGCCTCGGCCATGCCGCGTCCCAGCCCTGCTGTCCCACCGGTGATGGCCGCAATCTTGCCCTGCAGTTTCATCGCGTTCTCCTTTGCGGCCTGATTAGGGCCGCCGTAGCGCCTGTGCACCTCACCAAAATGAAGGGTGTTCCAGTGGGCCGGGATCGGGCCAAATCGGCCCATGAGCGATTGTGATGTCCTGGTATTGGGAAGCGGCGCTGCGGGGATGACCGCGGCCCTGGCCGCACACGAAGCGGGGGCCTCGGTCCGCCTGCTCGAGCGCGGCGAGAAGGTGGGCGGGACCTCAGCCGTATCGGGCGGGGTGATCTGGGTCGCCAACAACCCCCGGATGCAGGCCGCCGGCATGGCTGACAGCCGGGACGAGGCGCTGGCCTATTTCCGTGCGCTCGACCACGGCGATCTGGTTGACGAAACGCTCGAAGCCTTTGTCGACAAGGGGCCCGAGGCGCTGGCCTTCCTCGAAGGGATCGATGCGCTGAAAGTGGCGTTGCTCGATGGCTATCCGGACTATTACCTCGACCGCCCCGGAGCCAAGGCGGGGGGCGGCCGCGCGCTTGACCACGATCTCTTTGCCCTGACCGAACTGGGCGATTGGGCCGCGCGGATCTTCGCAATCGACGAGCCCAAGCCGATGATGCTCCGTGAAACGCCCTTGGGCGGCGGCAGCGGCGTGGTCGCGCCCGAGGAAATCGGCCGGCGCATGGCAGCGCAAGAGCGCGGCTTTGGCCAGGCGATGGTGGGGCGGATGCTCAAGGCCTGCCTCGCACGCGGGATCGAACCGGAACTGGGCTGCGACGTCGTGCGGCTCACCCGCGAGAGCGAGCGGATCACCGGGGTCGAATTGGCCGATGGCACCGTGATCCACGCGCGCCACGGCGTGGTCGTGGCGACGGGCGGCTTCGAATGGGACGCGGCGCTGCGCCAGGCCTTCCTGCGCGGGCCGGTGACGGCACCGGCCTCACCGCCGACTGCGGCGGGTGCGGGCCTGAAGCTGGCGATGGCCGCCGGGGCCAAGCTCGGCAACATGACCCAGGCCTGGTGGGCGCCGACGCTGGCCCCGCCGGGACGGCAATGGCCGGGCGGGGAGCAACGCGCCGAGCCGGTGCTGATCGAGCGGACCGTGCCGCACGGCCTGCTGGTCAACCGCGCCGGGCAGCGCTTCTGCAACGAGGCGGCGAACTATTCGGCGCTGGCGGGGGCCTTCCATGCCTTCGATCCGCAAAGCTATGACTATCTCAACATCCCGGCCTGGCTCGTGTTCGATGCGCAATATGCCGCGCGCTATCCGCTCGGCACCCGCCTGCCGCCCGCGCCGATCCCGGACTGGGTGCCGCGGGCCGATAGTCTGACCGAACTGGCCAAGTTGATCGGCCTTGATCCCGCAGCGCTGCAGGCCACGGTTGCGCGGTTCAACGAACACGCCCGCGCGGGCCATGACCCCGATTTTCAGCGTGGCACTTCGGCCTATGACCACTTCTACGGTGACCGCAGCCGCAGCGGCACGGCGGTCACGCTCGGCCCGGTCGAACAGGGCCCATTCTACGCCGCGCGGATCGAGATGGGGCTGCTCGGCACCAATGGCGGCCCGCGCACCGATGCGGCGGGGCGAATCCTGGGTCACGACAATGCGCCGATCCCGGGCCTCTACGGCGCGGGCAATGCCATCGCCTGTCCGACCGGCGGGATCTATGCCGGGGCCGGGGGCACGCTCGGTCCGGCGCTGACTTTTGGCTATATCGCCGGACAGGCCGCGGCGCGCCGGAGCAACGTCTAGCCAGCCAGCCAGCGGTCGATCGTATTGTGGAAGTACCGCACCCGGTTCTCCTGCCCGGCCAGGACCCCGCCCGGATAGCCGCGCGAGCGCAGACCCTTCTGCTGGTTTGACCAGATCGAGACGTCCTGATCGATCCCGGGGCCGCAGCTCAGCTCACCCACCTTGCCGCGTTTGTGCTCGACCGGCTTGGACAGGTCGACCATCTCGCCCATCGAGTAGGAGTAATACTGGTCCTTACCTTCGGGGAACCAGGTGAAGTACCACATGTCGAACACGCATTGTTCGGGGTCGGTCGGGTGCGGATCGGCGCGCAGCCAGATGCAGCCATCGGGTTTCAGGCTGAAGCTGATGTTGGGAAAGACGGTGTAGTGGTAATGATCGGTCAGCTGGTCATCGTGGAACCGGCTGTAGTCATAGCCCTTGGCCGCCCCGCCGGCCCGCTTCGCCGCTTGTAGCGCGGCGCGGATTGCCAGCGGATCATTGCGGAACTGCTCCGGATCGAGGTCCCAGTAGCGCAGTTCCCGTTCCATCATCGCCAGCACCGTATCGGTATGCCCGGCCAGCGCGCGCGAGGGGCGCGAGCCCGGCATCAGCATCCGCGCATGGCCCTGCGGATGGTACATGTCGAACTGGCAGTCCTTGTAGCTCTGCTCCATGATGTAGCGCGTCTGTGGGTGGACGAAGGGCAGGTGATAACTCTCGTTGAAATTGTCCTGAACGATCTTCCAGTTGAAATCGCCCTCCAGCGTCACCCAGTGGGTCCGGCGCATCTGCTCCATCTGGTAGCAGGCGATCTGCGGCATGACCGGACCCAGATGTTCGGCCAGCGTCGGCGCCTGGGGATCGAGGTTGACCCAGACGAACCCGGCAAAAACCTCGCAGCGCACCTCGCTCAGCTTCACCCGGCCGCACGGCGTGCCACCGGCGAAATCCTCGGGGCAGGGGACAAACTTCAAGTCCCCTTCAGGGGCAAAGCGCCAGCCGTGATAGGCGCAGGCGATCGCCTTGGCATGGCCCTGCTCGGCCTCGACCAGCCGGTTCCCGCGGTGCGGGCAGACGTTGTAGAAGGCGCGGACCTGGCCATCCTCGCCGCGCGTCACCAGGATCGATTCCCGGCCGATCTCGTAAGTGAAGTAATCGCCGGCATTCGGGATCTGCTCGACCAGCCCGCCGATCAGCCAGGCCTTGGTCCAGATGTGGTCCCATTCGCGCTGCATGAACTCCTGCGACCAATAGCGTTCGCCGCTGATCGGCCCGGAGCTGAGCGGCGGTAGCGGCTGAGCGGTCTTGTCGATCCGTTCGTCGGCAGGGCGGGCAAGGGTGGCCATGTCAGCGCTTCTTCTTCGGTTCGAATTCGATGTGCAGCTCGGCCAGGCTGCGCAGCAGGAAGTGCGGGCGGATCGCGAAGTCATTCTTGCCTTCAGCGAACCACATGTCCTCGAACCGGTCGACTGCCGCGGTGAAGCCCCAGGTCAGCTCACGCCGGGCGAGCGGTGCGCCGAGGCAATGGTGGGTGCCAGAGCCAAAGCCCATGTGCGCCCCCGCCTTGGGCCGCTCGAGGTCGATCTTGTCGGGATTGTCGAACGCCCGTTCATCGCGATTGGCGGCGGCGAAGCGGACATTGACCATGGCACCGCCCGGAATCGTGATCCCGCTCAGCTCGATGTCGCGCGCGCAGAACCGCATCAGGCTCTGCACCGGGCTTTCCAGCCGGACGACCTCTTCGACAAAGGTCTTCATGTAGCGCTCGGGATCGGACTTCAGCTGGTGCCAGACATCCTTGTTCTCGATCAGCAGCTTCATGCCGGCAGCGAGCGCATTGGTGGTGGTTTCGCTGCCGCCGACGAAGGTATCGGCCATCATTTCGGCGTGAAGTTCATTGTCGTTGAGCGGCCGGCCCCATTCAGGGATCACGGTGTTGACCAGCACGGAGATCAGCGATTCATCCGGATTCTTGCGCAAGCGTTCGAAGATCGGCTGGAAGTAGTGCTGCGCCTCGATCTCGCGGTCGACCATTTCGAGGTGCTGATCCTCGGGCAGCATGAACGAAATGCGCTGGAAGAAGGCATCGGTCCAGCGCTTGATCTGCCACATGTCCTCACGCGGCGCGCCCATTTGCTCGCCGATGATGAACAGCGGCAAGGGCACCGCAAACTGGCTCACCCAATCGCAATGGCCATCGGCCAGGAAGGAATCGATCAAGTCATAGGCCAGCGATTCGACCTTTGAGTCGATCTCCTTGATCCGGCTGGGCTTGAAAGCCTCGTTGAACATCGCCCGCATCTGCTTGTGATTGGGATCGTCTCGCCCGTTGAGCGTCGGCGCGGGCACCCAGCCTTTTTCCGCGAAGCGGCTCGCCACCTTGGCAGCGCGTTCAAGCGTGCCATCGCCGGCGCGGAACGCGGTGTTCTTTGACGTGCTGGGAAAGGCATCGGCGTCGGTCAGCACCCGCCGGACGTCTTCGTAGCGGGTGACCACCCAGATTTCGGTTCCCGGGATATTGTAGGCCGGCGCCTCGTCGCGCAGCGTCTTGTAGGCGTCGTAAGGACACTGCTGGACCGCCGGATCGAACAGGTTGACGGTAACTTCTGTCTTGCTGGCCATTTAGCGGACCTCGATGCTGGCTTGGCCCCAGGGGGCAATCGTTTCGGCGTGCTGGAAGGCTTCGGGCAGTTCCTCGACCATGTGCCAGGTCGCGGCGAGCCGGCCGAAGCCGACGAAGAAGGCGCAGGTCATGCCCAGCTCAACAATCTCGCTCTCGCTGAAATGGCGGCGCAGCTCGGCATAGTGGGCATCGCCGATCGCCAGGTGGTCGGTTGCCATCAGCTCGCCAAAGCGGATCGCGGCCTTTTCGGCGTCGGACAAGTTCTCCGCCTCCTGCGGGCGCTCCAGCGAGCAGACCAGGGCCTCATCCAGCCCATCGTCCAGCGCATCGCGATAGCGGATCGCCATGCAACTGCGGCACTGGTTGAAGAAAGCGATCCGCAGTCGGACCAGCTCGATCAGCCGTTCCGGCAGGGCGCGGCCGACCTTCAGCGCGCCGGCGAATTTCATCAGCCCCAGCGCCTGTTCCGGGCAATGGGCGAAGAACCGCGTCAGCCCCTGTTCCAGCGGGCTGCGGCTGTCGGGATCGATCGCGGCCTGCAGCCGCGGGTCCCAATCGCTGGGGGCCAGTTTGCTGATCCGGCTCAACATGCCTCTCCAATCTGCCAATGGCGGGAACGGGCACGATAGATTTCATTGCCGGGGCCAAGAACTGGCGAATTGATGCAGGCGGGGAATGTCGATTGGCCAAGCACTGCAACCACCAGCTGAGCGCGATGGCCTGTCCGGCCAGCCTGGCCGACGTCGATCTGTTCGGCCCCGGCGCGGCTGAGCACTGGTATGAGGCCTATGACATCCTCCATGCCGAGGCCCCGGTGCTGCGGCTGCCGGGCGAGGGTCTGACGCCAGAGCGCGATGCCTTCATCCTGACCAAATATGCCGACATCGAGCGCGTGGTGAAGGACTGGGCGCGCTTCCCGCCGACGCTCTCACTGCTGCTCGATCAGATCCGGCTGACCGGCCAGTTGCCGCAGCAGATGCCCGATATCGATGCGATGGTGCAGTCGATCTATACCCTGCGCCCCACGCCCGAGCTTTGGCGTGCGCACCGGCAGGAGCTGACCGATCCCTGGGTCGGCCCCGGCGCAACGCGGCACAAGGCGATGATCGAGGGCCATGTCGATGCCCTGATCGATGGCTGGATCGCTGGCGATAGGGTCGATTTCGTCAGCCAGTTCGCCCGGCCGCTGCCGCAGCGGACCATGGCTTCGGTGCTGGGCTTTCCGCTGGAGGACATTCCCCGGCTGGAGATCTGGGGCAATGCCCAGGTCATGTCCTATGTCCACGGCTGCGGGCACAACAACAAGCTGACGGCAGAGCAGACCGCCGAGAAGTTCCGCCTGCTGGCGGGCTTTTCCGACTATGTGCAGGACAAGGTGCGGGAAAAGCGCGCCCGCCAGGCAGACGACATGATCTCGTTCCTGACCCAGGTCCATTACCAGGCGCTGGACCGCAAGCTGACCGATGGCGAGATCGGCGGCGTGGTCTATGCCATGGTGATCGGCGGGCTGGAGACGACCCAGTACGCGATCTGCGAGCAGGCCCAGCTGGTCTGCGAAACGCCCGGCCTGTTTGAGCGGCTGCGCGCCGACCGGAGCCTGGTGCGCACCTTCATCGAAGAGGGGATGCGGCTGCGCTCCCCCACCCAGGGCCTTTCGACGCGGGTGACTTCGCAGGATGAGGTGTTCCAGGGCGTGGCGGTACCGGCCGGATCGACCCTCCACCTGCGCTGGGGCGCCGCCAATATCGATCCCGATGAATTCGAGCAGGCGAAGGAACTGCAACTGGATCGCAAGGCCGTGACCCGCCACCTCGCCTTCTCGGCCGGCCCGCGCGTCTGCCCCGGGGCGGGCCTCTCGCGGCTGGAGCAGACCATTGCCTGGAACCGCCTGCTCGATCGGCTGGAGGGCATGGCCTACGCGCCTGACAACGATTTCCTGCACCAGCCGGGCATCATGCTCGGGACAAACCGCCTCAACCTCACCTTTTCCGCTGCCCAGGAGGCCTAGATGACCACGCTCCTCGCCCACATTCGGATCAAACCCGGCAAGGAAGAGAAATGGGAAGCGATCATGCGCGACATGGTGGCCCAGACCTTTGCCAGCGAACCCGGCGTGCGCCGCTATGAATACTGGAAGGGGCAGGAAGAAAACTTCTGGTACTGCCTGCTGTCCTTCACCGACAAGTGGGCCTTCTACGAACACCAGATGTCCGACTATCACGAAGGCCACGATTTCGGCGATGTGCTGGCCGGGATCAAGCTGGAGTACATCGACCCGGTCGAAGGGGCCGGCGGCGGCCTCAGCCATACCGAGGACCCGCCGCTTCCCACTGACGCGACCCCGGCCCAGCGCACGGCGCAGGAGCGCTTCCCGCTCAGCATCCCGGCCTGGTGGAAGGAGCGCGCCTGATGGACCCGGCGCTCCAGCAACTGCTCGACAAGCAGGCCATCACCGAGGTCATAGCCCGCTATTCGCGCACGCTCGACTGGCTCGACGATGAAGGGCAGGCGACCTGTTACTGGCCCGATGCCCAGATCGACTACGGCTTCTTCAGCGGCACGGCGGCCGATTTCCTGCCTGTCGTCATGGCGATCGAGCGGCAGAGCCAGCGCCGCTGGCATATGCTGAACAGCGTCCAGATCGCCTTCACCGGCCCCGATGCGGCGAGTGTCGAATGCTATGGCCTCGCCACCGGCATCCGCGAAACCGATGGGGTCTGGACCGGCAACCTCTATGGCGGCCGCTACCTCGACGAATTCGCGCGGCGCGGCGGCGAATGGCGCATCGCCAAGCGGCAATACGTGATGGACTGGTCGGTCCCGCTTGGCCCCCAGAACGACGGCACGCCCAACCCGGTGCTGCCGCTGCCGATCCTGGAGATCATCGCCAGCGGGCACCCGATGTATCGGCCGATGTAGGCTATTCGCTCAGCGGCGGGTCCATGTAGTCGCGGTAATAGGTCAGCTTGCCGCCTGCGACCTTGTAGATGCCGCAGCCGCCCTTGGTGCCGGCGGGGGAGTGCATGGTCCAGCGTGACCAGACGGCGTGATCATCGCCGCAGATCTCGTCGATGGTGAAGTGGATCTTCCGGTCGCCCATTTCCTCGACCATCTTGCTCATGAACTGGTGGATCGCCGCCTTGCCGTTGTAAGTCCCGTAAACCGGGTCCTCCAGCAGGGCGTCATCGGCGAAGAGGTCGACCAGCTTGGTATAGTCGCCGCTGTCCTGGATCCGCCAGAATTCCTCGATCACGCGTTGGGCTTCGCCGGGCATAGTCTCTCTCCTCAAAGGTTGATGGTGCGGATGGGGTCGCTGCCGTCCCAGCCGTCAGCGGCGGCGGCAACCATGGCGTAGAAACCCGTCAGGCCGGGGCTGGGCTCATAGAGTTCCAGCATGTGGCCCAGGCTGCGGGTGGTATCGACAAAGGCAAAGGCGGTGCCGGTGGTCGTGACGGCATATTGCGCGGTCTGGTTGCCGGCGGCGGCATGCTCGGCCAGGGCGGCGCCCAGATCGCCCACGAACAGCGCGACGTGGTGCAGCCCCGTGCCGCCCGCCGGGTACATGTCGTGATAGGCGCTCGGGTCCGGGTTATGCTGCTGGACGAATTCCACCATCAGGCCGCCCCACTGGCCATAGGCGCTGGAGTGATCGAGCGGGCGCGGCGTGCCGCGATGCTCGGACCGGCTCAGCGCCACATGGTCGATCACGAAGAATGGGCCAGAGCCGAACTGGCGGTGGTGCGCCAGCGCGGCCTCGCGGATATCGGGCACGAAATAGGCGATCTGGCGCGGGGGCAGATCGGCCAGACTCATGTCAGTTGACCGCGCGGTCCATGCCTTCCCAATAGGGTGCGCGCAGTTCACGGCGCAGCACCTTGCCCGAGGCATTGCGGGGCAGGGCCGGGATGAAATCGACCGACTTGGGACACTTGTACCCGGCCACGTGCTGGCGGCTATGGGCGATCACCTCGGCCTCGGTCAGGGTCTCACCGGGCTTGACCACGACGCAAGCCTTCACCGCCTCGCCCCACTTGGCATCGGGCACGCCGATCACCGCAACATCGGCGACCTTGGGGTGCGAGTAGATCGCGTTCTCGACCTCGGCCGGATAGACGTTTTCCCCGCCCGAGATGATCATGTCCTTCACCCGGTCGTGGATGTAGAGATAGCCGTCCTCGTCCATGTAGCCGGCATCGCCGGTGCGCAGCCAGCCTTCGGCATCGATGGTCGAAGTGGTCGCCTCTGGCTTGTTCCAGTAGCCCTTCATGTTCTTGGTGCTGCGGGTGGCGATTTCGCCGACCACGCGCGGCGGCACGGTGTTGCCCTCGCTGTCGATGATCTTGATCTCCACCCCGGGCAGCGGTTTGCCGACCGAACGCATCTTCGGGCTGCCTTCGGGCACGTGATCTTCGGGATCGAGCGTGACGATCGTGCCGCTGGTTTCGGTCATGCCGTACATCTGCACGAAGCCGCAGCCGAACCGGTCCATCGCCGCGCGCATCAGGTCGAGCGGGATGGGGGACGCGCCATAGGTGATGAATTTCAGCCGGCTGAAATCCACCTCGGCCACGCGCGGGTGGTTGAGCATGATCTGGATCGCGGCGGGGACCATGAAGATCTTGGAGATCGGATAGTTCTCGATCATCTCCAGCGCCTTGGTTGGATCGTATTCGGGCAGCACGATCGCGCCGGTGCCGGCGAACATCGTGCCCAGGCCCGTGCCGGTGCCGCTGATGTGGAAGCACGGCATGGCCAGCAGCGTCACTTCGCCCGGGATCGGCACCTGCCAGGGCCGCATGTCTTCCACCGCCACCGCTGAAGGCCGCGAGGAGAGGATCGAGCGGTTGGTCAGGATCGCGCCCTTGGGATGACCCGTGGTGCCCGAGGTGTAGAGCTGGATCGCATCGTCCTCGGTCCCGCCCTCGCGGTGCGGATCGACTGCCGGGAAACCATCGCGCCAGGTGCGGTAATCGGTCCAGTCGTCCGCGCTATCGGGGGTGTCGATGCCGATCACGGTGGCGAGGCGCGGCACGGCGGCGCGGGCCTGCTCCACCAGCAGGGCAAAGCCTTCGCCCACGAACAGCACGCTCGCCTGGCAATCGTTCAGCACATAGACCACTTCGGGCACGGCCAGCCGCCAGTTCACCGGGGTCATCACCGCTCCGATCTTCAGCGCGCCCAGCAGCACTTCGAAGTAGAGGTGGATGTTCTTGCCGAGGTAGGCGATCCGGTCCCCCGCCTTCACACCCAGCGCGGTCAGGCCGTTGGCGGCGCGGTTCGATCCGGCGTCGAGCTCGGCAAAGGTCATCACCTCGTCACCAAAGGTGAAGGCCATGGCCTGCGGATTGTCGGCCGCATGGGCGCGCACGGCGGCCACGACGGTTTCAAACTGCACGGCAGGCGTGGCTTCGGTCGATGTCTGTCCCATGGCCTTGTCCTTAGGAACTTGGCCCCCGCGAACCATTGGCACATTTCATAGTCCCGCCGCGCGCGTGCATGGTGGACTGTGCCGGCAGGAGGCAATGCCCATGTCCGAAGTGCCAGCCGGCTTCGTCCCGGCCAATTTCTCGCCCGGGTTCCTGACCCTATCCGGCCCCTATTTCATCCACCGGGGCGAGGGGGAGACGCGGCTCGGCCTGCTGGTGGGGGAAAGCCACGCCAACTATGTCGGCGTTGCCCATGGCGGGGTGCTGGCGACCTTTGCCGATGTTGCCCTGTCCTTCGCCGTCCATGACAGCGAACGGCCCGCGCTGGCGGTCGTCTCCAACACGCTGACGGTCAATTTCCTGTCCGGCACCAAGAGCGGCGACTGGCTCGAAGCCACCTGCCGCCTCGACCGCAAGGGCAAGCGCATCGCCTATTGCAGCGGCGAAATCCGCCGCGGCGACGAGGTGCTGATGACGATGACGGGGGTCTATACGATCTTGCGGAAGGAGTAGGGGAAAGTCTGGTCTGACTTTGAACAACGTTGCTGCTCTCGATCGATTGATCTAGCACTATTCTCATGCGCCAAGTTCCATCAAAGCATGAGCGGATGGAGATCCGAAAGGCAATTGGGAGCAGATCGATTCCGGGTCCAGATACGGGCGAGCGACAGCGCGGACCGGACTATCTCGTGGCCCACGCCTGCTTTCATTGCCGCAAGTCTTGGAAGCTCTCGGCGGAAAGCGTGGCGACCTGTCCGCAATGCAAGGCGAACCTGAGTTGGATGGGCCGGGCGTTCAAAGCACCAAAGAAGTCTGACGAAGAGCAATGGAAGAAGGTTGAAGCCCTGTGGCAAGCCGGGTTTCGGTTCCTGTCGGACACGGGCTGGCGCGATGTTGCACCCTATCCCGAGCGACTGCGTGAAGTGGCCGGGTTCATCGCGGCCAATCCCAATCATCCATTCCGCTTTCAGGAGTAGCCGCCCGTCCTACCCCGCCCAAGCCGCCGCCACCGGCCAGGCCGGATCGCCCGCATCATGCTGCCCGCGCGCTTCCTGCGCCACGGCGGACAGGTTAGCCTCGCCGATCTCGCGGAATTCGCGCCAATCGTAGATGCCGGTGCGCTGCATGATCCGCCATTCGCCGCGGTAAAGGACGAGGCGGTCGACATAGCGGCCGGCGATCACGGCGGAATAGTCCTCGCCCCGGTCGGGAAAGACGGTGGGGAGGGGATAGCCCGGCGGCACGATGTGCATCGCGGTCATATAGGTTTCGGCGATGGCGGCATCGGGTCCATCGGCGGCGATCAGCATCTGGCCGAGCTGGTGGTGCGTCGCCACGCAATTGTTGATCACGGCCTGGGCCTGGCCGACGAAGTCCTGCCACGATCCGCCAATCGGCCCGAAGGCAAAGGTCGCCTCCGGGTGGAAAATCTGCGGCATCAGTTCCCACCGCCGCCGGTCGATGGCGTGGGCATAGGCCGTCAGCACATCACGGATGGCGTCCTTGTCTGCGAGTGAAAGGGTCATTGCGGCAGCTCCACCAGTACCTTGCCGACATTGCCCCCGGTGAACAGCCGGGCATAGGCGGCAAGGGTGTTTTCCAGGCCTGTGGTCATGTCATAGGGCAGCGAGAGCTGGCCGGCATCGACCCACTGGCGCAGGCGCGCGGTCAGCGCCTCGCCCTGGTCCATGAAATCGGGTGAGAAGAACCCTTCGATCCTGAGCCGCTTCATCAGCACCTGATCGAAATTGGCCGGCCCGCGCCGTTCCCCGGCGGTATATTCCGCCACCAGCCCGCAGACCGCGACCCGGCCATAAAGCGCCATGTTGGCGAGGACATCCTCCAGGATCGGCCCGCCGACATTGTCGAAATAGACGTCGATCCCGCCGGGTATCTCGGCCAGCTTCTCGCGCAGGCCCCCGGCGCGGTAGTCATAGGCTCCCGCCAGGCCATAGTCCCGCACCAGTAGCGCGCACTTCTCTGCCCCGCCGGCAATGCCATAGGCCTCCGCGCCGAGCAGCTTGGCGATCTGGCAGGCGAGCAGCCCGGTCGATCCGGCGGCTGCGGAAACGACCACGGCCTCGCCAGCCTTGGTCGCACCCGTCCGTTCGATCCCCCACAGCGCGGTCCAGCCGTTCATGCCGAGCGGACCAAGGTGATCGCGCAGGTCGGCCACGCTGGCATCGACCTTGAAGGCCCCGGCCATGATGGGATCGACGACCGAATAATCGCTCCAGGTACCAAATGCGCGGACCCAGTCACCCGCCGCAAAGCCCGCCGCGTTGGAGGCGACCACTTCACCCAGCACCAGGCCGGACATCGGCGTGCCCAGCGGCAGCGGCGGCTGATAGCCATCGGTGCGGTCGGTCATCCACATCCGTGTGCCGGCGTCCATCGACAGGTAGCGGTTGCGGATCACGATCTGGCCCGCTTCCGGCGCGGCCAGCGGCACGGTCTGGAGCGACAGCGCCTCGGCAAAGGCATTGCCCACCGGGCGCGCATCCAGTCGCCAGAAACGGTTGTTCATGAACGGCCTCTCTAAAATCGTATCGCCAGCACCATAGGCGCAAAGCGTCCACCGGCACGGCTATCAATTTCGCCGAGCGCAGCCTGCGCCGCATTGCCGTAACGTCAGGGCAACAGATGAGAGGGAGACTATCGAAATGGCCTTGATCACAGTCATTGGCGCGAGTGGCCGCCAGGGCATGGCGCAGGTGCGGCAGGCGCTGGCCGCCGGCTACAAGGTGCGGGCAATCACCCGCAGCGCCGATCCCTTTGCCGGGGAGGACTTCCCTGGGATCGACACGGTCGAGCTGCGGCCGATGGATCTTTACGATACCGATAGCTATGCCGCCGCGCTCGAGGGCAGCGATTACATCTTCTACACCCACCCGCTCCAGGCCCGGGCCGACCGCGCCGTGCTAGTCGGCCAGGTCGGCGCGGCGGCGGCGGCGCTCGACGTCAAGCGGGTGGTCTGGAACACCTCAAGCTGGATCCCGGACAAGCCGGGCGATGCCTTCACCTATGCCGGCAATACCAAGGGCATCAACGCGCTGTGGCGTTCCGGCGCGCCGGGCACGGTGTTCGGCTCGGTCCTGTTCATGGACAACCTGCTGACCAACTGGGCGCGCCCGTTCATCGTCAGCGAGGGGCGCTATGTCTACCCGCACAACCCTGAGCTGGAGGCCAACTGGATCAGCCTGGATGACGTGGCCAAGTTCATGCTGGCCTCGCTCGAGCGGCCGGACATGGAAGGCGCCTGGCTCAACATCGGTGGGCCCGAGCGGATGCGCGGGCCGCAGGTCGCCAAGGTGCTGAGCGACACGCTGGGCAAGCCGATCAAGTACGATCCCTGCACCCCGGCCGAATTCGGGCGCTACCTGGTCGAGGCGGCCGGTGACAGCATGCCCGCCGCCATGCGCGAAGAATTCGCCAAGGGCATCGAGGCCTTCTACGATTACAACAACACCGCGCCGACCAAGCCCTTCGCGGTCGACATGGGCCACGTTTACGAGCGCTTCCCCGAACTGGAAGGCAAGCTGGAAAGCATGGCGGAGTGGGCACCGCGGCAGGACTGGGGCGAAAAGAACCACCGCCCGGCCTTTGGGTGAGGGAGTGAGCGACTAGCCTCACCCCCTAAATCCGTTCGTCCTGAGCCTGTCGAAGGACCGCTTTTCTCTTGAGGCGGTTATGAGCCCCGTCCGAAGAACAAGGACGGTCCTTCGACAAGCTCAGGACGAGCGGGTTTTGTTTCGTTTGGGTTTTCTATTCGGCTGCCAGGCTGGGCTGCTCTGCAGCGAAGATCTCGATCAGGTCAGCGTCGCTGGCATTGGTCAGCTTGTCGACCCACTGGTGGAAGACCTGCCCGCCGCGCTCGTTGCGGCCGAACAGTACATCCTTCATCAGCCCGCTCTGCAGCGCCTGGTGCTGGCGCTTGCCGGTCTTGTAGTCCTCGTCGCGGACCACGATCTCGAGGAAATCAAACTGGTCGTGCGCGGCCTTGATCGCCGCTTCGTCGGTCGGCTTGTGCTCCATGACGTAGAACTGGGTGGTATAGCTTTCGCCGACCTTGTCGCCCGGGAACAGCTGGCTGATCATCGCTCCGCGCAGGCCGCCGCCATAGAAGCTGGCGATCGAGATGTGCGGGAAGATCGTCCAGACGCCCTGAACCAGCACTTCCTGCGGTATCTCGTCGTCGTTCATCGCGGCGAGGTCCATCTTCTGATCATCGGCGGCTGAAACCTTGATCGCATAGCGCGACGGGGTCGACAGGCGCTGGTGCGGCCCGAAGGCGAAGTAGTTGGCGCGGTTGTAGAAGTCCGAACCAAAGGTGTTCGCGTGGAGCACCGGCAGGTGGTAGAAATCGAGGTAGCCGTCGTAGGCCGTCTTCCAGTTCGGGCCCGACAGGGTGCGCTGGCTGAACAGGTGCCAGCCATCGAATTCGAAGGCCTTCAGCAGCTCGTCATAGCCGCACAGGTAATCAGCGATATCGAGCTTCGAATTGGGATCGAGCGTCGCCCAGATCAGCCCGGCGCTTTCATAGACCGGGAAGCGGGTCAGGCAGTGCGCCGCCTTGTCGATCGCGCCGAAATCCTGCGGGCTGGCCACACCGATCAGCGCGCCATCGTTCTTGAAAGTCCAGCCGTGATAGCCGCAGGTAAAGCGGCTGGCATTACCGCTGCCGGCCGCCACCGGATTGCCGCGATGGGTGCACATGTTGAGGAAGGCGGCAACCGTGCCGTCCTTTTGCCGGGTCAAGAGCAGCGGCACGCCGCAGATGTCCATCGCCTTGTAATCGCCGGGTTCGGGCAGTTCGCATGAGGGCGCAACCATCAGTGGCAGGCGGCGGAAGATCTGCCGCTTCTCACGCTCGAACAGCGCCTCATCGGTATAGGCCGATGCCGGGATGCGCACCACTTCGTCGGCCAGCTCCATCGTTCCGGCATCGCCGTGGGCGACGAGCGAGCGGGTCATTTCGATCAATTGTTCGCGAGACATTGCAGTTCCCTCAATCCCAACCCGGGTCTTGTTACTCTCGCGCGCGGCGGCGAATTGACAATTGTCATTTTTGGTTGCGGGGCGCGTTCTCGCTCAGGGCTTGACCACCAAGTTGCCGCTGTGCTGGCCGGTGAACAGCATCAGCAGCGCCTCCGGGAAGCGGTCGATCGGTTCAACCACGTGCTCTGGCAGGTGGGCTTTGCCGGTGCGGATCAGCTGCGAGATTTCCTTGATTGCCTCGCCAAAGCGGGCGGCGTGGTGGCTGACTACGAAGCCGCGCATCGAGGCGTTGCGTTCGGCCAGCCGCAGGTAAAGCTTGGGTCCGCGCACGTCGTTGAGGTTCTGGTACTGCGAGATCGCCCCGCAGATCACCACCCGCGCGCCGCCGCTCGGGCGCAGGTTGTCGAGCGCGGCGTCAAGGATCTCGCCGCCGACATTGTCGAAGAACAGGTCGATCCCCTCTGGCGCCAGCCTTGTCAGCTGCGCGCCGACATCGCCGGCCTTGTAGTCAATCGCGGCATCGGCGCCGAGCAGGCCGGTGACAAAGCCGCACTTGGCCGGGCCGCCGGCAATGCCGATCACCCGCGCGCCGCGCGCCTTGGCGAACTGCACCACGCAGGAGCCGACCGCCCCGGCCGCGCCGGATACCAGCACTACATCGCCCGGTTGCACCTCGCCCACCGCGACCAGCCCGACCCAGGCGGTAAGGCCCGTGGTGATGCCCAGCAGGCCGATGAAGTCGGACGGGGATACGCCTTGCTCGGGCACCACCTTGGTCAGCGCGGCGGCGTCCATCAGCGCCATGGTCTGGGCCGAGAGCAGGCCATAGGCCCAGTCACCCACCGCAAAGCCGGGATCGCTGCTGGCCACCACCTGGCCAATCCCGAAGGCGCGGATGGTCGAGCCCAGGTCGCCCTTCTCATGCATCCCGGCATCGTCCAGCGTGGTGCGGATCCAGGCATCCATCGACAGCGTATCGACCTTCACCAGCACCTGTCCGGCCGGGATCTGGTCAATTGTTTCATCCTCGATGCCGAAATCGGACAGCGAGGGCATGCCCGAGGGGCGCTTGGCGATGTAAACGCGGCGATTCTGGTAAGCGATGACACTTCTCCCGAATGTTCTGCGCTCTGCCTAGACGCCTGAATAGGGCCGACCAACTGGCAAAACCGCGTGGCAGAAAGGCCACGCCGGCCCTTCCGCATAATATGCGTATACGTATGCCATCTTCCTGCCGAGGCCGCTTGGCCCGTATCTGCAGGCTTCCACGGGAGGAGGAGCCGCACACCCGGCCCAATTCCGCATGGGGTATGCGCCGGAGGGACTGGACCTGCCGGCGCGGTTTAGGGAGAGTACATCGTGGCACTTCGCACCCGTTCTGTCGGTGGCCTTGGGGTTTCGGCCATCGCGCTTGCCATTTCCGCTGTGGCCATGCCCAGCGCCGCCTTCGCACAAGATTCTGCTGCTGACGAAGCCGAAGCCGTTGAGGACGGCGCCATCGTCGTCACCGGCTTCCGCGCCTCGCTGGAAACCGCGGTCAACAAGAAGAAGACCTCGGAACTGATCGTCGAATCGATCTCGGCCGAAGACATCGGCAAGCTGCCCGATGCCTCGATCGCGGAATCGATCGCCCGTCTGCCGGGTCTGACCTCGCAGCGCCTGTCGGGCCGCTCGAACTCGATCTCGATCCGCGGTTTCGCCCCGGACTTCTCGACCACCCTGCTCAACGGCCGCGAACAGACCTCGACCGGTGACAACCGCGCCGTCGAATATGATCAGTATCCCTCGGAAGTCGTCAGCCAGGTCAACGTCTACAAGACGCCGATGGCTTCGCTGATCGGCCAGGGCCTGTCGGGCACCGTCGACATGCGCACGATCCGTCCGCTTGACGCCGGCAAGCAGATTCTGACTGTTGGCGCGCGCGGCTCCTATGCCGATCTTGGCAAGCTGAACGCCGGTTCGAAGGACTTCGGCTACCGCGTGAACGCGCTCTATGTCGATCAGTTCGCCAATGACACCATCGGTATCGCGCTCGGCGCAAGCTATGTCGACGAGCCCTACCAGATCCAGGAATTCAACGCCTGGGGTTACCCGAGCGCGGGTACTGCGGGCGCTGTGATCGGTGGCTCGAAGTCCTATGTCACCAGCACCCAGCTGACCCGCTTCGGCCTGAACGGCACGCTGCAGTGGAAGCCCTCGAGCACCTTCACCACCACGCTCGATGCCTTCTACACCGATTTCAAGGATGACCAGATCAAGCGCGGTATCGAGCTGCCGCTGTACTGGTCAGCCGCTACGCTGAGCAACACGCAGTCGAGCAACGGCTTCGTCACGTCCGGCCAGTTCAACGGCGTCAAGGGCGTGGTCCGCAACGACGTGTTCCAGCGCAATGCCAAGCTCTACAGCTTCGGCTGGAACAACAAGTACGAAGGCGATGATGGTTGGAAGGCCATGCTCGACCTGTCCTACTCGAAGACCGATCGCAACGAGCTGAACCTGGAAAGCTATTCAGGTACCGGCCGTAACGCTGTGGGCGCGACCGACACCATCCGCTTCACCAGCGGCACCCAGGGCACCGTGTTCTCGCCGACCCTCAACTACAGCGATTACAACCTGATCCTGCTGACCAGCCCACAGGGATGGGGCGGCAATCAGATTGCGCCCAATGGCACCTCGATCGTGAACGGCCAGGATGGCTACTACAACGACCGCATCGTCAAGGACCAGATCTGGCAGGCCCGCGCCGAAGTTTCGAAGGACCTCGATGGTTTCATCTCGAGCGTTCAGTTTGGTGGCAATTACACCGATCGCTCGAAGAACCTGGTACCGGATGAGTACTTCCTCGGCCTGGCTGCCAACACCAACGGCACCACCAGCGTCGCCGTCCCCAGCCAGTTCCGCCTCGGTTCGACCAACCTGTCGTTCCTCGGTCTGGGCCCGATGATCAGCTATGATCCGCTCGCGCTGCTCGATGCGGGGATCTACAAGCTGGTGCCCAACGCCTATGGCGACGTGCGGGTGAAGAGCTACTCGGTCAGCGAAAGGATCCTGACCCCGTACCTCCAGGCCAACATCAAGGGCACGCTGGGTTCGGCTGACCTGACCGGTAACATCGGGGTCCAGGCCAACTTCACTGAACAGAAGTCGGTCGGTGCCACGGCGGTCTTCCTCGGCACCCTGCCGAACGGCGCGCCGAACATCGGTGCCGCCACCCAGTCGGACACCACGCGCTATACCGACGTGCTGCCCAGCCTCAACCTGTCGCTGCGCTTCCCCAGCGATTTCGTGATCCGTTTCGCCGCGGCCCGTGAAATCATCCGGCCGCGCATGGACGACATGAAGAACTCGCTGAGCTTCGGCTACACGATCACGCCGAACCCGGCCTCGCCCGGCAACTTCATTGCCAACATCACCGGCGGCTCGGGCAACCCGGATCTGCGTCCGTGGCGCGCCAATGCCATCGACCTGACGTTCGAGAAGTACTTCGGCACCAAGGGTTATGTTGCCCTGCAGCTGTTCTACAAGGATCTGCAGAGCTACATCTATAACCGCGATGTGATCATCCCGACTTCCGAACTCGTGCTGACCCCGCCGAACCAGGCGAATGTCACGCTTTCGCCCAATGCCGTGCTGAACATTCCGATTAACGGGGAAGGCGGCGAACTGTATGGCGTTGAACTGGCCGGTACCCTGCCGTTCGACACCTTCAGCCAGGCGCTGTCGGGCTTCGGGATCACGGGCGGCGTCTCCTACACCGAAACCAAGATCCTGCCGAACCCGGGTGGCAAGGCCGAAGACCTGCCGGGCTATTCGAAGTGGGTCGCCAATGGCACCCTGTACTTCGAAAAGGGCGGGTTCAACGTTCGCGGTTCGGTCCGCTATCGTTCGACCTTCGTGGGTGAAGTCTCCGGCTTTGCAGCCAACCGTGTCCGCCGCCGCGCGGCTCCGGAAATCATTGTCGACGCGCAGATCGGTTATGACTTCCAGGAAGGCAGCCCGCTGCACGGGCTCTCGCTCTACATCCAGGGCCAGAACCTGACGGACGAACCGTTCATCACGACGAACCCGGGCGATGTGCGTCAGGTGATCGATTACCAGCGCTATGGTCGCCGGTTCCTGGCAGGCTTCAACTACAAGTTCTGAAGTCCATGAGGGGGGAGATGGGGTTTCCGGTGCGGGTCGCGCCGCCGGAGCCCCATCGATCTCCGCTTGATTATCCGGTTGCTTAGGTAACTGATATCGCGCGGTTGGTTGGCGCGCGGAGAATGACGCATGGGAGCGGATCGGCAATACCGGATAGTCATCCTCGGCGGCGGGACCGCCGGCTGGATGAGCGCAGCCGCACTGGCGCGGTTTGCGCCGGCCACCCATTCCATTACCCTCATCGAAAGCGAGGCAATCGGCACCGTCGGCGTCGGCGAGGCGACGATCCCCGCGATCATGCTGTTCAACCAGGCACTTGAGCTGGACGAGGCCGAGTTCCTGCGCGAGACGATGGGCTCGTTCAAGCTGGGCATCGAATTTGCCGGCTGGCTGAAGCCCGGTCATTTCTACATGCACGCCTTTGGCGAGGTTGGCCGCCAGCTTGGCCTGCTGCCCTTCCGCCACTACTGGGCGCGCGGGCGCAAGCTTGGGCTCGCCAAGCCGCTGGCGCACTATTCACCGAACGAACTCGCCGCCCGCACCGGCCGCGCCGGTCCAGGCGCCCTGGGCGTTTCGCTTCCTTACGCCTATCACTTCGATGCCGGGCTCTATGCCGGCTACCTCCGCCGCTATGCCGAAGCGCGCGGCGTTACCCGTCATGAAGGCAAGGTCGCCTCGGTCCAGCGCGCCGAGAATGGTGATATCGCTTCGGTCACCACCGACGATGGCCGCAGCTTTGCAGGTGACTTCTTCATCGATTGCTCGGGCTTCCGCGGCCTGTTGATCGAGCAGGAACTGGGCGCCGGCTATGAGGACTGGCGCCATTGGCTGCCGTGCGACCGCGCGGTCGCCGTGCCCTGCGCAGCTTCGGGTGATTTCACGCCCTATACCCGCTCAACCGCTCGCTCAGCCGGGTGGCAGTGGCGCATCCCGCTGCAGCACCGGATCGGCAACGGCCATGTCTATTGCAGCGAATTCATCTCGGATGATGAGGCGACCTCGGTACTGCTGGCCAATCTCGATGGCCCGCCCGCTGCCGATCCGCGCCCGCTGCAATTCGTCACCGGCCGCCGCCGCAAGTTCTGGGATCGCAATGTCCTGGCAGTCGGTCTGTCGAGCGGGTTCATGGAGCCATTGGAATCGACTTCGATCCACCTGATCCAGTCGACGATCACCCGCTTCCTGACGGTCCTGCCGGGCGGGCCGGTCGATGCTGCCGTGCGCGATGGCTTCAACCGCCGTGCCGCACTGGAGTTTGAGCGGATCCGCGATTTCCTGATCCTGCACTATTGGGCCAACCAGCGGCACGGCGAGCCGTTCTGGGATCATTGCCGCAACCTGGACCTGCCGGACAGCCTCAAGGCGCGGATCGAAGAGTTCCAAGCTGCCTGCGTAATCCAGCCGAGCGCCGACGAGCTGTTCACCGAGGTGGGCTGGCTGCAGGTTATGGTGGGCCAAGGGCTGGAACCGGCCAGCTGGAATCCGATTGCCGAAGGGCTGTCCGACACCGATCTCGGCCGGTTCCTGGAAAGCGTCGAGCGTGCGGCAATCGAGGCCGTCCGGCCGATGCCGCAACATATCGATTACCTTGCCTCGCTGGTTACGGCCGAGGCTGCACGGGGAGCTGCGCAATGATCCGTACCCTTGGCCTGGCACTCGCCGCACTCGCGCTCGCCGCGCCGGTGGCTGCACAGGATCAGGCCGCCAAGGCCGAACTGCGCCAGCGCGCGCCGAACGAGGAGATCGTCTACTTCGTCCTGCCCGACCGGTTCGAGAACGGCGATCCCAAGAACGATACCGGCGGGATCAAGGGCGACCGGCTGAAGCATGGCTTCGACCCGACCGCCAAAGGCTTCTACCATGGCGGCGACCTCAAGGGGCTGACCAGCCGGCTCGACTATATCCAGGGAATGGGGGCAACCGCGATCTGGTTTGCGCCGATCTTCAAGAACAAGCCGGTCCAGGGCCCCAAGGGTGACGAGAGCGCCGGCTATCACGGCTATTGGGTGACCGACTTCACTCAGGTCGATCCGCACTTTGGCACGAATGAAGACTTCAAGGCCTTCGTCGATGCCGCCCATGCGCGCGGCATGAAGGTCTATATGGACATCATCGCCAATCACACTGCCGATGTGATCCGCTACCGCGACGGCGATGCCAATGGCTATCGCTATCGCGACAAGGCCAACTTCCCCTATTCGCGGCGCGGCGGGGTGAACGGTCCGGCAATCAACGCCGGGTTCGCAGGCGAAGAGGATCCGCAGCCGAGCAACTGGGACAAGCTGACCGACCCGACCTGGGCCTATACCCCTTACGTTCCGAAGGGGGAGGAGAACGTCAAGGTTCCGGTCTGGCTCAACGATCCGATCTATTACAACAACCGCGGCGATACGAACTGGGTGGGCGAAAGCGCGATCTATGGCGATTTCGTGGGCCTGGATGATCTGGCCACGCGCCATCCGCGCGTCATTTCCGGCATGATCGAGATCTACGGCAGCTGGATCGAGCGCTTCGGGATCGACGGCTTCCGCATCGATACGGCCAAGCACGTCAATCCGGAATTCTGGCGCGCCTTCGTGCCGGCGATGGAGCGGATCGCCCGCGACAAGGGCATTCCCAACTTCCACATCTTCGGTGAGGTTGCCACGCAGGATGTCGATCCGGCGCTGACCGCACGCTGGACGCACATCGCGCGGCTGCCGTCCAACCTCGACATGGCCTTTGCCGCCGCCGCCCAGCGGGTGGTTTCGGGCAAGGCCGGTACTGACGTGCTGGCCCGCCTGTTCGACGATGATCCGCTCTATCTTGGCGGCGAGGCCGGCGCGCTCAACCTGCCGACCTTCCTGGGCAATCACGATTTCGGCCGTTTCTCGATGTTCGTGAAGCAGGCCAATCCCGGCATCAGCCAGGACGAGCTGCTCGCCCGCGTCATGCTGGGCAATGCCATGCTGCTCACCCTGCGCGGGGTGCCGGTGATCTATTACGGCGATGAGCAGGGCTTCGTTTCCGACGGCAATGACCAGTTGGCGCGCGAGGATATGTTCCCGTCAAAGGTCGCGGTCTATAACGACAATGACCTGATCGGCACCGATGCCACCACGGCCCAGGCCAACTTCGATCGCAACCATCCGCTTTACCGCCAGATTGCGACCCTGACCGAAGTCCGCAAGGCGACGCCGGCACTCTATGCCGGGGCAACAGTCAGCCGCGCCTTCTCCGACAAACCGGGGCTCTACGCCGTTTCGCGGATCGATCCCGAAACGGCGCAGGAAGTCGTGCTGGCCTTCAACACCTCGACCCAGCCCGTCACCCAGCGGATCGCGATCGAGCCGCGCAGCCTGACCTTCAAGCCGCTGGCCGGGCAATGTGCGCTGGCCGCCGATGCCCCCGGCAGCCTGACCATTACCCTGCCGCCCTTCGGCTATGCCGTCTGCGCGGCGCAGGAATCCAACGTGAGATCCCAATGAATCGCCTGAGCCGAATTGATGCAGCTGACCAGAGCCGGGTCGGCCACGATTGGTGGCGCGGTGCGGCGATCTACCAGATCTATCCGCGCAGCTTCCGCGATTCCAATGGCGACGGGATCGGAGACCTGCCGGGGATCACCGAGCGGCTGGACTATGTCGCCAAGCTGGGCGTCGATGCGATCTGGATCTCGCCCTTCTTCACCTCGCCGATGGCCGATTTCGGCTACGACGTGGCGGACTATTGCGGTGTCGATCCGATCTTCGGGACGCTGGCCGATTTCGATGCCTTGGTTGCCCGCGCCCATGGACTGGGCCTGCGGGTGACGATCGATCAGGTCTATTCACACACCTCTGATCAGCACGCCTGGTTTATCGAGAGCCGCGCCAGCCGCGACAATCCCAAGGCGGACTGGTTCGTCTGGGCCGATGCCAAGCCCGATGGCTCACCGCCCAGCAACTGGCAGTCGGTCTTCGGCGGCCCGGCCTGGACCTGGGATGCGCGGCGCGGGCAGTATTACCTGCACAATTTCCTCTCCAGCCAGCCGCAGCTCAACTGCCACAACCCGGCGGTGCAGGATGCCCTGCTGGGCGTGGCGCGGTTCTGGCTCGACCGCGGGGTCGATGGCTTCCGGATCGATGCGCTGAACTTTGCCATGCACGATCCGCTGCTGCGCGATAACCCGCCGGCCCAGCCCGATGGCAAGCCGCGCACCCGGCCGTTCGATTTCCAGCAGCAGCTGTTCAACCAGTCGCATGCCGACATTCCCCGTTTCATCGAGCGGATCCGCGCGCTGACCGACAGCTATGACGGCATCTTCACTGTCGCCGAAGTCGGCGGCAAGGATGCCGAGCGCGAGATGAAGCTGTTCACCAGCGGCGAGGCGCGCCTCAACAGCGCCTATGGCTTCGACTTCCTCTACGCCCGGCAGCTGACCCCCGCGGTCGTGGCCCGTGCGCTGAACCAGTGGCCGGATGCCCCGGACATCGGCTGGCCCAGCTGGGCCTTCGAGAACCACGACGCGCCGCGCGCCCTGTCTCGCTGGTGCGCGCCCGACCAGCGCGAGGCCTTTGCCCGTTTGAAGGTGACGCTGCTCGCCGCGTTGCGCGGCAACATCATTATCTACCAGGGCGAAGAGCTGGGGCTGACCCAGGTCGAGATTCCGTTCGAGCAGCTGCAGGATCCGGAAGCGATCGCCAACTGGCCGCTGACCCTGGCCCGCGATGGTGCGCGGACCCCGCTGCCGTGGCAGGCGCAGAGCGAGCAGGGCGGCTTTACCGCCAGCTCCGCCCCCTGGCTGCCGCTGGGCGAGGAGAACATGGCCAGGGCGGTCGATCGGCAGGACAATGATCCCGCCTCGCTGCTCAACCTGACCCGCACCTTGCTGGCGCTGCGCCATCAGATCCCGGCGCTGCGCAACGGCACCTGCGAGGTCGTCTTGGCTGACGAAGCGCGGCTTGTTCTTCGCCGCACTTCTGGCAGCGAAGTCGTGCTGGCAGTGTTCAACATTTCCGCTGCCGAAATCGGCTGGCCGGACGGGCTCGGCACGACGGGTACCCCAATCTTTGCGGTGGGCGGGGCAGAACCCGGCCGCCTGCCCGCCTTCGGGGCGGTCCTCATCCGGGAGAGCAACTGACATGAAGCCGATCCGTTTTGCCCTTGGCCTGGGTCTCGCACTCGCCGCAGCGCCGGCGCTGGCCCAGCAGGCTCCGGTGACGGCCAGCTCGCCCGATGGTGCTGTCAGTGTCACCGTGACGATCGATGGCGATGGCCGCGCGGCCTATGCCGTGACCCGCAAGGGCAAGCCGATGATCACGCCCTCACGCCTGGGCTTCCTGTTCACGGATGAGGCCAAGATCGAGCGCCGTCTGACCATCACCGGCCAGGAGGTCCGCGATTTCGACGAGACCTGGACCCAACCGTGGGGCGAGTGGGCGCAGATCCGCAACCGCTACCGCGAGTTCAAGGTCCACCTGAAGGAAACGACTGCGCTGGCCCGGGTCTTCACCGTCACCTTCCGCCTTTACGAGGACGGCCTGGGCTTCCGCTACGAATTCCCGCAGCAGCCGAACATGGCGAAGACCAACATCGCCGACGAGCTGACCGAATTCGCCTTCGCCCAGGATGGCACGGCCTGGTGGAAGCCGGCCTATCTGTGGAACCGCGAGGAATATCTCTACAACAAGACCGGTCTGTCGTCGGTTTCGACCGCCGCGACGCCGATCACGATCAAGCTGGCCGATGGCACCCATGTCGCGCTGCACGAAGCCGCGCTGGTCGACTATTCGGGCATGAATGTGACCCGGACCGAGGGCACAACCCTGCGCGCCAATCTCACCCCTGGCGCGGGCGGGCCCAAGGTTCAGAAGAGTGGGGCCTGGACCACGCCCTGGCGCACGCTGATCATCGCCGACAATGCCCCTGGCATTTACCACAGCCACCTGATGCTGAACCTCAACGAGCCCAACAAGCTGGGCGACATGAGCTGGTTCAAGCCCGGCAAGTTCGCCGGCGTGTGGTGGAACATGATCAAGGGCGAATGGTCGTGGGCGCGCGGGCCCAAGCACGGCGCGACCAACGAGAACGTCAAGCGCTATATCGATTTCGCCGCTGCCAACGGCATCCCCAACGTGCTGGTCGAAGGCTGGAACGTGGGCTGGGACGGCGACTGGTTCGGCAACGGCTGGGACATGGACTTCACCAAGCCGACCGAAGACTTCGATATCGCCATGCTTTCCGCTTACGGGAAAAAGAAGGGCGTCCGGCTGGTTGGCCACCACGAGACCGGCGGCGCGGTAACCCACTACGACAACCAGCTGGACCGCAGCTTTGCCTTTGCCGCCAAGTACGGGATGATGGTGGTCAAGACTGGCTATGTCACCGATGCTGCCCAGCTGGAGCGCGTCGATCCTGACGGCACCAAGCACCGCGAATGGCTTGATGGCCAGTGGATGGCCAACCACTTCGTCCGCGTTGCCGAGACTGCCGCAAAGTACAAGATCGCCTTTGACAGCCACGAGCCGGTCAAGGGCACCGGTCTGCACCGCACCTATCCCAACTGGGTGGCGCGCGAGGGCATGCGCGGCATGGAATACAACGCCTGGATCGGCGGCAAGAACCCGCCTGAGCACGAAGCGAACCTGGTCTTCACCCGGATGCTCGAAGGGCCGATGGACTTCACCCCCGGCGTGCTGAGCCTGAAGGGTGAGAAGGACAGCAACATCCTTTCGACCATTGCCAAGCAGCTGGCGCTCTATGTCGTGATCTATTCGCCGGTGCAGATGGTGGCCGATACGCCCGAGAACTATGCGAAGTTCCCGAATGAGCTGAAGTTCATCCGCGACGTGCCGACCGACTGGCAGGAAACCCGCGTCCTCAACGGCGAGATCGGCGACTATGTCACCATCGCCCGCAAGGAGCGGGGCGGCGAAGGCTGGTACGTTGGCGCGGTGGGTGACGAGAACGCCCAGACCGTCTCGTTCAAGCTCGACTTCCTCAGCCCCGGCAAGCGCTACAAGGCGGAGATCTATCGCGATGGCGACGATGCCGATTACCGCACCGACAAGCGCCACTCGATCGCGATCGAGAGCAAGGTGCTGACCAGCGCAGACAGCCTGACCATGCGGATCGCGCCAGGCGGCGGTTTTGCCATCCGGCTGGTGCCAGCCAAGTGAGGGCGCTGGGCGGCCTGCTGGCGTTGCTTGGCGCCTTGCTGGCCGCCCCCGCGCTCGCGCGCGACCAGACCGGGCGCTTCCTGGAATACGAACACGTCGCCGCTGCCGGCCTGCCCGAACAGCGCCTGACGATCTGGCTGCCGCCGGGCTATGACAAGGGTGCGAAGCGCTACCCGGTGCTCTACATGCATGACGGGCACAACCTGTTCGATCCGGCCAAGAGCAACTTCAACAAGGTCTGGGCAGCCGACAAGGCGATGCTGGCGGCGGTGAAGTCCGGCAAGGTGGAACCGCACATCATCATCGGCGTCTGGGCGCCGGGCCGGGACCGCTATCGTCAGTATCTGCCGCAGACGATCTACCAGTCCGCGAGCGGCGCCCCGCGCGCGGCGATGGAGGCGATGATCGAAGGGCCGGTGGTCAGCGATGCCTACCTTGCCTGGCTGGCCGGACCGCTCAAGCAATGGGTCGATGCCAGTTTCCGCACCCGTCCACGGCGCGACGATACGGCGATCATGGGGTCGAGCATGGGCGGGCTGATGAGCTGTTATGCCTTCCTGGAGCGCGCCGAAACCTATGGCCGGGCGGGCTGCGTCTCGTCGCACTGGCCGGCGGCTGATCCAACCAAGGTGGGGCCGGCCAATCCGGAGCTGATCGCCTTGTGGGATGGCTGGTTTGCCGCGCGGCTCGGCCAGCCGAACGGGCGGCGGGTGTGGATGGACCACGGCACGGCGACGCTCGATGCCTTCTATGCCCCTTACCAGCAGAAGATCGACGCGCGCTTTGCCGCCAGCGGCTGGCAGCGCGGACGCGACTGGGAAAGCAAGGTCTACGAAGGCGCCGAGCACGAGGAGAACGCCTGGGCCCGCCGCCTGCCCGAAGTGATCGGCTGGCTGCTGCGGAAGTAGTTACGCCAGATCGTCTTCAAGTAGGCCGGGGCAGGGCGGTGGTCGCCTTCATCCGCTCCATCGAGAAGCTGGAACTGACATCGGCCAGGTCCGGGATCGCGGCGATCAGCTTGCGATAGATCCGGTCGTAATGGGCGATGTCACGCACCACCAGCTTGAGCAGGTAATCGACGTCGCCGGCCATGCGGTGGCACTCGACGATCTCGTCGATCGCACTGATGCCGCGTGAGAAGGCTTCAAGCCATGCCGGGTCGTGCCGGTTGGTGCGGATCGAGACGAAGACCGTGGTTGCCAGCCCCAGCTTGGCCGGATCGACCAGCGCGACCCGGCGGGAGATGATCCCGCTGTCCTCCAGCCGCTTGATGCGCCGCCAGCAGGCATTGCTGGACAGGCCGACGCGGTCGCCCACGTCCTGCACGGCGAGCGAAGCGTCCAACTGCAAAACCCCGAGGATCGACCAGTCTATCGAATCCAATTGCAAAATATCGATCTGCATTGGGATGAAATAGCATCATAATGCCGAATATGCCATAAAAAAGGTGATGATTTTGCATCAAGGCCGCGATATATTTGCATCAGATTTGGGGAGAGCCAGCCGGGGAGAGCCAGCCGGGGAGAGCCAGCCGGGGAGAGCCAGCCAATGTCACTCAAGACCCTGTTCACCGAGCACCCTGCCAGTGTCGATGAGACCTATACCGAGCACCTGGCCATGGCGTCGGGCTTTGGCATCCGGATGATCCTGGGCGGCTTTGCCTGCCTGCTCCACGGAATCTTCCCGTTCCTGTTCGTGAAGACCGGCTCTGCGCAGATTTCGACCCTGCACGAACGCATGGTCGAAAACCGCCGCACCAAGCAGATGCCGGCGATCCTCGATTTTGTGATCTGAAAAAACCGGCCCGGCGCTGGGCCGGACCGGTTCCTTGTTTCAGTCTAAGGCGCGGGCCTAGTCGCCCAGCGCCTTGTCCTCGTTGGCGCGCTTGATCACGTAGAGGCGGACCGCTTCGGACTGCTGCGGGGTCAGCTCGTTCTTCCAGCTGACCATGCCATTGGCCGAGAGCGCACCACCGATCACGATGTCATTCCACATCTTCGCATCGCCCAGCGAACCGGCGCGGCGCAGGTCGCGGGTGAGCGAAGTGCCGATCGCGGCGTCGCCGTGGCAGACCGCGCAGAACTGGCCGAACTGCTTCTGCCCTTCAGCGAGCTGGGCCGGAGTGCCGGTCGAGGCCGGGGGATCGAGCGGCGGCGGAGCGGCCGAATCCATGTCCGGCAACTTGGCCTTGCCGCCCAGCTTGAACACCAGCAGGCGCGACTGGTTGCGGATCGGCCCGTTCGGTTCGGAGAGATAGCCGGCCGTGATCGGCCAGGCCCCGCCCCAACCGGCCAGCACGGCGACATATTGTTCACCCTTCACGCGGAAGGTCGAGGCCGGCGCAACAATCCCGGTCTGGGCGCTGAAGCTCCACAGCTTCTTGCCGTTGGCAGGGTCGAAGGCGTTGAACTCACCCGCCATGTTGCCCTGGAATAGCAGGTCACCGGCGGTGGAGAGCAGGCCACCGTTCCAGGCACCCGGATACTTGATGGTCCAGCGCGCCTTCTGCGCCACCGGATCCCAGGCCACCAGTTCACCGGTGGTCACAGCCTTGGCCGCAGCGCGAGCGCCCTTGTCAGCCGGCAGCATGCCGGATGAAAGGTCCAGCCCGACGTTGAAGCCCTGCTTGTTGGCCTTCCAGTCGGGGTTGTGGATGAAGGCGAAGGAATTGTTGATCGCCGGGATATAGACCAACCCGGTCTTCGGGTTGAAGGCCATCGGGTGCCAATTGTGCGCCCCGATCGGACCAGGCGTGCCCAGCCACATCTTGCCGGTGCGGTAATAGCGCGCATCCGGGTTTTCGATTGGGCGGCCGGTCTTCATGTCAAAGCCGGTGGCCCAGTTCACTGGGACATAGTTCTTGGCGCTGATCAGCTTGCCGGTCTCGCGATCCAGCACGAAGAAGAAGCCGTTCTTTGGCGCCTGCATCAGCACCTTGCGCTTGGCCCCGTCGATCGTCAGGTCGGCCAGCATGATGTGCTGGGTGGCGGTATAGTCCCAGGTCTCGCCCGGGGTGGTCTGGAAGTGCCAGACATATTCGCCGGTCTTGGGCCGCAGCGCGACAATCGAGGAGAGGTAGAGGTTGTCGCCCTCGCCGGCCGAACGGAAGAACTGGTTCCAGGGTGAGCCGTTGCCAACCCCGGCATAGAGCAGATCAAGCTCTGGGTCATAGGCCATGGCATCCCACATGGTGCCGCCGCCGCCCTGTTTCCAATATTCGCCCTTCCAGGTCGCCTCGGCCTTCTTGAGGTACTCTTCCTTGTTCTTGCCGGGTGCATCAGGCACCGAATAGAACCGCCACAGTTCCTTGCCGGTATCGGCGTCATAGGCGGTCAGGAAACCGCGCACGCCCATTTCTGCCCCGCCATTGCCAATCAGGACCATGCCGTTGATCACCCGCGGCGCGCCGGTGATGGTATAGGGCTTCGACTGGTCAAGCGTGACCACGCTCCACACTTCCTTGCCGGTCTTGCGGTCCAGCGCCACCAGCCGCCCATCGAGCGTGCCCATGAACAGCTTGTCGCCCCACGCGCCGAAGCCGCGGTTGACCACGTCGCAGCAGGCCGCCACGCCGCGCTCGCCGGGCACCTTGGGATCGTATTCCCATTCCAGCTTGCCGGTGACGGCGTCATAGGCCTTGGCCTTGGACCAGGCCGTGGTGATGTAGATCTTGCCGTCGATCGCCAGCGGGGTCGCTTCCTGGCCGCGCGAGGTGTCGAGATCGGCGAACCACGCCAGGCCCAGGTCCTTGATGTTGCCCTGGTTGATCTGGTCGAGCGGCGAGTGACGCTGCTCGTCATAGGTCCGGCCATAGGACAGCCACTCATCGGGATTGGCAGCGATGATCCGCTCGGCATTGACTGCGCCAGGCAGTTCCGAGCTCGGCTGCTGCTTGCAGGCCGCCAGCGGCAGTGCGAGCGCCAGCAGTGCCACTTTCAGGCGCATTCCATTGACCATGCGAGCCATCCCTTCCCTCCAGATCCGTCCGCCCGGTGAATCCGGGTCGTCCCCTGGGAAGCGATACTGCCGTTAATCGCTCGGTTAAGCTAGCCCTATCGTGCGGTCGGCGTTATCATCGCCCCCGGGGTGCACCAGGAGCTTGGCGATGTGTGATGACCTGACCGCAATCGAGGAAGAACAGGCGCTCGGCGCGCGCGGGATTGACCGGCGCAGCTTTGCCGCGCTGGGCGCAGCCAGCCTGGCGACACTGGCCGCGCCGCTTGGCGCCAAGGCCGCCAAGACCCCGCCGCCACCCACCGAAAAGATGGTGCAGATCCAGACCACTTCCGGGATGCTGGATGCGTTCTTTGTCCACCCCAAGACCGGGCGCTGGCCGGCCGTGATCCTGTGGCCCGACATTGCCGGCCTGCGCGAAGCCTACAAGGTTATGGCGCGGCGTCTGGCGGCCGACGGTTTCGCCGTACTGGTGCTCAACCAGTACTACCGCTCCGCTCCGGCTCCGCATTTTGACGCAATTACGCAATGGCGCACGCCCGAAGGCCAGGCCAAGCTGCGGCCGATGATCCCGCTGCTGACGCCCGAGGCGATCGTGCTGGACAGCCGGGCCGCAGCCGAATGGCTTGATCGCCAGCGTCCGGTCCATTCCGGCCGCGGGCTCGGCGCAGCGGGCTATTGCATGGGCGGACCCTTTGCGGTGCGCAGCGCCTTCGCCTATCCGGCCCGGGTCCGCGCCGCGGCCTCGTTCCATGGCGGCTCGTTGATGACGGACAAGCCGGACAGCCCCCACCAGCTGCTGAAAGCGACCAGCGCCAGCTATCTCTTCGCGATTGCCCGCAACGACGATGCCCGCGCGCCCGGTGACAAGGATGCGCTGCGCGAGGCTGCGAAAGCCGCAGGTCGTCCGGCCGAAGTGGAAGTCTACCCCGCCGATCATGGCTGGTGCACGGTCGATTCGCCGGTATTCGACAAGGTCCAGGCCGATCGCGCCTGGGAGCGGATGCTGGCCTTGTTCAGGACGCTTTAGTCGCCTGCCCTATTCTGCGGTCGGGACCTGCTTCTTCAGCTTCACCAGGGTGACCATCTCGTCATAGAGCTCGATCATGTGGCTGGCATGCCACTGGTCGAGCACGCAGCGGACCCGCCCGAAGAAGGCTGGCACGTCTTCAAGCAGGAAGGACCGGCGGCCGCCTTCGGTGCGGCTTTCCGGGGCCTCGATCTCGATACCTTGGCCGCGCAGGTAGGAAACGGTCTCGTCGATGTGCTGGGCGAGCGCGATCTTGCGCAGCTCGTTGCTGCCGCTGCGGGCGTGGCCCAGCTCTTTCTTGGCCTTGGCCATCAGGTCATCGATGTACTGCGAAACGCGATACATATTCTCGCGCTTGAGCGCGATCATCTTGTCGACATAGTCCTGCTGGACGTGCAGGCGGGCGGTGTCCGGATGCTCCGAACCCCAGAAGGCCTGCCCGAAATCCATTGGCTTGTGCTGGATTATGTCCTTGTCCGTTACTCGCGACGGAGCCGAGTATAGGGGAATGTGGTTACGGGCGGGTTAAGCACGGCCAGTTGCCGGATCGACAGATTGCCCCCATATCCTTGCCGCAAGGAGTACGTCGCATGGCAGACAAGCTGAACCTGACCGAGGCCGAATGGCTCGAAAAGCTGGGGCCGGAGCGCTATCACATCCTGCGCCAGGCCGGCACGGAGCGGCCCTTTACCGGGAAGTACGAACGCAACAAGGACCCGGGCACCTATGTTTGCGGCGGCTGCGGTGCCCCCCTGTTCGCTTCGGACGAGAAATTCGATTCCGGCTGCGGCTGGCCCAGCTATACCGCCCCGCTTCCCGCGGCGCCGATCGACGAACTGGTCGATACCAGTCACGGTATGATTCGCACCGAAGTGCGCTGTGCGCGGTGCGATGGGCACCTGGGCCACGTTTTCCCGGATGGTCCGGCGCCCACAGGCCTGCGCTATTGCATCAACAGCGCCAGCTTGGATTTCGAGCCGAAGGAATAGCCACAGGTTCTGCACTAAATCTGCGATTCACCGCAGGTTACAATTCGCCTATGCAGAACGGGATCGGGCCGCCGCTGGCCTTCTGGAGGGATTAGCAGACCGCAATGGCGCGCAAGGATGGGAAGGGGCGCAGCGCGCCCTTCAGCGAAGAGCCGACCGGTTTCCGGAAGTTTGTCCGCAGGCTGTTGGTCTGGGGCGCGGCGCTGGCCGTGGTCGGCTTGCTGGCCTTGGCCGTGGCCGTGGGGCTGACCGCGCGGTCGCTGCCAGCCTATGCGGAGCTCAAGGATAGCCAGGTTGGCCAGACGATCCTGGTCCGCGCCCGCGACGGAACCGAGCTGGTCTCGATCGGCCCCAGCTATGGCCGCTGGCTGAAGCACGACGAAATTCCAGAGATAATGCGGACGGCGATGGTCTCGGTCGAAGATCGCCGCTTCCGCTCGCACCCCGGGGTCGATCCGATCGGCCTGGTCCGCGCCGGTTACATGGCCATGGTGACCGGTAAGGGGCTGCGCGCTACCTCGACGATCACCCAGCAGCTTGCCCGCACCGTCTTCCTTAACAACAGCCGCAGCTATACCCGCAAGCTGCGCGAGGCGGTGCTGGCGCTGGCGCTGGAGTGGAAATTCTCGAAAGACCAGATCCTCGAGCTCTATCTCAACAAGGTCTACTTCGGAGGCGGCGCCTATGGGGTCGATGCCGCCAGCCGCAAGTTCTTCGGCCATCCGGGGACCGAGATCACACTGCCCGAGGCAGCGATCATCGCCGGGCTGGTCAAGGCGCCGTCGCACTATTCTCCCACCGCCGATGCCGAAGCAGCGATTGGCCGCGCCAAGGTCGTACTGTCGGTGATGGAGGACAATGGCGATGTGACCCCGGCCCAGGCCGCTGCGGTCGATTTTGCGGCAATCAAGTTCGCGGCTGAAAAGAACCAGAACTCGGTACGCTATTTCACCGATTGGGCGCTGCCGCAGCTTGACCTGCTGCTGCCTGACAATACCCAGCCGATCGAGGTCTGGACCACGCTCGATCCCAAGATGCAGGCCGCCGCAACCAAGGCGATCGAGACCAATACTCCCAAGGGCGCCCAGGGCGCGCTGGTCAGCTTGGACCGTGACGGGGCCGTGCTGGCGATGGTCGGGGGGACGGACTACGTCACCTCCAACTATAACCGCGCGGTCAATGCCGTGCGCCAGCCGGGTTCGGCCTGGAAGCTGTTCGTCTATCTGGCCGCGCTGGAAGCGGGCTATACCCCGAATGACCGGGTGGTGGACGAACCCGTGACGATCGACGGCTGGAGCCCGCGCAATTCGGGCGGGACCTTTGCCGGTGAAATCGATGTACGCACTGCCTTCGCCTATTCAAAGAACACGGTCGCGGCGCAGCTGGGCAACGAAGTGGGCTTCAGCGCTGTCGCCGGGATCGCCCGCCGCTTTGGCATTTCCACCCCGATCTCGACTGTGCCGTCGATGGTGCTGGGCACCAACGATGTTCGCGTGATCGACATGACCCGGGCCTTTGCGGCGGTTTCGGCCAAGGGCCAGGCGGTCGATCCTTATGGAATCACCAAGGTCCAGACGGTCGATGGCAATGTCCTATACCAGCGTGAAGCCAAGGAAGGCCCGCTGCTGGTGCCGCAATATGTGGCCGCCGGGATCACCGATCTGCTGCAAAGCGCGGTCAGCATCGGGACCGGGCGCGCCGCCCAGATCGGACGGCCCGTGGCCGGCAAGACCGGCACCACCAATTCGAACAAGGATGGCTGGTTCCTGGGCTTTTCCAGCGGGATCACCACGGGCGTCTGGATGGGGCGCGACGATGCCAAGCCGGTCGGCAACCTGCTGCAGGGCGGCACTGCGCCGGCGCGGGCCTTTGCCGCCTATATGACGGTGGCCACGGCGGGCCGGCCGGTCGAGAAATTCGATACTGAAGTCACCCTGCCGGCCTGGCAGCTTGAACCGGATGACGAGGCCCAGCTCAGCGGCAATCCCGATGAGTACTACTATGCCGACGAGCAGGGCAACATGGTCGAACCCAGCCGTCAGGACCTGCCGCCCGAACAGGTTCCCGATCAGCAGGCTCCGCCCCCCGCCGCGAATGACGAGTTCCTGCGCGAAGCGACCGGAGCCAGGCCGAACTGATCGACACATGAAAACCCCCGCCGGATCAGGGCGGGGGTTTCTTGTATCAGCGCGCGTTAAGCTGGTTCAGCGCAGCCGGACCGGCAGGTAAGCGGCCGGCTGGCCGCGCCGCTGGACTCGCAGCAGCACAGCGGCGCGGTTCTCGGCCTTGGCCGAGCGGATGATCGCTTCCAGATCGGCAACGGTCAGTACGTCGCGGTAGTTGGCCGAAAGGATCACGTCGCCGCGCTGCAGACCCTTGGTCCCGGCGTCCGAAGTGCCGTCGACCACGGAGATGACCAACCCGCGGGTATCGGCGGGAAGACCGATCTGCCCGGCGATCTGCGGCGTCATCGGCAGGACCGAGAGGCCGAGTGCGCGTTCGGCCAGGCCTTCGCCCTGCTTTTCCGGCGGACGATTGAAACGATCGTCGCGGTCCGGCGCATTGGGGGCAAAGGTCTGGTTGGCCAGCTCTTCCTCGCTCGGGCGTTTGCCGACCGTGGCAGTCAGCGTCATGCGCTTGCCGTTGCGGATCACCTCGATCGGGATGCGCTTGCCCGGCGCCGTATTGGCGACAATGAACGACAGGGTGTTGTCGGGCGAGACTTCCTGGCTGTCGACCTTGACCACCACGTCGCCTGGCTGGAGGCCGGCCGCGGCTGCAGCCTGACCCGGCTGGACGGTCTGGACGAGTTCGCCGCGATTGCGCGACAGGCCAAGCGAATCGGCCACATCCTCGGTCACCGGAACGATCTGCACGCCCAGGTAGCCGCGCTCGATCGCCTGGCCGCGTACCAGCTTGTCGACGATCGGCGAGGCGATGTCGGCGGGAATGGCAAAGCCGATGCCGACGTTGCCGCCGGTGGGCGAGAAGATCGCATTGTTGATGCCGATCACGTTGCCCTTCATGTCGAACAGCGGACCGCCCGAATTGCCGCGATTAATCGAGGCATCGGTCTGGATGTAGCGGCTGGCGCCCGAAGAACGGTGGACCGCCGAAACGATCCCCGAAGTGACCGTGCCGCCCAGGCCAAACGGGTTGCCAATCGCGATCACCCAGTCACCGACCCGGGCCGCTTCGCTGTTGCCGAACTTGACGAAGGGCAGGGTCTTGCCGGCATCGATCTTGAGCACGGCGAGGTCCGACTGCGCATCGCGGCCAATCAGACGAGCAGTGTGCTCGCTGCCGTCGCTCAGCGTCACGGTGATCGACTGGACTTCGCCCTGGCCATCGGCGGTGATCACGTGGTTGTTGGTCACCACATAGCCATCAGCCGAAATGATAAAGCCCGAGCCGAGCGACTGTGCCTCACGCGTGGTGGCGCCGCCACCGCTGCCGCCGCCGAACAGGTCTTCAAACGGGGTTCCGGCAAAGGGATTGCCATTGGCCACACGCACTCGCTGGCGGGTGGCGATATTGACGACTGCGGGCTGCAATTGCTGGGTCAGCTCGGCAAAGCTGGCCGGTGCGCCAGCCCGGGGCACCATGGCTTGCATCTGGGCGGCGTCATTCTGCGCCACCTGGGCTCCGGCGGGAATGCCGGTCAGCACTGAAACGGCCGCGCCGCCAACCAGCAGCGCACTCGTTACTCCATAGGCGTATCGCACGTGTTGCGTTTCCTCTTCAAAATCGTCTCACCCGGCAAGGGGCGCGCGGTGGATTCAAGCAGTCCAGCCTGAACCGGAATTGAATGATTCCACCAACGTCATTCAGCGCCCTTTGAACTGCCGCAGATATTCATTGTCCGGCGACAGGATGATCGTGCTGTTGCCCTTGTTGGCCTGGTTGGCGAAGGTTGCATCATAGCTCTTCATCGCGCGGTAGAAGTCATAGAAGGACGGGTCCTTGCCAAAGGCAGCAGCATAGATCTGCGTCGCGCGGGCTTCAGCTTCTGACGTGATCAGCTGGGCCTGCTTCTGGCCCTGCGCCTGGATCGTGGTCGCTTCCTGCTCACGCGCGGCCTGCATCCGGGCGAAGGCGGATTCGAGCGCGCCGGCGGGCAAGTCGGCCCGCTGGATCCGCACGTCGATCACTTGGGCGCCGTATTCGCGGGCCTGCTTGTCAAGGTTCTCCTTGATCCGGATCATCGCCGCGCCGCGTTCGGCATTGAGCAGCGACTGGAAGGTGCGCTTGCCCAGTTCCTGGCGCAGGACCGAGGTCATGATCGGCTGAAGCTGGCTCATCACCCGGTCGGTCGAACCGGCAGTCTTGACCATCTTGACCGGGTCGATAACCCGGAAGCGGGCATAGGCCGTCACTTCTAGCCGCAACTGATCGGTCGAAAGCACGGTCTGGCGTTCCATCGGGAACGAGAGCAACCGTTTGTCGATCCAGACCAGCTGTTCGATGAACGGAATGCGCCAGCTGATCCCGGCGCCGGTGCTGCCGAATTCCTGGTTGGGCTTGAAGGCGTTGATCTTGCGGACCGGTTCACCCAGCCGCACCACCACCACCTGCTGGGTTTCGGGCACGATCACTATCGAGGACATGGCGACGATTGCCGCCGCGCCGACCGCGAGCACGGTGCCCTTGCTGCGCTGCCACAGGTCGCTCAGCATCACTGGCCTCCCGCAGCAGGCGCAGGATCCTGCGCACGGCGGCGCAGTTCCGGCAGGGGCAGATAGGGGGTCACGCCATTGGCTTCGACCACGACCTTGTCATTAGCAGACAGCACGCGCTCCATGGTTTCGTAATACATCCGGCGCTTGGTAACTTCGGGCGCCAGCTTGTATTCGGCATAGACCTTGTCAAAGGCCGCGGCCTCACCCTCGGCGCGGGCCAGGGTCTGCTGGGCCCAGGCCTGGGCATTGTTCTTGTCACGCTCGGCCAGCTGCTGGGCGACGTTGACCTTCTGGAAGGCGTCGGCCACCTTTTCCGGCGGGTCGGCCTTCTTGATATCGACCCCGATCACGTTGACCCCGGCGCGGTAGGCATCGAGGATGTCCTGCATCCGGCGGCGGGTATTGGCTTCAAGCTGGCCGCGGCCGGTGCCGTCCCAGACCGCCTTCAGCGGCACTTCGGCCACCGACAGGCGCATCGCAGCCTCGGCCACGTCGCGCACCGTGTTCTCCGGATCGGTCGAGGCGAAGGTGAACTGCTCCAGGTTCTTGATGTTCCAGCGCACCTGATACGACAGGTCGATCAGGTTCTGGTCACTGGTCAGGACCAGGTTCTCGCCCTCACCCTCGGGGATCACATCGTTGGTGACCGAGGTGACATCGCGCGTCTGGACATTCTGGAACGGCCAGGGCGCCGTGAAGTTCACGCCCGAACCGATCGTGCGGCTGTACTTGCCGAAGGTCGTGACGATGCCCTGCTCCTTGGGGCTGAGCTGGTGGGTCGAGCTGCTGAACAGCCACAGCAGCGCTGCGCCGCCCAGGATGACCGGCCACCAGCTCTTGCCGTTGGCGCGCGGGGGGAGCGAGGGGAAACCGCCGCCACCGCCACCGCCGCCGCCGGGGCCCTTCCGCTTGCTGCGGAAGATGTCCTCGATGTTCGGGGAGCGCCGCTCACCGGTATAGTCATCGGGCTTGAGCCAAGGATTGCGCGGTCCCGGCGCGCCCGGCGGATCGCCCGCTGGCGTGCCATCGCCGGGCGGGGCCGCAGGCGGTTCGTTCCCGCCGCTGCCACCAGCGTTGTTTCCATTGCCCCATGGGCTCTTGCGCCCGGCCATGGCCAGCCATTGGCCTGGCCTGAAACTGCCTATTCCACTCATGCACCTCGTTATAGGAAGTGCTGGACCAAAAAACAGGGTCTCGCTGCGCTTTTTCCTTGCTAGGGGGCTGGCATCAACAAACGGAGCCTCATCTTGAGCGACAGTGATGCCTTGAAGTCCCTTTTGCCCCCGCTGGCCCAGGCCCGGTTGCAGTCGCTGCGGCTGGCCGATGGCGCCGCTACCGTGATCCTCGACGCCAGCGGTTTTGACGCGATCGAGCGTGAGCGGCTGGAGGCCGCGATCAAGGACGCGCTCGCCGCGGCACCCGGTGTCAGCGAAGTGCGCGTGGCGATGATGGCGGACAAGCCTCGCCGCCGGATCATCGCGGTCGGATCGGGCAAGGGCGGGGTCGGCAAGTCGACCGTTTCGGCCAACCTGGCGGTCGCGCTGGCGCGGCTCGGGCGCAAGGTCGGGCTGGTCGATGCCGACATCTATGGCCCGTCGCAGCCGCGCCTGCTGGGGACTGAGGGCAAGCGCCCCGATGCTCGCGAAAAGCAGCTGATCCCGGTGCCGACCGAATTCGGTGTCGGCGTGCTGTCGATGGGCAACCTGATCGAACCCGGCAAGGCGATTGCCTGGCGCGGGCCGATGGCCGGCAATGCACTGGGCCAGCTGGTTGATGCCGATTGGGGCGCGGCCGAAATCCTGGTGGTCGATCTGCCGCCGGGGACCGGCGATGTGCAGCTGACCATGCTCCAGCGCCACAAGCCGGCCGGGGCGGTGATCGTCTCCACGCCGCAGGACCTGGCGCTGATCGACGCGACCCGGGCAATGCAGTTGTTCGAGGTTGGCCAGGTGCCGGTGATCGGCCTGGTCGAGAACATGGCCGGCTATGTCTGCCCGCACTGCGGTGAAAGCTCCGATCCCTTCGGCAGCGGCGGGGCCGAGGCGGAAGCGGCGCGGCTCGGTCATGCCTTCCTGGGCCGGATCCCGCTCGATATGGCGATCAGGCAGGCCAGCGATGCCGGCGTGCCGCCTGCCGCCGGCGAAGGCCCGCAGGCCGAAGCCTTCCTGGCGCTCGCGCGGCGCGTGGCGACCTGGCTGGACAACAGCTGATGCGGCTTTCGCGGCGCGGCATTCTGATCGGAGCCGGGGCAGCCTGCGGCCTGCTGGTCGCCTGGGCGCTGACCCCGCGCCGGTTCGATCCGCCGCTGGCCGCGAGCGAGGGTGAGCAGGTCTTCAACGCCTGGCTGCGCATTGGCCGCGACGGGGTGGTTACGGTAGCCGTGCCCGATCTCGAAATGGGGCAGGGCATCACCACGCAGATCGCGCAGATCGTGGCGGTGGAGCTGGGGGCGGACTGGCGCCAGATTGCGGCCCAGCCGGCACCCTTGAGTGGGGCCTATGCCAATGCGCCGCTGGCCGCGCAGTGGCGCAGCCTGTGGATGCCGTTGCTGCCAGACCTGGCCGCAGGGGAGGACGGCACGCTGGCGAGGCGGTTTGGCGAGCGCGAGGCCTTCATGGTCACGGCCGACGGCAGCAGCCTGGCTGCACACGAAGACGCAGTGCGGGCCGCCGCGGCCGCGGCCCGTGCCATGCTGTCAATGGCAGCGGCCGAGCGCTGGGACGTCGCCTGGGAAGAGTGCGAGGCCAAGGACGGCTTTGTGACTCACGGCAAGCAGCGCGCCAGCTTTGCCGAACTGGTCGACGAAGCGATCGAATTCGATCCGCCCGATCCGCCGGTGCTGCGTCCGGCCCCGGTGGCGGAGCGCGCAGTCGATCAACCGGAAGGCGCGCGGCCAAAATTCCCGCGGCTCGATCTGCCGGCCAAGGTCGATGGCGGCTATGTCTTTGCCGGCGATGTGCGGCTGCCCGATATGGTCTTCGCCGCGATCCGCCATGCGCCGCAGGGTGAGGCCCGGCTTGGTACCTATGCTGCAAAAAATGCTGCACCGATAAAAGGTATGCTGCAGCTGGTCGAAGGCCCGGATTGGCTGGCTGCCGTGGCGCGGGACTGGTGGTCGGCCGAGCGCGCCTTGACACTGATCGCACCCAATTTTGCTGCGCAGCAAAAGGCGGATAGCGCCGCGATCGAACGGCTGCTTGGCGATGCGCTGCGCAGCCGCGCGGCGACGATCATCGCCGAGCTTGGCGATGCCGACACGCTGCGCGCGCCCTTCGATCTGGCGCGGCTCTATCGGATTGCCCCGGCGCTTCACGCCCCGCTCGAAACCGCCAGCGCGACGGCGCGGGTTAGCGATGACCGGGTCGAGCTGTGGGTGGCGAGCCAGGCTCCGCAGGCCACACGCCAGGCCGTGGCCGCCGCGCTCGATCGGTCGCTCGATGACGTGGTACTTTATCCCGCCCCAGCCGGCGGCAGTTTCGATGCGCGGCTCGATACGCCGCACGCCGTCGAAGCCGCGATCATTGCGCGCGAAGTGGGCAAGCCGGTCCAGCTTACCTGGTCGCGCTGGCAGGAAGCTGTTCGCGACTTGCCGCGCGCGCCAGCGCAGGCCGCGCTGGCCGCGCAGACTGGCCCGGATGGCGGGCTAACCGCGCTGAAAGTGCGGGTCGCCATGCCCGGCACCACGCCCGAATTCGGCGCACGGCTGTTTGATGGACAGGAGCCGCAGGCCGCCCGCGCCGCGCAGGAGCGGGCCGACCCGCTTGGCCTGGCTGGTTGCGTGCCGCCTTACACGATCCCGCATCTGGTGGTTGAGCACGTCCCCGTCGCCCTGCCGCTGTCAACCGGGCGGCTGCGCGGCAATGCCGCCGCGCTGGGCTGCTTCCTGATCGAGACCTTTGTCGATGAACTGGCCGCGCGGTCGGGCCGCGAAGGGCTGTCCTATCGCATGGCGATGCTGGGGCAGGACATTCGCCTTGCCACCTGTCTGCAGCGCGCTGCAACGCTGGCCGAATGGAGCGGCGGACGCGGCGGGTCCGGCCAGGGCCTCGCCTGTCATCGCATGACTTTGAATGACCGCGAAGGCCGCATCGCATTGGTCGCGTCGGCCCGGCGCGACGAGCGCGGGATCCGGGTCGACAAGCTGACCGCCGTGCTCGACATCGGCCGGATCGTGAACCTCGATATCGCCCGTCAGCAGGTCGAAGGCGGGCTGCTGTTCGGTCTGGGCCTGGCCCGCGGGCAGACCACGGCCTATGCCGATGGCCTGCCGCTGTCCGGACGGCTCAGCCAGCTCGGTCTGCCGCTGCTGGCCGATTGTCCGGAGATCGAGGTTGAATTCATCGAAGGCGCCGCGCCGCCGTTCGATCCGGGCGAACTGGGCGTCGCCGTTGCCGCGCCGGCCATTGCCAACGCGCTTTTCTCTGCGGGTTCGACCCGCATGCACACCTTGCCGCTTACCGGGGAACTTGCATGAACCTGCCTGCCGGCCACCCGCCTGTCGTCGCGCCGAAGGTTGGCGTGCTTTTGGTCAACCTTGGCACGCCCGATGCGCCGACGCCCAAGGCCGTTCGCCGCTATCTCAAGGAATTCCTGTCGGACCCGCGCGTTGTGGAGATTCCTAAGCTGGTCTGGTGGCCGATCCTCAACGGGATCATCCTCAATGTCCGGCCGAAGAAATCGGCCCATGCCTATGCGCAGGTCTGGGGCCCGGATGGCTCACCGCTCGCCAGCATCACCAAGGCCCAGGCCGAAGCGCTGCAGGAACAGCTCGGCCGGGGTATCACGGTCCGTTGGGCGATGCGCTATGGCAATCCGGCGATGGGCAAGGTCCTCGCCGAAATGAAGGCGGCGGGCTGCGAGCGGATCCTCGTCGCTCCGCTCTATCCGCAATATTCGGGCGCAACGACGGCGACGGTGATCGACGAACTGGGCAAGCAGCTGGCGGCCATGCGCTGGCAGCCCAGCACCCGCACCGTGCCGCCATATTACGACGATCCGCTGCACATCACCGCGCTGCGCGATGACCTGGCCCGCCAGCTCCGCGCGCTGCCATTTGTGCCGGAAGTGCTGCTGCTGTCCTTCCACGGCATGCCCGAGCGGACGCTGCACATGGGCGATCCCTATCATTGCCAGTGCCGCAAGACCGCCCGGCTGGTTGGTGAAGCGCTCAAGGCGGATTTTCCGGAACTGCGGGTCGAAACCAGCTTCCAGTCGCGGTTTGGCCGGGCCAAGTGGCTGGAGCCCTATACCGAAGACACGTTGACCGCGCTCGCCACCGGCGGGATCAAGCGCCTCGCCATCGCTGCGCCGGGCTTCTCGGCCGACTGTCTGGAAACGTGCGAGGAGCTGGCAATCCGCGGGCGTGAAGTGTTTGAGGAGGCCGGGGGGCTTGAATTTGCCGCGCTCGATTGCCTTAATACGTCGCATGCGGGGATGGCCATGCTCGAGGCGCTGGTGCGGCGCGAGCTTGGGGGATGGATTTAATCGTTCGATTAAGTTACATCGCTGTCAGTAACGCCCAAAGGACCACCCATGGCCACGCTTGCACCCGAAGCTCCGAAGTTTACCCACTGGAACCAGTCGCTGCCCAAGGATGCCTTGGCGCATATCCCGGGCGAGGACGGCTGGCCGATCCTGGGCAATACGCTGGAACTGCTGGCGGACCCCTCCGCCTTCGGCAACCGGATGCGCGCCAAGTACGGCGATATCTATCGCAACAACAGCTTCGGTCGGCGCGGGGTGATCATGTTCGGCGCCGATGCCAACGAGCTGGTGCTGTTCGATCGTGACAAAATCTTCTCGTCCGAACAGGGCTGGGGCCCGGTGCTCGACCTGCTGTTCCCGCGCGGGCTGATGCTGCTCGATTTCGATCACCACCGCGCCGATCGCCGCGCGCTGTCGATCGCCTTCAAGCCGGGGCCGATGCGGCACTATTCGGGCGCGCTCAACGCCGGGATTTCCGCCCGGGCCGAGGAATGGCGCGGGCAGGAAATCCTGTTCTATCCGGCGATCAAGCAGCTGACGCTGGACCTGGCGGCAGACAGCTTCCTGGGCGTGCCGCTGGGGCCCGAAGCCGATGCGATCAACAAGGCCTTCGTCGACATGGTCCAGGCCTCGATCGGCGTGGTGCGCAAGCCCTTGCCCTTCACCGCGATGGGTCGCGGTGTGGCGGGGCGCAAGTTCCTGCTCGATTACTTCACCCGCGAAACTCTGAAGCGGCGTGAGGCTGGCGGCGGCCAGGACATGTTCAGCCAGTTCGCCACCGCCACGCGCGAGGATGGCAGCCTGCTGCCGGTCGACGAAGTGGTCGATCACATGATCTTCCTGATGATGGCGGCGCATGACACGATCACCAGCTCGGCCACCTCGCTGGTCTGGCTGCTGGCCAAAAACCCCGAATGGCAGGACAAGCTGCGCGCTGAAATCCTGGCCGTGACTGGCGGGGAAGGGCGGCCATTGTCCTATGACGATCTTGGCAAGCTGGAGCTGACCGAGATGGCCTTCAAGGAAGCGCTGCGGCTGATCCCGCCGGTGCCCTCGCTGCCGCGCCGCGCGCTGAAGGACTTTACCTTCAAGGGCGTGCGCGTGCCGGCCGGCACCCCCGTTGGCATCAGCCCGGCGGCGGTCCACATGGAAGAAGAGCACTGGCCCGAGCCGGCCAAGTTCGATCCCATGCGCTTCACACCTGATCAGGTCGCGGGGCGGCACAAGTACGCCTGGGTCCCGTTTGGTGGCGGGGCGCACATGTGCCTGGGGCTGCACTTTGCCTATATGCAGGTGAAGGCGTTGATGGCGCACCTGCTCAGCCGCTACCAGATCGAGATCGCACCCGGTTACGAGCCGCAGTGGCAGCCCTGGCCGATCCCCAAGCCCAAGGACGGGCTCAGGGTCACCTTCAAGCCGGTCTAGTCCTCCAGTCGCTGGAGGATCGGGCAATCCGGGCGATCATCGCCATGGCATTGCTGGGCCAGAGTCAGCAGCGTCTGGCGCATGGCCTCGAGTGCCCGCGCCTTGCGGCCCAGTTCCTCGGCATGGGCCAGGGCCAGGCTGCGCACCTCGCTGCTGGCGCGGTCCTGGTCGGACCATAGCGCCAGCAGGGTTCCGATCTCGCTGATCGCAAAGCCCAGGTCGCGGGCATTGGCGATAAAGCGCAGGCGGTGAACATCGGCCTCGCTGTAATCGCGATAGCCGCTGTCGCGGCGCGGTGCGCCCGGGATGAGCCCGATCTGCTCGTAATGGCGGATCATCCGCTGCGAGACGCCGCTGGCGCGGGATGCTGCTCCGATATTCACAGCCGCACTCCATTCAACCGCAGCGCGTTGCTGACCACACTGACCGAGGACAGGGCCATCGCCGCTGCCGCAATCATCGGCGAAAGCAGCAGCCCGAAGACCGGGTAGAGCAAGCCTGCCGCCACCGGCACACCTGCCGCGTTGTAGGCAAAAGCAAAGACCAGGTTCTGGCGGATATTCGCCATCGTTGCCCGGCTGAGCCGCCGCGCCCGGACAATCCCGCCCAGATCGCCCTGGAGCAGAGTAACGCCGGCGCTCTCGATCGCGATGTCCGATCCGGTGCTCATCGCGATGCCGACATCGGCGGCGGCCAGCGCCGGGGCATCGTTGACGCCGTCACCGGCCATGGCGACGATCCGGCCTTCGCTGCGCAGGCGCGCAACCACGGCGGCCTTTTCGTCGGGCAGCACTTCGGCCTCAACCTCACGGATGCCCAGCCTGGCGGCAATGGCCTCGGCCGTGGTGCGGTTGTCACCGGTCAGCATCACGATCCGCAGGCCTTCCTGCTGCAGCGCGGCCAGCGCGGCGGGCGTGGTCGGCTTGATCGGATCGGCGATCGCGATGATCCCTGCCGGCTGGCCATCCACGGTGACGAAGATCGCCGTCGCGCCGTCGCGGCGGTGCTGTTCGGCCGTCGCGGCAAAGGCCTTGGTGACCACACCGTGCTCGTGCAGGAAGGCGGCATTGCCGAGCACGATCCGCTGGCCATCAACCGTGCCGATCGCGCCGCGCCCGGTCGGCGAATCGAAGTCGGCAACTTCGGGCAGGGCGATGCCCCGCTGCCGTGCTGCCGCGACAATCGCCTGGGCCAGCGGATGCTCGGACGCACGCTCAACCGCTGCGGCCAGGCGGAGCAGCTGCTCGTCAGACTGGCCCGGCACCGGCACGATCGCGGTCACCACCGGGTGGCCTTCGGTCAGGGTGCCGGTCTTGTCGACCACCAGGGTATCGACCTTCTCCAGCCGTTCGAGCGCTTCGGCATTGCGGATCAGCACGCCTTGCCCGGCGCCGCGGCCGATGCCGACCATGATCGACATTGGCGTGGCCAGCCCCAGGGCACAGGGACAGGCGATGATCAGTACGGCCACTGCCGCAACCAGGCCGTGGGCGAAGCGCGGCTCCGGGCCCCACAGCGACCAGCCGGCAAACGCCAGTACCGCAACCGCGATGACCGCCGGGACAAACCAGCCGGCGACCTGATCGGCCATGCGCTGGATCGGCGCGCGCGAGCGTTGCGCTTCGGCGACCATCTGCACGATCCGCGACAGCATCGTATCGCGGCCAACCTTGGTGGCCGTGATCACCAGCGCGCCGGTCTGGTTCAGGGTTCCGCCGATGACCGTATCGCCCTTTGCCTTGGCGACCGGCATGGCTTCACCGGTGACCATGGCTTCATCAAGCGCGGAGCGGCCGTCTTCGACCGTGCCATCGACCGGGACCTTTTCGCCCGGGCGCACGCGTAACCGGTCACCGACCATGATCTGCTCAAGTGGGACTTCCTCGTCCTCGCCGCCGGGCAGCATGCGGCGGGCGGTCTTGGGCGCCAGGTTCAGCAGCGCCTTGATCGCGCCGGAAGTGCGTTCGCGCGCCCGCAGTTCGAGCACCTGGCCCAGCAGCACGAGCACCGTGATCACCGCCGCCGCCTCAAAATAGACCGCGACAGTTCCGTCGTCGGCGCGGAAGGCCGGCGGGAACAGGCCCGGTGCGAGCGTGGCGACGATGCTATAGCTCCATGCGACGGCGGTCCCCATGGCAATTAGCGTAAACATGTTGAGGTTGCGGGTCTTGAGCGAGGCCCAGCCGCGCTCGAAGAACGGCCAGCCGGCCCACAGCACCACCGGCGTAGCCAGCACGAGCTGGATCCAGATCGAGCGCTCCATCGGTACCAGGTGATGCAGCGCAGGGAACAGGTGGCTGCCCATTTCCAGCACGAAGACGGGGAGCGTGAGCGCCAGGGCGATCCAGAAGCGCCGGGTCATGTCCGCCAGCTCCGGACTCGGTCCGCTGTCGGCGGTCACCAGTTCCGGTTCCAGTGCCATGCCGCAGATCGGGCAGGGGCCAGCATGATCCTGCCGCACTTCGGGATGCATCGGGCAGGTCCACATCGTCCCTTCCGGCACCGCCACTTCCGGCTGCGGTTCAAGGTAGCGCTGCGGATCGGCGATGAACTTGGTCTGGCATCCGGCACTGCAGAAATGCCAGTCCTGCCCGTCAACCTGGGCATGGTGGGGCGACTTGTGCGGATCAACGGTCATCCCGCAAACGGGATCGTGGACCAGGTGGCTGTGCCCGGCATCGGCGGCTGGGGCGGGGTGCGCGTGGCAGTTGTGGTGCTGCGTCATGTGATTCGACTCCTGCGATGACGCTGGGTCGTCTGCACCTTTACATCATGTCAGGGTCAAGCGCTTTATTTGTTGCGGTCGGCTAGTCTGCTTTCGGCAGGTACTTAACCGGATCGAGCGCGACGCGGTTCCGCCGGACTTCGAAGTGGAGCTGCGGTTCGGTCGCCAGCCCGGTCTCGCCCACCAGCCCGACGCGTTCGCCGGCCTTGACCTTGTCACCATCCTTGACCGTGATCTTGTCGAGGAAGGAATAGGTCGTGGTCCAGCGTCCACCGTGATGGATGATCACGGTCAGGCCATATTCCTTCGGCCCCTGCGCGGCGTAGATCACCGTCCCGGCGGCAGCGGCGCGGGCAGCGGTGCCCTTGTCAGCCTTGATGTCGATTCCGTCATGGAAGGCCTTGCTTCCGCCGCGCGCGACAAAATCACGGCGGATCTCGCCCTTGACCGGCCAGGCAAACCGCGCGGGCGGCTGGGCCAAGGTCTTGGGCGCTCCGGGGGCGGGGCCGGGATCGGGCGCCATTTTCGGTGAAGCGCCTGGCGCGGGGCTGGCGGCAACCGCAGGCGGTGGCGGCGCCCTGGTGATGGTCGGGATCACCAGCTTCTGCCCGGCCTTGACCGGCTTTTTCGGGTCGATGCCGTTGGCAGCAGCAATCGCCGACCAGGCCACGCCATAGTCGAGCGCAATGCCAAGCCCGGTCTCGTCTTCCTTGACCGTGTGCGTGCGGCGGCGCGGGATCACCAGCTTCTGCCCGGCCCGGACGGTATAGGGGGCCTTCAGGCCATTGGCCTCGATGATCAGAATGCGCGGGACTTCAACCCGGTTGGCGATGCCGCCTAGAGTCTCGCCCGATTTCACGACATATTCGGTCGCGGTCTTGGGATCGTCCTCAGCCAGCAGCGGGGCGGCGACCAGCACCGTTAGGGCCAGTGCAAGACCGGCCCGCACCATCAGGCGAAGCGCCCCGCCAGCTCGGCGAGCGAGGCTTCGTGCGTCAGGTCAAGCTGCAAGGGGGTTACCGCCACAAAGCCATCCTGGATTGCCTCAAGATCGGTCGCATGACCGGGGGTATGTTCTATCCCATCAAGGCCGAACCAGAAATAGCGGTAGCCGCGCGGGTCCACACCTTCGACGATTGTGCCGCGCGAATAGTCGTGGAAGCCCTGGCGGACCACCCGGATGCCCTGGATCTGATCCGAAGGCAGCGCCGGGAAGTTGACATTGACCAGCGTGCGCGGCGCAAACGGCAGGTCGAGCAGCGGGGCGATGACCTTGGCCCCCCAGGCCTCGGCCGCGCCAAACGGCACGGCATCGCCCATGCCTTCGCTGGCATAGACCTGGCTCAACGCGATTGAGCGGATGCCAGCCAGCGCGCCTTCGATCGCGGCCGAGACCGTGCCCGAATAGGTCACGTCATCACCCAGGTTGGCGCCGCGATTGACGCCCGACAGGATCAGGTCGGGTGCAGCGGGCATGACCTCGCGCAGGCCCATCATCACCGCATCAGTCGGGGTGCCGGAGACCGAAAAGCGCCGCTCGTCATGGCGGCGCAGCCGCACCGGACGCGACAGGGTGAGCGAGTGGCCCGCGCCCGACTGTTCCTCGGCCGGGGCGACAATCCAGATGTCGTCCGAGAACTGCCGCGCAATGCCCTCCAGCACGCTCAGGCCGGGGGCGAAGATGCCGTCGTCGTTGGTCAGGAGAATGCGCATCAGGCCGGCACCAGCCGGTCGATCCCGCCCATGTAGGGCAGCAAGGCCGCCGGCACTTCGACCGAGCCGTCCTCCTGTTGGTAATTCTCCAGCACGGCCACCAGCGCCCGGCCAACCGCCAGGCCCGAGCCGTTCAGCGTGTGGACGAATTCCGGCTTGGCCTTGTCCCCCGCCGGGCGATAGCGCGCGTTCATCCGCCGCGCCTGAAAATCGCCGCAGTTCGAGATCGAGCTGATCTCGCGGTAGGCATCCTGGCCGGGCAGCCAGACCTCAAGATCAAAGGTCTTCCTGGCGGTAAAGCCCATGTCGCCAGCGCAGAGCAGGACCTTGCGATAGGGCAGTTCCAGCGCCTGGAGAATCGATTCGGCCGCCGCTGTCATCCGCTCATGCTCAGCCTCGGACTGGTCGGGCGCGCAGATCGTCACCAGCTCGACCTTCTCGAACTGATGCTGGCGGATATAGCCGCGCGTATCCTTGCCCGCCGCACCCGCTTCGCTGCGGAAGCAGGGGGTCAGCGCGGTCAGCCGCAGCGGCAGGGCCGCGGCATCGAGGATCTGCTCACGGACCGAATTGGTCAGCGATACCTCGGCCGTCGGGATCAGCCAGCGGCCATCGGTGGTCTGAAAATTGTCCTCGGCAAATTTCGGCAGCTGGCCGGTGCCGAACAGCGATTCCTCGCGCACCAGCAGCGGGGTTGCGCATTCGACATGACCATTCTGAACCGTTTGCTGGTCCAGCATGAGCTGGCCAAGCGCGCGCTGGAGCCGCGCCATCTGGCCGCGCAGGAAGGTGAAGCGGGCACCGGAAATGGCAGCGCCCGTCTCGAAATCGAGACCGAGCGCCGGGCCAAGATCGGCATGTTCCTTCGGCGCGAAGTTGAACTGGCGCGGCGTGCCCCAGCGGCTGACTTCAACGTTCTGCGTCTCGTCCTCGCCATCGGGCACGGCCGGATCGGGCAGGTTGGGATAGGCGGCCAGCGCTTCCTGGAGTTCGGCCGAAAGCTCGCGGTCTTCCTGCTCCAGTGCGGGCAGGGTGTTCTTGATCTCGGCCACTTCGGCCTTGAGCCGCTCGGCCTCGTCCTTGTCGCCGCGGCCCATCGCCGCGCCGATCAGTTTCGAGGCTTCGTTGCGGCGGTTCTGCGCGTCCTGCATCGCAGTCGCGACCACACGGCGGGCCGCGTCGAGCGCCAGGATCGGGCCCGAAACAGGCTCCACCCCGCGGCGGGCGAGGGCGGCATCGAAAGCGGCGGGATCGTCGCGGATCAGGCGGATGTCATGCATAGCGCTGGCGCTATGCCGCTTGCCCCGCCGCTGCGCAAGGTGGCGCTACTTCGCCTTGCAGGTGTTGATCCCCAGCAGCCCTTTGACCGTCGCATTCAAATTGGAACCGAAATTCCTCTGCGCATCCGCTGATCCAGCTAACCTCAGGGTTTAGAGCCTAAAGGCGTCGTGCGGGAGGGGACATGAATAAGAAGTTTGACCGATTTCTCTCAACTTTTCCCAAGCTAAAGCAACGAATCGCCACTCGCCAGGATCCCAAGGCAACCTTCTTAAGCATTCTCAGATTGTTTGAGCGGGCAGGCTTCCATGTTGCAGCAGTCGACAACAGACTGATGCGCTTCTGCGCGTATCGAACGGGTCGGCAGTACAACTGCACTTGCGTGCACGTGATCTGGGTAAGGTCTGACGAGGAGACAACCTGCGTCAGTTACGGGATCGAGCCGCACCAAGGAGTTTTCCTGTCTTGCGGTCACCGCGATCACGTAGACAAATTGCACGAGTGCGGTCGCGCCGTTCGCAAGGCAATTGATGAAATTTACCTAAGGGTTGAACTGCCAAGAGAGATTGTGAATGGCAGTTGGCACGTGAGAAAACTCGGGCGGTTTGTGGTTGCGCCGGATCAGATCAACCCTCGCAGCGCATATGCGAGAAGCCAGTTCGCCAATGCAGACTCAGCCTGACGGCACTCCCCCAGGCGCGGTGCAGCGACCGGTCCGCGGGTTAAGCTGACGTCGGCGACAAGGTGTTAATCGATGTGCGGGTTTCCCGTAGGGGCCTGCTCGGGCTCTTTTATTGCTCTGCGTGCATAGCTCTTCCCTGCAATCCGCTTAATCGAGGCCAGGCGGAAATACCGACGGGGGAAGTCATGATTGCAGGTTCAACGCAGCTGCATGCGATTGGGCATGGTCGCAGGAAGTTTCTGATTAGGGTCCTGGGTACAGCGCTATTCGGCGGGGTGATGTTATCCTTGCCGGTACCGGCGGCTGCACAACAGGTTAACAACCTGAACATTTCTCCCAAGCGCGTGGTCTTCGCAGGCGCGGCCACCGCTTCGGCTGTCTACATTTTCAACCGCGGCGAAGAAGCTGTGACCTACCGGGTGGAACTGGTTGACCGTGTAATGCTGCCAAGTGGTGAGATTCGCTCAAAGGACGAGTTGATCGACAATCCTGCAGGGGTCGAACTTGCTGGACGGTTGAAGTCATCGGCCAGCATGATCCAGTTCACCCCGCGGCGCGTCACCCTTCAGCCCGGCCAGTCGCAGGCTATCCGCCTGCGCTTGCTACGACCGGCTGTACTGCCAGACGGGGAGTATCGCACGACCTTGACGGTGTCTGCTGTACCCCCCGATGATGCGGGCATCACCGCTGATCAGGCGTTTGGTGCGAACGATGGGAAACTCTCGATCAAGGCCATTGCTCGCTTTGAAGTCAGCATCCCGTTGATTGTCCGGCAAGGCCAGTTGGCTGGCCTGGTCCGCATCGATAACGCCCGAGCGAGCGGTCAGAAACTTGAGCTGGAGCTCGCTCGTTCAGGGTCACGATCGGTCTACGGCGACCTGGAAGTGCGCGAGAATGACGCAAACGGCAAGATTGTTGGCTTGATCCGCGGCGTTGGGGTCTATGAAGAAACCGATCGGCGCGCACTGGAGGTTTCTCTCAACCGGATCGTAAGCCCCGGCGAGGCGCTTTATCTCAGCTTCCGCGAGGATGCCGCGCCCGAAGCTACAGCCGTGGTAGTGGAGCGGATCGTCGCCAAATGATGACACCGGCTCAACGAGCCGTAATCATGGTTGCTTGCATGACTTTGCCCGCTGCCCCAGCCGCAGCGGCAGCTGAGCCTAGCATTGCGCCGGTCACGCACTCGCTTCCCTTTACCGATGCTGACTTTGTCCTGCTCCAGACGGATGCAGACGGCATTGCGTTGACCGACGCCTTAGGCGGCTATTCATCGCGAGCAGGCCTCTACCTGCCCGTTGGCGAGTTGGCGCGCCTGCTTGATCTCGCGATCTATGTCGATCCGGCCAAGCAAACCGCCTCTGGCTGGATTGTCACTGAAACGCGTACCTTCGAAATAAGCCTGCCGCGCAATTCCGCAAAGGTCGAGGGTCGTGAGGTCAAGCTCCAGCCGGCCGATGCAGTGCTCCTTGACGGTGAGATGTATGTCCGCGCAGAGCTTGCGCAGCGCCTCCTGCCGTTCAGCCTGGTTGCTGACTTGGGGGAATTGACACTGCAGATCCGGAGCCGCGAGGAATTGCCCTTCAAGGCCCGAATGAGCCGCCTGAACCGCTCGAATAGCTTGAACCGAGGCCTGCTTGGCACCGACGCTATCCCGCACGCCGCCGAGCTCGACCAGCCCTACCGTTTCTTTTCGCCGCCGTCGGTCGATCTCACATTGCGGGGCGAACTCGGTAACCGTGCCCCACACACCGGCGGCAGCTACGACATTCGGCTGGGCGGGGACTTACTATACGCAGGCTTTCAGCTGTTCGCTGCATCGGATCAACAAGGCCGGCTCGACAGCATGCGGGTCTTGTTTGAGCGCAAGGACCCCAAAGGTGCCGGGATTGCCGGCCCTTTCGGCCTGACCCGTTTCAATATCGGCGACACGCAGTCACCAGGCCTGGCAATGGGCGCTGAGAGCGCCACGGGTCGCGGGCTTTTCTTGACTTCTGAAGCACTCGAGCAGGCGAACATCTTTGACCGCACTGACCTGCGAGGCGAGCTTCCATCCGGGTATCAGGTGGAACTCTACGTCAACGAAGTGCTGCGCGGTTCTGCACTCAATACGCCAGACGGACGCTATGCCTTTACAGAGGTCCCGCTGAGTTATGGTAGCAATCAGGTCCGCCTGGTATTCTATGGGCCACGCGGAGAACGCCGCGAGGAAGCCCGCCGCATAAATGTAGATGGCAACCAGCTGGCGGCTGGCAAGACTACCTTTAGCCTTGGCATTATCGAGGAAAGTCGCCAGGTCGTCGAAGTTACCCCAGTTCCCGAAGCGGTAAGGTTGTTCCTGCCGGGCTTTGGCCAGACCCGCTTGGTGGCGCGCATGTCCCATGGACTTGGCTCAGGGTTCACCGTCAATGCGGGAGCCGCACATCTGTCACCGCCGACTGGTGATGGTCGCACACTTTTCAATGCCGGCCTGGTTGCCAGTCTCGGCGGCTATTCGACCCAGATTGACGGTGCCTGGGACACAAATCATGCCCACGCCGTCGCACTCGGGATCGCCGGGCGTTTGGCGGGCGTCTCGCTCGTGGCGCGTCACACCGAGTATGGTGGTGGCTTCATCGACGAAGTGCAGCCGCGCGGCGCGATCTTGGATACCCCATTGCAGCGCGCCACGACTATCCGCTCTGATTTTGGCGTTCGTTTTGCTCAACGAATCTTGCCGCTGGCATTGACCATTCGCCGCGACGAGATGGCTATGGGGCGCAAATATCTTTTGGGTAGTGTCCGGAGTTCATTTGCGGCCGGCGGCTACTTGATCTCGACCGGGATCGATGCGCAGCGCGAAAGCGGCGGCGGTGAGGCTACAATGAGCCGCGTTGGCGGCGGCACTGAATTGACCAGACTGGCTGGTGCAGGTTGGCAGCTGCGTGCAGGGGTCAGTTATGAATTCCAGCCAAAGTTCGAGCTTTCCTCGGCAAATTTCACAGCGGACCGACAACTGACTGACCGTTTCGCATTGCGACTAGCGGCAGCCCATTATTTCGGTCCCAACGCGACAACCGCGATCCAGGCAGGGCTGACACGGCGGCTGGATTTTGCCTATCTGACCCTGAACTCAGCTTATTCGACTGCCACTCGCGATCTGCGCATCGGGATGCAGGTGAGCCTTGGCGGCCTGTTTGATCCATTTCGCCGCCGGTATCGCCTGACGCCGCCTGGTTCCGGGGTAGGTGGCAACATCGTGGTCCAGGCCTTTGAAGATGCCAATGGCAGCGGCACGCGTGATGCCGGCGAGGCCGCAGTCGTTGGGCTGAAGGTGCTCAACACAGGCAGGACAGTCTCAACTGATGTGAACGGTCGTGCGCTTGCTGCAGCATTGGGCAGTGGCACCACGGGCTTTGTCGAGGCTGATCCGGAAAGTATCGAGGATCCCTATCTTCGGCTCGACCAACCCCGATGGCAGTTCGTTCCTCGGCCCGGCAAGGTGGCAATTGCTAATTTCGTCTTTGCGCGGGGCGGCGAGGTCACTGTTCGTGCCGAGTTTGACAGGGGAGACGGCGTCCGGCGGGGCCTGTCAGCGCTCAGTCTGCGGTTGATGAATGAACGTGGCGAGATTGCCTTTGAAGGTCGCTCCGAGTTCGACGGTTCACTGCTTGCTGCCGGTCTTCGGCCGGGCAAGTACCGGGTTGAGCTAGATCCTGAGCAGGCTGCTCGCCTGGGCGTCTCTCTCGAGGAAAGCCCCGAAATCACCATTGCCACCAGTGGCGGATATTCAGGTCAGTTCACCGTGCGCGTAATCCGATCGCCATCCAATCGGGAGAAGTAACTTGTCAGCTGTTCACATGCTGTTTGATGAGATGGGTGCCATGCAGCTCGTTGGCCGGTCCGGTCAGTCGCCTGCGTACCTGGACGCAAATGGATTGCCGATGATCCCGCGGCAATTGCAGGCCCGGCTCTCCGAAGCTGTGCGCAATGCCATCACGCAGGGCAGTTCGTGCGCGATCAAGTCATCTGCAGACAACGCCGAGCTTGAGTACCTGATGACGATCCGTCCTGCGCGCGAGGCTGGCCAGGCCTTGATCTCGTTTATCGACATCCGGGAACCACTGAACAGCCTGACTGTGGACATGCTGATCGAGATGTTCGAACTCACCCAGGCAGAGGCCGAGATCGCACTTGCGCTGCATGCAGGACTGGAAACGCATGAGATCGCCCAACTCCGCAGCGTTTCCCTCGAGACGGTACGTTGGCAAATAAAGGCAGTTCTGGGCAAGACGAACTCTCGCAATCAAAAGCGCTTCATCGCGTTGCTCTCGCGGATTGCCCTGGCCTTGCCACAGGATTCGCCCCCGAACGAACAGATTGAACAATGCGCCGCCGCCTGAATTCAGTCGCAAAAATGTCTTCGGCCTGACATGCCAATCTTGATATATCTGACATCGCAAAGGCCTTCGGAGAAGCGCTCCGACTATCAAAAAGGAAAGACCTGATGCACGTGCGCCGTTTCCGCACCGACCTTGCCATCGTGCTCACGGCAATCTGCAGCGCAGCGGCAATCCCGGCGCGCGCCGAGCCTGAGCGTGTCAGTGCGAGGGCTTCGGTCGAGGTCCTCGCACCCCTGTCGGTCATGGTCGCGCAGACGCTTTCGTTCGGCCGGCTGCAGGTTCAAGGCGGCAGCGGTCCAGCGTATGTAACGATTGATCCCGCCGGAGCTGTCCTGCGCAGGTGCGTTGGCGTGGCCTGCCTGCCTGGCAGTGAAGCGGCAATGGTCGCGATCATCAGGGGGGAGCCCAATCGCAGCTACCGCATTACCTTGCCCGCCAGTGCCGTTGCTACACCTGGCAGCTTCAAGGTATCGGGTCTAACGATCATAAGTGCAACGCGTGGCAACGTGGCGGTCAACGGCTATGGGCGTTTGAACGTGAATGGGGTCGAAGAGGTTCGGATCGGCGGAACGCTGCTGCTGAACAAGACGGCCCGCTTGGGCGTCTATACTGCAAATATTCCGATTGCCGTTCTCTATGAGTAGCGTCGAACGTGTCATGGGAGCTAGCGTACGGCGGTGTCTTTGCGCCTTCCTTTTTGGGAACTCAGGGCCGACTGATCGTAACTGTGTAAGGTAGCGCGATGTCTCCGGTGGCGCCTGACGCTGTGATCTGCACCGTCAAACCAAGCTTGAAGCTGGCCACCGTCGTTTTCGCATCGCTGAAGGTAATATTGAAGCTTAATTGGTTGCCGCTTGTTGTCGCCGAACCCCAGGTCACTTGAGCGCCAGGCACGGGGACTATCGTAAAAGCGGTGATCTGTGCGCGTGCACTCGAGGTGCTCGAGATCGTCACCGCCATGACAGTGCCCTTGGAGCACACGGCCGATGAAAGGATGCTTCGGTCGCAGGTGATGGTAACCGTTGGAACACTGACGGTGCTATTATTGCCGACCCTTACTGCATCGCCGGAAATGCGGGATAGGCTGCCCGTTGCCGGGTCAACTCTATACGTCGCGGCGGAATTGAGCGGTATTATCTTTCCGAGAGCGGGTAAGGATGTTTGGTCGATCGTCACGCGATCGAAGGTTTGTGCACGCTGAGCCTGGACCGTGTCGGGGCGGACGATACCGGCAGTTAAAACCAGCAGAATGGCGGCTCTGCGCCAGACTTTGGCTTCTGCATCCATGCCAAACATGCGTTGTCTCGAATCTACGATTTGAACTGGTTTACCCTTTGCCGGGCAGAAGGAGGCGGGTACAACCTGTACCCGCCTCCCGCTGAAGACCCGCGCTGCGGCGATCAGTTGTAAGAGGCCGTTACGGTGAACGAGCCCGAGTAGGCGCCGGTTGCGGTATCATTGGCGATCGGCACCGAACCACCCACGTAGAACACCTTCGTGCCAGCCGATCCGAGCGAGCTGTCGAGCGTCACCGACGATGGGCTGCCCAGGTCATTGCTGGTTGTTACGGTCAGCGAGTTGGCGCCGCTGGTCATGGTGAAGGTCGCCGGAACGGTAACGCTGACCGACTGGCCGCCTTCACCGTCGAGCGTGAACTTGGCGGCCGATGCCGAAGTGCTGGCCAGCGCGACCACATCGCCAGTGACCGAGCGCGCGGTGGTTGCTGCTGCAGTCACGGCAACCGTTCCGTTGCCGGCCGAGGTGGCCGGGCGGACAATCGTGCCGAAAGCCATATCGGTGTTCTTGGTCACGGTGAGCGGGCGGATCACGGTGATCGAACCTGCACCTGTTGCCGACTGTGCGGCGGCAGGAAGGGCTGCCGTGGCCAGGCAGAGGGCGGGCAGGGCGCGAACCAAATTCTTGATCATCTCAAATTCTCCAGGTCGTTCTTAGTTGGTGCATTTCATGTTTGAGCGGCGTCCTGTCGCTGGAACGCCGCGCACGCCTTGGTTCGGGGAGCTGCGCTTTTTCCTCAACACCCATATGGGTGGCGTGCCGGACGGTTATCGATCAGTGGCGGCAGGCCCGTGCCGTCGCCGGATTGTCAGCCTCGCTCGTCCCCGCGTTGCTGTAACGAGCTGACGCGAGAACCCTTGATGGGCGACGATTTGTGGGGGCTGACCAGGTCGGGCATGCTGGAGCGGACATGAAGCAGACCCCGCTCGCAGGCATTGCGTTCTTACAGCGGTTTGGAAGGTTGTGGCGTCCGGTCAGGGTCGGATCGCGGACGCCACAGCCTCTAACTAACGAGGCGGCTGCGGGTGAGAAATCCGTGTTTTCTCTTAGATGATAGCGACACCCTGCGAGGTGAGCGAGCCGAAATTACCTGCTGCTAAACCGCCTGACGAAGCGGCGAGTACCAGATACTCGCAAGATCCTGTCAACCCGGCACTCCAAATTCAATGTCACGATTCAGGGGATTAGAATGAAGGCTATTCGAAGGATTTTTGCGGATCGCACCGGGGGAACAGCAATTGAATATGCGCTTGTTGCAGCGCTTATCTCCGCTGCGGGGCTGACCGCATTCCAAACCATCGGCGGCGAACTCAAGCTGACCTATGCCAATCTCGTAGAACGGCTGCACACTACGAACGCATCGAGCTGAGTTAGCTTAGAAGTCGCAAGCGACGAGCGGGGCATTTGAAGCGTGGCTTAACGAGGCGATTCGATGGGCAAGGATCCGGAGCAAGTCTGGCAAGACAGGCGCGAAACGCGCCGGGTGGTTGAACTGCCTGGCCGAGCACGCTGGAATGTGAGCCTGCGCGCAGATGTTTCGTTGCTGGATATCTCGCTGCATGGCTGTCAGATAAGCTTTGCTGCCGAGCCAATGCCGGTTGGAGCCGTGGTATTCATCCGACCAGCCGATTCATGCACCCTTCGCAGTTCTGTGCGCTGGAGTAATGCATATGGCATGGGGTTAGCGTTTGATCACCCACTCCATCCAGCGGTTCTTGAGCACCTGGTTACCATATCCGAATTGACCTACTTGCAGCAGCGAGCGGCGAGCGTTGTACCAAAAATCCGATTTGCCGTAGGGAGAAGTTCCGAGCAGCAGTGAGCCCAATGCCAAGAGGCAAGGGCCACGCGTACTTCTGACCTTCAACTCTTCGAGTGCTAGCCAGGTTAGGCTCTGCAATGCGTTCAACGCATCCCACCGAGATCTGGGGCAAACTGAAGCTCAGAACATGGCCCAGATCCGATGACGCATCAAAGGTCACCTCGACCTGGCCAAAAATATGAACCGAAATGGCGCCAATGGAGTGCCACTCTTGCCATATTGATACCAAATCTCGTTCTGTACTTAGTTGTTTATGCTTATTAGGCTCCCATGGAGCGAAATAAAATTGCCCTCATTGACGGCGACTATGCACGCCGCGCCCAGATCGTCTCTGCGCTCATGCGGAAGGGGCGGTACGTGGAGCCTTTTGAAAGTTTGAAAGATTTCAAGACGTGCCGTCATGATCGCCAGGTGATCCTGGTGCATGACGAAGGCACGTTGATTAAAGATGTGCTCGGGTGGTGCCTGAGCGAAGGTCAGGTGGTCAGCGCGGTGGCTTACGCAGAGGAGCCGGAGCCGAAGTCCGTTGTCTCGGCAATCCGTTCGGGTGCGGTCGATTACTGCCCTTGGCCAATAGACGCGGATGGTCTCGAAAATGTGCTAGAGTCCTGCGAGGCCTTTTCAGAAACAGAATGGGTATCACTCGAGCGAACCATTAGAGCCAGAAAGTTAATCGAGAGACTAACGCCACGCGAGAAAGAAATTCTATTTTCTATTGCAGCGGGCTTGTCGACAAAAGAGATGGCAAAAGAACTCAATATCAGCGTTCGAACAGTTGAGGTTCACAGAACGCATCTGATCTGCAAAATTGGAGCGTCAAATTCGTCGGAAGCTGTGCGGGTTGCGATGGAGGCTCAGCTCCGACAATTTGCGGATATCGCCACTAGAGCGATCTAATGGTTTCAATCAGAGCCTGAGTGTTGATCGGCTTGCGAACAAATGACCATTTTGGGTCGAGTTGGTCATCGATCGGCACGTAGCCACTCATGAGAAGAACGTTCAAATCTGGGTCGCGGCTGGCTGCCAGCTTGGCGAGGTCGGTGCCACTTTCATTCTTGAGTACGATATCTGTCAGAAGGACATTGAATGTCCTCACAGCGAGTTCGGCCTCTGCCGCCTTGGCGGAGGTGCAGGCAGTTACCTCGAAACCTGCGGCCCCCAATAATTCAACGAGAGCCTCGAGGGCATAGGGTTCGTCGTCGACCACCAAAATCTTGACTGGGGCTGGGTCCCCCATTCCGGTTGCATCTTGGCCTACATCGCTAAAGCGATTGGTTGTCGGATCCTCCGTTCTTGACCAGACAGGAAGGACCAACTCCACAGTTGCCCCCGAGGATTGCTCGGATAAAATCCTTGCATCGCCACCCAATGCCAAGGCGAAGTCTCTTACAGACGCGAGACCAAGGCCGTTCCCAGTGGCTTTTGTTGAAAAAAGCGGTTCAAAGGCACGTGCCAGAACCTCCTCACTCATTCCCGTTCCGCTATCGACAATCTGCAGGACGATGAAATGACCATTATCGGCCACCCCGATATCGTGATCAGTCGCTGAATGTGCCTTCGGAAAAGTTTTGATGCTGATCGTACCTCCGCTGGGCATTGCATCCCTGGCATTGATCAACAGGTTCACAACGCAATTGAGCAGCCCAGTGGGGCTGGCCAAAACTCGAGCACCAGGTGCGCGCAAATCCACTGCAACCGTGACCCGCGCGCCGGCGGCTGCTGATAGGAACGCAACGTTTTCACCTATCAGCTGGTCAATCGGGACCGGCAGCGAAGTGTCCTCCCGCTGGTTAGACAAGGTCATCAGCGAGCGCGTAATTGCGGATCCGCGGGCTGCTGTGCTACGAATAATATCGATCAGCCGCAGCAATCGTTCATCTTCTGCCAGATCGTTGGCCAAGCGGTCGCAGTTGAGGCGGATTATCGAAAGAAAATTGTTGAAATCATGCGCCATAAATCCAGCTATGCGACTAAACCGACTTAGCAGGTTTTCTGTCTTCTGGCGCGAGACTGATAGCTCTATTGTTAGAGCCTTTTGCTCTTCAATCATAGCACGCTGCATCGTGAACATCAGCAGGCCATGTACGTACGGATCGCCAGGTGCGAAATCGGAAATCTGAAGGCTCGATCCATCCAGAAAAAATTTATCAGGTGAGATCCGGACGGCCAGGATGTACCCAGATTCCGACGGGACCACCCAGCCAACTACTGCCGAGCCTGCACCTTTGGGCTCAAATCGAACAAGCTTATCGCTGCCACTAACTGAAGAGAGGTAATCCTCATCGTTTGGATGGCCACATGCAACATAATCGAAAAGGTATCCACCCGACTTCAAACCATGAATTAGCCGCGGAGCAACCGGACCGATAGACAAGATTTTAAAATCCGCATCGACACAGATATTGGCTGGGAATATGATATTCCGCTGATGCTCGTTCAAGGAAATCCTCAAAAACTTCCCCCTATTCGTAGTGGATGACGAATATAGACTTCTTGGAGTCTTCTGAAATCAGGCTGACTGAGCCATTGAGGTTGAAGCGTTCTAGCAAGCCAAGAAATAATCCAGATACGAAGGGAGCCAATCCAGTCCGGGTGGATCGATATTCCACCCTTATCTGGCCCACATCGTGTGCCAAGACGGAGAAACTAGGCATTCGCGCGTTGATCATGACATCTTCAATCGTCCGATGCATGCGGTCTAGATTGGATATGAAAGAGACTAGGTCCTGGCCCGTGAATGCCAGAATTGAAGCGAATGAACTGGCTTCCGCATATCGAATCCAGAATTGACCAAACTGCTCCAACATTTTGCCCGAATCTTGCCCCAGCACTTCGGACGAGGTGGACAAGAGGCGCTGCGTAACCTCATCTGGATAGGTGGCGGAACTGATGAAATCAGACAGTCCTACGTTCGCTGTGCGCTGTATCGAAGACCACACCTCCTCGCCTCTCTCGTCCAGAACCATCTGGCGCAGTGCGCGATGAATCATGCCATACATTCTCAGTCTACCTCGTCTGTATCAAGCTATCTGTCGGGGGTAGATTGTTCGTTTGCCGCCCTGGCATCGATTAGCTGAAGTGTTTTGGCTAGCTGGTTCTCGATCCGGTCGAGCTTCGCTCCCAGATAGGTTGCGTCTGGCTCAGCCAGAACAGGTATAAGGCGCCCCCTCAAATTCGCCGTAACCAGCGCAATCACATTGAGGGGTTGTCTCAGATCGTGCGCCAAATCCAATTCTACCCGCGACATTGACAATCCTTTGCCCTGCTTTTGGCCAGACTCGGACCAAAGGGTGCGAAGTCT